>Ga0272446_1005401_pt1 | contig 14162 bp, 9 predicted proteins | sample YNPCB0061_FD_194587 | JGI IMG/M metagenome (GOLD analysis project Ga0272446, IMG submission 194587) | Hot spring microbial mat communities from Yellowstone National Park, WY, United States - YNP-CB-006-1 | ecosystem: Environmental > Aquatic > Thermal springs > Hot (42-90C) > Sediment | place...
TCACTTGGGGCCAGGTCTTTGCGCCGCGGCAACAACTCGCGCTCGGTGTGATCGCCAAGTGGACTCGGGCTGCGCACGAGGAGGTGCTGGCCGCAACGGGCGATGCGGCTTTGGCCGAGGCGGTGCTGGCGTATTTATATTGCGCGCTTGCGAAGGTGGCCGACTACAACAGCTCTGTCGCAACGTGGCACATAACGCGCCAGATCGTCCGCAACAGCTTTGCGAAGTTTGCGCTCCCAATGACCTGGGACTTCACCGAGGTTCCGCCAACGTCTTGCTCAACGGGAGGCTACTCCGGATCCATCCGCTGGATCACAGAGAATGTCGAAGCGCTCTGCAGTGCAGCGAAGGGGACGGCGGCACTCCATTGGCAAAGTGCCACCGAACGCATCGAGGATTCGCCAATCGATGCGCTGATCACTGACCCACCCTACTACGGCGCGATTCCCTACGCCGACCTGTCGGACTTCTTCTACGTGTGGCTCCGGCGCACGGTCGGCAAGAACTATCCTGACATCTTCGACGGCCATGAAGTGGTGCCGCGTGGCGAGGAACTGATCCAGCACGCTGCGTACGGTGGAGGAAGCCACGACCAGGCGAAGCGTCGATACGAGGACGGAATGGCCAAGTCATTCGCCAATGCCGTGCGATCGCTCGACCTCGACGGTATGATGGTCGTTGTGTTCGCCAATAAGGAACCAGATGCCTGGGATGCACTGGTGACGTCCCTCATTGGTGCGGGCTGTACAGTTACTGGCTCCTGGCCTATTGATACCGAACTCACAAACAAGGTCGGCGCCGACAAGGCCGCCCACCTCTCGACCTCCGTCTGGCTCGTCTGCCGCCGCCGGCCCGACAACGCCGGCATCGGCCGCTACAAGCAGGTGCTGCGCGACATGGAGGCGCGGATCACCGAGCGCCTCCGCTACTTCTGGGACCTGGGGATCTCCGGCCCCGACTTCGTCTGGGCCGCGGTCGGGCCCGCGCTGGAATCCTACTCGCGCTACCGCGAGGTGCGGCGTCTCGACGGTACGCCGTTCACCGTGACCGAGTTCCTGCGCGAGGTGCGGCGCCTCGTCACCGACTTTGCGCTCGGACGCATCCTGCATGGCGCCTCCACCGAGGGCCTCGACGAAGTCACCCGCTACTACCTGATGCACCGCTCCTCCTTCGGGCTCGAGGCTGCGCCCGCCGGTGAGTGCATCCTGCTCGCGCAGGGCTATAACCTCGACCTGAACGACCTGCGGAACGTCAAGGGGATCCTCACGATCGCCTCGGGCAGCGATCTTCGCCTGCTGGAATGGGACGAGCGCAAGCGCGACGACCTCGGGATGCCGGACCCGTCGGGCGGCCTGCCGTTCATCGACGCGCTTCATCGCTCGATGCGCCTGTGGACCGCGGGCGATGCAGGCAAGCTTCGGGAGTATCTGGACCAGCACGGGCTCATGCAGAGCGAACTTTTCTGGACCGTGGCCCAGGCGGTCCTCGAGATGAGCGAGCCCAAGGCGCGCGGCCGGACGTTGCTCGAGTCCATCATCGCCTGGGGTCGGGGCAGGCAAGCGCAGAGCGGCACGCCGAAGCAGGGCTCGCTGTTCGAATCCAATGGCTAGGAGGGATGACGATGCTCCAACGCATCTACATCGACAACTACAAGTGCTTCGTCAACTTCGAGCTCCGGTTCGACGACCTCGTCGTGCTCTTAGGAAGGAATGGGACGGGCAAGTCGTCCCTGCTCGACGTCCTATGCGCGCTTCGCAACCTCCTCTCGGGAAGACCCAGGCTCACCGACGCCGACGCCTTTCCGTCGGACACTCTGACGCAGTGGCAAACCCGCAACGTCCAGGTATTCGAGCTCGAAGTCGATGTGCCAAGTACGGGGCCCCTGACGTATCGCCTCGAGGTCGCGCATGAACGGGCACAGAAGCGAGCCAGGATCCTGTTGGAAAGGCTCGCAGCACCCCAGGGTCCGTTGTTTGAGTTCAAGGCAGGCACCGTCCAGCTCTACCGGGACGATCACTCGAAGGGTCCCAGTTTCCCCGGCGACTGGTCGCAGTCGTGGCTCGCCCGGTTCATGCCACACCAGGACAACCCGCGACCCGCCAGGTTCCTGGACTGGATAGCAAGGCTGGTCGTCTGCGGCGTATATCCTCCGGCCATGAGTGCCGAGTCGAGGACGGAGGAGACGGTGCTCAAGCGCGACGGTTCGAACTTTTCGGGCTGGTACCGCGACCTGATTCAGGAACGGCCCGATCGGACGCAGGCCCTGACCGAGGCATTATCCGATGTCGTAGCTGGATTCAAGGGGCTGCGACTGGAGAGGGTGGGCCAAGACGCCCGTGCGCTCAAGGCATCCTTCGATTTCGGCCGCGACGGCGCTTACGAGCTCCCCTTCGACAGGCTATCCGACGGACAGCGGGCCCTGGTGTTCTTGTATGCCATCCTCCACATGAATCGAGGCCACGGACACACGCTGCTGCTCGATGAGCCCGACAACTACGTGGCTCTCTCCGAGATCCAGCCCTGGCTCATGACGCTGTCCGATCAGATCGGCGAGGACATTCCCCAGGCGATCATCTGCTCGCACCACCCCGAGGTCATCGACTACCTGGGATACGAACACGGAGTTCTTCTCGACCGAAGTGACGCCGGCCCCGTGACCGCACGCCGCGTCGCCGACCTGAATCTTGATGGCGCGCTCAGGCTTTCGGAAGTCATGGCGAGGGGATGGGAGATATGAGCCGGCGTCAAGTCCAGATCGTCCTGCTGTGCGAGGATACTCAACACGAAGCCTTCGTCCGGCGCTTCCTCGAGCGTCGGGGCTGGAGGCACAAGCCGAGAGTGCTGAAGTCGAGCACCGGGGCTGGAGAGCAGTTCGTCCGAGAGCACTTCCCCACCGAGTTGCAGGCCATCCGTCACCGCCACGTCGACCGGGCCCTGATCGTGGTCATCGATGGCGACAACCGCGGGCCGGCGGGTCGGATTGCCCAGTTGGACGCGGCCTGCCAGGCCCGGGACATCGAGCCGCGGCAGCAGCACGAGCGTGTGGCGTTCGTCGTACCGACTTGGAACATCGAAACCTGGCTCGCCTACCTCGATGGTGAAACCGTGGACGAGAGAAGAAGCGACTACCCTCGGCTCGAACGCGAGAGGGACTGTTCGCGTCATGGGACTGCACTCATCAAGATGTGTGACGAAGGTGTGCTTCGCTCCCCGGCGCCTTCGTCGCTAAAGCAAACCTGCGAGGAGTTTCGCAACCGCATAGATCGAGATGAACCATGAGCACACCAGCCTGGAACGCCAAGTGTCGACTCCGCGAAGAGGTCCGCAGCGGGACGCTCAGGCTCGCGGAGTTCGCCGCCGACTTGAACGCTGTGCGCACGGGTGAAGCACCGACCGTGTACCGTGAGGCGAACGCGTTCTTCTCCCGCACGTACCCGACCTATAACCTCAAGCGGCTCGTGCGCGACTGCCTCTTGCGGCTCGGGGGACAGGGCGGCGTGCCGGTCATCCGCTTCGACGTCTCGTACGGCGGCGGCAAGACGCATACGCTCATCACGCTGCTCCACCTCGCCGAGCGGGGGCTCGACCTCCAGGATCACCCGACGGTGAAGGAGTTTGTGCAGTTCGCCGGCATCGAGAAGGCGCCCAAGGCGCGAGTCGCCCTCTTGCCCTTCGACAAGTTTGATGTGCACGAGGGGCTCCTTGTCTATGGCCCGGATGGCGGCACACGACGGGTGAAGACCCCCTGGGGCGCGCTCGCCTACCAGCTCGCCGGCGATGCCGGGTTTGCTCGCGTGAAGGCGCACGAGGAGGGCTATGACCCGCCCGCCGATCCGGTGATCGTGGACCTCTTGCGCGAGCCTGAGAAGCAGGGCCTGGGCACGCTCATCCTGCTCGACGAGGCGGTCTGGTACTACCGCGCTGCCGTCAACCACGATGCGCGCCGGCTCGGCACCCTCAAGGACTTTTTCCACAGCCTCATCCAGGCCGTGGTCAAGGTGAACCGCTGCAGCTTGGTGGCAACGCTCATCGCCTCGGCGGTCGAGTCGCGCGACGCGACCGGCGCGCTCGTGCTCCAGGCCCTCGAAGACGAGTTTCGTCGCTACGAGGAGAATTTCGAGCCCGTGGCCAAAGAGGACCTGGCCGAGATCCTGCGCCGGCGGCTGTTCGAGACGGTGCCGCCGGAAGACGACCGGCGGTCCGTGATCGACGCGGTCATGGCCAAGATGCAGCAGCTCCCGCTGCGAGAAGCGCAGAAGAACCAGCAGGCCTACGAGCGGCTGCTTCGCGCCTACCCGTTCCATCCGGATCTGTTGAACGTGCTCTACGAGAAGTGGAAGCAGTTCGAGGGATTCCAGAACGCTCGCGGGATGCTGCGCGTGCTCGCGCTGGCCACTCGTGTTGCCGAGTCCTCGGATACCTCGCCGCTCATCGGTCCGGCAGCTCTCCTCGGCAAGGAGACCGAGCTCACCGACGCCATGGTGGAGCTCATCGACAAGTGCAAGAGCGAGGCGGACTGGGCGAAGATCCTGGTCGGCGAGCTGGACAAGGCGCGGGAGATCCAGGCCGAGTTTCCCAGCCTCAAGAACCGCGAGGTGGAACAGGCTGTCGTCGCGACCTTCCTGCACTCCCAGCCTCGTGGTCAGAAGGCCGAGCCCTCGGACCTTCACGTGCTGCTCGCGCACGCCAAGCTGGACGTGGCCAGCCTGACCGAGGGACTCGCCAAATGGAGAGAACGGTCCTGGTTCCTGTCGGAGGAGCCCGGAGTCTGGCGCCTCGGGACCCAACCGAACCTCACGCACATGCACGTGCGTGCCATCGAGAAGATCGCGAGCAAGCCCACGCAGGTCGACGACGAGCTGCGTTCTCGAATCCGAGCGGCCCGTTTGGCCGAGGTGGAGCCTGGCGTCACGCCGCACAACCTGCCGGACTCTCCGCGAGATGTCGGCGACACGCCTGAGCTGCACTTCGTCGTGCTCGCACCTTCCTGCGCTGCCGACCCAGGCAAGCCGGTGCCACCGAACGTCGAGGCGTACTTCAACACCACGAGCGGGCCGGGCAACCCGCGAACCTACCGGAACGCGGTGATCGCTGTCGCCCCGGATCGCGCTCGTCTCGCTGGTCTTCGTCAACGTGTCCTTCATTGGATGGCATGGAAGGAGGTCGAGAGCGGCGACGACGCCAAGATGATCTCCGATCTGCAGAGGAAGGAGCTCGCGCGGCGGCGAAAAGAGGCGGAGGACGGCCTGCCGGACGCGGTGCGCGCGACCTACAGCGTGCTTCTGGCCGTGGACGAGCAGGGCTCGATCGAGTCGAAGTTCCTGGCCCCGGGCAGTGGCTCGCTCTTCGAACGGGCCAAGCAGGCACTCATCGACGACGAGCGGCTGCTCGCGACGAGCCTGGATCCCGAGCTCTTCCTGCCAGGGAGCTACCTCGAGCTCTGGAGCGAGGGGGAGAAGGCGAAACGTGCGAAGGATTTCGTCGCCGCCTTTGCCCAGTTCCCCAGGCTGCCACGGCTGCTCGGCCCTGGCGTTCTCCAGGCGTCTTTGGCCCGAGGCGTGCGAGAGGGCAAGATCGTCCTGCAGATTCCGCGCGGCGACGGCTCAATCCGGACGCTGTGGCGCGTGGAGCCGAGCCCGGACGATCTCTCCCGGCCCGAGACCGAGGTCGTGCCGGTCGCCCACGGGGCGCTGCATGAAGTACAACCGGAGCTGCTGCTCCCGGAGCGGTGCGAGGGCCTTTGGCTGGCCGACTCCGCTCCGCTCAAGCTCGATCGGCTGCTCGGGTTCTTCGACGGCACGCACGCTCCGCGAGTCGCGTCGCCCGAGGTCCTCGACAAGGCCGTTCGTGCCTGTGTTCAGCGGGGCATGCTCATGGCCCGGTCGGATGGGAATGTCTTCCTGCGCCAGACTCTCCCAGAGGGACCGCTCTCTCGCGACCTGGAATTGCTCGTTCCTCCACCACCGGTTCACGGGTCGGATCTCGGGCCCAAGGAAATCCCCGAGGCTTGGAGCGAGCAATCGACGAGCCTGTCTCATCTCGCGAAGGCCATCTCGACTCGCCGCGGACACGCCGTGCCGTGGGTGCTGCTGCGCGACGCCGTGTCCGAGGCCCTTGCTGCGCGGCTGTTCGAGGTTGTCGAGGAAGGGGCGTGGCCTTGTGGTCCCGAAGACATGTCCCGCGTTCATTTCAGGATCGTCGACATCGTGGAGCTCAACCCGGCCGAGCTGGTCTCCTCGGCCACCAAGGACGTCTGGGCGGGTCCGGCCCCCACCGTCGGGAAGCTCAAGACCAGCCTGGAAGCAGCCAAAGGGCGCCGGCTCCCTGACGACGTATTCCGTACCGCGATCGAAGGCGCGCTGAGTCGGGGGCTGTTCGCGTTGGCAGACCCGACGAAGCCTCTGCCCACCGGCAAGGGGCTGGCAGCGGTTCGCGTGCGCATGCCCAAGGCATCGCTCTTCGCCGAGGCCCAGCTCTCGGCGCAGCAGATCCAGGACTTCGCGGCAATCGTCCCCGACCTCAAGCGCGCCGCAGCCGAGCTCGACTTCTCGTTCCGGGTGACCATCACGGCCGAGGGCGAAAAGCCGAGTGACGAGCTGGTCGAGGAGTTGAACAAGCTTCTGGGCGGCGTGTCGGAAACGTGGAGACTGGAGTAGGCAATGGCAGGCGGCAGGACCACCGGACCGATCGCGTACAGGTTGAAGGCGCTGACGGACCTCTGGACGGGTGACCGCAGCGGCGACGGTAGCCGACTCATCACGACCGGGCTGCTCGGCTCCATCCGGTGGTGGTTCGAGGTGCTTGTGCGCGGGCTCGACGGCAGCGCCTGCGACCCGTCGAACGCGCAGGCGAGGTGCCCCGATCGTCAGGGGCGCCGGTGCGTCGTCTGCGAGCTCTTCGGCTGCACGAGCTGGGCGCGCAAGTTCCGGTTCGACGTGCTCGGACCGGACGGAAAGCCGCAGCAGCGGCAAATCGAGAGGGGCGGCGCGTTCAGTCTCGCCTTTACGCCGCTTCGGCCCATTCGTTCCGAGGAGTGGGCGCTGCTGGACGCAACGATCCGGCTGATTGCCGACTACGCGGCGATGGGCGGCAAGACGGTCTACAAGCGGAGCGACGAGAGCAACCGCCAGAACGCAGCTCATCACCGCGACTACGGCATCGTGAGCATCGAGCAGGCCGGCGATGTCGAGCCCATCGGTCTCGAACGGCTGCAAGCGTACGTCAGCGACCGACGGTGGCGGCAGGTCGAACACGGCGACTTCGCTTGGGTATCGCTGCGCAACTTCTGGTGCATCAAGGATAAGTACCTGACGCGTGCGGGCCCGAGGGAGTGTTCATTCAATCGCGTCCTCGGCCGCAAGGAGGACAAGTCGATCAAGGAACGGAAAGGGCGTCGTGTCGTCCGCTGGAGCGACCTCTTCGTGAACAAGAACGACGACGCGAGCAGGTGGATAGCCGGCGGGCGAGGCGAGAGCAAGAAGGTGTTCAGCTTCAAGACGCCGGCTCGCACTTTCGGGTTCATCAAGCCCGGGGCCGTCACGCTCGACGACATCCGGGAGCGTCTGGAGGTGGCATGGGGAAGCGGAAGCGTCGGCGACAACGACCTGCTGACCGGGACTGTCATCATGGAGAAGCTTTTCCGCGGTCAAGAGAAGGGATCTTGATGCTCGATTACTACGTGGCACTTGCAGAGCATTCGGCGTGCCCTTACGGGAGTAACGAGGCCAACCTCGCGTCGGGTTTCGTAGACGGATGCACAAGCTGGTTTGCCGTCGCAGCGTTGCTGCAGGACGAGAAGGAGCGAGAGCGCCGTAGGAACGAGGCGAGGCAGTGCTACCAAGAACGAGCGGCCGCTCTGGAGAATCTTGCCCTTCCCCCCGAGCTGCGCGTAAGCGACGCGCTCGCGCCTCTGCTTCCCGGCTGGCTCGCGATCAGGATCGACTTCGAGCTCAAGACTCCGTGGTACTCCAAGGACGAACGGCCATTCCACGTGCTCGACAACCCCGTGCGGAAGGACCGCGTCTTCGGCGTCCCCTTCATGTCGGCGTCGAGCTGGAAGGGGCTTCTGCGCTGGAGCTGCCGCATGGAGCACGGGTTGCTCGATCACCTCGCCAAGCACGATGGCACGATGGACGGCTGGCAGGATCCTCCTTGGATCGTGCATCTCTTCGGCAACGCCAAGGGCTCGGAAGAAGATTTCACCCGTGGCGCGCTTCAGTGCTTCCCGACCTGGTTCGACAAGGTCGAGTTCGAGGTCATCAACCCGCATGACCGCGCTCGTCGGGCCGGCACGCAGCCGATCACCTACGAGGTCGTGCCTGCGGGCAGGAAGGCGAGCCTGCACCTGCTGTACGCGCCCACACCCGGACAGGCCCTCCGACAGAGCGTTGAACCTGTGGATGTGTTGGGCCGTCTGTTCGACGCGGCGAAGAAGCTGCTGACCGTGTACGGCTTCTCCGCGAAGCGGACGGCCGGCTGGGGGCTCGCCGAGATCCTCGATGGGAAGGTGGTCCGGTTCAACAATGAGTCCAAGAGCGGCGGGCTCGACGATCTGAAGGCCGAGTTGCCGGGGCTTTTGAGCAAGGCGGGAGGTGCAGTGTGACCACCCAGAACAGCGAGCAAATGCTTGAGACGCTGCGCAAACACCGACCGCTCCTACTCGCATGCGAGGCTATCGGCTGGCTTCACATGGCCGGGAAAGCGCATCCGGACTTCCTGCGCCGCCATGGCTCCGCGGGCGCCTCGTACAACGAAAAGGACTGGTACCGACAGCTCGATCCGGATTGGAGCGCACACCTCACCTGGCTCACAACCTCGTTTCCATCGCCCCGATGGGCATGGCCGAGCACGTTGACCGACTTCCTCCAGTCCTTCGACGCCGGCGCGTCCAGGCCGAACGCCGTCGGTCTTCTCCAGGCTGCGCATGCGATGGCGTCGGGGATCGAGAAGCAGTCGTACCCGCAGGAGACCGTGAAGTACCTCGGCCAGGATGTCACGCACATGTGGCTCGCCACGGCGTTCGGGCACCCGATCCGGAACCTGCTTGCAGACCCGCCCGAGGTCCTCGCGCCAGGCGGCTGGCCCCGACTCCTCGCGCGCATCAGCGAACTGCTCGACGAGCTGCAACAGCTTCCAACCAACCCCTTGCCAGATGCCAGACCCTGGTTGGAATGGCGCAACGCGGCCATCGGGGCGGATGGTTGGCTGCGGCAGGCCTTCATGTCCACCCTCGCCGAAACCCGGCTGCCGAACAACGACGTCACGCTCTGGGATCAGTCTTACGTCGCTGCCGCGCTCTTCAAGTCTGCGGTAGCGGGGATGCTGCTCGCACAGACTCCCAACTGGCAGGACCTCAAGTCGCAAACCCGCTGGCGCGTGCTCACCGTCGCGTTCGGAAGCGAGCACTACGAGGCGCGCGCGGTGCGGATCGGCGACTGGGCAGGCGCCCGGGAGCAGATCGAGTCGTTCTTCGACGAGGTCTGTCGATTCGTGGAGGTCGATCTGGCGGTCGGCTCACTGCTGTACCGAGATGACGAGGCGGCGGCCTTCTCGTTCCCGGGCCAGCGGTTCGACGGCGCGGCGGATGGCAGCCTCGATGATACAGGTGCCGAGGAACTGCGCGCCGCGATCGAGAGCGAGATCGATACGCTCGCGAGGAAACGCTGCTTCGAGACGCCTCCGCTCTGCCGGGTCTCTGAGTCCACGCGGTCGCTGATCCCGATGGCCGCGGAGCTAGAGAAAGCGCGCTGTGCGGTCGCAGTGCCCATACACCGTTCGTGGACGATCGAGCCGTCCGACGAGACGCGCGGCCACGTCTGCCCGGTGTGTCAGTTGCGGTTCAACGGGGAGCCCGAGCGGAGGCGCGCGAACGTGTCGAAGCAGCGCCCCTGCAAGGTGTGCCGCGACCGCCGCAAGGGGCGGCTCGACGCCTGGCTGGCATCGGGGACGGACACCATCTGGATCTCGGAGGCAGCCGACGAGAACGACCGGGTCGCGCTGCTCACGCTCAGCTTCGACCTCGGGCTGTGGCTCGATGGTTCGCAGATCGACTCCCTGCGTGCCCAGAGCATTGCCGATTGGCGGCGGTTCAACACGACCCTGGGAGACATCGACAACCCAGTGGACCCCAAGAACGTCTATGCGTCGCTGGTAACTCACATCGAGAGCTTCGTGCGTAGTCCTGCCAGGGTTCCGAGCGGCAAGCGGCAGGGCAAGCTCGATGACGCGCTTCTGTCGTCGCTCAATGATGGCTTTGGCCACGAAGATGACATGGAGGTCTTCTACCAAAAGGTGGTGGAAGACCGGTCCGACGCTCCGGCGTGGGACGACCCGCGGATCAACGAGCGCACCCGTGCCCTGTGGCTGGCTCATCAGCTCTTCCGCAAGAACGCCTCTCCCGGGCGTACGTACCGCTTCTGGCGAACCGCCGAGGCCTTCTTCGCCGAGCTCCTGCCCCGTTTCCGCGAGATGGCGTCCTCCAACCCGAACCGCTGGCGGACGCGCCGCCTCGTCCTGTCGGCCGACGGTGGCGGCCAGCAGCAATGGGAGGATCGGGAGACCTACGCAGGCCGCTATCGAGATGCCCCGTTCGAAGTCCTGTATCGCGCGTCGAGCAACGACTTCGTGACGATCTGTAACCTCGCCCGCGTGCTCGATGAGCACGAGTCGTCGGCTTCGTTGGAGCAGGCGCTCCGCAACGAGCCGCTAAAGCTGGTGGGCGACGACGGCGAGGAGCGAATCCTCAAGCCCGCGTCGGTGCGGGATGCATCATCCGGCCTTGGCGCGTATCTGCCCATCATCGTGCTGGACCAGACTCCCGCGCGCTTTCGGGTCCTCGTGCCGCTGAACGCAGCCAATGCCTGCATCGACGCTGCCGTTCAGAAGTGGGAGGACGAGCTGGCACGGGTCTGGGATCGGATGCCACTGCGTGTGGGCGTTGTGGCCTTCCCGCGCATGAGTCCGTTCCAGGCGGTCATCGAGGCGGCACGCAGCGTTGAGGAGCAACTCGGTGACAGCGACACCGAATGGTGGCGCGTCGTCGAGGCGAGGACGCGCGAAGGCGTGACGTCGCTCAGCGTCGCTCGGCCGGACGGGATCCGCGAGCTGGCCGTTATTCCGAGCCGCCTTCCGGATGGGCGGGTCGACGCGTTCTATCCGTTCCTGCGAGTGCAGGATGCGACGGTTCGGCACCCGCGCGACTTCGCCACACCCGGCGGCACGGTGTACCGGCACGTGATGGACCTTCGGCCTGGTGACGACATCGAGGTCGCGCCTTCGCGGGTCGCCCTGCATTTCATGGACAGCACGGCGGTCCGGTTCGAGCCGGTCCGGGTGAGCTACCTGGCCGACTGGAGACGGCTGCGCGACATCTGGGCGCTTCTGGAACGCGAGGCGCCGAGCATGACCGCGCTGCGCGCGGCCTGGGCTATGCTGGCGACGACGAAGGAAACTTGGCGACTCCCGGCGGGTCCGGCCGAAGCGACGACCGAGGCCTGGTCCGAGCTTGCCCGCTCCGTGGTGGCCGAGCGGCTCGGTGTCCGGGGAGCCGCACTGGACGCCCTCGTGGAGGCCGCGGCGTCCGGTCTCTTGGAGCAGACCCTTGAGTGGCACCTGCGGGTTCTCAAAGAATCCTTGGAGGAGCACGCATGACCAATAAGAGCTTTCAAACCTTCCCGACCGCGGCGATGGCCGTGGATCCGGTCCATGTCGGCACCGGCGGCGCGCGCCTCGGACGGGTGGACAACACGATCGTGCGCGATCCGGTGACCAAGGTGCCGAAGATCCCGGGATCGAGCATCGCTGGCGTCCTCCGAACCTATGTGGCCATGCACGAAGAGGCCGCGACCAACGGGAAGCCCCGCCAGGTGGCCGGCCAGGACAAGCCATACTATCCCGACTGCGCCGGCCAGGGACAGCCGCGGCGCGACGGCTCCGGCGGCCACTGTGGCCAGTCGACCTGCAAGGTGTGCACGGTCTTCGGTTTCGCCCGCGGTGACCGCGGCGGCTTCGCCGGGCTCGCCTCGTTCAGCGACGCGCACGTGCTGCTCTTTCCGGTCGCATCACGCTTGGGGCCCATCTGGATCACGGCGCCGGGGGCGATCCGGCTGATCGACAGGCTTCGGAACTACGAGGACGTCGCGGACGACAAGCTCCACCGCGCTGCCTCCTCGAGCGACCCGTTGAATCTGGGGTGGCTCCTCCTGCAGGTGAACGAGCATGACACGCAGGAAGTGAGGACCGCGCTCGACGCGCTTCATGTGCCCAAGTACATATTGGATCGCCTCGGCATCGTGTCCGACAAGCTCTTCAGCCACGTCGTCAACAGCAACCTCGAAGTGCGCACGTCCGTTGCGATCGATCCGGCGACCGGCGCCGCGGAGCAAGGGGCCCTCTTCACCTACGAGGCGCTGCCGCGCGGGACGGTGCTCCTCTGGGACGTGACGTGCCGGAATCCCCAGCACTTCCAGATCGGCCAGGCCTCCGTCCAGGCCGTGACGAGCGTCCAGGCGGTGCACGAGGTCGTCAAAGCGGGGTTCCCGTACCTCGAGGCATTGGGCATTGGCGGAATGGGCAGCCGCGGCATGGGGCGCTTCCGTGTACTCGATGGCGGATCAGGCGCCCAGAACAACCCGCCGGAGGGGAAGTGATGGCTAGCAACCTCGACATGGAGTGCGCGAAGCTCGGCTCGCAGCTCGCGACACAGAGCGACGACAAGACCCTCACCGACGCGCTCTCGGTCCTCGAAGAGCAAGGCGTGTACGCGTTCTTCCTCTACCTCCGCCAGAAGGAGGACCGGCGACGCGTCACGAACTCGTGCCGAGACTTCCTGAAGCAGCACCTGCCGGGAGGCTTCGGGACCAACAACGACATCTTCAAGGCCACCCAGGACATCGCCGTGGACATCGACAAGCTCCTGCTTGCCCGTGACCTGCTGCGCCAGTCCCTCATCTACGGCCGCTACCACGCCAAGGCCCGTGCGAGCTCAGGAGGGAACGGGTGAGCTGGAGCCTTCACCGCTGGACATGGCGTTTGGCCAACCCGCTGTTCATCGGCGCGACGCCGTCGGGTGCCCTCAACCGCTGCCGAGTGTACGTGCCGGCGCGGCAGCTTTGGGGCGCGCTCACCGCCGAGCTCGCGCGCCAGGAGGCCCAGCACGATCCTGATTATCGCAAGGTCGGCGACCACCTCCGCGAGCACGTCCGCTTCTCCTATCTCTATCCTGCCGAGCACGTTGGCTCACCCTGGCTCGCATGGTTGCCAAGGTACCGCGCAGGAGAGGGCCTGTCCTGGGTGCGGGAAGGCAGCAACGACGCCGTCGTGGATCGACGCTTCCGTCGTCGGCTCCTGTGGACGCGGCCCGGAACCGCGGTCGACCCCGACAGCGACTCAGCGCTCGACCGATCCCTGCGCGAGACGGAGTGCGTCCAGACGAGCTGGCGGAATGAGGAGGGCTCTTCGGGTGGCCCGGTCGCGATGGTGGGCTACGTCTTGTGCAGGCAGGACGCCGGACTATCGAACCGAGTCTCCACGGTCACCACGCTATTCATCGGCGGCGACACCCGGTACGGGCTGGGCCGGACCGAGTTGGCTTCCATGGACCCGGCCACGGCGATGTTCGACGCCAGTGTGGAGCTCGATCGGGACGAACCGTGCATCATCACTGACCGTCTGCTCGCACACGCCCATCCCGCGGAAGAGGTTACGCTCTGCGGCAACCAGGAAGCGGTCGGCGGCTGGGACATGACCAGACAGCGGTCCGACCGAAGGACGAGCGGCCCCGTCTGGATGCCTGGATCAACATGCCAGCACCGCTGCAGGTGGGATCTCCTCGAGAGTGGCATGCTTCGGCTGGCAGGGGGTCCTCGATGAATCGCGTCGCGATCGAACAACTCATCGCGGTAGGCGAGTCCGAAACCCTGGAGTTCAAGCTCACCACAAGCTAACTGCACAAGGCGATGGAGACGCTCTGCGAGTTTCTCAACCAGAGCGGCGGGACGGTGCTCATCGGGGTCGCGCCGAACGGCAAGGTCATCGGACCACGTCGGGGGACCTATGCGGCTACCTTGGCGACAGAGGGCCTTGCCGCGCGTTTACGGGATGCCCGCCGTCGCTTTCGTAGGTGCATAAGAGGCGCGGTGCGCTGCTGCTGATCGAAGACCGTG
>Ga0272446_1005403_pt1 | contig 14158 bp, 13 predicted proteins | sample YNPCB0061_FD_194587 | JGI IMG/M metagenome (GOLD analysis project Ga0272446, IMG submission 194587) | Hot spring microbial mat communities from Yellowstone National Park, WY, United States - YNP-CB-006-1 | ecosystem: Environmental > Aquatic > Thermal springs > Hot (42-90C) > Sediment | place...
TGCCGCTCGGCGCGCCGATCGGCTCGGGCCTCGGGCTGACCAACCCATTCATGATCCGCGCCATCAAGGAGCAGGCGAAGGTGCCGGTGCTGGTCGATGCCGGGATCGGGACGGCCTCGGACGCGGCGCGCGCGATGGAACTCGGCTGCGACGCCGTGCTCCTCAACTCCGCGATCGCCCATGCGAAGGATCCGGTCCGCATGGCGCGCGCCATGAAGGCCGCGGTGGAGGCCGGGCGGCACGCCTTCCTCGCCGGGCGGATGCCCTGGAACTACCAGGCGGACGCCTCGAGCCCGATGACCGGCCTCATTCGCTAGGGGGCGGGCGGAGCGCGCGGATCTCGGCCGCGACCTCGGCCGCGCCGAGGTCGGTGCGCCAGCGCGCCGGGATCTCGAGCGCCGCGGCGAGGCGCCTGCGGTACTCGGCCTTCGGGATCTCGACGGCGCCGAAGCGCGCGAGGTGCGCGGTGAGGAACTGCGTGTCGCAGAGCACGAAGCCGCCGAGGCGCAGCCGCGCGACGAGATGCACGAGGGCGACCTTGGAGGCGTCCGTCACGCGGGAGAACATGCTTTCGCCGAAAAAGGCCCCGCCGAGGGCGACACCGTAGAGGCCGCCGACCAGCCGCCCATCCGCCCAGGTCTCGACGGAATGGGCGTGCCCGCGCCGGTGCAGCTCGATGAAGAGCCATTCGATCTCGTCATTGATCCAGGTCTCGGTGCGGCCGGGGGCCGGTTCCGCGCAGCCGCGGATGACGCCCGCGAAGTCGCGGTCCGTCGTCACCGCGAAGCGCGTGGAGAGCGCCGTCCGCCTGAGCCGCCGCGGCAGGTGGAAGCCGGCATCGAGCGGCAGCACCCCCCTGAGCGCCGGATCGAGCCAGTGGAGCCGGGTCGCGCCGCGGCTCTCGGCCATGGGGAAGATGCCGGCGGCATAGGCGCGGAGCAGAAGCTCGGGCGTCACCTCGACCTGGCGGCGGCTCATGGGCGGCCCCCGCCCGGGCGGCCGCGCCGGATCACGCCTCCTCGTCCTCCGGCGGGGCGACGGGCAGGATCGCCGTCTCCTTCACGGTGGAGAGCGCGAGCAGGATCTCCGTCCGCTCGACCCCGGCGCGGCGGCGGATCTCGGCCGCCACGAAGGCCTCGAGTTCGGAGAGGCCGCCGACACGGATCTTGAGGAGATAGGACCAGCCGCCGCTGACCGCGTGGCACTCGAGCACCGGCTCGAGCGGCAGCAGCGCCTCGCGGAACTTCTGCTCCTGCGCCCCCGCACGGAGCGCCACGAAGACGAAGGCGAGCAGCGGGCAGCCGACCGCGGCGGGATCGAGATCGGCCCGCCAGCCGCGGATGGTCCCGCGTTCCTCGAGCCGTTTGACGCGCTCCGCGGTGGCGGAGACGGACAGCCCCGCGACCTTGGCGAGTTCGGCGAGCCCGGCCGCGCCATCGTGCTGCAGTGCGACCAGGATGTTCCGGTCAATGCTGTCCATGGCCGCAGCCTATCCGGCATGCAGGGCGGAGGGAAGGAATACCATCGGACGCGCCACGACACGGCGGGCGCGCCCGCCCCGCCTCAGAGGTAGTGCTCGGCGAGCGGCCGGAAGCCGTTGAAGCCCTGCGAGGCGTAGGTCGTCACATAGGCGCCGGTCGCCAGCAGCTCGACCCGGTCCCCGTCCCTCAGCGCCAGCGGCAGGCGGTAGTTGGACTTCTCGTAGAGCGTGTCGGCGCTGTCGCAGGTCGGCCCCGCGATGGTCACCGGCCCGTCGGCGGTGCCGTCATGCGGCGTGCGGATGGCGTAGCGGATGGCCTCGCCCTCGGTCTCCGCGAGGCCGCCGAAGCGCCCGATGTCGAGATAGACCCAGCGCACCGGATCGTCCTTGCCCTTGCGCGAGACGAGCACGACCTCGCTCGAGACCACGCCCGCATCGCCGACGAGGAAACGCCCCGGCTCGACCACCATCTCGGGCAGGTCGTTGCCGAAATGGGCGGTCATCGCGCCCATGATGGCGCTGCCAAAATCGTCGATATCCGGCACTTCCTGCCGGTAGCGGACCGGGTAGCCGCCGCCGAGATTGACCATGCGCAGCTTGACCCCGGCCTCCTTGAGGTCGGTGAACAGCATGGCGACGCGCGCGATCGCGCCCTCATAGGCGGTGGTGCTGGTCTGCTGGCTGCCGACATGGAAGGAGATGCCGTAGGGGTCGAGGCCGAGCTCGCCCGCCCGGACCATCAGCTCCCGCGCCATGGCGAGCTCGCAGCCGAACTTCCGGCTGAGCGGCCATTCCGCGCCCTTGTTCTCGACCAGGATGCGGCAATAGACGCGCGCCCCGGGCGCGTGACGCGCCAGCTTCAGCAGCTCCGCCTCGCTGTCGAAGGCGAACATCGTCACGCCGGCCGCATGGGCGGCGGCGATGGCGGAGGCCTTCTTGACGGTGTTGCCGAAGGAGATCGCCTCCGGCCGCGCCCCGGCGGCGAGGCAGGCCTCGACCTCCTCCCACGAGGCCGCGTCGAAGGAGGAGCCGAGCGCGGTCAGCCGCGTCAGGATGGGCGCGGCGGGATTGGCCTTGACCGCGTAGTAGACGCGGGCGAGCGGCAGCGCAGCCTTGATCCGGCGATAGTTCTCCTCCACCCGGTCCACGTCGAGGACGAGGCAGGGCGTGGCGGGCGCGTGATCGCGCAGGAACCGGGCGATCTTCGGGGTCATCGCCGCACCTCTCAGGCTCCGGAAGGCCGCCCATCGAGGCGACGGCCCCAGGTTGACGAAACGGTCGAACGAACCAGCGACCAGAGTGAGCCGCCCGGTCTCCCGGACGGGGTTGCCAGAACGCTTGACGTCGTTGCGTAAACCCTTTGGCCGGTCGGGCCGGGGGCCAGAGGCACGTGCGTACTGCGTCTGTGCGGGCGTATAGGCCCATCGGCCGGCGATGCAAAGGGAAAAACGCAACCCCCGCCCGCTTTTTTCGAGAAGCGGCCGCAAGGCCCGGAATCCCTACCGCCTGGCCCGGCACGGGCCGGGCATTTCGCCCGGCCGAATGGCGCAAACGCCGGAAGTCCAGCGGCCGCTTACGCCGCCCGGGCGGGCGCGGAGGCGTTCTCGTTGGCCGCCAGCGCCCGCCGCAGCGCCTGCTGGTAGCGCTCCCGCCGCCAGCGCAGCAGCCGCCAGGCGCCCTTCGCCGCAAGGTCCGACAGCCGCCCCCGCGGCTCGAGCCCGATCGTCTTGAAGATCATGCCCATGCCGCGCTCGATGTGGCGGAAACGGTAGAAGCCCATGGCGCGGGCCATGTAGCTCGCGATGCAGCGGTCATGGTCGTAGGCGGTCCCCTCCGGCTCGTTGCCGCAGTGGAAGGCGAAGGCGAGCTCGTCGTCCTCGCTCTCCCCGATGCGGCCGAGCGCGACGCGCAGGCGAGTCGCGAAGGAGAGGTTCTCCCGCGCCAGGTAGCGCTTCATGTGGTCGTAGAAGAGCTTGAAGTGCCGGTATTCGTCCGCCGCGATGAGGCGGCAGACCTCCTTGAGCACGGGCTCCTCGGTCGCATCTCCGAGCGCCGAGTAGTAGGAGGAGGTCCCGGTCTCGACCATGCAGCGGGCGATCAGCTCGCCGGTGCGGGAGCCGCGAATCGAGGCATCGGCGTCGAGCTGGATCCGGTAGCCCGCGCGATAGCGCGCGAAGGCGGCGCGGAAGTCCCAGGAGGGGTCGGCGAGTTCGCCCCAGCGGCCGAGCGCCTCCCCGTGCTGCGTCTCCTCGACCCCCCAGTGTTCGGCGGCGGCGCGGAAGTCGGGATCGTCGTGGAAGACGCGGCAGAGGTAGGTGACGTAGTCCTCCGCGTTGCGTTCGACCATCGCCGCCGCCTTGACCAGCGGCACGATCTCCGGGTCCACCTTCGACGGGTCGAAGCGATCCCAGCCGACTTGGTCGACATGCCAGTGCTTCATGGCCCCCTCGTGGATGCGAGCACGGCGCGGGCGGGCCGCAGCCGGCCCGGCGCGCGATGCGCAGTCAATGTTCGACCGCGCCGTGGCCGTTTCAAGGCAGAATGGGGGCGTCGCAGCCGCCGGAACGCGCGCCGTCCGCTCCCCGGCCGGCGCGCCCGCTCTCAGGCCGCCTGCGCGGCCTCGAGCATCGCGCGCGCCGACAGCAGCCGCGCCATGGCCGCCTCGCGCTTCTCGGGCGTCGCGTCCGCGGCCTCGGCCAGCGCCTTCTCGCAGGCGGCGATGCGCGCCTCCGCCTCGGCGCGGGAGAGTTGCGCGACCGGCGTCGCCTCGTCGGCGAGGATGGTCACCCGCGCGGGCGTGATCTCGGCGAAGCCGCCGGCGACGAAGAGCCTCTCGGTCTCCTGCCCGTTCTCGTGCACGCGGATCACGCCGCCGCGCAGGGCGACGATCATCGGCGCATGGCCGGGCAGCACCCCCATCTCGCCCTCCGCGGCGGGGATGACGGCCATCTCCACCGGGCGCGAGAGCAGCAGCTTCTCGGGCGAGACGAATTCGAGCTGGAAGGTCGCCATCCGGGCTATCCCCTACGACATCGCATCTGGCGCGCACCGACGGCGGGCGCGCCGTTCCGGGCAGGACCGGCCGCCCCGCGGCCGGCGCCACCCGCTCGATTCGCCCTCAGGCGGCGCGGCCAGTCCGTCGCGACGCGACCGCCCGGCGCCCGAGGGCAAGACGACAGGCCGGAAGCCCGCCGCCTATGCGGCGGCCTTCAGCCCTTCGGCCTTCTTCACCGCGTCCTCGATCGTGCCGACCATGTAGAAGGCGGCCTCGGGGAGGTGGTCGTACTCGCCGGCGCAGATCGCCGCGAAGGAGCGGATCGTGTCCTCGAGCTTGACGAAGACGCCCGGGGTGCCGGTGAAGACCTCGGCCACGTGGAAGGGCTGGGAGAGGAAGCGCTGGATCTTGCGCGCGCGCGCCACGATCAGCTTGTCCTCCTCCGACAGTTCGTCCATGCCGAGGATGGCAATGATGTCCTGCAGCGACTTGTAGGTCTGCAGGATGCGCTGCACCTCGCGCGCCGTCCTGTAGTGCTCCTCGCCCACGATGCGCGGGTCGAGCGCGCGCGAGGTCGAGTCGAGCGGATCGACCGCCGGGAAGATGCCGAGCTCGGCGATCTGGCGGTTGAGCACGGTGGTGGCGTCGAGGTGCGCGAAGGAGGTGGCCGGCGCCGGGTCGGTCAGGTCGTCCGCCGGCACGTAGATCGCCTGCACCGAGGTGATCGAGCCCTTCTTGGTCGAGGTGATGCGCTCCTGCAGCGCGCCCATGTCGGTGGCGAGCGTCGGCTGGTAGCCCACCGCCGAGGGGATGCGGCCGAGCAGCGCCGACACTTCCGCACCCGCCTGGGTGAAGCGGAAGATGTTGTCGATGAAGAAGAGCACGTCCTGGCCCTGCTCGTCGCGGAAGTACTCCGCGATGGACAGGCCCGAGAGGGCGACGCGGGCGCGCGCGCCCGGCGGCTCGTTCATCTGGCCATAGACCAGCGCCACCTTGGAGCCTTCGGTGGAGCCGTTCTCGCCGAGCTTGATGACGCCGGCGTCGATCATCTCGTGGTAGAGGTCGTTGCCCTCGCGCGTGCGCTCGCCGACGCCGGCGAAGACGGAGACGCCGCCATGCGCCTTGGCGACGTTGTTGATCAGCTCCTGGATGGTGACGGTCTTGCCCACGCCCGCGCCGCCGAAGAGGCCGATCTTGCCGCCCTTGAGGTAGGGCGCGAGCAGGTCGATGACCTTGATGCCCGTGACCAGGATCTCGGCCGCCGTGGCCTGCTCCTCGAAGGCCGGGGCCTCGCGGTGGATGGTGTAGTACTTCTCGGCCTTGACCGGCCCGCGTTCGTCGATCGGCTCGCCGATGACGTTCAGGATGCGCCCGAGGGTCGCGGGGCCGACCGGAACGGCGATGCCCGCGCCGGTGTCCACCACCTCGGTCCCGCGCACGAGGCCGTCGGTGGTGTCCATCGCGATGCAGCGCACCGTCCGCTCGCCGAGGTGCTGCGCCACCTCGAGCACGAGGGTGCGATCCTCGACCCTGCAGTGCAGCGCGTTGAGGATGGAGGGCAGGTCCTGCGGGAACTGCACATCCACCACGGCGCCCAGCACCTGCGTGACCTTGCCGACATTGTTCTTCACGGCGGAAATCCCCTGATCGATCGGCGCCGCCTCGGCGGCATCGGGCTTCTTCTTCGGTGCACGCGCCATCATACGGCCTCCGCTCCGGAGATGATCTCGATCAGCTCCTTGGTGATGTTGGCCTGGCGCGTGCGGTTGTAGTTGAGGGTGAGCTTGTTGATCATCTCACCCGCGTTTCGCGTCGCGTTGTCCATCGCCGTCATCTGGCTTCCGTAGAAGCCGGCCGTCGTCTCGAGCAGCGCGCGGTAGATCTGCACGGCGAGGTTCTGGGGCAGCAGCGCGGCGAGGATCTCCTCCTCGGTCGGCTCGTATTCATAGAGAGCCTGCGGTCCCGCCAGGCTGTCCACCTCGCTCTCCGGCACGGCGGCGGGGATCAGCCTCTGCTCCGACGGCGTCTGCGTGATGACGCTCCTGAAGCGGTTGTAGAGCAGCGTGCAGACGTCGAACTCGCCCCTCTCGAGCATGGCGGTGATCTGCCCCGCCACCTCGGCCGCGTCCTCGAAGCCGATCGTCTTCTTGTTGGCGAAGGAGATCTCGCCCACGAAGCGGGAGGCGAATTCCCGCTTCAGGAAGGCCGCGCCCTTCCGACCGAGGGCGAGGATCTTCACGGTCCGGCCCTGGGCCTCGAGCTCGCGGATGCGCTGGCGCGCGAAACGCCCGATATTGGTGTTGAACGGACCGGCGAGGCCGCGGTCACCCGAGACGACCACGAGCAGATGCACATTGTCGCCGCCGGTGCCGACCAGCAACCGCGGCGCGTCCGGCTGGCCCGCCACCGCCGCGCCGAGGGAGGCGAGCATCCGCTCCATCCGCTCGGCGTAGGGGCGCGCCGCCTCGGCGCGCTGCTGCGCGCGCCGGAGCTTCGCCGCCGCGACCATCTTCATCGCCTGCGTGATCTTGCGCGTGGACTTCACGCTGTTGATCCGGCTGCGCAGGCTCTTCAGGCTGGGCATGGGTCGCTCTCCGCGCCGTCCGCGCTCAGGCGAAGGACTTGGCGAAGGCGTCGAGGAAGGCGATCAGCTTCTCCTCGGTCTCCTTCTTGATCTCGCGGTCCTTGCGGATCGCCTCGAGGATGGAGGGCTCGCGGGTCTTGATGTCGGCGAGAAGGCGGCGCTCGAACTCGCCCACCTGGTTGACCGGAATGCGGTCGAGATAGCCGCGCGTACCGGCGAAGATCGCCACCACCTGCTCCTCGACCGGCACCGGCTTGAACTGCGGCTGCTTCAGGAGCTCGGTCAGGCGGGCGCCGCGGGCGAGCAGGGCCTGCGTCGTCGCGTCGAGGTCCGAGGCGAACTGCGCGAAGGCCGCCATCTCGCGGTACTGGGCGAGCTCGAGCTTGATGCGCCCGGCGACCTGCTTCATCGCCTTGATCTGCGCCGCCGAGCCGACGCGGCTGACCGAGATGCCGACATTCACCGCCGGGCGGATGCCCTTGTAGAACAGCTCGGTCTCCAGGAAGATCTGGCCGTCGGTGATGGAGATCACGTTCGTCGGGATGTAGGCCGAGACGTCGCCCGCCTGCGTCTCGATCACCGGCAGGGCCGTGAGCGAGCCCGCGCCGTGGTCGTCGTTCATCTTCGCCGCCCGCTCGAGCAGCCGCGAATGCAGGTAGAACACATCGCCCGGATAGGCCTCGCGCCCCGGCGGGCGGCGCAGCAGCAGCGACATCTGGCGGTAGGCGACGGCCTGCTTCGACAGGTCGTCGTAGAAGATCACCGCATGCATGCCGTTGTCGCGGAAGAACTCGCCCATCGCGCAGCCGGAATAGGGGGCGAGGAACTGCATCGGCGCCGGGTCGGACGCCGTGGCCGCGACGATGATCGAATACTCCAGCGCGCCCTGCTCCTCGAGCGTCTTGACGAGCTGCGCCACGGTGGAGCGCTTCTGCCCGATCGCGACATAGATGCAGTAGAGCTTCTGCTTCTCGTCGCCCGAGGCGTTGATCGGCTTCTGGTTGATGATCGTGTCCACGATCACCGCCGTCTTGCCGGTCTGGCGGTCGCCGATGATGAGCTCGCGCTGGCCGCGCCCGATCGGGATCAGGCTGTCGATCGCCTTGATGCCGGTCTGCATCGGCTCATGGACCGAGCGGCGCGGAATGATGCCCGGGGCCTTCACCTCGACGCGGGCGCGCGTGACGTCCGCGAGCGGCCCCTTGCCGTCGATCGGGTTGCCGAGCGCGTCCACGACCCGGCCGAGCAGGCCCTTGCCCACCGGCACATCGACGATGGTGCCGCTGCGCTGCACCAGATGCCCTTCGCGGATGTTCTTGTCGTCGCCGAAGATGACGACGCCGACATTGTCCACCTCGAGGTTCAGCGCCATGCCGCGCAGGCCGGATTCGGGGAACTCCACGAGTTCGCCGGCCATCACGTTCTGCAGGCCATAGACGCGCGCCACACCATCGCCCACCGTCAGCACGGTGCCCACCTCGGCCACGTTGGCGTCGGCGTCGAACCCGGCGATCTGCTGCTTCAGGATCTCCGAGATCTCTGCGGGACGAATATCCATGGTCAGGCGGCCCCCTTCATCGCGTACTGCAGGCGCTGCAGCTTGGACTTGATCGAGTTGTCATAGAGGCGGGAGCCGATCCTGACGATCAGCCCGCCGAGGATGGAGGCGTCCACGCGCTCGGACAGACGCACATTCGAATAGCCGGCCTCGGTCAGCCGGGCGGCGATCTGCGCGCGCTGCGTGTCGCTCAGCGGATGGGCGGTCACCACCTCCGCCATCTGCTGCCCGCGCTTCTCGGCGAGCAGCGCGCCGAAGGCGCGCGCGACATCGGGCAGGGCGGCGAGGCGGCGGTTGACGATCATAACGCCGACCAGGTTGCGCACCTCGGTCCCGATGCCCGCACGCTCAAGGATGGCGAAGGCGCCGGCCCGCTGCTTGCCGGAATCGAGGCGGGGATCGGCGATGAAGCCGCGGAAGGCCTCATTCTCGCGCCAGAGCGCGAACAGCCGCTCGAGATCGGCGGCGATGCGGTCCACCGCGCCCGGATCGTCCTTGCGGCGATCCTCGGCCAGTTCGTAGAGCGCCCGGGCGTAGCGCGCCGGCGCGCCGGCCGGGTTCAGCGATGCGGGCGAAGCGGTGTGGATGGTCTCGGCTGCGGCCACGGGCGGGTCCCGGTCCTGTTCTTGCTGGGCGGCGGCATGGGCCATGGCCGCGCGAGGCCATCCCCGGCGGCGGCGGGCGCTTAACACAGGGTATGCCGCACCGCAACCGGAGCGCGGCATTTTTCCCCCAAGGCCCGCCGCGGGCCGGAGGCGCCGCCCCCGGCGGGGCCCGGCCCGCCCGCCACGGGCTGCGCGCCGCGCCGGGCGGCTGGACGCGCCGGCGGGGGCGGGCGAGCATCCCCCCCCTTCCGGGAGAGGGGATGCGCCATGCTCGACAATCCGCCGCTGCTGACCATCCACCGCGGCCATCGCCGGCCCGATCCGGCCCTGGTCGCGGCCTTCCGCGGCGCGCAGACCTCCCACCTCGTGGACGCGATGGACGGGCGCGGGGCGCTCGATCACCGCATCAAGCCGATGGATCCGGGCAATGCCGCCTTCGCCGGGCCGGCCCTGACCGCCTTCGCCTATCCGGCGGATGTCGTCGGCGTCTATGGCGCGCTCGCCGAGGCCGAGCCGGGCGATGTGATCGTGGCGGCCAACGACGCCTATACCGGCACCGCCGTCATCGGCGACCTGGTTGCGGGGATGATGCGCAACAAGGGGGTCGCCGCCTTCGTCACCAACGGGCTGGCCCGCGACCGGGCGGGGATCGTCGCCTCCGGCCTGCCGCTCTTCGCCGCCGGAGTCATCCCGGCCTCCCCGGCGGCGAACGGCCCCGCCGTGGTGGGCGCCCCGGTCACGCTCGGCGGGCAGCATGTGCGGCCCGGGGACATCGTGGTGGGGGATGCGGATGGCGTGGTGATCGTCCCCCTCGATCGCGCCGAGGCGGTGCTCGCCCGGCTCGCCGCCGTGCGGGCGGCGGAGGCCCGCGCCGTCGCCGCCGTCGAGGCCGGCGCCACCGACACCGACCGCATCCGCGCCCTCCTCGCCACGGCGCGCATCATCGGCCCGTGAGCGGGTCCCAGAGCGGCATGCCGAGCACGGCCGCCGCAAGGATGAGGGCGTAGCCGGCGCGCCGGAAGGCGGTCTCGCTGGCAAGCCCGAAGAGGGCAGAGCCGGCCCAGAGGCCGGCGGCGTAGGACGGCCCGGCGGCGAGCGCGAGCCAGGCGCTGTCCCAGCCGATCAGCCCGCGCCAGGCGTAGGCCGCCGTGACCGCGGCGGTGAGGATGGCGAAGTAGAGGTTCATGTTCGCCCGCACCGCCGCCGCCGGCGCGCTCCGCCCCAGCCACCAGGCCGCCGGCGCGACGCCGCCCAGCATGGCCGTGCCGCTCATCACGCCCCCCACCGCCCCGACCGCGAGCGTCAGCGGCACCGACCCCGCCCCCCGGTAGCGCCAGCCCGAGGCCAGCACCGCGACCGCGAGCAGCACCAGCACGGTCAGGCCCCAGCGCAGCGGCACCGGATCCGCATGGGCGAGGATCAGCGCCCCGACCGGCACGGCACCGACCGCCGCCGCCGCCATCACCGCCACCTCCCGCCGGGCCGCCCGGCGCCAGGCATGCGGCAGGAAGACGAGGCAGGAGACGCATTCGAGCAGGGCGAGCACCGGCACCGCGGCGCGCGGCCCGACCGCGGCCGAGGCCAGCGGGACGAAGACCAGCGCCGCCCCGAAGCCCGAGAAGCCGCGCGAGAGCCCCCCGAGCACCGCCGCCGCGGCGATTCCGAGGAGCGCGGCGAGCGGCGGGAGATGCGCGAAGGAGGCGTCCATCGCCGCCAGCCTCGTCCGGCCCGCTCCTGCCGTCCAGGGCAGCCCAGCCATGAGCGCGCCCCCGTTGCCCCCCCGGCGAGTCCGGGGCTAACCGTGGCTGATCATGACCGCTCCGCCGGACGCCATGCCCGCCGCCGCGCCGGGCCCGTCCCCCTCCGCCCAGTCCGAAGGCCCCCTGCCGGCGCTCCGCGCGCGAGTCGCCGCCGGCCTGATCGCCGCCGATCCGGCGCAGGAACTCGCGGCCGAGAAGCTGCAGGACCTCTGGCGCCGCACCCGCGGCTACGACCCCAAGGCCGAGCCGCCGGAGACTGGCGGCTTCCTCGGCCGCTTCTTCCGCCGCAAGCCCGTCGAGGAGGCGCCGGCGGGCGCGCCCCTCGGCCTCTATCTCGTCGGCGAGGTGGGGCGCGGGAAGTCCATGCTGATGGACCTCTTCTTCGCCAGCGCGGATGTCGCGCGGAAGAGGCGGCTGCACTTCCACCAGTTCATGCAGCAGGCCCATCGCCGCATCCATGAGTGGAAGAAGCGGCACGGCGATGCCGCGGACCCCATCCCGCCGCTCGCCGACTCCATCCTCGCCGAGGCGGCGCTGCTCTGCTTCGACGAGTTCCAGGTGCACGACATCGCGGATGCGATGATCCTCGGCCGGCTGTTCGAGGCGCTGTTCGCCCGCGGCGTGGTCGTCGTCGCGACCTCCAACACCGCCCCCGACGACCTCTTCAAGGGCAAGCCCGGGCGCGACGCCTTCCTGCCCTTCATCCAGCTCATCAAGAAGCGGCTCGAGGTGCTCGTCCTCGACTCGGCGCGCGACTACCGGCGCGATCGCATCCGCGGCCTGCCCACCTGGCACGTCCCGGCGGACGGCCGCGCCGAGCGCGCCCTCGATGCCGCCTTCGCCGAACTGACCGGCGGCGCGCCGGCCGCCCCCACCCGCCTGACGCTGCTCGGCCGCGCGGTGGAGGTGCCCGAGGCCGCGCGCGGCGTCGCGCGCTTCACCTTCGACGAGCTCTGCGGCCGCCCGCTCGGCCCGGCCGACTACCTCGCGGTGGCGACGCATTTTCACACGCTGGTGCTGGACGGCATCCCGCGCCTGGGGCCGGAGAACTTCGACAAGGCCCGCCGCTTCATCACGCTGATCGACGCGCTCTACGAGCACCGCGTGAAGCTGGTGGCGAGCGCCGAGGACCACCCCGACCGGCTCTACGAGCGGGGCGAGAATGCGGCGATGTTCGCGCGCACCGCCTCGCGCCTGATGGAGATGCAGAGCCAGGAGTATCTGGCGCTGCCCCACCTCACCTGAGCGGCCGGGCCTCCTCGGCGAAGGCCTCGAGCGCGGGCAGCATCGCCGGCAGGTTCGCGCCCCACCGGGCGGTCACCGGGTTCTGCGCCTCGAGCCAGATCAGGTGGCGGTGGCCGAGCAGGCGAGAGAGACGCGCCATGCAGCTTCTCAGCGCCGCCGCGAGCGGATCGCCGGGCATGATTTCGAAGACCGCCGTGCCGGGGCGGGCGAACAGAAGATGCACGAGCCCCGCCCCGTGCGGCGCGGCGATGAGGTCCGCCCCGCGCAGCAGCCGCGCCTGCTCGGCGAGGGGACGGCCGGTCAGCGTCACCGCCCGGAAGCCGAGCCGGGCAAGCGCGGCCTCGACCGCCGCCTCGTTCTCCATGGGCCGCTTCGTGCTGTCGCGACGGGAGATGTAGAGCCGCCGCGGCCGCCCCTCGGGCGGTTCGGCAACGGCATCCACCGCGGCCTGCAGAGCCTCGAGCAGGCGGCGATGCGCGCCGAGCGGGGCGAGGCTGCCCGCGCCGCAGGTGCCGATGAGCAGCCGCCCCACATGCAGCGCATCGCCGACACCGATCACCGGCAGCCGCTCCCCGCCCGCCATGCGCAGGCTTTCGCGGACGAACGCGGCGGCATCGTCGCGGATCAGCACCGGCACGTCCGGCGCGCCGGGTTCGAGCCGCCAGGCCAGCGAGGGAAGCCAGTCCGCCAGCCAGTGATAGATGCTGTTGTGCGCCTCCACCGCGAGCGCCGCCGCGGGCACCGAGGGCGCGCCGGCCGTCGCCGCGCGGGAGGCGGGGGGCAGCCCCAGGGAGCGGTCCTGCACCACCTCCCCCGAGGCCAGCCAGATCTGCCCCAGCCGGTTCACGAAGACGTCCCGCAACTCCGACACGGCAGGTGCGGGGCGTTGGCGGAGGGCCGACTCGAACCCTTCGATCGCACGGCGATAGGCATGCTCGATGGCCGGCGACACGCCGGGCGCCGGGACGATCCGGGCAGGACCGTGGCCCGGGCGCGGCTCGGCGGGCCCTTGGGCGAAGGCATGGGGCGCGCGGGCCGGCGTGACGGCGGCGCGCTTCGCGAAGCGTCGGCCGAGGGCCTCCGCCGCCGCGCGCAGCTCGCCCGAGGCGTGGGGTGCCGCAGCGATCCGGGCGAGGAGTTGCACGATCGCGGTGTAGGCGCCGGGATCGGCGAGCGCCGCGGGGTCGGCATGCAGCACGAGCCAAGCCTCGTGCGGATGGTCTGCGAAGGCGAGGCGCCGGGCGAGGCGCGCTCGCAACAGGGGACGGAGATCGGCGGCGATCGCCGCGCGCGCGGCAGCCCGGACATAGGTCGCGCTGTCGAGCTGCAGGGCGGCCGCGATGAAGGCGGGCACGAGCCGCGGCGGAACCTCCCGCGGCGGCACGGCCGAGAGGCCCCCCGCGACCGCAGCCCAATCACCGGCGGCGACCGCCATGTCGACCGCCCTGACGAAGGCCTGGCGGCGCGAAGGTGCGCCGGGTCCGGGCCAAGGCGGTACAGGCGAGATTCCGGACGACATGACCGATGCTTATCGCGGTTTCGCTCTCCCCGGAACGCGCCACTTCCCGGGTCGCCGGCGCCCGCCACGCTTTCGCGGAGCGGTAGAGTTCATCCCGGCGCGGCCACCCCTGGCTGCATCACCCCTTGGCCGCGCCGGCGGCAATGGTTAAGACGGGCGCCGAAAAACGCGTCAACGGAGCGCGAGGCTGATCACGATGCGGACCATCTGGATGGCTCTCCTCGTCCTGTGCGGCATCCTCTGGACCGGCTCGGAGGCCGAGGCGCGCAGCCGGACCGAACAGGTGCAGGCCCGCCCGGCGGCCACGCAGACGGAGCGCGCCGCCGCCACGCGGCGAGAGGCGGGCGCGACTCGCGCGCCGACCCGCCCCGCCGCGGCGCGCGGCACGGCCCCCCGGCGCGAGGCGGCCGAG
>Ga0272446_1005404_pt1 | contig 14157 bp, 11 predicted proteins | sample YNPCB0061_FD_194587 | JGI IMG/M metagenome (GOLD analysis project Ga0272446, IMG submission 194587) | Hot spring microbial mat communities from Yellowstone National Park, WY, United States - YNP-CB-006-1 | ecosystem: Environmental > Aquatic > Thermal springs > Hot (42-90C) > Sediment | place...
TCGACTGGATGGCGCAGCGCGCGCGCGATCACGGCGCGCGAACGATGCTGCTCGAGGTGCGGCCGAGCAATCTGCCAGCGCAGCGGCTGTACGCGCGCTACGGCTTCGAACGCATCGGTGTACGGCGCGGCTACTACCCGTCGCACGGCGGGCGCGAAGACGCGCTGGTCATGCGTATCACCCTGTGAAGACGATGAGTCTCGATCCGCGGCGCGCGCGGCTCTGGCATGCGATGGACCTCGGACCGCTGTGGGTCGAGCGCCGTTCGTGCGCCGGTGTCGGCGATGCGGCCGAAGACCTGGTTTCGGCAGACGCAGGCGAGCCTGCCGAAGTTGGCGCCGCCACACCGTCGGCGCGACCGGCCGACTGGCCCGTCGCGGCCGTGCCGTCGCTGCGGAGCGAGTTCGCCGAGGGGCTGCGGGTGCGTCTTGCGGAGGCGGGCGATGCGCGCGGCGCGGCGATCGCGCGGATGGATTGGAACGAGCTACGCGCGTCGGTTGCGGCGTGTGTGGCCTGTCCGCTATGCAAGACGCGGACGCAGACCGTGTTCGGCGTCGGGCACCCGTCGGCGCGCTGGATGATCGTCGGCGAGGCGCCGGGCGCGGAGGAGGATGCGCGCGGCGAGCCTTTCGTCGGGCAGGCCGGCCGCCTGCTCGACAACATGCTCGCATCGATCGGACTGTCGCGGCATGCGCAAGACGCGTCGAGCGTGTATATCGCCAACGTGCTCAAGTGCAGGCCGCCCGGCAATCGCAACCCAGAGCCCGCCGAAGCGGCGGCATGCGAACCTTACCTGCGGCGGCAGATCGCGCTGGTCCGTCCGGCGCTGATCGTCGTGATGGGGCGTGTGGCCGCACAGTCGCTGCTGGCGACCGACGCGACGGTCGCGAGCCTGCGGGGCCGCGTCCACCGGATCGTCGTCGAAGAAAGGCTGATCCCCGTCGTCGTGACCTATCACCCGGCGTACCTGCTGCGCAACCTCAACGACAAGGCGAAGTCGTGGGCCGACCTGTGCTTCGCGCGCGAGGTGTACGCCCGCGTGGCGAACGCCGGCTGACGCGCGCCGTCAGGCGCGCCGCGGCTGGCCGATCAGCGATTCCGAGTCGAACTGCCGCTGGTTGTAGCGGTGGCGCAGGATCACGACGAACATCGTGCCGGCGACGAACAGGCCGAACAGTACGATGATCGTCGTGATCGCGAGGTTCAGCCAGATCAGCAGCGCGTAGACCGACAGCATCACGAGGATGCTGAGGTTCTCGTTGAAATTCTGCACGGCGATCGAATGCCCCGCCGACAACAGCACGTAGCCGCGGTGCTGCAGCAGCGCATTCATCGGCACGACGAAATACCCGGCCAGCGCGCCGACCGCGATCATCAGCGCCGACGCAAGCAGCGCGGCCCATGAGATCTTCAGCGCGCCGAGCGCGAGCCCGCCGGCAGGCAGCGCGCCGAAGTCGACGAAGGCCATCGCTGCGACCAGCAGCCCCATCGCCACGCCGACCGGCAGCACCGACAGCGAACGCTTCAGCGAAACGCGCGCGGCCGCCCATACCGAGCCGATGGCGATGCCGATCGCGACGACGGCCTGCATGATCGCGCCCTCCGACAGCGTCATGCCGAGCACCTGCTCGCACCACTTCAGGATGATGAACTGCAGCGTTGCGCCGGCGCCCCAGAACAGCGTTGTGACCGCCAGCGAAATCTGGCCGAGCTTGTCGCGCCACAGCGTGCCGACGCAATGGCCGAAGTCGGCGAGCAACCGCAGTACTGCGCGCTCCTGCCGCGGATAGCGTGCGCCGGTGTCCGGTATCCACAGGTTGATTGCCGCGGCGATCGCGTAGATGCAGGCGATCACCGCGATCGCCGCCTCAGCGGGGCGGTCGACGCCGGTGTCGACCAACGGCAGATCGATCGAGAGCAGCGCCGCGGCGACCTTCGGCGAAACGAGCACGCCGCCGACGACGAAGCCCAGGATGATCGAGGCGACCGTCAACCCCTCGATCCAGCCGTTGGCGACGACGAGCTTCTCGGGTGGCAGCAATTCGGTCAGGATGCCGTACTTGGCCGGCGAGTACGCGGCGGCGCCGAGCCCGACCACCGCGTACGCGAGCAGCGGATGAACGCCGAAGAACATCAGCAGACAGCCGCCGATCTTGATCGAGTTCGTGATGAACATCACGCGGCCCTTGGGCATCGAATCGGCAAACGCGCCGACGAAGGCCGCGAGCGCCACGTACGACACGAAGAAGAACAGCTTCAGCATCGGCGTCATCCACTCGGGCGCGTGGATGTCGCGAAGCAACGCGATCGCGGCGATCAAAAGGGCGTTGTCGGCCAGCGACGAGAAGAACTGCGCGGCCATGATCGTGTAGAAGCCGCGGTTCATCGCTGGTCGTCGGCAGGCATCGGTGCGCTGGGCACGGTCGTCGAGGTGGCGTCTTATAGCACGCAGCTTGCGAGGCCAGCGCGCGATAAAGCAAGGACACGGCGTTTATCCTTGCGTGCGGCGCGCCTTGCAGACGACCGATGCCCCGACCGATCCTCGCAACGATCGACCTCGCCGCGATGCGGCACAACCTCGCGCAGGCGCGTGCGCGCGCCGGCCGTCGCAAGGTCTGGGCCATCGCCAAGGCGAACGCGTACGGGCACGGCATCGAGCGCGCGGTGCGCGCATTCGAAGATGCCGACGGGCTCGGTCTGCTCGATCTGGCCGAGGCGCAGCGAGCGCGCGATGCCGGCTGGCGCAAGCCGATCCTGCTGCTCGAGGGTTTCTTCGAACCGACCGATCTCGCGGTGGTCGATCGGCTGCGGCTGACCGTCGTCGTCCATGGCTTCGAGCAGATCGAGATGCTCGAACGGCATCGGCCGCCGCAACCGATCGACGTCTACCTGAAGCTGAACACCGGGATGAACCGGTTGGGGTTCGCCGCCGCCGATGCGCAGCGCGCCCTGGCGCGGCTCGAAGCGCTGCCGCACGTGCGCGTGGTTTCGCTGATGACGCATTTCGCCAATGCCGAGCGCGACGACGCGCGGCTGGGCCGCGCCGCACCGGGCGAGCAACTGCGCGCGTTCGAAGCCGTGGCGCAGCGCTGGCGCGGCGAGCGCTGCTTCGCCAACTCGGCCGCGCTGTTTCTGCAGCCGTCGATCGGCGGCGACGCGGTGCGGCCCGGCATCGCCCTCTATGGCGCCACGCCCGACCCGACGGTCAGCGCGGCGAGCCTGGGCCTGCGTGCGGCGATGACGCTGCGCGCGCGGCTGATCGGCGTCCAGCAGCTCGAAGCGGGCGACGCGGTCGGCTACGGATCGCACTTCGTCGCGAAGCAGCCGATGCGCATCGGCGTGGTCGCCTGCGGCTACGCCGACGGCTACCCGCGCCATGCACCGAATGCGACCCCGGTGTCGGTCGACGGCGTGCGCACGGGCACGGTCGGCCGCGTGTCGATGGACATGCTGTGCGTCGATCTGAGCGGCGTGCCTGCCGCGCGCGTCGGGTCCGAGGTCGAGCTGTGGGGCGGGCAGGTGCCGATCGACGAGGTCGCGGCCGCCGCCGGAACGGTCGGCTATCAGTTGATGTGCGCGCTGGCGCAGCGCGTACCGGTCGTCGAGGTCTGACGTGGCGAAGGCGAAGACGCAGTACGTCTGCTCCGAGTGCGGCGGCAACTCCGCCAAGTGGCAAGGCCAGTGCCCCGCCTGCGGCGCGTGGAACACGCTGGCGGAAACGCGCGTGGAAGCGACGTCGGCGAACCGCTACGCGGCCCTGGCGCCCGCAGCGCCCGTACAGACGCTTGGTGCCGTCAACGCGCGCGAACTGCCGCGCGCATCGACCGGCATCGAGGAATTCGACCGCGTGCTCGGCGGCGGGCTGGTCGCCGGCGGCGTCGTTCTGATCGGCGGGGATCCGGGCATCGGCAAGTCGACGTTGCTGCTGCAGGCGCTCGCCGCGATGGCGCGCAGCCGGCGCGTGCTGTACGTGTCCGGGGAAGAGTCCGCGGCGCAAGTCGCGCTGCGCGCGCGCCGGATCGGCATCGAAGGGCACGACGTGCGGCTGCTCGCCGAGATCGGGCTCGAGCGAATCGCCGCGACGCTCGCGGAGGAGAAGCCGGACGTGGCGGTGATCGATTCGATCCAGACGCTGTACTGCAACGAGCTGCAGTCGGCACCGGGCTCGGTCGCGCAGGTGCGCGAATGCGCTGCGCAGCTGACGCGGCTCGCCAAGCAGTCGGGTATCGCGATCGTGCTGGTCGGCCACGTGACCAAGGAGGGCGCGATCGCCGGCCCGCGCGTGCTCGAGCACATGGTCGACACGGTGCTGTACTTCGAAGGCGACACGCACTCGTCGTTCAGGCTGATCCGCGCGATCAAGAACCGCTACGGGGCGGTCAACGAGCTGGGCGTGTTCGCGATGACCGACCGCGGGCTGCGCGGCGTGTCGAACCCGTCGGCGCTCTTTCTCTCGCAGCACGACGCCGCGGTGCCCGGCTCCTGCGTGCTGGTCACGCAGGAAGGCACGCGGCCACTGCTGGTCGAGATCCAGGCGCTCGTCGACACCGCGCACGTGCCGAATCCCCGCCGGCTGTCGGTCGGACTCGATCCGCAGCGGCTCGCGCTGCTGCTGGCGGTGCTGCACAGGCACGCGGGGGTGGCGACCTTCGACCAGGATGTCTTCGTCAATGCCGTGGGTGGCGTACGGATCCAGGAGCCTGCCGCGGACCTCGCGGTGCTGGCGGCGATCGTCTCGTCGACGCGCAACAGGCCGCTGCCGCGCGGACTCGTCGCGTTCGGCGAAGTCGGGCTCGCCGGTGAGATCCGCCCCGCGCCGCGCGGACAGGAGCGGCTGCGCGAGGCCGCCAAGCTCGGCTTTTCGACCGCGCTGATCCCGAAGGCGAACGCGCCGAAGCAGCCGATCGAAGGACTGGAGATCGTCGCCGTCGATCGGCTCGAACACGCGCTGGCGCGGCTGCGCGCGTAATCGACCTCACTGCGCGGCGCGCGGCAAAAGACCAAAGTCGGCGATCACGGCATCGGCCGCGGCGAGTCCGGCGCGAACGGAGCCTTCGAGCGTCGACGGGTAAGGACTCGCGGCGGAATCGCCTGCGAGATACAGGCCTGGCGCGGAAAGCCGCGCCGGCGGCCGCTGCAGCCCCGGCGCCGGAACGATCGTCGCGTGTTTTTCGATCAGCATCGTCGCCGCGAGCGGCGCCGGCAGGCCGAAGTCCGCGCTCAATTGCCGACCGACCGCGGCAATGACGGCATCGCGATCACGGTCCAGATGCGGACCCGCGGCGCTGATGACCACGGCGAGCACGCCTGCGCAGTGATCGTCGACGGCGCCGCGATCGAAAACCCACTGCCCGTAGCGATCGGCCGTCGCGTCCTCGCGCAGCGCGTAGACCGGGTGGGGCAGGCGCACCCGCTGCCGGTAGCGCAGATAGACCGTCGCGATCGGCGCCGTTTCGATCGCGCGCAGCACGGCGACCGCACCGGCGGCAGCGCCCTCGATCGGTTCGAGCAGGTCCGCGGCGCGCGCCGGCGGCAGGGCCAGCACGACCGCGTCGGCGGCGAGCGGCTCGTCGCGCGTTTCGACCGACCAGGTGCGCCGTGCGCGTGGGCGCAGTCCGACGACGGTCGTGCGTAGGCGCACCGTAGCAACGACGCGCAACGCATCGATCGCCGCGTCGGGCAGCAGCCCCGACAGATCGCCGCGTGGCAGCAGCAGATCGCTCGCAGCCGCGTCGGCGCCGAGCGAATCGCGCAGCACCGCGAGAAAAACGGCGGCCGACGCCTGCTGCAGCCGCACGTTCAACGCGGCCATGCACAACGGCTGCCAGATCCGTTCGACCAGCCGATCGGGATGGCCGCGGAACAGTTCGATCGCCGCTCGATCCGGCGCGACCTGCCAGCGCGCGCGTCGCAACGACGCCACCCGAGCGGCGAGCGCCATGCGTTCGCCGAGCGCGAGTCCGTGCGCGCCGGCGAGCGCGGCAGCCAGGTGCAGCGGCGCCGGTGCGCGTGCGGCCTGCAGCAGGAAGCCGTCCGGGTAGCGCAGCACGAACGGCATGCGCATGAAGGCGCGTCGCGGATCGACACCGACGCGTCGCAGCAGCCGCAGCGTCTCCGTGCACGCGCCGATCAGCAGATGCTGGCCGTTGTCGAGCGCGTAACGTCGATCGCCGAGCGCGAGGTCGACGCGCCGCGCGCGGCCGCCCGGGGCAGGGGCGGCGTCGACCAGCGTGACCTCCGCGCCGGCGTCGGCCAGGGCGAGCGCCGCGGCAGTCCCCGACCAGCCTGCGCCGACGACGATCGCGCGCGCGCTCACGGGCCCTGCCGAGCGGGCGGCAGCGTCCAGGTCCGCCAGGCGATCCACAGCTTGCGCAAAGGGGTCAGCGCGATGCGCTGATGCAGCACGCGGAAGCGGTCGCGCTCGATTTCGTCGAGCAGGGTTGCGTAGATCGCCCCCATGATCAGTCCCGGACGCTGCGCCCGGCGCTCCTCGGGTGCGAGCGTGGCGAGCGCGGCGCGGTAGATCCCCCGCGCGCGCTCCGCCTCGAAGCGCATCAGCGGCTCGAACCCTTCCGTGTAGCGGCGCGCGAGCAGATCCGCCGCGCTCACGCCGAAGCGCTGCAAGTCCTCCAAAGGCAGGTAGATGCGTCCTCGCCGCGCGTCCTCGCCGACGTCGCGGACGATGTTGATCAACTGCAGCGCGAGTCCGAGCTGGCGGGCATATTCGTAGGTCGACGGCTGTGTGGCGCCAAAGACACCCGCGGCGAGTTCGCCGACCACGCCGGCGACCAGATGGCAGTAGCGCTGCAGCCCGGCGAAATCGGGGTAGCGCGTATTCCGCAGGTCCATCTGCACGCCTTCGAGCACCTGCAGCAGCCGCTCGCGCTTCAGGTCGAACGCCGTCAGGTGCGGCGCCAGCGCGCGCGTGACCGGGTGTCCGGGACGGCCGGCGTATAGCGCCTCGATCTCGCCGGCCCACCAGGCGAGCTTGGCCTGCGCCACGGCAGGGTCGCTCGCTTCGTCGACGGCGTCGTCGATCTCGCGGCAGTACGCGTACAGCGCGGTGATCGCGCGGCGGCGCTCGGGCGGCAGGAACAGGAAGCTGTAATAGAAGCTCGAGCCGCTGGCGGCCGCCTTCTGCTGGCAGTACTCGTCGGGCGTCATCGTTTACATGAAGCCGGCGCGCAGGGTCATCCACAGCCAGTCTGCCGCGCGCAGCACGGGGCGGCGGCGGAACACGTCTCCGGCGACAGCGTCGATTCGTTCCAGGATGCGCAGTCCGCCCTGAACGACGAGCCGCAGTTCGAAGCCGATCCGGCCGCCGAGCGCGCGCGCCAGTGGCGCTCCGGACTCTAGCATCGCTCGAGCGCGCGCCGTCTGTGCGGCCATCAGCGCGCTCCAGGCCGCGTCGACGTGTCCGGCGCCGATTGCCGCCTCGTTGACGCCGAAACGCTCGAGCTCGACGGCCGGCACGTAGATGCGGCCCTTCGCGAAGTCGAGCGCGACGTCCTGCCAGAAGTTCGTCAGTTGCAGCGCGGTGCAGATCGAATCCGAGTACGCCACGAGCACGGGGTCGCTGCGCCGGTACAGATTGAGCAGCAGACGCCCGATCGGATTGGCCGAGCGCCGGCAGTAGTCCAGCAGCGACGCATAGTCGGCGTAGCGTCGCACGGTGACGTCCTGCGCGAAGGCCGACAGCAGGTCGCGCAGCGGGGCGAGCGGCAGCGCATGGCGGGCGATGGCGTCGGCGAGATCGGGCCAGTCGTTGGCGCGCCCCGCCTCGATCGCGTCGAGCTGCGCGGCCAGCTCCGCCAGCTTGGCAAGCCGCAGCGGCGGCGCATCGTCGCCTTCGTCGGCGATGTCGTCGGCGGTGCGCGCGAAGCGGTAGATGGCGCGCACTGCAGCACGCAGGTGCGCCGGCAGCAGCCACGATGCGACCGGGAAGTTCTCGTAATGGTCCACGCCCACGAAGCGAAGCTAGCACGCGCGCGCGAGCAAGCATGGTTGCTTCGATTAGAATTGGGCCCGAATCGGCGCGTCGACGATGCGCGACATGACCGAGGTCGTCGCGAAGGTGGCGAAATTGGTAGACGCACCAGGTTTAGGTCCTGACGCCCTCACCGGCGTGGGGGTTCGAGTCCCCCCCTTCGCACCAGGAACTCGATGAGCCGGCCGGCACGCGCGGCCGCAAGGATCCCAGACAGAACATGCAACAGAACATCGAAACGCTCGGCGCGTTGGAGCGGCGGGTCGATCTGACCGTGCCTGCGGCGGAGATCGAAAAGGAAGTCTCGGCGCGTTTGAACAGGTTGTCGCGCACGGTGCGCATGCCGGGCTTCCGCCCCGGCAAGGTGCCGCTGAAGATGATCGCGGCCTCGTACGGCGCGCAGGTCCAGGCCGAGGTGCTGAACGACAAGATCGGCCAGGCTTTCAGCGCGATCGTCAGCGCGAGCAAGCTACGCGTCGCGGGACCGCCGCGAGTCGAGCCGAAGGCCGATGCCCAGAGCGGCGACGTCGCATTCTCCGCGACCTTCGAGGTCTATCCGGAGATCGCGATCGGCGACCTGTCCGCGGTCGAAGTGCAGCGCGCGGTGTGCCCCGTCGGCGACGCCGAAATCGACGAGACGATCGCCATCATGCGCAAGCAGCGCGCCTCGTACGAGGCGGTCGAGCGCGGCGCGGAGGACGGCGATCGCGTGATCGTCGACTATCGCGGCTCGCTCGACGGCACGCCGTTCGAGGGCGGAAGCGCGACCCATTTCACGTTCACGCTCGGCGAGGGCCGTATGCTGCCGGAGTTCGAGGCGGCGGTGCGCGGGATGAAAGCGGGCGAATCGAAGACCTTTCCGCTGACGTTCCCGGCCGACTATCGCGCCCCGGATCTAGCCGGAAAGACGGCACAGTTCGAAGTCACCGTCCGCAAGGTCGAGGCGCCGAAGCTGCCGGCGGTCGACGCGGAATTTGCGAAGTCGCTCGGCGTGGCCGACGGCGACCTGGCGAAGATGCGCGAAGAGATCCGCGCCAATCTGGAGCGCGAGGTCGGCGTAAGGCTGCGGAACCGAACCAGGGAAAGCGTGATGAACGCGCTGCTCGCGTCGACCTCGTTCGAAGTGCCGAAGACGCTGGTGCACGAGGAGCAGCGAAGGCTCGCCGAAATGGCGCGCGCCGACCTCGCCGCGCGTGGCGCACAGATGAAGGACGCGCCGCTGCCGCTCGAGCTTTTTGCGGCGCAGGCCGAACGGCGCGTGCGACTGGGGCTGCTGCTCGCAGAACTGGTGCGCAAAGAGAACCTGCAGGCGCGTCAGGATCAGATTCGCAAGGCGATCGAGGAGATCGCGCAGAGCTACGAGCGACCGGCCGAGGTGATCCAGTGGTACCTGGGCAGCCGCGAGCGCATCGCTGAAATCGAAGGCGTCGTGCTCGAGGACAATGTCGTGCAGTGGGTGCTGCAGCGGGCCAGGGTCGTCGACACGCCGGTGGCCTTCAGCGAACTGATGGGCCGCGGCAACTGAGCATGGGCAGTGGAGAAGCGTCAATGAACGGTGACACGCATAGCGGAAGGCAGGATCCGATGGGGCTCGGCATGGTGCCGATCGTCATCGAGCAGAGCGGACGCGGCGAACGCGCTTACGACATTTACTCGCGGCTGCTGCGCGATCGCGTGGTCTTCCTGGTCGGTCCGGTCAACGAGCAGACGGCAAACCTGGTCGTCGCGCAGATGTTGTTCCTCGAAAGCGAGAACCCGGACAAGGACATCGCGCTGTACATCAACTCGCCGGGCGGATCGGTGTACGCAGGAATGGCGATCTACGACACGATGCAGTTCATCAAGCCTGACGTGTCGACGATCTGCGTCGGCATGGCGGCGAGCATGGGCGCGTTCCTGCTCGCGGCCGGCGCGAAGGGCAAGCGCTTCGCGCTGCCGAACTCGCGCATCATGATCCACCAGCCGTCGGGCGGGTCGCAGGGGCAGGCCTCCGACATCGAGATCCAGGCGCGCGAGATCCTGTACCTGCGCGACCGCATCAACAAGATCCTCGCCGAGCGGACCGGACAGACCGTCGAGAAGATCCGGGCCGACAGCGACCGCGACAACTTCATGTCGGCGGAGGATGCAGTAAGCTACGGGCTGATCGACAAGATCTTCGTCAAGCGCGGCGAGACGAACTGAACTTCGCGTCGCCGCATCGCATAGGCACGAACGCATGTCGGACAAGAAGGGCTCGAGCGAGAAACTGCTGTACTGCTCCTTCTGCGGCAAGAGCCAGCACGAGGTCAAGAAGCTGATCGCCGGTCCGTCGGTGTTCATCTGCGACGAGTGCATCGACCTGTGCAACGACATCATCCGCGATGAAACCGCGGGCGAAACCGCGAGCGGCGTCGCCAAGTCCGACCTGCCAACGCCGCGCGAGATCTGCGAAATCCTCGACCAGTACGTGATCGGCCAGGAAAAGGCCAAGCGCATCCTCTCGGTCGCCGTCTACAACCACTACAAGCGGCTCAAGCACCTGACGTCGAAGGACGGCGTCGAGCTGGCCAAGAGCAACATCCTGCTGATCGGCCCGACCGGTTCGGGCAAGACGCTGCTCGCGCAGACGCTGGCGCGCCTGCTGAACGTCCCGTTCGTGATCGCCGACGCGACCACACTGACCGAAGCCGGCTACGTCGGCGAGGATGTCGAGAACATCATCCAGAAGCTGCTGCAGAACTGCAATTACGAGGTCGAGAAGGCGCAAAAGGGGATCGTCTACATCGACGAGATCGACAAGATCTCGCGCAAGAGCGACAACCCGTCGATCACGCGCGACGTCTCCGGTGAGGGTGTCCAGCAGGCGCTGCTGAAACTGATCGAAGGCACGATCGCGAGTGTGCCGCCGCAGGGTGGCCGCAAGCATCCGAACCAGGACTTCGTGCAGATCGACACGACCAACATCCTGTTCATCTGCGGCGGCGCATTCGACGGACTCGAGAAGATCATCCGCAACCGCTCCGAGAAAAGCGGTATCGGTTTCGGCGCCGAGGTCACGAGCCCGAGCGACCGCTCGGTCGGCGAGCTGCTGCGCGACGTCGAGCCGGAGGATCTGATCAAGTTCGGACTGATCCCGGAACTGGTCGGCCGCCTGCCGGTCGTCGCGACACTCGACGAGCTGTCCGAGGACGCGTTGGTGCAGATCCTGGTCGAGCCGAAGAACGCGCTGATCAAGCAGTTCTACCGCCTGCTCGAGATGGAAGGCGTCGATCTGGAGGTCCGCCCAGAAGCGCTGACCGCGATCGCCCGCAAAGCGCTGAAACGCCGCACCGGCGCGCGCGGGCTGCGCTCGATCGTCGAGGCCGTGCTGCTGGACGTGATGTACGAGCTGCCGAGCCTGAAGAACGTGGTCAAGGTGGTGGTCGACGAAAACGCGATCGCCGGCGGGCGCCCGATCCTGATTTACGCCGACCAGCCCAAGGTCGCCGGCGCGCCGCGCTGAGCCGCCCCCGGCGTCGTTCGGGGAACGCGCGCCGCGGGCGCCACTCCAACGTGCTAGATTCCGCGACGCTGGCGCACGCAAGCGGTACTTGAGTTCCGCTTGGCGCGCCCGCATCTGTCGGTTCATTCCGACCTAGGACTTCACATGTCGACCACTTTGCTCCCGCCGGAACGCACGACGTTGCCGATGCTGCCGCTGCGCGACGTCGTCGTGTTCCCGCACATGGTGATCCCGCTGTTCGTGGGGCGCCCGAAATCGATCAAGGCCCTCGACTCCGCAATGGAGGCGGGCAAGAGCATCATGCTGGTGGCGCAGAAAAACGCCGCCAAGGACGAGCCGACGGCCGACGACATCTACGAAATCGGCTGCGTGGCCAACATCCTGCAGATGCTGAAGCTGCCGGACGGCACGGTGAAGGTGCTGGTCGAAGGCGCGCAGCGCGCGCGGATCCATCGCATCGAGGATCTGCAGACGCATTTCACGTGCGAGCTGACGCCGATCGTTCCCGAGCCGTCGGCGGGCGCCGAACTGGAGGCGCTGCGCCGCGCGATCGTCAGCCAGTTCGATCAGTACGTGAAGCTGAACAAGAAGATTCCGGCCGAGATCCTGACCTCGATCGCCGGCATCGACGACGCCGGCCGGCTGGCGGACACGATCGCCGCGCACTTGCCGCTGAAGCTCGAGCAGAAGCAGAAGATCCTGGAGATGTTCGGGCTGGCCGACCGGCTCGAGCATCTGCTCGCGCAGCTCGAGACCGAAATCGACATCCTGCAGGTGGAGAAACGCATCCGCGGCCGCGTCAAGCGGCAGATGGAGAAGAGCCAGCGCGAGTACTACCTGAACGAGCAGGTCAAGGCGATCCAGAAGGAGCTGGGCGAAGGCGAGGAGGGGGCCGATCTCGAGGAACTCGAGAAGAAGATCAAGGCCGCGCGCATGCCCAAGCAGGCGCGACAGAAAGCAGAGTCCGAGCTGAAGAAGCTCAAGCTGATGTCGCCGATGTCGGCGGAGGCGACGGTCGTTCGCAACTATATCGACACATTGGTCAACTTGCCGTGGAAGAAGAAGAGCAAGATCAACAACGATCTGGCCAACGCGCAGAGGGTGCTCGACGAAGACCACTACGGCCTGGACAAGGTCAAGGAGCGCATCGTCGAATACCTGGCGGTGCAGCAGCGCGTCGACCGGCTGAAAGCGCCGATCCTGTGCCTCGTCGGCCCCCCGGGCGTGGGCAAGACCTCGCTCGGGCAGTCGATCGCGAAGGCGACCAACCGCAAGTTCGTCCGGATGGCATTGGGCGGCGTGCGTGACGAAGCCGAAATCCGCGGCCATCGCCGCACCTACATCGGGTCGATGCCCGGCAAGATCCTGCAGAACCTCGCCAAGGTCGGCGTGCGCAATCCGCTGTTCCTGCTCGACGAAGTCGACAAGATGGGGCAGGACTTCCGCGGCGACCCGTCTTCGGCCCTTCTAGAGGTGCTCGATCCGGAGCAGAACCATACCTTCGTCGATCACTACGTCGAGGTCGACTATGACCTTTCGGACGTGATGTTCGTCGCCACCGCCAACACGATGAACATCCCGCCGCCGCTGCTCGACCGGATGGAGGTGATCCGTCTGTCGGGGTACACGGAGGACGAGAAGGTCAACATCGCGCTGCGCTACCTGTTGCCGAAACAGATGCGTAACAACGGGGTCAAGCGCGACGAGCTGGAGGTCTCCGAAGCCGCGATCCGCGACATCGTTCGTTATTACACGCGCGAGGCCGGTGTGCGCGCGCTTGAGCGCGAACTGTCGAAAATCTGCCGCAAGGTCGTCAAGAACGCGCTGCTCAAGAAAGACGGCGGCAAGGTGAGGGTGACGCCTCGCAACCTGGACAAGTTCCTCGGCGTACGGCGCTACACCTTCGGCGTTGCCGAGAAGGAAGCGCAGATCGGCCAGGTCACGGGACTCGCGTGGACGGAGGTCGGCGGCGAACTGCTGACGATCGAGGCCGCGGTGATGCCGGGCAAGGGCAACATCATCCGCACGGGATCGCTCGGGGACGTGATGAAGGAGTCGGTCGAGGCCGCGCGTTCGGTCGTACGCAGCCGCGCGCGCCGGCTCGGCATCAGGGACGAAGTCTTCGAGAAGAGCGACGTGCACATCCACCTGCCCGAAGGCGCCACGCCGAAAGACGGGCCGAGCGCGGGAATCGCGATCACCACCGCCTTGGTGTCGACGCTCACCGGCATCCCGGTCCGTCCGGATGTGGCGATGACCGGCGAGATCACGCTGCGCGGCGAAGTGCTCGCGATCGGCGGCCTGAAGGAGAAGCTGCTCGCTGCACACCGCGGCGGCATCAAGACCGTGCTGATTCCGGAGGAAAACGTCAAGGATCTCGCGGAGATCCCCGACAACGTGAAGAACCGCCTCGAGATCATCCCGGTGAAGTGGATCGACAAGGTGCTCGAGATCGCGCTGCAGCGGCAACCGACACCGCTCGTTGACGAGGACGGCGCCGTCGTCGCCGCGCCGGTGGCGCCGGCACCCGCGGCGACCGGCGACTTCGTGAAGCACTGAGGCGGACCCAAGCACGACCCACGCGCGCACGGACGCTGCAGCGTCGTCCGTGCGCGATCGTGCGGGTCCGCTCGCTTGACACTGCCAGACCCGCGCGGTTGAATACGACTCCGCACTCGCTCCAGTT
>Ga0272446_1005405_pt1 | contig 14156 bp, 9 predicted proteins | sample YNPCB0061_FD_194587 | JGI IMG/M metagenome (GOLD analysis project Ga0272446, IMG submission 194587) | Hot spring microbial mat communities from Yellowstone National Park, WY, United States - YNP-CB-006-1 | ecosystem: Environmental > Aquatic > Thermal springs > Hot (42-90C) > Sediment | place...
GACGTTTTTATGTCTGAAATCGGTATGCGGGCAACACTTTTTGTCCTCTTGCTAGTTGTTGTTACTCATCAGGGGCTACAGGCACAACCCGATCGAAAAACCTTGGACCGTATCTACATCCTCGATCCTGCCACCAAAAAAGAAGAAGATGTTTATGGCAAGATTGAACAGGAATCCCCCGTGGGGCTGAAAGTCAAAGTTCGCAAAGGCAAGGAAGATCAGCTCGTTTCGATTCCCAGTTCACAGATCCTGCGGGTGTACTACTACACTCCCGATGTTTTGGTTACCGATTACAACCGTGGCTTTATCAATGAAGCAAACTGGGAGCGCGCCACCGACAAAAAGAAACGCGCGGAATTCTTTGCCAAAGCCCTGGATGGCTTCCGCGACACGGAGCGGCAATTAAACGTGCGTCCAGAGGCCAAGCGTTACCTGCAATATCGCATTGCCATGCTGTTGGTCAACGCCTCCAAAGAGGATGCCAGCAAACGCGAGGAGGCGATCAAGGCACTCCAGGAGTTCACCTCGGGCAATCGAACGAGTTTTACGATTGTTAATGCTCTGATCACCCAAGCACAACTCTTAGAAGAAGCCAATCGTTTGGATGAAGCCCGTGAGTCCTATGAAGCCCTCTCCCGCTTGCCTGAGGTTCCCCCCGCCGTGACCCGTCAGGGAGAATTGCTCGTCGGCAAAATGTATCTGCGTCTGGGAAAATACGCCGAAGCGCAAAAACGCTTCTCGGCTTTGGCAGGCAAACTCAATCCCGGCGATGCCGATAAACCCTTTGTGGATGTTTACCTAACAGAGAGTCTGATCGGTCAGGGGAAAATAGACGGTGCCGAGAAATCCCTGCTGTCGGCCCTGCAGGTCAGTGAAGACCCTCGCCTGCGTGCCTTGGCTCATAACCTGCTGGGCGAATGGCATCTGAAACAAGGAAAACAAGAAGAGGCGTTCTGGCACTTTTTGCGTGTCGATGCTCTCTACCATGAGGATGCCGAGGAGCATAGTCGAGCTTTGTTTCATCTGGCGACGCTGTTTGACAAAGTGAAAAAAGATCCCAACCGGGCCAACGAAGCGAAACGCCGACTTTTCAGCGAGGCCTACAAGGCGACGCGTTATCAGAAGATCGCGAGTGAGTCAGGAATGGTCCCGCCGGAAGAACCTTCGGAATCGAAAGGCTCCTAAGGTAGCCATCCTCAAGGGGTGAATTTCTGTCCGGTATCAACCGAGATCAGGGGCCGGTAGAACCGTGGATCGTGTTGGTACCTTCGATTTTGGTATCCTTGGTACGGCGGTTGTACAGAATCGTTTTACCGGAGACGACTTGAGGTTCGCCTCCGGGCACGTCAAATTTTCGCAGGCGAGAGGTCCCCTGAGAGCTTGAAAAAATAATCAGATCTTTCGATTCGTCAAATTTGACTTCCTCGGCTGTAGCATCAAAATCGCGACCTTGAACCACTACCGAACCGCTAGCTTCCATTCGCTTGTTGGGTTTGCCGTCACTCGTGCGGTCCATGACTTTTAATTTGTCGCAGCGAAGATACAGGCCGCCCTCGGGGAGTGAAGTGGCGAGAATCTGGTCGATGTCGAGTTTCGGATCGGGGTGGTTCAACGGCAGATGTAACACTCGGACGCTGCCCCAGAACTGAACCATCCCCGAATCACTATGAGTATCCATACGTTTATCATATCGAACATCGGTCAATTTATAGAGAAAAGGCATCTTTTTTTCTTGTTCGGGTTTCGTCCTGGGGGTGCGAATCGGGGCGGGAACCGGAAGTAAAACCGCGCTGTCCGTGCTGGCTCGTTCAAGAATCTGCAAGACGCCCGGCCCAGACGCTACCACTTTGTTGGCCGAGTTGGTACGCCTCAGACCATGGACCTTGACATCGTCTGGAGCGGACTGTTTGGTGGCTTCGATCGCTTCCATGGTGACACTAGGAGCCTGGAGCATCTGATACTTAAGAAAATTTTTTCCTTCACCAATGGTTTCTTCAATTTTCACCTCTTTGGTACAGTTAATATAGCGAACGCGTGCGGGTTCGGACTTGTTCCCATGTTTAAGGGATACCACTCGGTCAAAGACGACGTTCATGGTCTGGCAAGCCAGTTTGGCGTTCTCCTGCGTCGCGTAAACCTCGCCGGTAAACTCTGCTCCGGTACCGTTGAAAATCATGCCATCTTTCCACTGAACATGGAGCAAGCGGGGTTCTTTCAGAGCATCGCCCTGAAAAGTCGTGTTGCTTTCCATGGTCATTGCTCCATCACCGACAACCCAAGCACGGTTTTGATATTGATTGATGATGATCTGTGGCCCGATGATCTGCATCTTATCGGTATGCAACTCGGCAGTATCGGTTTCTAACAGCTTCGGATCACTGCCGCCGGCCACTTCAAGCACATGACACTGATCGGGGGCGGCACTCATTTTGAGGGTGTGGCCCTTGACCTCGGTAGGGCGTTCGCCCGGTTTGGCCGGTGCTTGCACTATGTGAACGGCCCCTTCGCAGAACAGTTCATCGATCGTGTTCTTAGTCGCCCCACGTAGGATGCGTGCTTGAATTGTACGCGATTTAATATCAAAAGGCCTGGGTGGTGCCGCGGGCACTTTGGGTTCACCGATGAGTGGCCTACCATCCGCCGGAAGCGGGACATCCCGTCCCGCTTGGGGTGCTGGTAGAGGGGCATCGCCTCCGGGAGTCGGCCGGAGCATCGGCACCTGGTCGGGCGGAACCGGAGTAGTGACCGCAGCGGCAGCAGGTGGTTCATCACGGAACCAAACCACGAGATGATTGTTTTCGAGGATGTTCATTTCGCGCGATTTGGCCTGGACGTTGCGTCGGGCCTCCAGATGGCGGGGGCGTCTGCTGGTGGCATGGCCAGGAGTCGAGCGAGGCTGAAGAAGGGGCGAGGAAGGGGGGGGCGTTTTCTCTTGGGAAGCGTTGGCCGGTTCGGGGTCTAGCCAGACGCGTAGTTCATCGGCTTTGAGTTCTTGGCCCCCGCCGGATTCATCGAGGAAACGAGCATCGCCTAAAAGAGTGATGAGGTCTTCTTCTTTATCTCGCGTGAGCGTGAGACTGTTGGACCAAAAAGCATGTAGGGTCCGGTTCTCTTTTCCATCTCGAAATAGCAAACGCCCTGGTCCTTTGGCCGCCACATCATAGCCTTCGCGGCCGTTGGTGGGGGAATTCGGGACGGAGGGGCGTTTTTGCATGATCAGTTCGCTCGCGTGGATCTCGCTGTCCTCGCGTTGCACGTGAACAGCGGTTTTGCTGCGTAGCACGGTTCGTCCTTTGATCACATCATGAAAGAAGTCACCACCTCGGGCGATGAGTTTTTCGGCACTCGAGGTGAGGATGACCTGGCCATCGGGTCCGGTGGCATGGACCGTTTCCACGCGTACTGCCTCCCCTTGGGTGGGGGCAGGGTTGGCCGGGGCCGTTGCCGCGGCGGGTGTTGAGTTAGCCGCAACCGATTTGTTGTTGTCGCGTCGGAGCACCTTCAGGACCAGTTTTTCACAGAGCAATTCATCTCGCGAGCCGGGGCCTTTGTCGCTGGCCAGAATGGTCCGCACCACACGCACCCGGTGCTCTCCGCGAGTATCAGCCGTCGCGGCACCAGCCACAAAGGTTGCTAGATCATGATCCTTGTGCATGTCGTAGCGAAAGGAACTAGGCGTGGTGACGCGAACCACGGCCCGCTTCTGTTGTGACGGGGTAACTGTCGGCTTGGTACCCGGACTAGCTGCGGTGTCGAAAAAATTCTGCTGGGCGTCAGTGTGTAGAGTCATATCCACACGAGAATGCAACAAGAGCCATTTTACTCCATTGATGGTTTCTTTGCCTTTGCCCGGTTGAGTCGATGGGGCTACATCCAGCTCCATGGTCATCCCCCGGGCGGTGATGACGTGTGGCTCGGGGCTGCTTTTGTGATCTTCCAGACGCAGGTCGTCTTTGGTCCAGATACGGTGACTGTCTTCCTGAAAATAAAGTGGACCAAAAGGGATGCTGATGTGGATGTCTTGATCGCGTTGCACACGCTTACGGTTGTGCATGATTTTGATGTTGCCGCTAATCTCCGCAGCGATAATCTTGCGTGAGCCGATCTCACTAAAACTCCGCACCGGACGATCAAATTGAATGTAGGCCATATCCCCCTTGATGGTACTGAGTTCCGGCGAGCGCGGCTCTTTGCCCATCAAGGCCAGGCTAATCGGCCAAAGCGAGACACGGCCATCTTCCATGACGTTGAAATGCTCCGCCGCGATGAGCAGGCCGCGTGAGCGAATATCCAGGCCGATGGCCCGGTCTTGCTCGGGGCAGTTCAGGCCAAAGGCGGCTTCCATGCGTTTTTTCAAAATCGAGTTATCTGAGGAGAAGTCGGGTCGGGTGGCCTGGGTCCCCGGATGATAGATGGACGGCAAGGGTGGCAAGCCATCGATTCGACCAACGCTGCTAAAGGCGTAGCCGAGGAAGCCCAGGAAGAAGAGGGCAAAACTCGCCCCGAGCAACGCGATGCGCTTGGGAGTCCACATGACGCCGTCCTCAGAAGGATCTCGTAAGGCGATGGTTACACGCGGGGTAGCTAAGCCGTTGCGCTGCCAGTTGGCACCGAGGCAGAGTTACCACAGGCCCTGGCAACGTAAAATCCGTTCGATCGTTTCGCGTACCGCTGCCTGCCCCCCCGGAGCAACCGTGATATAATGTGCTACCGCTCGCGATTCAACACATCCATCGGCTACCGCGACCGCCAAACCACACCAGAGCAAAGCTTTGACATCAATCAAGTCATCGCCGATGAAGCAAACCTGATGAGGCAATAAGCCCAGTTGCCGGGTCAACTGTTCCAGGGCGGCCCGTTTGTCCTCGCAGCCCTCGATGACCGTCTGGATTCCCGTCTCCCGGGCACGCACGGCCAGCAGAGGGGAACGCCGACCGCTGAGAAGGGCAGAGCGATGGCCTGCTTGATGCCAGCGTTTGAGAGCGGTGCCATCGCGGACGTGAAAGGATTTGCTCTCGCCAGTGGGCAAATGGGTGACATCGCCTGGGGTCAGCACTCCATCGACATCCAGACACAGCAGCTGAATCGCGCGGCAGCGTTGGGCTAGGTTCATCGCTGGTTTCTCAGGCCGATTGACGTAAAGTCGCGGTGACCTCGCCACACGAGGCCTCCGGCGAGCCGGGCCCGCTCGCAACAGCCTCCCAGGGCAACAGATCGGTCAGATCCAACAGCCCCATGGGGCGTCCCTCGGCGTCGAGGATGGGTAGTTCGCTGATCTTGTGCCGTTGCATCAGTTCCAAAGCGTCGGCCACTCGCGCTCCGAGCGGCAAGGTAAAAGGTCGTGCGGTCATCACGGCACGGATCGGGCCATCTAGAGCTTCCTCGCGATGGTTCTCAATGAGCCGTGCCAAGTCACCATCGGTGAACAGACCAGCGAGTCGGCCGTCGTCTTCGAGCAGCAAGACCGCACCAATGCGACGGCTGCCGCGACGAGCTTGGACGAAGACCTGGCGTACCGTGGCATGAACCGAGGCAGTGCGCATCTCCTTGCCGCGTCGCATCACACTTTCGACCTTGGCAAGTTTTTTCCCCAGACTGCCAGCCGGATGAAAACGTGCAAATTCTTCTCGGGTGAATTGACGTTGCGTAGATAAAGTCAACGCCAGGGCATCGCCGATCGCCAACATGGTGGTGGTGCTAGCACTCGGAGCCAGCCCTAGGGGGCATACCTCGTCGAGCGGACCATACACCAAAGCCACATCGGCCAGGCGAGCCAAGGTGCTGCCGGCGTGACTGGTCAGGCCGATCACGGCGCGGCAAAGCTCTTTCAGACAAGGCAACAGACGAACGATCTCCTCGCTCTCACCCGAATGAGACAACACCAAGGCCACATCCTCAGGGTGCAGCATCCCCAAATCGCCATGCATCGCCTTGGTGGCATCCAGCAAATAAGCACGGGTGCCGGTCGAACTGAAGGTGCCGGCGAGCTTTTGGGCAATGTCCGCCGATTTACCGGTGCCTGTCAGGGCTAGCCGACCCACCCCCTGCGACCCGATGCTCCAGAGCAGGTCCAAGGCCTCCAGAAAACGCTCATCTAGCCGTTCGGCCGCCTGGTGCAGAGCAGCAGCCTCTGCATGGATGAGGCGACGGGCGAACTCCAGTCGATCCTGCACAGGACGCACGGTCCGAAGCATGTCCAGCCTCCCTGCAGCGGAAAACGACGACTACCATACGGACTCAGGAGGCGAAAAACAAGGCGAAGCCGAACCCATCCGGGTTGTGGTTGTGCAAAGGAACCAAGCGTTTGGGAGGGAGAGGTCAGGACCTCATCTCAGCAAGGCAGCTGAGTCATTTGGGCTTGTCTTCGCCACAGGGTTGGACCCGAATGGCAAATAACAAATGCTCACCCTTTTTGGTCTTGAATCGAGTGATGATCGGCAGAAATTTGCCGCACGGCGTGGAGTAGGTGATCTTGCCCATCGAGGGGGGATGCACTTCGAGTCGCACGCGATCCAGCTTGTCGGCGGTACTCTTAATTTTAATCGTCGCGGATTGATCGTCGATCAGCTCAAAGACGTCCGCCTGATCCAGCGGCAGAGATTTGCACGCCATCTTGAACAGCCTGAACCCTTTGAGTTCCGACTTGGTTTTGCGAATTTCGGCGGCCAAGGCTTCGAGTTTCGGGTCAGTCGTGGCGTCAGTCTCGCTGGCTAAAATCACAATGACCGAGACGCGGACCTTTTTCTCAGTCGGTTTTTCACAGGCGTACAGCAGGCCGACGCTTAGTCCGCTCAGGGCAAGAAGACTTCCGACGAATAGTCGCAGCAGCTCTCGCATCGTCACGGCTCCTGAGCCGAAGCCACGATCAACGGCATCGCTGACTGGGGAGCGATGGTGGGCATCCACCCCTCGGCGGGATCAGGGCGAGTCTCGACCACTTCAATCTCCCCGGCACGGGCAAACTCCAACTGGCCGAGCAAGAATCGGCCCAAGACGATGCGATCGGCGTCAGCAATTTCCACCGCGTGAATGGTAATCTCGGCCGCCTGGGCGACGGCAAACGGTTCGGAGGGGAGTTGCTCGGTCGGCAAGAGAGCCAGCGGGGCCGGAGCCGTTCGCAGCGATGTCCAGTAAAGGATTCCCCCCAAGGCGACGAGCAGCAACGCGGCCACCATGCCGAGAAACGGTCGCAAGCCAGGAGTCGGTGCGGCCGGGCGAACCAAGGCTCGAGTGACGGCTTGCTGGACACGCTGCCACTGAACCGGCGACGGTACCGCTGGGGCATGACGGCGAAAGACCTCGGCGAGTTGCTCCAGGTCATCGTTGCGATCGTCTTGGGGAGGAAAAGCATTCATAGCGGAGTCCGTTGGATCAGATAGGCCCTCAACTTTTGCCGTGCGTAATACAGACGACTCATCACCGTTCCCAGCGAAGCTCCCGTGGCCTCGGCTACTTCACGATAGCTCAGTTCCGCATCCGCATACAAGACGAAGGTCTGTCGTTGAATCGGGCTGAGGGTATTCAGAGCCTCGCTGAGCAAATGACTCAGTTCCTCGCGATGCAACGTCTGCTGGGTGTCATCCGGGCAAAGCAGTCGGTTGTGCAGGGCACCGGGCAAGGCATCCAGATGCACGGCTTCGCGGCGTCCTCGGCTACGTCCGAGATCTAGAGCGGCGTTGCTCACCACACGCAGCAACCACGTTTTCAACGAGCTACGGCCCTGAAATCCCTCCAGGTGGGACAAGGCTTTGATAAACCCCTCTTGGACGGCATCCAGGGCGTCGGCTTCGTTGCCCAGCAAGCGATAGGCTACCCGAAAAGCCGCTTGACGGTAGCGCCGGAAGATTTCTTCCAGGGCGAGCCGATCTCCTTGAGTAAATCGAGTCAACAGTTGGTCGTCGGTCGCGATCGCTTGATCGCTTTGGCTCGATTGGCTCATGACCGCGCCACGCCCTCTGCGTGCTAGACGCTTAAAATCCGTCGTCTATTCGGGCTTATTTTACGAAGCCAGACGAGCAGCGGCGTTATTTTTTCTCCAGGGCGTTTTTGATCTTCTTTTCGACGTTGAGCTTGCGCTTCTGGTCGCGGACGCTGTCGCTGGCCACTTCCAGCCCTTTCTTCCACGCCTCGATCGCCGCTTGTACTTGTCCCAAGGCCAGGTACACATCGCCGAGGTGGTCGAAGATCTCTAGATGCTGCCCGCGGGGATCTTGGACGGCCTGCTCCAGATAGGGCAAGGCTTCCTTGGCTTTGCCGCGCTTGAACAACACCCAACCCAGGCTATCCAGATACGAGGCGTTGTCTTTGTCGTCTTTGGGCAGCGTCCCGCCCGCCGCCTTGGCCCGCGCTTTGCGGTCTTCTTCCAACGCCTTGCGGATCAGCTTCTCTGCCTCGGCCAACTCCCAATCATTGTCGGCCAAAATAAAACCCAGGTCGTTGTTGTAGCCGGGATTGTCCGGGTAGCGTTTCACCAGATCACGCAGGATTTTGACAGCCTCTTCGGGTTTTCCCGCCTCGGTGTAGACAGCCGTAAGGATGTAGCGGTAGTCGTTGACCAATTCTTCACGAGTTTCTTTGTCGATGGCGAGGTTGTTGTTGATGTTGTCGATCACATCGTTGTAGGCTTTGATCGCATCATCATACTTTTTGAGTTCCATGAAGAGCTGAGCTTTCAAGGCCCTCATGAGGAAGTTCTTGGGCTGAGCCTTGATCTCGTCGTCAATGATCCCCAAGGCCCGCTCGGTTTTGCCCTGTCGGGCGATGGCCAAGATCATCCGACGAAAGGCCAACCCTTTGATGCTGTCCAGCGGGTCTTCCTCGTCGGTGCGCAGGCGGATAATCTCCAGGCAATTTTGTTCGGCTTGCTCATGGCGGCCGGCCTTGGTGTTCAGCTCCAACATTCCTAGCAGGGCCGTGGCCACTCCGCGTGTGCTGTCGCGTTTGACAGCCAATTGCCCCAAGTGCTTGTAGAGAGCAAGCCCCTCGTCGATGAGTTTGAATTTTTCGGCCAGTTGTCCCAGGATCAGCGTGCTGTTATAGCCCAGGGGGGAATCTTTCTGCTTGGCCAATTCCGCACCGGTCTTGACCAGCTTCTTGGCCAAATCGGGCGTTTTGCTCAACTCCTCGATCTTACCCAGGATGGCGGCATTTCCCGTGATGCTATTGAGGTCGAGCACGGCCTGACGGTCGTCGGCTTTGACCGGTGCGGCAAGGAGGGCACCGGCCCCCAGCAGGGGAAGAATCAAAGATACAACTCCAACAACATGCCGTGCAATCATGGGATAAATCCTCCGCTGGGAAAACAATCGCGTCATCCGTCCGTGTTCGCGTGATTTTGCCTACACCGCAGAACCAGCGCATCCTCATCCTAACGAGTCAGCCAACCGGACGCTAGGGGGAAGCCGAAGACCCTCGGGACGGTGTACAATCTGGTCGAACGGAGCCGGTGTTTGTTCGGTTGGAGGTCAGGCCGTCCGCAACGAACCGTGCAGAGGATCAAAGATTCCGTGCCGCTCTGCTTTAGGCTGGCTGGCTCCACCTGCCTTCCAAGCCTGACGGCTTGGCGCGGCTCCTGTGTGAAGGTAAACTGGATTAAGCCAACTTCCTCGAGTAGCCCTTCACGCGGAGCCTGTACCTCATGTCCTACGCGGTGACCGACAAGAAAGCAGCAGTCAACAAACCCCAGCCACCCGAGGACGCCTTTTGGACGCGTTACTCGCCTCACGGCGAAGCGCCGCTGTCGTTTGCGGCCTCGCTGGGGATGCATCTGCTGCTGTTTGGTCTGCTGATTCTTTTGGGCATGTATGCCTTGGCCTCGCAGTTTAAAGAAGAGATCAAGTTGCCCGTCGAGCCGGTGCGGATTTTGCCCGGCGGGGGTGGTTCGCCGGGGGGCGATCCGAACACAGGCAAGGGGGGCACCGGCGCGCTTCCTCAAGAGGATGTGGAGGAAACGGTCCCCAAACTGCCGGAGTTGAACCTGCCCCCCAAAGCTCAGCTCGATGAAACGCAACGCCAACATCTCGCCCAGGAAATCAGTGCCGAAGACTTACAACCCGTGATGGATTCGCGGGCGGCCCCGGCCATCGCTGCCCTGGAAAAGAGCATTCGCGAGAAGCTGGCCAACGGCATCCGCGCGGCGGAGGGCAAGGCCGGTCCGGGCAGCGGGGGCGGCTCAGGCAGTGGCAGCGGCAAAGGGATAGGCGACAGCACGGGGGATCAAACCAATCGCCCCAAAACTCTCACCAAGCGTGAAAAACGCATGCTCCGCTGGCACATGATCTTCACCGCCAACAGCGGCCCGGAATATGTCGCGCAGATGCGAGCGTTAGGCGCGGTGCTGGCCTTTCCCGTCGGGCCAGACCGCTACCAAACCGTGCGTGATCTCAAACCGGGGGCCAAACTCCAGGATGAAGACCTCAAAGCCATCCAGCGCATTTATTGGATTGATGACAAGCCCCAATCGGTGCGGGATGTGGTGGCGGCGTTGGGTCTGAACCTTGTGCCCCCGCCCCCGCGCTTCATTGCTTTTATGCCCGAGGAATTAGAGAAGAAACTCTTCGAGATGGAGCGTGCCTACATCACCCGGGTGCTGCGCGTGCCCTTCAACGAAGACAAGATCGAGGAAACCATCTTCCGCGTGACCAACATTCGAGGCAAATATACCCCGCAACTCGAACGGGTGATGTTACGTCGCTGAACCGGCCCGATGGTCCGCTACGGCACTGCTGCCCGCACTGCCTGGCCAGTGGCGTGAATTAGATAACCATCAGGCATGTGCTTGCCTTGATTCGGATGTAGCTGTCGGAACCCCTCCCTCGGGTTAACCCGCCGAGAGGTCCGCCAGGGTCGTCTCGATGATCCGCAGCTGTGTCTCCAGCTCGGCCACCTGCTCTTTGGTGGCCTGTACCACTTCGGGTTGGGCGCGAGCGAGGAAGCCTTGGTTGTTGAGCTTGGCGCGGGCGGCCTCCAGAGCTTTGTTTTTTTCCAACTGTTGTTTTTGCAGGCGGGCCAACTCCTTGGCCACATCGATCAGCCCGGCCAACGAGACGTACAACTCAAACTCGCTGTGAACCTGGGTGGCGGCCTGGCGTGGCTTGGCCGTGTCGGGGCCGGCTTGCAGAGTACCTACCCCCGCCAGGCGTTGGATGAACGGCGTAAGCAACTGAAAATCGGCGGCCACCTCGGCCGAGCAACGGATGAACACGTCCAGGGCCGTCTTGGTGTCCACCAGGTAACGGTTGCGTACCTCGCGAGCCAGCCGCACCAAATCTTGCATGCGGGCCAGCCGAACCTCCATCGCCGCATCGGCAAACGTCGAGGGATAGCTCGGCCAGGACGCGATGCACACGCTCTGGGCGGCGGCAAGCGGCACCGGCAGACCGCGGTTTGGGGCGACCTCGTTGAGCGCCTGCCAGATACTTTCGGTCACAAAGGGCATGATCGGCTGCGCCAAGCGCAGGATGCCATCCAGGACGCCGACGAGCACGCGTTGGACCACGGGGCGTGCGGCTGGGTCGCGCAGGCGGTGCTTGCTCATCTCGACGTACCAGTCGCAAAACTCGCTCCAGGTAAAGTCGTACAGCGTCCGGGCCACCTCCGCAAATCGGTACTGCTCCAGATGGTCGGTGATGGCTCGCGTCGCCGTGTGCAACCGGCTGAGAATCCAGCGATCCTCGATCGGCAGGGTCGCCCTCTCCACCGCCGCGGGCGTGTAGCCATCCAGATTCAACAGCAGGAAGCGGGCAGCGTTCCACAGTTTGTTGGCGAAGTTGCGGCCCTGGTCGAATTTATCGCTGCCCTGGCGAGCGGTGGGGCGTTCAGGGTCCGGCTCGGGCCAGGGACCGCCGGGACGAAACTCGCCCTTGCATTTGGGGCAGGTCAACTTCTTCGTCCGCATGTACATGTGCTCTTGCTTGACCGGAATCGATTCGCCACAATGCGGACACACATTAGTCACGGGCATGCGGCTATCCTGCGTCTCGGTGGCGGTGATCGCCATGCCAAAACGCAACGCATCGGTGCCGTACAGGTCGATGATGTCCAGCGGGTCCAGGCCGTTGCCCTTGGTCTTGGACATGGTCTCGCCGAAGCCATCGAGAATCTTGGGATGGATGTAAACGGTGTGGAAGGGAATCTCGCCGACGTTGTACAGCCCGGTCATCACCATGCGGGCCACCCACAGCGTGATGATGTCCCGGCTAGTGACCAACACACTCGTCGGGTAATAATAGGCTAACTCCGGCGTCGGCTCCGGCCAGCCCAGCGTGGAGTGCGGCCACAAGGCCGAAGAGAACCAGGTATCGAGCACGTCAGGGTCGCGGGCGAAGCCGAGACTCTCCAACTGGGGGATCGCTTCGTCAGCTTGGGGGGCAAGGCAAACCAGGAACGATTCAGCTCCTGTGCCCCCTTCGGGCGGCACGATCGAAACGTGCAGGTGCGGGGAGTATTTGTTTTGCAGGGCAAGCAAGTCCCCCGCCGCGTCCACGGACAGTCCCGTCGCCGTCCACACGGGAATGCGGTGCCCCCACCACAGTTGCCGACTGATGCACCAATCGCGTTTTTCGCTCAGCCAGTCGAGATAGGTGCGTGCGTAGCGTTCGGGCACAAACTTGACCCTACCGCTGGTGACGGCGTCGATGGCCAGCTGAGCCAGGCCCGGTTTGCCGTCGTCGCGGTCGCCCATCTTGACGAACCATTGATCGCTCAGGAGCGGCTCGATGGGGGTTTTGCTGCGGTCGGAATAGGGCAAGGGGATGTCGCGTTCGCTCTTCTCGACGAACAAACCCCATTCTTGCATGCGGGCGATGACCAACTCCCGGGCTTGGAGCCGATCCAGCCCGCTATACTCGCCAAAACCTTCGGGAATGGTGCCATCGGGGTTCATCATGCTGAGCATGCCGATGTGCGGATGACGCTGCCAGCAGGCGTAGTCGTTGGGATCGTGGGCCGGCGTCACCTTCACGCAGCCGGTGCCCAGCGTCGGGTCGGCTAGCAGGCCGTCGGCAACAATGGGAATCTCCCGACCGGTGTGCGGCTGACGCACGCGTTTGCCGATGAGGTGTTGGTAGCGTGGGTCGTCGGGATGCACGCACAGAGCGGTGTCGGCGAGCATGGTCTCGGGGCGGGTCGTGGAGAAGGCGATGTAGGTGCCCGGCTGATCAATCACTTCATACTTGAAGGTCCAGAAGCCGCCCTTGGTCGTCAGCGTGTAGGTCTCGTCGTCGGCGACACTGGTTTGCAGCTGGGTGTCCCAGTTGACCAGCCGCTTGCCGCGATAGATGTAACCGTCACGGAACATGCGGAAGAAGGTTTCGCGCACGGCGCGGGAGCAGACTTCATCGAGGGTGAAGCGAGTGCGGCTCCAGTCGCAGGACGCCCCCAGCGAGCGCAACTGGCCCAAGATGCGTGTCTCGTACTGGTCCTTCCAGGCCCAGATGCGGCGAACTAGCTCGTCGCGGCCCAGGTCGTGGCGGGTCTTTTTCTCCGTGTCGCGCAGGCGTTTTTCCACCATCGCTTGGGTAGCGATGCCGGCGTGATCGGTGCCGGGGATCCACAGCGTGTTGTCGCCGCGCGCCCGATGCCAACGGATAAGAATATCCTGAAGCGTATTGTTCAGGGCATGCCCCAGGTGCAGGGCCCCGGTGACGTTGGGTGGCGGAATGACGATAGTGAACGGCGTCCTGCTCGGGTCCGGTTGCGAAGCAAAGTAGCCACGCTCGTCCCAGAAACTTAGCCAGCGTTCCTGGGCGACCTTGGGGTCGTACTGCGGGGGAAGTTCCGTTGCCATCGTCGCTTCTATCCTTACCTTACTTGTCCGTTCCATCCTACGGTTGGTCCTGGCCCAAGAGGCACTCACGGATCATGATAGCGACTGCCGCCCAAAGGCTCACTTGCTACCGTTGTCTGGCTTGCCGTTGTGAGGCTTGCCGTTGTCTGGCTTGCCGTTGTCTGGCTCCTCTTTGGGCTGAGGCAACAGTGTTCCTTTGGGCAGCTCCGTGGCATCAAACAGCACCGAGACGATCCGCCGCGTTGGAAACAGCCGGTAGCCATACGCCGTGCGCCCCAACAGACCGACCAGGGTAGCATCCTGATCGTTGATGCGGCCGTTTGTCAAGAGGGTCAGGTCGGCGGCTTCGTTGTCGCTGGCGGTAACCTTC
>Ga0272446_1005406_pt1 | contig 14155 bp, 6 predicted proteins | sample YNPCB0061_FD_194587 | JGI IMG/M metagenome (GOLD analysis project Ga0272446, IMG submission 194587) | Hot spring microbial mat communities from Yellowstone National Park, WY, United States - YNP-CB-006-1 | ecosystem: Environmental > Aquatic > Thermal springs > Hot (42-90C) > Sediment | place...
CGTTCTGTTCGAGCATCACACGCCAGCTGCCGCTCGATCCCGTACTCCGAAAAGACTGTGCAAGCACCTTAGTCAGCGCACCGTTCCAGGCAGTGGCTTCACCGGCTGCAACCACTCTGTTACCGGAAAGCTGCGCATAGAGCCTGAGCAGATCCTGCGGGGAGTTCATACCAGCAAACTTCTCGGGTATCAGAACGCCGCCTGTCAGCGTCTGCGGTTCGGCGGAGCGATTTTCGTACAGTCGGCCACCACGGCGAAAGATGAACCACTCCTGGCCTGTGGATAAACCTGCCCGCGCGCGCTGCGCCATTGGCAGATATTGTGCGTCATCGCCGAGTTCACGCGCCATCTGCGCCCAGAAGCGCGTAGCATTCTCACCCGCCGTAGCTGTGGGTGAAATCAGCAGTTTGCTTCTCGCCGCGATCTGCCGCAGAGCCGCCTTAAGCCTAAGCCTTGCTTCGGCATCCTGCGGCTGAGCGGATACCAGAAGCAGCACGATTGCGCGCCGGCCTTCGCGCAGGGTTTCAGACTGTGCCTTGCGCAGGCAATCCGTCATAGCCTGTGGATCAGGCAGCGAATAACCACCCTCAAAGCGCAGACGGTCGATGAATTCTTTTTCCTGCTGCTTGTCTGCACGCAGCCGGTAGGTCTGCAGTTTGCCCTGCGCGTCGGCCAGGCAGTAGGCAGTTTTGACGCTGTCGAGACTCAGGAAAAATGGTTTCAGCTGCTGCCAGTCGTAGTAGGCAGCTCCGAACGTATCGCCCGCAACGATCAGGTCGCTGCTCGATTCTTTGGGCGTTGCGGGCCGGGCGTTGAAGCGCTCGCTGAGCTGCTCGCCGATGACGCGTTGCAGATCATCACCCGATTTCACCAGCGTATCGGTCAGCGTATCAGATTCGCGATAGTATACTTTACTTGTGACTTCAAATTCTCCCGACCGGCGGCGCACACGCGTCAGCAGTACACGCTCCGCCTGGCAGTTTTTGGCGACGCGCCCGATTAGCTCCGGAGCAATCTTTTGCTCCATGCTGAGGTTTTCCTGTTTCAGGCAGCTTTCGGCCTCGGCCACCGAAACGACATGCGAAACCCGGCTGGCGCGCAGGTAGAGCGCCATGGCCCTCGCAAGGTCTGCGGCGGCTGTGCTGGTCTGTGCGGAAGCGACCAGCGATTCAGCATTCGCAGTGCTTTCGATGCGTGGCGGTAAGATCAGCCAGCGGTCAGCATAAAGACTGCTCTCCGCCAGCAAGAGGGTGAGGATCAGAAGTTTCTTATTCATACGCTTGCCCGATACCTAATTCTTCCTTAATATATCGGACAATCTCTCGCTGTGCGGCAGAGGCATTTGCTGGAGTCACTGTTGGTACTCCCCTTGCCGCCGTGCGGGCTTGCAGGAAATCCCGCAGTTTCGCTAATGCCGCCGCGGTCTCGAAGGGCCGTTCATCAAAGACGACACAGTCGAGTTCGCCCATAACAGCATCGGCGTTCGCCCGCTGGTGGTCTGCCGCGGCAAAAGGATACGGAATCAGAAATGCGGGCTTCTGCGCCCAAACGAGTTCAGAAAGCGTACCGCTGCCGCAACGCGCAACCACAAAGTCGGCAGCAAGTAGGGTTTCAGGCATATCCGCTATAAAGGGACGAATATCGTCACCGCGACGGGCGGCACGCGAGATTTCAGCATGCTGCTGTGGCCCCGTAGAAACGACGCAATGGTAGTTCTTCGCTTCGGGTGTGGCGCAGAATGCGAGATAAAGCGCGTTGATGTCGCGCGCACCCTGGCTGCCACCGAGGAATAAAATCGTGCGCCTCTTGCCGCGTTTTTTCGGGGGAGCTTTAACGTGCTGAAACGCAGAACGCAAGGGGTTGCCGGTCACGATAAATTTGGTTGGGAGTCTCGCCGCGGCGGGAAATGAGAGAAAGATCCTGCGGGCAAAATAGCGCGTAAGCCGCGTCACGATACCCCAGCGCGCGTTCTGTTCGCAAAGAAAAAGCGGCAGCCGGTTGAAGAAGGCATATGCTACCGCGGGAAACGAGCTGTAACCACCCATGCCGACAATGGCCACCGTGTCCTCCGCCCGGCTCGCCTCACGAACGAGCCGGTAGGCCGAGCGAAAACGCTTGAAAAACGACCAAAGCTTCAGCGGGTTCTTAACCAGCCGCGGTGCATCGTATGCAACAATCGAAACCGCCTCGTTGCGCGCAAGCCGGATAATATCGGGGTACTCGACGTTTTTGACCAGGGTCGCCAGAATGACGCGGCCACCTGAGCAGAGCCACTCTTCGGCAATGCTGATTCCCGGGTTGATATGCCCGCCAGTGCCACCAGCAGCAATGAGCAGTGTTGGACCAGTAGCATCTGCCGTGAATGTCTTTGCTGCAGCTTGTTTTACCATCTATTCCGCCTTCTGTTCGGCGATTTTCTGCCGCACCATGGATAACAGCACTTCGGTCTCATTGGCGGCGCGACCCGCGGTAACTTCGGCGTGCAGATATTTCAAAATGTCGCCCATCTGCCGTGACGCCGGAATTCCCATTGCCATCAGCGTGTGCCCGTTGACAGCCAGGTCTTTGATCTTGAACTCTTTTTCTTTTGCGATGATTTCATCAATATGGTCGATAAGCCTTTGCAGCGCCCTGGGAAATGCCGTCTTCTTGCCTGAACCTTTCCGGTCCGCCAGCCGGAGCGAAATGAGATCCTGCAGTTCTTCGAGCGGGACTTTTTTCACGAAGCGCCGCACTGCCTTGTCAGACCATTCGCTGGTATAGTGGAACATGTGGTTACGCACCAGAAACTTTACCTTCTGTCCGACCGCAATCGGTACCGCCAGCCGCTTCATGATGGGTACCACCATGCGGGCCGAGTACATTTCGTGGTTGTGAAAAGTTGCTTCGCCGGTTTCGGTTTCGACGCGAGTCGGCACCTTGCCGATGTCGTGCAGCAGCGCTGACCAGCGTACCGGTTCGTTGAGGTCCATTGCACCATCGACCGAGCGCAACAGGTGTTCAAAGATATCGTATGCGTGAAAGCGGTTTTGCGTTAAGCCGCGGCCTGCCGTGACTTCGGGTAAGAAATATTGGAGCAGGCCAAAGCGATCGAGCAGGCGCAGACCGGCCGAGGGGCGACGACCCATAATAATGCCGCGGAAGATGGTGCGGCGGAATGACTGCGAAAGTGCATCGAGTTCAGTCTTTTCAAATTGCTTTAGCGAAACATCTATGCTCAGCTGTGGGTAGCGTGCAGCAAGCCGCGCAAGCTGCAGTGCATCTTTGAGTGTCAACTCGCCGGATGCTGTGAGCTTTGTGCCGTCGATTCGCAGATTATCGGGAATCACCTCGACTGCCTGGGCGCTGACCCGCAGGGTCTCAGGCTGGCGCCCGGATTCAGGCAGCGGTACGATGATCTCCTGCTTATCAGTTGAGCTGTGTGGTAACAGCGACTGGATGCGCGACAGAGTCTCGGCGTTGCACGACACACGCAGTGGTAAAGTCTGGCGCTTGCTGTCTTCGGCAAATGCTGCATCTGCGGTTGTCGGCTGGTACCAATAGAGCTCCCACTCGATGAGCTGTTGCGCTTCGGCATCGAACGGCAGAGTTTTCAGCAGCTGGAGAACTTCGAGAGCTTTCATCATTTTACGTATTCTTTCCGTTGCAGGATGGCGAAAATCGTATCGCTGATCGGAGCGTTTACGAGCGCGAGGTGATACAGACGAGCGAGCAGGCTGACGCTGCCCAGCGGAAAGCGCTGTGGATGGATGCCTTCGGAATGCGCTACCACGAGTTGAAAGCCGAACTGCCTGGCTGCGAGTTTCAGCGAGCGCGGCGAGTAGTCGACGCTGTGGTCGAGCGGGTGCGTGTCGTACCAGCGTTGCCGGTGAAACCTGAATGTTGGTCCGTCGGCTGATGGCAATGCCAGCAACAGGTAGCCGCCGGGGCGGACAAGGTTAGCGAGTTTTTGCCAGGCAAGTTTCTGCTCGGGTATATGTTCGAGCACATAGAACATGGCCACTATGTCGTAGGGTTGCTTCTGCTGCTTCTCGTGCAGTGCTGCACCCTTGAGGAAATCCTGCCGCACAGTTTTGATACCCCGTGCGTTCGCATACTTCGTCATCGCCTGGCTGATTTCCCAGCCGCGCACAGAATAACCGGCCTCCTGCATAATTTTTAAGAAATATCCTGCGGCTGAACCCACCTCGAGCACCTGCGGGTGCGTCGCAACGGGTGCGAGTTCTTTCAATTTCGCGAAACGGATTTCATTGCGCGCGAGAATGGCTTGCCGGTCTTGGGTATAGCTTCGGCCATACTGGTTGCGGTATTCCTGTTCGAAGTAGTCGTGCTCGTAGCGGCGGAACTCGTACGCACCGTTGACAACCAGCTTGTCCGTAGGGCAAATTCCGAATCTCTTGTCAGAAAGGGGAGCAAGAAAAGTTCCGCAGAGCGGGCAGGTCACAAGGGTGAGTCAGGGTCTTTGCACAGGCTGAAAAACAAAAATCGCCGTTTTACAGTGGGGCTGCGCGGTATGGCGCGTAGCCCCTTTATTATTGACGGCGTGCTTGGCTGACCAAGGCGTCTGCATGCTGCTTGCTTGCCCCGGCTTTCGGGCACCGAAACACAAGTTCTTCTTTAACTTATTTACGTTGCTGTTTTCCCTGTCGGCTGTAAACCGGGTTGCCGCCCTTGAAGTTTTCCTCAACCGGCCATTTACCTCGCAGGAAAAACCGCAAGCGACGCTCTATGCCTCGGGCGAGGGCACCTTGTTCTTGCGTCTCTACCGTATCGACGATGTGCACGGCTACCTCAGTGGGCAGGGCAATGCGCACACAGTCACTGAAAAGAACGAGCGGCTGATGCAGCCGGGCTACTTTCTCTGGCGCAGCGTGGTCGAAAACCTTGAGTATTCATTTTACCAACTGGCGCGCCGCTACATCCGCTCAGACTACCGCGAACGCCTGCGTGCAGAACTGGGTCTCGAAAAATATGCCTTTCCGTTCCGCGACCGATTTCCGGAAACCAATCTGTTTTCGGCGTTGCCATACCCCATCGTTGCTGAGCAGGCAATCGCCGTACGCGCCCGGTACTGGCAGGCGCTGAAGCATGAATTCGCGCAGCTGCCGCCCGGATACTACCTCGTCGAAGCTTCGCAAGGCCGACACATCGCGCACTCGCCACTCGTGGTCTCGGACATCGCGATGGTCACCAAGACCTCGCCGCACAATATACTCGTCTACGCGATTAACCTGAAGACCGGCGAGCCGCTCGCCGATGGCGTCGTAACGGCGTACGTGCGCGCGAAACAGGCGCACCAGCAGAAGTTGTCTTTCGCGCTGAAAGACGGCCTCGCATTCACCGAAAAAACAGGGTTCCTGAACGGTGCCGAAAGCACTGTCTACATGCTGGAACACGGTAAACATTTCGCTTTCACCGATCTCTACTCGATCGATGCCACGCGCGGCCTCTACGAGGCAGCCATTTATACCGACCGCCCGGTTTACCGCATGGGTGATACAGTCCAGGTGCGCGGGGTGTTTGTCCGCAAGCAGGGTGCTTCGGCGCACGGCAAGGTCAAGTACCGAATCAAAAATTCTGACAACGAGGTCATCCACTCGGGTGAGGCGGAACTATCACCCGCGGGCAGCGTGGCGTTCGCCTACAAGACAGGGGCGCTTAAGCCTGCGCGCTATACCATACAGATGGAGCTCGAAGGCGAGACGCACGGTGGCAGCTTTCTCATTGAACAATACAAGAAGCCCGAGACGCGCGCAACGCTGAGCGCCGCGAAGGCCATTCTGCTGAGCGGCGATGTTGCCGAAGCTACCGTGTCTGCAGCTTACTACTCGGGCGAAGCACTCGGGGGAGTTCCGGCTGAGATTACGATCGAACGCGCGCGCATCAGCTATCCGTGGTGGTACGGCTTCGGTTTCGATGAATACTACGGTGACGGCTACGACTATGCAAGCTGGGAGTTCGTGAAGGACTACACGGCAACACTCGATGCGGCGGGTAAACTGAAGATTGCCGTGCCGACCGATGCCAAGGCAGAAGCAGACTATCAATACCGCATCCGTGCGTCCGTGAAGGCACAGAACCGCGAAGAGACACAGGCTTCAACCCGCCTCAAGGTGTACCGCGCACCCGTGAGCCTGCGTCTAAGCCAGGACCGCTGGTACTTCAGCACGAAGATGCCGATCAGTTTCCGCGTTAGTGCGACGCAGGTTTTAGAGCAGAAACCTGCGCAGACAAATTTTACCGCAACACTCATCCGGCGCGACTATGATAGTAAGACTCGCAAATGGAACGACACGCAGGTTGCAACGCTTGAACTAAGAACCAATGATCTCGGTGAGGCGTTAGGCGAGTTTGCCCCGGTTGCCCGTGGGGGAGTTTATCTTGTACGCGTGCAAAGCAGCGTTTCGGGGCGAATGACCACCGAATATCTCGAAACCTATGTCTATAGTCCGGGAGATTTTTACGGCGATTATGGAGAGCAGACTGAACGGCCCATTGCCGTCAGCCCGGGTAAGAAAAAATATGCGCTCTATGAAACGGCTGAATTTGCCGTGCGTATGCCGGTACAAAAAAAGCTCCCCGTGCTGGTCACGCTTGAAAACGACCGCATCCGCAAATACCAATTGCTTTTATCGACCGAGCCGCAGTTTTTGTACACGGAGGAGCTCAAATCGTTTTTAAGTCCAAATTTCGAACTGGCAGTAACTGCGCTCGACTTTGACAAGTATCCGCGCTACTACGCCGGTGCGACGCAGGTAGTTCTGCCGCCCGTGCATCGCATGCTAAAGGTTGAAGTCATTGCCGACCGGGAGCGCTACCGGCCAGGAGAAGAGGCCAACCTTCTGGTGAAAACCTTTGACCACAAGGGTCGTCCAGTCAGTGCGGAGTTCTCGCTCGGCCTGGTTGACGAGGCGATTTATGCAATCCGCGAAGATGCCCTAACCTCGCTTGCACTCGCACTCAACCCACGCCTGCCCTATGCCGTAGTCACAGGTAATTCGCTGCAATTCAGCTTCTACGGCTACGGCGCCGAGAAGAGCCTGTATGCACTCTACCGCGAGCAGATGGCTGAGGCTGCCGCGCTGCGCAAGGGAGAAAGCCGCGAAGTGCGCGTGCGCAAAGATTTCCGCGATACAGCATTTTTTACCGCGCAGGGTAAAACCGGCGAAGATGGCATTGCCCGCCTGGCGGTAACCCTGCCGGATAACCTGACCGAGTGGCGCATTACGACGCACGCGCATACAAGCGCGGGGCTTTCCGGCTCTGAGCGCAGCAAAATTACCGTTGCCAAGGACTTCGCGCTTCGGCTTGCACAGCCGCGCTTTTTGCGCGAATACGACGAGGCGCGACTGAGGTTATTGGTAACAAACCAACTTAAAGAACCGCAAACAGCAGTCTTTGAGACCGAACTCCGCTCGCTCAAACTTTTGCAACCTATGCCGGCAAAGCTAACCATTCCCGCGCAGAGCGAGCGTTACGTTGACTTTACCGTTGCGGCGCCGCTCTACCCTGAGGATGGGCAGGCGACTTTGAAATTTATCGCGCGGAGTGAGAAAGAAAGCGACGGTCTGCTGATTAAGCTGCCGGTACTGCCTTACGGTGTAGAAAACTATACCGTGACGCAGAAGATATTTGGCGACGATGAGCGCAGCTGGACTACCACGCTCAAACTCGATGCTGACGCGCGTACCGACCTCGCAGAACTACAGCTGAGTTTTACCCCGGGAGTGATACCTTCAGTAATAGAAACGCTCCCTTATTTGATTAGTTATCCTTACGGTTGTGTTGAACAGACCTTGTCAACGTTTCTACCCGCGATCTGGGCAGGCCAGTCGGCAAAAAAATTGAAGCTCCCACTACCGGTCAAACAAGCGCAGTTGCAGGAAATTACCGAGCAAGGTTTGAAAAAACTCTATGGCTACCAGCACAGCGACGGTGGCTGGGGCTGGTGGAGCGAAGATCCGACAGACCTCTATATGTCTGCCTATACGCTTTGGGGACTCAATGAAGCAAAAATCGCGGGCATTGCAGTCGATGCGAATGTTCTGAAGCGGGGAATCAAATACCTTGACGAGCAATTGGCGACAACGACCATCCGTGAAATTAAAGACGGTTATGCATTGAATCGGTTGCTGTTCGCGCAGCTGGTACACCTGCAGTTAACGAAGAAATCAGCGCTCAGTGAAAAGATCCGCAGACAATGGGCAACGCTCTTATCTGAAAAACTAAAAGATCCTTACGTGCTCGCGCTGATGCTGCAGGGTGCAGCCGCTGCGGGTTGGAAAGATACTCGTAATGCTGCGGTCAGTCAGCTTGCCGGACTTAAGAAGACGAACGAGCAGGGCAGCTATTTCGAGCAGGAGAATGCGCGCGCCTGGTACTGGTACAGCGACCGCGAAGAAATCACGGCGCAGGTGCTCCTGGCTTTGCAGATCGCAGGTGAGAATGAAAAAATCGCACAGCGCGAGCTCATAAGTTATCTGATCGCGCAGAAAAAACAGCGGCGTTGGCGTAGCACCAAACTCTCAGCGCTGGTGGTGCGGGCGTTTGCCGCCTGGGCTGTGACGAGCGGCGAGCGCATCGGCAAAGTGCGCGTCACTGCAGAAGTTAACGGCGAACGGCGCGACGTTGAGTATGATCCGCTGCGGAGTACAGCGACAGATCTGCTCATAACTTTTAATCCGAAATTACGCGATGCGCGTGTGAAATTGAGCCGCAGCAATTCAGGTTTTTTTCTCGCCCGCGCCGAATGGAAGCACTATCTGAAAAAACCGCTGATTCGACCCCGCGTAGGCAATTTTGCAGTCAGCCGCAAATTCTTTGTGGTGGAGCGCAATGGTAATAACTACACTAAGGGCGCGGCAAAGTATAATTTCAAAGCGGGTGAGCTGGTCATGACCGAAATGGATCTTAGAGCAGAGAAGGGTGCGGAGTACCTCTTGCTCGAAGACATGATCCCGGCGGGATTTGAACCGCTTACCGAAACAGAACTTGCGCAGCTTGGAAATCTGCGCTACGAAGGTTATGAGAATGCGCCCGCTGCGGTTACCCGCCTCGACGATCGTGTTGCTTTGGCAAAAACCTGGCTGGCACAGGCGCGCTTTGTGCCGCGGGCATTCTACCGCGCGGTTTTTCCGGGCAAATACCAGGTAATGCCCGCACAGGGTGGACTCATGTACTATCCGGAATCGTTTGCCTATTCTGCAGCAGATGTAATTACCATCAGCGAATGAAGTCTGCGTGCGTCTGCTTTTTTCGCGCGCTGTTAATTCCAGCGCTGCTGCTTAGCCCGGCGAGCTCTGCTCCGTTCATGTATGAGCTCCTTCTTGCTGCGCCAAACGCCCGACTCGACGAGCGCATTGAGGGTTTACTGGAGCGTAATCTGCCCGAGGTCGCTCTTACCGCAATTCTGCCGGCAGAGCGCTACCGCAAATACCCGCACTTTCCGGTTGGAGCGTGTAGCGGAAATGAATACTTTCTGCTCGCGCACGGTAAGCGGCTCATCGCCTTTGGCTGTATCGACGATAGCTCTGCCGCGGCCGAGCTGGGGAAAATCCGCCGTGCGCTTATCCGCGAGGGCGAAACAAGCGCTGAGGCGCTTTACGATGCAGCTTTGCAGAGCGCTGCGGCGGGAGAATGGCCCAATGCGCGAGAGTACGCGCGCAGAGCGCGTGCCCGAGGTGGGATTTCCAAGGCTATGGTAGCTCGCCTGCAGCAGTTGCTTTACCGCTGAAGGTAAAAAGCAATCTTTTTTGGCATGAAATTTGCAATCAAAAAGCTGAGTGATTCGGGTTAAGCTTACCCATAAGACCGAATATACATACGATCGCCCCGTAAGGCTATCGCCACACGTGTTGCGACTGCGCCCCGCACCGCACACTCGCACTGTCATCGAGACGTACGCGCTGAGCGTTGATCCTGCAAAGCAGTTTCTCCATTGGCAACAAGATCCTTTCGCCAACTGGCAGGCGCGACTGGTTTTTCCCGAACCCACTCGTAGGCTGCGAGTCAGGGTGGACCTTGTGGCGCAGATTAAGATATTTAACCCGTTCGATTTCTTTACGGAAGAATACGCGGCAAAATATCCATTTGAATATGCGCCCAGGCTGCGGCACGAACTTCTGCCTTATCTGACTTTAACCGGAGACAGTCCCACGCTGCGCGATTTTGCAGCCGCTTTCGGTCCCCGCGATATTTCAACAGTGGATTTCATTGTCTCGCTTAATCGATATGTACGCAGCCATGTGGCGTACGTTATCAGGCTTGAGCCGGGGGTGCAAAGCCCGGAAGAGACACTCCGTAAGCAATCAGGCTCATGCCGCGACAGCGCTTATCTGCTGGTACAGCTTGCGCGCTGTCTTGGCCTGGCTGCGCGCTTCGTTTCCGGTTATCTGATTCAACTGAAGCCAGACAAAACAGGCGAGGGGGAGCTTACCGGTCCTGAATCTGACTTTACCGACCTGCATGCCTGGGCCGAAATTTTTATTCCTGGTGCAGGCTGGGTCGGCCTCGATGCAACCTCTGGTTTATTAGCCGCCGAGGGACACATTCCGCTCGCTGCAACACCCGAACCGGAAAACGCCGCCGCAATCGATGGTTTTACCGACCCGTGCGAGTCGAAGCTCGAATTCAGCATGCAGGTTGTACGTCTTTCTGAAACTGCAAGGGTCACACGCCCTTACAACGATGCAGTTTGGGCTTCGATCGAAAAAATCGCAGGGAAAATTGACGCCGATCTCGAAAAAAACGATGTCCGGCTTTCCATCGGTGGTGAACCAACTTTCGTCTCTGCGACGGATCGCGAAAGCCGGCAGTGGAACTTTGATGCACTCGGAGACGACAAATTACGCCATGCGGAGCTCCTGCTTGCACGCTTCTATGAAATTTATGCAAAGGGCGGAATTGTGCTGCGTTCACAGGGGAAATGGTATCCCGGCGAAGTTTTGCCTCGTTGGTCTCTCGACTGCTTCTGGTTGCGCGACGGCCAGACATTGTGGCATACACCGGAACTGCTGCTGCACAACGGCGAAGCGACAGGAGCAACACTCGGCGACGCCGAACGCTTCATCACTGATGTGGCGGGCGAACTTGGACTTCCCGCCGAATGCGTTCACACTGCGTTTGAAGACCCTGTCTACTATCTTTACGCTGAAGCCAAGTTGCCACCCGAAATCGAACGCATTATCAAAGGACATTCATACCCGGAAATTGAGAGACGCCGGTTACTGCGTGTGCTGGATACCGGTCTCGAAAAACCTGCCGGATTTGCGCTGCCTTTGACTTACAACCCGACTGACCACCACTGGGAAAGTGCTGAACTCGAATTCCGGCGGGGATTTATGGCCTTGCTGCCGGGCGACTCACCGATAGGACTACGGCTGCCACTCGATTCCATCACCGATGCCTGGCAGCAGGATTTCCTGCACGACCCGGCGGCCAATCGCCGTGGTGAGGTGAGCAAGGCGCCGAGTGTTGGGCGTATTCGTCGCGCACCCATAAGAACCTTTCTCTGTACCGAGGTGCGCGGCGGGGCGCTGCATGTTTTTTTGCCTCCGGTCAACACGCTCGAAGAATTCTGTGGCCTTATTTCCGTTATTGAAAAGGTAGCAAAACGCCGTGAACTCCGCCTGAATCTCGAAGGTTATGAACCGCCGCGCGATGACCGGCTGAACTTCTTCAGAATAACGCCCGACCCTGGCGTGATCGAAGTCAACATGTTTCCCTCGGCGAGCCTGAAAGATTCTATAATTAAGACCCGAATCATCTATGAAGAAGCAGAACGCACGGGACTCACTACAGACCGCTACATGCTCGACGGGCGGGCCTGCGCAACAGGTGGCGGCAACCACATAACGCTGGGAGCTTTGCATGTAGAAGACAGTCCATTCCTGCGTAAACCACACTTGCTGGCATCCATGATTGCGTACTGGCAGAATCATCCTTCGCTTTCTTATGTTTTTAGCGGCCTTTTCATTGGCCCAACCTCGCAGGCGCCGCGCATCGACGAAGCCCGCGACGGTCAGGTCGCAGAGGCAGAGATTGCACTGACGCAGATACGCCGCGCGGAAACACTTGCACCCTGGCAAATAGACCGCATACTGCGCAATATCCTGGTCGATATTACCGGAAACACACACCGGGCAGAAATTTCGATCGATAAACTATACGCTCCGGGCTCATTCACCGGCCGCCTCGGGCTGGTGGAGCTGCGTGGTTTCGAGATGCCGCCGCATTACCAGATGAGTGTCGTGCAACAGCTGTTGGTCGCAGGACTCGTGTCCTGGTTTTGGCGGGAACCGTATCGAAATCCACTCACGCGTTGGGGCAATAGTTTGCGCGATGGATGGATGCTGCCATTTTACCTCGAGCGTGACCTCATGCAGGTTTTGCACGACCTCGCAGGTGCCGGTTATGCTTTTGCGTTCCATCACTTTGAACCGTTTTTTGAGTTTCGCTTTCCCATTTACGGCACGTACCAGGCCGGGGGAGTTGAGATCGAACTCCGCATGGCCCTCGAACCGTGGAATGTCCTCGGTGAGGAGGTTATTTCGGGTTCTGTTTCACGGGCGGTGGACAGCGCAACTGAGCGACTGCAGGTGCTGGTGCGTGGCAACCTGCGTGACCTGGTAGTGACCTGCAATGGCTATACCCTGCCTCTGCGCTATGACCGCGACCAGGATTGCCATGTTGCCGGCGTAGTCTTCAAAGCCTGGTCGCCGCCTTTTACGCTGCATCCGACGGTGCCTGTGCATTCGCCGCTGCAGTTTTGTCTCTATGATCGGCGCAGCCGGGAGTATATTGGCGGTTGCAGCTATTATACCGCGCATCCTGGCGGGCGAGCGTACGAAAAATTCCCTGTGAACTCCTACGAAGCAGAAAGCCGGCGGTTAGCGCGATTCCTGCCGCAGGCGCATTACCCAGAAGTGCCGCCCATCCGCCCGATGGCGAGCGATTTTCCGCATACGCTTGACCTGCGGCGTGAGGAGTAGATATGCAACGTAACGGTGCTGCCATGACTGAAGTACCTCAGCCGCTGCTAAAATCCTACTCTGCCCTGGCAGGTACGTATGACGAACTGCTCGACGCGTCCGGCAGGCCGCGGGAAAAATACAAGTTCCTTCTGAACTCCTACCAGGAAATCGGCGAAGACGAGCTGGAACAGCGCCAGCGGGAATTGACGCGCTTGCTGAAAGAAAATGACGTCACTTACAACGTGTACAGCAACCAGGACGCAAAAGCCAGGCTCTGGTCTCTGGACATGATGCCCTACCTGATGGAGAGTGCAGAGTTCAGTGCGCTCGAACGCGGGCTGGTGCAGCGTGGCGAACTGCTGAATACCCTCTTCAAAGACCTTTACGGAGCGCGGCGCCTGCTCTTTGATCGGGTAGTCCCTGCGGCGGTAGTCTTTGGCGCACAGGGGTTCCTGCGGCAGTGCCACAACCTCTACCAGAACCGTGAAAGGGAGTTACTCTTCTTCTCGTGTGACCTCGCGCGCCGCCGCGATGGCACCTTTGTCGTTATCGGAGACCGTTCGCAGGCGCCATCAGGGACAGGATACGCTCTGGAGAACCGCATTGCACTCTCGCGGGTATTTCCAAGCCTCTATCGTGACAGCGAAGTACATCGGGTGGCCATGTTTTTCCGCAGTATGCGTAAGGCGCTTGCGGCGCTGCCTCGCACGCGCGATAACCGGGAACCTGTGATTGTGTTACTAACACCGGGACCCGAAAATGAAACCTATTTTGAACACGTTTTTCTTGCGGGCTATCTTGGCTATACACTTGCACAGGCGACCGACCTGACAGTGCGTGCAAATCGCGTGTACCTAAAAACTGTCGAAGGGCACCAACAAGTAGATGTGGTGTTGCGGCGTACCGACGACCAGTTTATGGATCCGCTGGAATTGCGAGGCGACTCGCTGCTCGGAGTTCCGGGGATTCTGGAAGCAGTGCGCTCAGGAAACGTTTCCGTCGTCAATCCGCTTGGGGCAGCGGTACTCGAGAATCGCTCGCTGATGGCTTACTTTCCGGCGCTTTGCCGTTACTACTTCGGTGAAGAGCTGATACTCCCCAATTGTGAGACGCTTTATCTCGGAGACGCAACGCATCGCGAGCAATTCTTCAGTGCTGCAGAGCGCTATGTGGTAAAGCCGGTA
>Ga0272446_1005408_pt1 | contig 14151 bp, 14 predicted proteins | sample YNPCB0061_FD_194587 | JGI IMG/M metagenome (GOLD analysis project Ga0272446, IMG submission 194587) | Hot spring microbial mat communities from Yellowstone National Park, WY, United States - YNP-CB-006-1 | ecosystem: Environmental > Aquatic > Thermal springs > Hot (42-90C) > Sediment | place...
TTACGCAGTTCTTCGTCCGACGGTTTGGTGTATTGCTTCATGGGTGGTTCCCTCCTGATAACGATTGTTCTCCGTCAGTGTACCATGTCTTCGCATCCAGCGGCGGAACGGATGCATCCCGACAGGTTGGACGCTTGCACGCATGCCCCCCTTCTGGTACACTGCGGAGAACGTGCTCGCCGGGCAGGCAGGAAGCATGGAGCGAACCGAATACGAGGTCATGGCGGCGGTTGAAGACCGCCACTGGTGGTACGGCGGCATGCGCGCCATTGCGGCAGCGCTGCTTGACGAGGTCTATACCGGGCGACGCGATCTGCGCATCCTCGACGCCGGTTGCGGCACCGGCGGGAATGTCGTCTTCCTTCGTCGTTACGGGTCGGTCGCGGCGGTCGATCTGGCGCCGGAAGCGGCGCTCTTTGGGCGTGAACGATTGCGTGGCGCACTGGCGCGGGCAACGGTGCTGGCATTGCCATTTGTCGATGCATGCTTCGATCTGGTGACATCCTTCGAGGTGCTGTACCACCGTGGCGTTCCTGACGAGGGAGCGGCGCTGCGCGAGACGTGGCGCGTCCTTCGACCCGGCGGGCGTCTCCTGCTGCGGTTGCCCGCATTCGAGTGGCTGCGTGGCAGGCACGACAGCGCTGTCCACGGTCGGCGGCGCTATACGATTGGCGATGTCCAGACGTTGCTGCGGAACCAGGGGTTTGTCATCGAGCGCATTTCTTATGTCAATACGCTTCTGTTACCATTTCCACTCGTTCAGCGACTCATCGAGCGTTTGCTGCCCGACACTCCTGACGAGGGATCAGACCTTCAACTGCCGCCCGCGTTGCTGAACGAAGCGTTACGCTGGCCCCTCGCCGCTGAGGCTGCCTGGATTGCGCGCGGCGGTTCGTTTCCGGTGGGTCTTTCTGTCATCTGCCGCGCGCGGAAGGATCAGGCACTGGCGTGCTCAGGCTGAAATCAACTGGAGTTGGCTTTCGATGAACATACCAGCTAATATGTACGTCCATACAATTCGGTTCGCTTCCCTACCTTCAACCTGACGCAGATCATGTGCGGGATGCGAGTGCTCCACAGTGACGGAGACATTATGTTCCAGACACTTCTCGACAAACTCTCCGCCCATCCTGGACTCTGGGGCTTTCTGCGGCGCGTTGTCGAAGACGGGTTCGATGCCGAAAAAGACGTGATTCGACGGGAACTTGATCCCTGGCATGATCGCGGGAAGCGGCAATTTCTCGATTTTGGCTGCGGTACCGGCGAATTTTCGATCTGTTTTCCGCCTGAGTCGTACACTGGCGTCGATATTGCCCGGCATTACATCCACTATGCTGGCCGCCGTCGCCCCGGACGCTACGCAGTGATGAGCGGTGCAGGGCTTGGCTTTGCTTCGGGCAGTTTTGACGGCGCGCTTGTCCTGGGTGTGTTTCACCATCTGCCTGATGATCTGGTGCGTACTGTGCTTGCAGACCTGCACCGCGTGCTGCGTCCCGGCGCCACATTACTCGTGATGGAAGATATTCCTTCACCGCGCCCGTGGAATGTGCTGGGTCACCTGATGCACTGGCTCGACCGTGGTGATTACATTCGTCAGGATGATGCCTATCGTGCTTTGATGCAGCCGTACTTCTCGCTGCGCCGCAGTTATCATATCAAGAGCGGTATCTGCGACCTGGCAGTGTATGTGTTAGACCGTCTTGATCAATGGGAAGCCGTTGAGTCGGAAGCGCCTGTGTTCCGTCGCGTCGGGGAGTAGATCGTGGAACGTTTTCCTGCTCATCTGCTGCCTCGCTTGAGTGCGCGCCGTCTGATCTCCGTCGCGCTGGCGATCCTGCTGGTCGGCGCCGTTTTCTGGCTGTTCCGCACCTCTGGCGAATTGCTGAACCCTGCTGTCATCCGCACTATGGTCATCACGCTTGGTCCGCTCGGTCCACTGGCGCTGATCGGTGCGCTGGCACTGTTGCTGGTCGCGCCGGTCGCGCCTGCGACGGTGTTGCAGATCGGCGCAGGACTGGCATTCGGACCGCTGGTCGGGTTTCTGTACACGTTGATCGCTGATGCAATCGGGGCGAGTATCGGATTCTGGCTTGCCAGGCGGTGGGGGCGTGCGCTGCTTGATCCGCGATTGTCGCCGGAGATGCGCGCGCAGGTTGAACGTCTGGCGCAGCGCGTGACCTGGCGCAGTGTTATGATCCTGCGCCTGCTGCCGGGTCCGGCGTATCCGCTGGTGTCGTTCGCTGCTGGCTATTCGCGGCTGGGGTTTGGTGCATATACGCTGGCGTCGCTCGCCGGGGTAGCGCCAGCGCTTGCGCTGCTGGCATTTGCTGGCGACCTGGTGACGCGCTCACCTCTTCTGGCGTTTGGGCTGGTTGCGCTGCTGGTCGGTTCGCTGGCGATTGTCGGGCGCTGGGTGAGCCGGCGTTCGCCTCCCGCGTAACCAGAGGATCAACGCAAGCAGCCATCCCATCCAGGCAAGTACGGTTTTGCCGTAGCGCGCAATGAACAACCCCGTCAGGATCACAGTTCGCGCCGCCTGCATCACCAGGTAGGGCGCGGTCGCAACCCGCACCGTCTCGTTCCAATCGAGACCGGCGATTCGTTCCAGGTAACCGGCTGCGATACACTGTTCCAGCGTTGCAACATACACGATGTCGGTGCAGGCAGCCGCCAGAAGCAGGTCGCGCCGCAGATCGTCCCAACTCATGATCGCATCGTCGCTGCTCGAACTTCCAACGGCAAGCGCATCAGCAGACGGACCATAGACCGCAATCAATGCACTGCCAGACCACGCTGGCGCCGTTTCGCTCAGACACATCAGCACTTCGATATCGGCAGGGAGATCAACGATATCGAGCGCGCGTTGCAGGAGGGTCGTACCAATGCGCCGATCATCGGCGATGAGAGGGATCTGGTAGGCGTGCACCTCGTAGCCGTCACGTCGCGCCGCTGCCATCAATTCGAGATACGCGGCGCGTGCTGCCGGAAAGAGCGCATTATCGCGCGCCAGCCAGATCCGCCGCGCAATCTCGCGCGCACCGCTCCAACCAACGAACAGTGTATCACTCAGTGGCGGCTCCATATCAAAGCCGACAGCGACAAAATGCACATTGTTCGCCTGCGCCCACGCATGGAACGCCTGATATGCCGCCGCAGCGCGCGGGTAATTCTGGAGGTTGAACGCCAGACCTTCGTCGGCGGGCAATGTCAACCAGGCAACGACCGGAATGCCATGCGCATTGAGCAGGCGCGTCGCAGTTGCGTGGGCATCATCGAGGGCGGGCAACGCCAGCGCAACGCCATAGTTGTGCGTTGCAAGCAGGTGCAGCACCTCTGCGCGATCAAGCAACCGCAGCAGTTCCGCGCCGCCCGACTCGCAGAAGAAAAAAAGTTGCGGCTCCGCCTGGAACGTCGTGATTGTCGCATTCATAGGCGCACCATTGTAGCATGGGCGGAAAAACTGGTATCATAGTGATGGGGATGTGTGCCATCAAGAAAGCGGATTGATGACAGCCATTGTTGAAACCCGTGATCTGACCCGTCGCTTTGGATCGAATCTGGCGCTCGACCATCTGAATCTCACCATTCCTGAAGGCGCCATTTTCGGCTTCATCGGCCCGAACGGCGCCGGCAAGACCACGACGATGCGAATCCTGACGACGCTGCTGGCGCCGAGCGCTGGCGAAGCGCGCGTCGCTGGCGTATCGGTCGTGAGCGACCCGCGCGCCGTGCGGCGGCTTGTCGGCTTCATGCCCGATTTCTTTGGCGTCTACGACAACATGAAATCGTGGGAATATCTCGATTTCTTCGGTCGCGCCTACGGCATACCGGCGCAGCGCCGTCAGCAGTTGATCGGAGAACTGCTGGAACTGGTCGACCTGGGACACAAGCGTGATGACCTGGTCATGTCGCTGTCACGCGGTATGAAACAACGTCTGAGCCTGGCGCGCGCGATGATGCACGATCCGCAACTCCTCATCCTCGATGAACCGGCGAGCGGTCTCGATCCGCGGGCGCGCATTGAGTTGCGCGAACTGCTCAAGGAGTTGCGCGCGCTCGGAAAGACGATCATGATCAGTTCCCACATTCTGACCGAACTGGCAGAAATGTGCACGCATATCGGCATTATCGAGCGCGGGAAGTTGCTCGCCGCCGGCGAGGTGCAGCAGATCCTGCGCTCGATGCGCCCGCACCGCATTGTCGAGATACGCATTGTTTCCGGTGCGGCGCACGCCGAAGCGATGCTGCGCACGCATCCCGATGTGCTGGAGTTGCGCCGCGAGGGAGCGCGTGAGACTGAAGAACACGAAGCAGAGCCACTCGACGACGCAACAGGTCCCCATACGCTCCTGGCAGATTTCGCCGGTGACGAACATGCGCTCGGCGAGTTGCTGGCGGCGCTGGTGACAGCCGGTGTGCGCATTTCACATTTCGCCGAACAGTCCGGCGACCTGGAAGATATTTTCCTGCACGTCACCAAAGGTATTGTCTAGAGCCTATTATGCCGGAACTCAACCCAATCCTGATCAAAGACCTCCGCAGTCGAATGCGCGGTGCGCGCGCTTACATTCTGTTGACCATCTATCTGACGATCCTTGCTGGCGTTACCCTCTTACTCTATGTAGCAATTGCCGGAAGTGTCGGCAATGACCTCAATGCCGGGCGTGAGATCGGTCGTGCGTTGTTCTTCACGATTGCAACCGTGGCGCTGATCGAAGTCTGCCTGATCACGCCGGTGCTGACGTCGGGCAGCGTTGCCGGTGAGAAGGAACGTCAGACCTATGATCTCCTCGTGGCATCGCTCCTTACACCCTGGCAGATTGTGTGGGGCAAACTGGCATCGTCGCTCGCATTCGCGCTCCTGTTGATTATTGCGGTTGTGCCGGTGATGAGTCTGGCTTTTCTGTTCGGCGGGGTTGGATTGACCGAAGTACTCATTGCGATTGTCGGTCTGGTGACGACCGCCATCCTGTATGCCACCATTGGGCTTTTCTGGTCAGCGCTGATGCGAAGCTCACTGGGAGCGACCAGTTTTGCCATTGGCACGGTGATTGTCATCCTGCTCGGCATCCCGTTTCTGATCGTCATCGTCACCCTGATCCTGGGACCCAGCGCGCCATCGAGTCTGCTGGACTCACTCTGGTTCATCTATGTCAGCCGGTTGTTTATCGCGCTGCACCCCTTCATTGCGCTTGGAACAACAGCATCACAACTCTCGAGAGGCGAGAGTCCTTTCTTCGAAATTGTGCAGACGAGCGCGACGAACGTTGTCGTGCCCAGCCCATGGCTGCTGTATGCGATCTTTTCCCTGATTGCAACGGCGATCCTGCTGGCGTTGAGTGTGCGACTCATTCATCCGGTGCGACCGGAATCTGCCAGGGGCAGGCGCACCCGTCCGCAGGATCGTCAGGACGCGTCGGAGGAACGGGTCAGCAAACGGTAACAGATCATCCCAACGGGGAGCATCATCCAGAAACTGATCAGGCGGAACAGAATAGCAGCGCCCAGCGCGGCTTCGAGGGGCACCCCCTGAGCATGGAGCGCGACGGTCAGTGCAGCTTCAACCGTTCCGCCGCCGCCGGGCAACAGGGTGAAGACGCTGACGATCAGCGTCAGACCATAGGCTGCAAACATCGCTGCAACCGGCGGATCGGCGCCGAGGCTGTGGAGAATCGCCAGCAACGCCAGACTGTGGCAGCAAAAGATGAGCAACTGCAACCCGACCAGCATGACAATGCGGCGAGGCTGCTCCAGAATAAGGCGTCGGCTGGCAAGAATCTCATCGACCGCCTGGGTCACCTGGGCAGCGGTCAGCACCGGACCGAACAGGCGATTGACGATGCGTTTCAGACGCAACGCCCACTGCTGAAGTGTCTCATCGGGGCGTGACGCCACGTAGATGGCGCCACTCATCACTCCCAGCGCTACTGCCAGCGCGCCATAACTCACCGATGCGCCGCTCAGCCCGGACGTAATCAGCAGATAGAGCAGCCCATAACTGAACGCCACCAGCACGGCGCCGTTCCAGCTCAACAACTCCATCCCCGCAACCATAGCCACGCTGCCGACCGGAAACCCACGCCGACGGAGACTGGCGACCAGAAATGCGTATGCACCCACACTCCCGGCAGGGATCGCCTGGTTGATCAGGATGGTCACCATTGCAGCAGCGGTCAACCACCAGAACCTGGCGCGATGACCGAGCATCGCCAGCACGCGCCCGTAGATCTGTCCCGCACACACAAAGCCCGCCAGCACTGCGCCAAACGCCAGCAAGAGGTAGTGCGGGCGCACGTTGCGCAGGAGCACAAAAGCTTTGATCACCTCTTCGCGGTTGAGGTACGCCACTGCCACGATGGCTGCCAGCAAGAGCAGCCCAATAATGGCGCCCCAGGGAGTACGTCGAAGCTGCACTGTTTTCGTACTGATAAGACACCTCCGCAACGCGGAATACGTTCAGTAGCGCGCCAGGTCACGCATGGCCGCCGCAATTTTCTGCGGGTTCAGCATAAAATGATCTTCGAGCGGATCGGCGAATGGCGTGGCGAACAGATCGGGCGATGCGAGGCGCCGCACCGGCGCGTCCAGGTATTCAAACGCATGGTCGGCAATGATTGCAGCAATCTCCCCGCCGATACCGCCGGTCAGCACGTCCTCATGCACAATCAACGCCCGCCCCGTCTTCTCAACCGACGCCAGAATCGCCGCGCGATCAAGCGGCGCCAGGGTGCGCAGATCGATGACTTCGGCATCGATCCCTTCAGCAGCAAGTTGCTCCGCCGCAGTCAGGGCATAGTGCACCATCAACCCGTAACTGAACACACTCATATCGGCGCCGCTCCGGCGCACCACCGCCTTGCCGATCGGTTCGTGGTAGATTCCTTCCGGCACCTCGCCGCGCACCGAGCGGTAGAGTTGCTTGTGCTCGAAGAAGATCACCGGGTCCGGGTCATGAATCGCGGCGATCAGCAAGCCTTTGGCATCGGCAGGCGTTGACGGGATAACGACCTTAATGCCGGGCGTGCTGGTAAACAGGCGCTCGACGCTCTGCGAATGGTAGAGCGCGCCGTGAATGCCGGCGCCAAACGGAGCACGGACGACAATCGGGCAGCTCCAGTCGCCGTTTGAACGGTATCGGAGGCGCGCCGCTTCATTGAGGATCTGATCGATCGCCGGATAAATATAGTCGGCAAACTGAATCTCGGCAATCGGCAGCAAACCATGGAGTGCTGCACCGATGGCAACCCCCACAATAGCGCACTCAGCAATCGGCATATCGATCACACGATGTTCGCCAAAACGCGCCAGCAACCCTTCAGTCGCCAGAAAAACGCCGCCTCTGACAGCGACATCCTCACCCAGAACGATGATCCGGTCATCGGCTGCCATGGCATCGTGCATTGCCGACCGGATTGCTTCGATAAATGTCATGACAGGCATATGCGGTACTCACACCACTCTGTGCAAGGCATTATCCATACACATGATCGGCAATACTTTCAACTGGCGGCCAGGGCGCTGCAAGTGCAGCATCGGTAGCCGCATCGACTTCGGCGCGCACGTCACGCCGCATCGCCTCGATCTCATCATGGGTGATGATCCCGTGTTCCACCAGGTAGTGTTCAAAGCGCTTGATCGGATCGCGTGCACGCCAGGCTTCGACCTCTTCCGGTTTGCGGTAGCGACGATCATCATCGGCGCTGGTATGGGGGCGAAAACGGTATGTTTTGCATTCGAGCAACGTCGGGCCGCCGCCGTTACGCGCCCGTTCCATTGCCTGATGCGCAGCTTCGTACACGGCAAAGACATCATTGCCATCGACAACGACCCCGTGCATGCCATACCCTGCCGCCTTTGCGGCGACAGTTGGCGCCGGAACTTCCTTGTTCACCGGAACCGAAATCGCGTACTGATTGTTCTCACAGACAAAGACCGCTGGCAACTGATAGATCCCGGCGACGGTCAACCCTTCGTGCCATGCCCCTTCAGCTGTTGCACCCTCGCCAAAGAGCCCCATAACCGCAATATCCTGCTCGCCCTTAACGCGGAATGCCAGCGCAATGCCCGCTACGTGAACCAGATGGCTCCCCACTGAACTGGAGCCGCTGACAATACGGAGGCGACGACTGCTGAAATGCCCGAACATCTGTCGCCCACCGCTTGAAGGATCGTCCCGTCGTGCCATCGCATGCAACAGAATGTCCAGCACCGACTGACCAAGCGCCATCACCAGCGTCATATCGCGGTAGTACGGCGCCACGTAATCGTGACCCACACGAATAGCCCACGCACATCCCAGTTGGGTTGCTTCGTGACCTGCTGGAGTTACCACGAAGTGGGCGCGCCCCTGACGGTTGAGCAACCAGAGCCGGTCATCGGCTTCACGTGACGCAATCATGGTGCGCAAACCGGCAATCAGCCGTTGGCGGCTCAATCCCAGACGAATATGGGGGGGAACATCATGCGCTTCTTCCATACCCTCACCACCAGATATATTATACTCCGTCTCATCAGGTAAGCGGTACACGCAATTCGACCGTCGTGCCTTCCCCTTCCGCCGAGCGGATCCGGCACTCACCGCCGATCAGACGCGCGCGCTCGCGCATATTCAGCAAACCGAGTGATCCACGGGTATTGTAACTCGATTCGACCGCCGCAAGGTTGAAGCCCCGACCCCGATCGCGCACGCTGGCGACCAGATATCCTTCTTCCAGGTAGAGATAGATGACCACTTCATCGGTGTGCGCATGTTTGCGCGCATTGTTTACCGCCTCCTGGATGATGATGAAAATCGCGCCTTCGATTTCGACCGGCAGGCGTGGAATGCCCGGTGGCGCTTCGAGACGAAGTTTCATCCTGCCCGCAGGATCACGAAAGCGCGCCACATACTGGTGCAATGTCGCCAGCAATCCCTGGGTTTCAAGACCGAGCGGGCGAAGTTCGAAGAGCAGGGTGCGAATATCGTATGCGGTCTTCTGCACCAGATCGGCGAGCACGTTCAGTTCGCTTTCGACCCGTTCCGGCATCGCGCGCAGCAATTTTTTGATGAACTCGATATTCATCGCTATCGCAGCGACGCTCTGGGTCGGACCGTCGTGCAGATCGCGCGCGATCGCCGCCCGCACCTCCGCTTCCTTGGCGAGCAATCGGTCGTGTTCCTCTTTCAAGCGACGCACCAGACGGGCATTTTCGACCGCGATTGCAGCCTGGGTGGCCAGCGTTGTCAGCAGGCGCAGGTCCTGTTCATCGAAAGGCGTGCCATCGCGCTTGTTGAGCACCTGCATCACCCCAACGACACGGTCGCCGATGCGCATCGGCGCGCAGAGGATCTGGCGCGTCACAAAATCGACATCGCGCGCCACCCCGTCAAACCAGCGTGGATCCTGTTCGACATCGTTAACGATCTGACCGATGCCGTTCGTCGCCACCCAACCGGCGATGCCACGATCCAGCGGGATGCGAAACTCACGCTGTTCGCCGGTATGGGGATCGGGCAGTTCGAGCACCAGTTCGCGCGTTTGCTCATCGAGGAGCATGATCGAACATCGCTCAGCGCCCATAGCCTGCGGCACCTGGTTGCGAATGTCATTCAGCAGGCTGGAGAGATCGAGGTTGCTTGCCAGCGCCTGCCCGACCTGATAGAGCAGGTGGAGTTCACGCAGGTCCTGTTCGGCACGACGCAGACGCGCCAGTTTGTCGGCTTCTCCGCCAATGGCGCGCACCAGCAGCATGGCCAGGTCGTCGTCCGGTGCAGGCGACGGACGTTCTGTGTCCGTGTCGAGAATGACCAGGTGGAGCAGACCGACGGTGTGCGAACCGCTCGATAGCGGAAGTTCGAGCAGTTTGCGTTCGTCATCGAGCGTGTAGTATCCGATCGTCGGTTCACGACCCTCTTCGCGGCGGGCAAAGGTTTCGCGCGCTTCTGCGATTAAGGCGCCAGCCTCAGCATCGATGACGCCATGCTGCAGGCGGATGACCTCGCCATGCGGGGCATGATAGAGCAGTGCGCCTCCCTGAGCGGGCCAGAAGGCGACCAGCCGCTCCAGTGATGCCTGGAGCAACTCCTGCACGTCCTGATGCCCTCCAGCCGAAATGAGTTGCCCCAGCGTTTGCAACTGACGCTGATCAACAAGCAGTGGCGCCATAGCGGACCTCACAGTAATGACATTTTCCGTACTGTACGGCATCGGATGATCTCTGTCAATGCCGCACATCTTCATATATCATACATCATACCGGAAGAGCATGGTTGTCAACCGCGCAAACTCTGGTACACTGATGTATACACAGTGCGCTCCAGCTATGACGCTCCGCCGACTTGCCGCAACCGGCGAAGCGGTCGTATCTCATCAGGTGTGAATTCTTCACCCATTCGCCAGAAGCAGGTGAAACAATGTCTGTACCATCCGCCACTCACGTTGATGTCATTATCGTTGGGGCTGGTCTCTCCGGCATTTGCGCTGCGTACTACATCCAGACGTATTGTCCGTCACGAACCTTCACCATCCTTGAGAGCCGTGACGCCATCGGCGGCACGTGGGACCTCTTTCGCTATCCGGGTGTCCGTTCGGACTCGGATATGCATACGCTTGGCTATAGTTTTCGTCCCTGGCGCGGGCTGAAGTCGATGGCGGACGGTCCATCGATCCTGCGCTACATTGAGGAGACGGCGCGTGAATACGGGATCGATCGAAAGATCCATTTCGGGCATCGCGTTCTCCGCGCTGCCTGGTCGTCCGTCGATGCGCGTTGGAGCGTGGATGCTGTGCGTGTGTCGGATGGAACGACGGTCCGGTTCACCTGCACCTTCCTCTTTATGTGTACCGGCTACTACAACTACGATCAGGGCTACACGCCAGACTGGCCGGGGGTCGAGCGTTTTCAGGGACGGATCGTTCACCCCCAACACTGGCCCAACAACCTCGATTATGCCGGAAAGCGCATTGTGCTGATTGGGAGCGGTGCAACAGCGGTGACGCTGGCGCCGGCGCTGGCGCAGCACGCGGCACACGTGACCATTCTCCAGCGATCACCGACCTATGTCGTCGCATTACCGGCGGAGGACCCGGTGATGCGACGGCTCTACCGGACCTTCCCCGCGCACATTGCTTATCCGCTGGCGCGCTGGTGGTCAATCGGGGTTGGCATCTACTTCTACACCCTGGCGCGCCGCCTGCCCGATGCCACCCGGCGCAACATTCTCAAACAGATACGGGCACACCTGGGACCCGATTTCGACGTCGAAACCCACTTCAATCCGCGCTACAACCCGTGGGATCAGCGGCTGTGCGTGGCGCCGGATGGTGACCTGTTTCAGGCGATCAGGTCTGGCAGGGTGTCGATTGTCACCGATCAGATCGAGACGTTTACCGAAACCGGGGTTCGACTCTCTTCCGGCGCCGGACTCAGTGCCGACATTATTGTAACGGCTACCGGTCTTGCGCTGAAACTGATGGGCGGGGCGCAGATCGTCGTCGATGGCGTTCCGGTCGATCTGGGAAGAACGGTGACGTACAAAGGCGCGATGTTCAGCAATATACCCAACCTGGCGCTGGCATTCGGCTATACCAACGCCTCCTGGACATTGAAGTGCGAACTGATAGCGCGCTTCGTTTGCCGCCTGTTGAACCATATGGAACGTCACGGGTATGTTCAGTGCACGCCGCGACTGCCCGATCCCGCGCAGGCGAAGGAACCGGCGGTGACGCTTACGTCTGGCTACATTCAGCGCGCAATCGATACCATCCCTCGTCAGACTGCACGTGCGCCCTGGAAGGCATACCAGAACTATCTCCGCGATGTTCTGTGTCTGCGTTTCGGTCGGCTTCACGACGGAGTGATGGAATTCGTCCGACCGGGCTATCCCCGCATGCAGATGGTTCGGGAGGAACGGTAGTGGCGCAACGAATGCGTCTTGCGGATCGGACAGCAGTCGTCACCGGCGCAGCGAGCGGCATCGGGAGAGCCGTTGCTGTGTCGCTGGCGCGGCGGCGTTGTCATCTTGCCCTGGTAGATATCAACCAGGCGGGACTGGAGCATACTGCGGCGCTGGTTGCAACCCACGACGTGCGCGTGAGTTGTCACTGCCTGGACGTGGCTGATGCGGCAGCGGTCGCAGCGCTTCCCGATGCGGTATGTCACATCCACGCCAGCGTCGATGTGCTGGTCAACAGCGCTGGCGTCGCCGTGTGGGGAACGTTCGAGCAGGTCAGCGCCGCCGACTTCGAGTGGCTGTTCGGTATTAACGTGCATGGTCTGGTGCGCATGACACGCGCGTTTCTGCCGCTCCTGAAAGCAAGCGATGATGCTCGCCTGGTCAATGTATCGAGCGTGTACGGGTTGGTTGCTCCGGCAGGACAGGCAGCGTATGCAGCGAGCAAATTCGCAGTGCGCGGTTTCTCCGAGGCGCTGCGCCACGAACTGGCGCATACGTCGGTTGGCGTCACCGTCGTTATTCCGGCTGGCGTGGCGACGTCCATTTCCCGACATGCGCGCCGCCCTGCAACACTTTCGGACGAGGAATTCGCGCAGGGGATGGCGCGAGCGCGGAGATTGTTGAAACTCCCGCCGGAGATCGCGGGCGAAACCATTGTCCGGGGCATCGAAGAACGAAAGGCGCGGGTGCTGATCGGCGCCGACGCTCGATTGATCGATCTGCTTGTGCGCCTTGCGCCGGTGTCGTACTGGCGGATCATGCAACTCGTGATGCGACGATGAGCCACAGGCTGCTGCCCGCACCATGCAGGTTACCAACTCTTAACACATTGTACTTGCACTGCTCCTGTTCGCGTAGTACAATGGGATAACAATTGTGAGTCTATCGCCTCTGCTGAATATTCGTAGCCTGGAAAGGACGACAAACGTGACCCAGACCGTTTGTGGCCCGCACGGTTACGGAGACGCGCATACCGCTGTTGTTGTTCGTTGATGACAGACAAAGCCCTCAGCCGCCTGATCGGCGGTTGGGGGCTTTCTGCATCCTTTGTGGCACTGTTGCCGCTTTATCGTCGTCCGCCCGTCATTGATGCGGGCAGTGAGGCAGGAGGCCGTTATGGACCTGATCGTGAAAAGCCGCAATGGCAAAATCTCGGAGCGTCAGCGTCAACACATCGAGCAAAAACTCTCACGTCTCGACCGGTATCTCGACCGGATCGCTCAGGTGACGGTCGAGCACATGGAAGAAATGCGGCGCAACGAGGGGAATGTCCATCGCGTGCAGGTGACGGTTGTTGGTGATCACGGCGTTCTGGTGCGCGCCGAGCGACGCGCGCCGGAACTCTACGCCGCGATCGATGAGGTGTATGATACGCTCCAGCGCCAGATTGAGCGCTACAAGGATAAACACTGGCGGCGAGGAAAACTGCGCCGTCAGGGCGGGCAGATTGTCGAGGCGCTGCCCGAACTGGCCGCTCCCTCGCTCGCCGACACCCAGGAAGAGGAGGAGCGACCTCGCATCGTCCGCACGAAGGAGTTCCAGGTCAAACCGATGTACAGTGACGAAGCGGTAGAGCAGATGGAACTGCTGGGCCACAACTTCTTCATCTTCCAGGATGCGGACACTGGCAAACTGAATGTGCTCTACCGCCGCCAGGATGGCAATTATGGTCTGATCGTGCCAGAAGTCAGCAGTTGATAGCACGCACATAACCCGCGCGGCGTGATCGATTGCGCCGCGCCTCCGTGCAGGCCCCGCCGATGCGGGGCTTCGCGCTTCTCATGATTGACTTTACTGCAAAAACGCACCGCCGAGACGCCGGGCGCGCAGAGAACTTCAAGAACGAAATGTATGCGCGGCGAAGCATGATGCGTTAGAGCGACTCGCTCTGGCATCTTCCTCTGTGAACACTGCGCTGCTGCGGTGACATACTCTTTTTGCATTTGAATTGAACCATGTGCGCGTGCCGGGCACGCGGGCATCTCCAGGGTGCGCGGGCGTCCCCGCTCTCAAGGGAGGATTTGGGCGTCCTGATGCCTGCAACGGGAAATGGTACGCAGCGGCTTCCCAAAAAACCTGCCCCTGTGAGGGGCGTCCCCGCCCGCATGTGCCGGGTGCGCGGGCGTCCCCAGGGTGCGCGAGCGTCCCCGCCTGCCTGTGCCGGGTGCGCAGGCGTCCCCGCTCTCAAGGGGGGATTTGGGCGTCCTGATGCCTGC
>Ga0272446_1005409_pt1 | contig 14149 bp, 13 predicted proteins | sample YNPCB0061_FD_194587 | JGI IMG/M metagenome (GOLD analysis project Ga0272446, IMG submission 194587) | Hot spring microbial mat communities from Yellowstone National Park, WY, United States - YNP-CB-006-1 | ecosystem: Environmental > Aquatic > Thermal springs > Hot (42-90C) > Sediment | place...
AGCCTCATTGACGGAATGGCCGCCGCAGAACGCTATCGTCGTCAGCCATAGATTGCCCTAGATTCTAGCACGCAACTGCGCTAACTTCTTGCCTGGACCGACGAACCAGGCAAGGTATGACCATGCAAAACTGCGGTTGCGGCAATTTCTCTTGCAGGCCGTTCGTTTTCTACAACTCCCGGACCTACCCGTACGACTACGTCGACCCGGTCTGCTACCCAATAGACACGCTGAATCGGCCGTGGTTGTGCGACGTCCTAGCATACTCGCGGTCATGCCCGCCGGCGTTCCAGGACCGCGCGCCACCGCCTACCGGAAACGACATGGGCAACATCTCGACCGTGCCGCGAACACCCGCCCGCTATCCTCCCCCACCTAGCGAACGGCAGCATGTGCCAAGGCATCCAGGGCTCTTCTGGGTGCCGCCTGGCGGGACAGATCGGCGTGAAGTCGGCGGGGGTCGAGATTCATCGGGAGGGCGAGGATCGACGCCTCAGCATGGGCTTCAGGTTCCGGGCAGCGGCATTCGGGTCGGGGAAGCAATCGGCAGAGAGGGAGGAGGCGGGGCGCAACGGCAGATCGGGCTCGTCGGTGCCTGCCAACAACAGGCGGAGATGAACTGGTACTACCGCAACTGGGCTTCGGCCCACGCCGTCCCCGACGGATACTGGCCCGGCCGCGGGCCGTTTACGTCGCCCGGTATGCAGCCAAACACAGTGGCCCATTCGGTGTACCTGGCGAGGCGTGACACGCTGCCACCGAATTGCGGAGGGGTCGGCGCAGCGCGAGATCGTCGTCTGCCGCAAAGCGCCGCCGAGGCCCAGTACGCCGTGGGACTGGCGCGGCAAGCTCTGGAGACAGCTTACCGCAGCGGTGACAGGAATGCTATCCTCGCCGCAGCTCAAAGGCTGGCCGCAGCCAAGCAGGCTGGATCGGCATTCGAGGCAGGAAGTGAGCAGGACGAGGGACAGAGAAAATCAGGATCCTCCTGGGCTTGGGCAGCTATGCTCGCCCTGCTTGGCGTCGGCGGTTACGCGATCTACCGTGCGCGAATGAGGTGAGCAATGGCCGGTCTAAGCAGGCTGCCAATTGAGGCGACGCCAGCGCCCGGAGATTCGCGTTTCGTGCGTATTCCGCAGCCGACATGGAGGTCTCCGGACCTATGTTACCTGCGATCCGCGATACAAGGGCCGACGGCGGATTTCGTGCAGGCATACCATTCGTGGTTGGACCAGCTCGCGATGCAGCATGCAGAGGTGCTCAGCGCCAGGGCCAAACCATCGCGGCCGTTCGATCCAGAGCGGGCGATCATGCCATACCTCTTGCGAGAGGACAGGTGGCTGGCGCCGAATCAGCAAGCAGACTACGGGGATGGGCTCGTGCGGCTCCGTCCTGACGTCAACCCGTGGTACTTCGAGGTGACATCGAGCGGCTGCCCGGCCAACCTGGGCCCGTTTGAGGACGCGCTGTCGCGGCTGTATCAGAACTTCCGGACAACACCGCTGGTACTAGCAATCAACGAGTACATGGCCGACTTCACCGCCGCGCTCGACGCGCCAAAGGTGATCGAGCTGCATGACGAGCGCGTGAGTTTCACGCCTCGACCCTGGAGCGAGGCGCCGCAAGACGAAAACGGCGACAAAGTCGAAGCCAAACCATCTGCCAAGAAAAGCATAGCGGGCTACCTTGTCGCGTTCGGTCTGCTGGCTGCCGGACTCGCCGGCCTGTACTACTACACCGAGCCGCTGGTGGGGAGACGCGCATGAAGGTCGTACGAAGGGAACATCCAAGGGGCGAAAGGGGCACCACTCTAAGCCTGGAAGAAGTTGCCAAGAAGGCCGCGGAAGGCCGCCTCGATCCAGAGGTGCGCGCTTGGGCGATCGACAAGCTCATAGCCAACGGAAACCCGAGGGACGTCAAGACAAGGGCCGCGATCCTTCTCGAAGCCTTGCGTAAGGAGGTCGCGTACGTGCCCGATCCGACGGACGCCGAGTTCATTCCAGGTGCAAGGTGCGTGCTTGGCAAGTTCGGCTGCGACGGGCTGAAGCTCCGCGGCGAGGATTGCGACGGACTTCTGGTCGCGTACCTGGCTGCGTGCGGATCGGTCGGCATTGAGGGAGCGGTGGTGGGACACGGATACGACTCGCCGTCGGGGAACCTCTCGCATGTGCTAGCTGCGATTTACGACGGAAAACAATGGTATATGGCGGATCCGAGCACCAAGCAGCCGTTCGGTGTTGTAGACAGACCGGCTCGTGAGAGGTGGGTCGCCGTTCCATCGGGTGCAGTCATGTGTGACAGCAGCAAAGGCCAAACGTGCTCTCCCTCCGGAATCGGAAGCGGTTTGCGCAACATGCGTCCGACAGGTGATTTCGTTGGCGTCGGTGCGCCCACAGACGCGGCTCAGCGGGACCCTCGCTTCTCCGGATTCGATCCATCAACCCAGGCGTCGATGCGCAACGAGGTCGCAGCACGGACCCAGCAGTTGGGTGATGCCATCTTCGAGCTGATAGTGAAGCACAGAACGCTTCAGATCATTCGCGAGGAACACCTAAACAAGCCTATCGCAGAGGTCGGAGCTGCCGGATCGCCAGGCAAGTGGACGCAGGCCGATGAGGACTACTACCAGAGGCTTATCCCGTTCGCTGACAAGGCGATCGAGTACGGCAGCCAGGCTGCCGCTGGCGCGAAGAAGGTCGCGTATGACACCATCGACCGCACCGTCGTCATCGTCGGTTCGCAGAGCGAACCGATCCTCGACATGGACGACCAAGGCAATATGTCGATCCAAGACCTGCCTGGCGTGCCATCCGGCCTAGTGCCGTCCGTGTACTCGGGAGCGGTGGGATCCCCCGGGGTCGCGGTCCTCTGGTTCGGCGGGATCGTGGTTGTGAGCCTAGCCGTCATGGGCTCCGTCTACCGGATGTGTGACACGGCCGACAGGTACATCGACTACGCGAAATCGACCGACCTGTCGACGATTCATCGCGCGATTGCAGAAAAGGACGGCGAGGCCGCAGCGAACGAGGCCGTCAGCACTATTGCTGGCGCTTCCGCTGCAAGGGCAAGAGCTGAGGCGGAGAAAGCCCGACAGCAGGGCGCGCCACTGTCTGGCTTGTTTAGCGCGCTGGAGACCGGTGCCTGGGTTGTAGCTGGTGTCGGAATCGTAGGCGCGATGGCCTACGTAGCGCTCAAGTTGTGGATGGCGCGTTCCGTCGTCGAGATTCACCAGGAGTCTCCACGGGCCACGGGATACTGAAATGGATGAAGCAGATGTCATGATTTTCTGGAGCCACGGGTCTGTGCCGAATACCTCGCGGCCAGCATTCCATCGTCCAACGAAGTTCGTTGACCTTGGGCCTACCCATAGCTTCTCCGAGCAGGTTGAAGGAATGAATTGGCCCCACCCACTCAAGTATGTCATCGACACCCGCTTGTCCGGCGTGCGTGTGCGCCGCGTCGGACTGCTCGGATTCTCGGCATCGGTCGCAGGAGTGAGCGCGTTTCTGCGATCCGCAGACGCTGGCATAATTGACACTGCCGTAGTGATCGACGGCGTGTCCTGCCGCACCGCCGCGTATCCGGCGGAACGTGGTGCATCGCTGGGGCCGTACACCAAGCTAGGTAAACTAGCGGCTTTCGGAACGCCACCTCAGTCGGATCTGCCAAGTGGCAGCCGGTGCATGGTAATCACCAACTCCCACGCAAATGGCTTGCCTGGCATGGATCCAACATGGCGGACATCCAGGGAAATTCTCGACCGGATCACGAACAACATACCTTTCCAGACGGACCCGTTGCCTGCGGAAGTTTTCGATGACCCCGCCCGGCATCCATGGACGAACCCAGCAGGGAGCCATACGTGGCCAGACGGGACCACGACCACGTGGCGGAAGACGACCTACGACCGCCCGCCCGTGGAGTACGCCGTTAGGATCGGTGATCTGTACGTTTTGTCGTACTCTCTGGTGGACCCCACGAGCATCGGCGATCACCGCTATCAGGCCGCGGTGGTCATGCCAATGGTGCTGGAGTCGATCGTCGCCGCGCGATGGAATGCTCTCGAACCAGGCTCAGGAAGCTGCGTGGTGGTGTGATGGGCAAGATATGCGTAGGTCATGGCGGTCTTGTCGTTCCGGATGATTGGGCTCGGGGGCATGGCACGGCATACCTCGACTGGTCAGAGGATTATCCCGGCTACACGCAGCCAGGCGAGGAGCCACCGGCCGCGGAGGGAGACTTGCCGGACCTGACGGATTTGCCAAGCCAGTGCGCCGATCAGGCGTGCCTCGATCGCTGGGCCGCGAACCTTCTGAAGTCCGTTTGGCAAACCGGCCCGGAGCCCACCGATACGCAGTTGCAGGCGGTCCTAGCAGCAAGCAGGATGCTCTCGAACTACGGCTACCCTGCATGGCCGACGGCAGTCACGGACCGAGGACGCAACGTAGGCAACTGGTGGGGGCATCACAACTGGGGCGCGTTCGTGTGTGTGCGCCCGGACGGTACTCCCTGTTCGACGCCCGCCGGGTGCTCGTCGGGATTCCGGGACGTCATCACAAGGCGTGATGGCGAGCTTTGGATCGCCCGACCGGAATGCTTTGCGCACTGGCCGTCAAACGAGGAAGGCGCGCGAGCGATGCTCACGCGGATCACAGCGAACTTCGATGCCTCCACGCTTACCATCCTGGATTCAGGAGACGGGTATGCTCTAGCTAAGATGCTTGCTGAGCTTGGCATTGTGCCGGATGCCAAGCACGGAGGCGACGCGGCTGCCACGGCGAACCTGCTTGCCCGCCACGCCAAAGCGATTGCACTGGCGAGGCGGGAACCGCTCTACCTGGTGGATCGCACACCTAGGGGCCAGGTACCCGTCGGCTACGACCCAGCGCCGGTCGTAAATCAGCCTCCCGAACTCACCCAGCGCAACAAAGTTCTAGGGATCCTAACTGGCGTAGCCGTCGGCATCGGGGCCGGATACGCGGGGGTCGCGGCATACAGGTCATGGCGCAGGACTGCCTAATTCTAAGGGACGCTACAACCGGAGCTGAGCTGCTTGGCAGAGCGAGCCTGGTGAAGTTCGAGCTGGACACTGGCAGCGAGGTCAAGATTCCGGACAACTGGGTCATGGGTCACGACGTCGTAGGAACGATTATGAAGCCATGCGACCTACGTATTATGCCGTGCTCAGGACGTAAGTATATATCGGCATGCGACAACGATCTCGTATGCAGGATTGCATACGCATACTTCGGCCATGGGCGCCAGCTAGTCGAAACTACTGTTGAAATCCCAACTGGGCCATGGCATGGTCTCGGACGGGTAGCACGGGTCTACTATGCACGATCAGGGAAGTTCAGCGGTCTGTACCACCATCCATTCAAGATGGATGCGCCGCCCGTACTGCTGTTCAAGCAAGACTCGGGCGAAGGGTTCCGACTCACGCTGCCTCCCGGCTGCATCGTGGACAGTCACGGATTCGTCTGGCCGTAGCCGCGTCATCGGCGTTCGTTTCCCATGCGTGGTGCGGCCGATCGTAAGCATCTGCTTGCGGCACACGGGGAGCTAGCATGGCGGCGAAGAAGGATCTGGCGAGGCTGGCAGAAGCACGGGCACTACTCGCGGCAAAGCAGGCTCAGATCGCCTCGCACCGCAAAGCAAACCCCACTTACAAGGCCGCGAAGAAGGCGGCCGCAAGAGCCGCTGTACCCAGGCGGGCGACCCTGGTCCGAACGGCCCCAATGAGCGCGGCGGAGATGATGGCAGTGAACAAGCGCCAGGCGCTTGGTGGGGTGTCGTACCCATCACTCGGGCGCGTCGCCGCTGTGACGGCAAGCCAGGGCGCTGGCGAAACCATGAGTCTGTTCACGAAGGAGAATCCAATGGAAGTGGTAGAGCAGGCCCCGACGGCGCAGAAGGGCGGCATCGAGGAGGCCAAGAAAAGACTGGAGGCGATTGCGATGGCACGAGCAGCAGCGAAGCGTTCCGCCAAGAAGGCGAGTATCAAGAGGGCGAGTATCAAGAGAGCGAGCGTCAAGGCGGCGAGCGTCAAGGCGGCGAGCGTCAAGGCGGCGAGCGCCAAGGCGGCGAGCGCCAAGGCGGCGAGCGTCAAGGCGGCGAGCGCCAGGAAGTCAAGCAAGCAACGCGCGTCGCAGGCCGCTGGGCGTTCCCGTGCTGCTGCCGCCCTTGCCGCCGAGAAGGCTGCGGTCGCCTCCGAGAGGAAGGTGAGTGTGCGCAAGTCGAGCCACAAGGCGATCAGGCGCAGGGCAAGCAGGCGCAAGTCGATGCCGAGTGTGAGCCAACACGGCCATCTCACCAAGACCGTGGTCACGCGAACGTACATCGCGAACCCGGTTGTCGAGCTGAAAGACGTAGCGATCGCTGGTGGCGGACTCCTGGTCGGCATCATCGCGGCAGACGTGCTCGACCGCTTCGTCGCCACTCGCGCACCAGAGGGACAGCAAAAACCCCTCTATGGGCAGCTTGCGGCGGGCAAGATACTGGAGAAGGCGGACAGCATGCGCCTGCTTGCTTCCGGTGGTGGCACGGCACTGTTCGGGGTCGGCGCGTTCATGGCTCGCGACCGGATGCCCGGTATCGCGTACGCTCTCGGCGGCGTTGCCGCAGGCTTCGGCGTCAAGTTCTTGGGTCAGCTCATCGGCGATCACCTCATGCCGCTACTGTTCAAGCGCGAGAAGGCGGACGAGGAGAGTTGGGCAAACCGGCTGTTCCCGGACAAGCAAGAGGAGGCGTCTGGTGGGACGACCCAGGGACGCATCGGGCTTCCCGCAGGGTATCGCGACTGGGCCAACCGCCGCGTCATGCGCAGCCCCTACGGCTACATGGGAGCGCCGGATGCGTACCCTTTCGCTAGTGCCCCGGCGGCGCAGAACGGAGCCGTCGGGTGCGGTGGCGGCTGCGGGTCCGTTCCATACGGTGGCTACGGTGCTGGGATGAACGAGCGTCTGGCGGCTGCGATGCAGAGCATTTACAACCAGCCGCTCGGAGAAGTGTTCCCGTCGCCAGGCGCGCGTCGATCGTGCAACTGCGGCGTGATGCCTCCAGCGGGTGGGTGCGTCGTGTGCGCTAGCCAGCCGAGCCCAGTCGCCCCGATGGCGGTGCCACCGGCACAGGTTACGCCTACGGAACAGACGCCGATTACCGTACCGAACACGACACAGCCGATCGCGAATCAGCCTCCGGCCAGTCAGCCTCCGGCCAGTCAGCCTCCGGCCAGTCAGCCTCCGGCCAGTCAGCCTCCGGCCAGTCAGCCTCCGGCCAGTCAGCCTACCGCTGCCATCGTGTTGCAACCACAAGGGAGCCAGGAGCTTACCTTGAGTCCGATGGCTCCGCCACCGACGTTCGGCGCGGTCGACCAGCAGGTGCTTAACGACGCGCTGAAACGCGCCAAGGAGCAAGGTTTCGTCCGTGGTCCCGACGGGCAGGTATCCGGCGCGTCGGAGGAGACAGTACCTGCTCAGGCCGAGGAAGTGAGCGCCACAACGGCGCTGATGCGGATGACGCGAAAGGCGAACGTCAAGAGGCGCCGATAATGGAAGAGATCCGGCGATTCTTGGAGCTAGGGTGCAGGACCCTAGCATGAGGAAAGAAAAGACAGCGAACACAAGGAGTACCGAACTATGAAAACCGACATGATCACGCCTTGCCGTACGATGACCGATCTTCAGAGCTGCCTGGAAGCCGACACGCATTGCGTGCCAACGGTCGAGTTCACGGTGCGCAACTTCGAGTTGCCCCTGAACAGCAACGACCTCGCATTTCTCGCAGCTCCAGAAATCAACCTGTTCGCTGCGCGCGACGTCGAAGCCCGCAGCACGGCGGCCGCCCAAGCCTACGCGACCTCGCGCAACCTCACGGACACGACCCTCACGTTCGACGTCCCGTTCATCCTCCTTGGCATCTGCGTGTACGCATACGGCGACCCCTACTCGACCCTGGTCGAAGGCAACCAGTTCTATCCGCAGCAGTGCCTCGCCGACTTCAATCGGCTACCGGCCAGCCCGATGAACCTGCGCCGGCCGCTCACGGCTGGCCTGTTCGGAGGCGACCCTCCCGCCTCGTTCGACGAGGTGGAACCCGCCCAGATCGATTGGGGTGGACCGACCTGGCGTGCGATCTCCGCGTTCCTGCACGCATACCGACTGGAGATGCGGTGCCCAAGCAGCTCGTACGATCTGCTCATGGACGAGGCCCTGGCAGACATCGGCAACTGCTGCTCGCAGATCGAGTGGGGCGGCTACGGCCACTCGAAGACCAGTCACATTCGCGTGACCCGCAACATCAACGACCGGCTCGCCGCGAACCGGGCGAACATGCCAGGCGGCACCGATCCCGGATTCTTCGTCCCGATCAACTGTGAGCAGGACGAGACGGGCGTCATCACCCCGCAGCGCTACGTCGGCGACGAGGCGGCCTACGGTCGCCCGATCACCATGCCGGCTGTCGAACAGTGGTATCGCTTGCCCTGCCCGATCCCGTTCCCCTCGATCCCGCAGCCCAAGCTGAAGATCACACTCAAGAAGGCGAACGGCGACGAGGGCTACGTCGCGCGTATGATCCAGGAGATGTCGATGGACGACCGACTGAACCCGGTCCCGGGTCTGGCGTCCTCTCAGTTCCCCATCAACGACATCAATCCTCAGCAATGGGTCCCCGACGGCGGCTACGGCGGTTTTACCCGCATCCCTGGCGGACAGATGCGGATTGGCATCGGGCTCAAGGGCTTCGAGGTGCGCGCCAGCGTGTGTGAAGACCTCATGGCGATGCTGGAAGGCAAGACCTTCGCGGAGCTACGCTCGAACCCTCAGACCCGGTTCCTTACGGAGGGCGTTGCGAACGGCGGCCAGATCATTTCGACCCCGTACCAGGGTCCGTCGAAGATCTGCGTCCCGTTCGGACTCGGCAACCCGAAGGAACAGGGCTGACTCCGAGCGTCAGGGGCGTCCGGTAGAAACACCTGCCCGATGCATCGACGCCCCGGATGGAGCAGTCCTCCGGGGCGTTGATCTTCGGACCGCATAAAGTGTGAGGCAACCGTGGAAGGCTGGAAGAACGTAGCATACGACTTGAGGACGATTGCCCTGCTGAACCCGCGGCTCGCGCTCATGCTTGCCAAGGGGCAGCCACTCGCGCCGCGATCGTATTCGATGGCGCTCACCTGGGACACCGTGGCTCCTGGCGTGCCGATCCAGAACTCGCTCCAAGAGCGCATGTATCAGGACGCATGGGTGACAGGGTTCTACTACACGATCCGGGCGCCACTTGCGAATGCCGGCAGCCTATTCAAGCTGCAAGTAGACACGGCCCGCAAACAGAACCCCTACGTGAATATTGACATGCGCGTCGAGGGGCCGGATCGGTTCGAAATCACCAACGGCTACATGCCGCTGGAGAACATCTGCGACACCAACGACGTCCACCGTGACCTGCTCAATCGAGGATGGGTGATCAGCCGCGACCAGAACTTGTTTGTTCAGGCCGTGCTCGATCGGACACTGTCGGATGACGAGATTCCGTACACGGTCTGGCTCACGATGACGTGTCTCGAACTGAGCGGCTGCAACCTGCGCGCAATCGGGTTCCAGGAGGCCGTTTGCGCTCTCAGAAACATGGGGTTGTACCCGACGCCTGGAGCCTAGCTGTGACTACCTGCTCACGGTTTGAACGTGTAGTTCTCACGACGGTCCAGGTGGATCCGGCGATGGCCTTCTATGGCTCATCGCCGTACACGGGAGACATGAGCGGGACAGGCGTCGTTCTTCCGGCCTCGCCTACGGTGGCCGCGCCAGCAAGCGCTCGCCGGTATCTCGTACGCTTGTGCGGGCTTCGCATCGGTCCGAACGCGCGTTGCATCATCAGGTCAATCCGTCAACTACTGACTATCGGCTACGAGCAGGAGATGCAGGGAGGTCTGCTTCTCCCGGTAGAGCTGCCTGTTAGCACGCCGAATTGGCATTTCGCCGACGGCAACGTCTCGTGGCATTTGCGACGGGTCGACGTCGAAAGAGCGGCGTTCAACCGGCGTTTTGTCGACGTCCCGCTAGCCGTCCCGCCATTCTCGGAAGGTACCGCTGGCCTCACCGCAGCGATCCTCGCCCGCAATCCGTCTCCAGGTTCTTACATTCCTCTGAACCGTGGCATGCCGTACGGCACGGACGTCGCCGGGCTTGGTACGTTCCGAGACATTCGCTACCCGTGGGTGTTGGGCAGTGCTGGCTCGGACCTGGGCCTTGAAATCTTGGGACCGGCGGACCTGCTGTTCTTCGCGTCCGTCTTGCAGACGGATCCTGAGCGGCGTCCGCGGCCCATCGAACCGCTCCCGGATCTGTCTGGTATGACGCCTGAGGATCGGTTCGTGTTTCTACATCCCGGCGCTCGGTACTGGCGTGTGGGCGCGGAGCTGATCGTGGACATCTGCAATCCGGAAGGCGGCGGGCTTGGAGCGCCCATCGAAACGCCGATCTTGGCCGAGATGGCGGATGGTCCGTCGTCATGCGGCATCGATACACGATCGTCCGCGGAGCCAGCAACCGAGGGAGGCGACCCTGGATGAATCCGATGCGCGTGTCTCTCATTGGGCGGGGCGTGCTTCCGGACACGGATGGCTGGCGGCAGCTCCAAAGCGCCACACGAGTCGATCTGACCGGCGGCTCGTCGCAATTTTACCTTGCGCTGCTTCCCCAGCAACAGTCTGGGTTTCGTATTCTTGAGGCAGTGGCGGATGCCTCCACATTGATCGCCTACTGCCAAGACGGAGCGAGAAGGCTGCTTTCTGCTGCGGAGCAGCGGTTCGTCGGGCAAGACATAACTGGCAAGTACGACTGCCAAACCGCGGCCAACGTGGGCGCGCTTGCGCGCGCGCTCGGATTGGACGCTACAGCTAGCGGCACGCATCTTCGTCCGCTCGGACTGAGGGAGTTCGCAATTCTGCTTGTCGGCAGCGGACTGCTTCAATCGCAGCTACGGGATGTGTTCGGCACGACACAGGAGCCGGTAGACGGCGCGATGATCGTCTACCCAGCAGACGCCGGTGCTTTCGTGGCGGCGGATGTACCCACTGGCTGCGAGCCAGCATAGCGAGGGATCACATGGGAACCGAGTTTACGGTGTTGAAAGACAAGATGATCGTGACCGACATGCGCTTCCCGGCCGTGACGGGCGACGAAAACTGGAAAAAGATCATGAGCGCGGTCTACGTCGATCTCTCGAATCCCGACGCGGACTGCCTGCTCGTCTTCCTCACGTTCCCGAAGGTTGCGGAGAACACCTACTTGTACGGGACAATCCAGGCGAAGGCGCGCAGCCTCGTGGCGCTGTGCCAGCAATCCCTCCAGCAGCTCGCCGACGAGATGTATGGCCAGGGCAAGGTCGCCTATGACATCGACGGCGTCTACAACTGCCAAGACGCGGCAGCCATGGTGCAGGTTGCGCAAATGGCGCAGCAGAAAGGCGTGGGTGAGTTCGACAACTGGCCGCTCACGGCCACCGAATTCCTGTTCCTCATGAACCGGTCGATGCTCGTTCAGGCGCTCATCGCGCAGGCCGTTGCCGATCAGGCGAAGGCCAACAACGAGGCGATCCGTGACTATCAGGGAGCGGCGATCGTACTTCCCGCGAAGGAAGTGCCGCAGCTCACGTTCATCGCCGCCCAGGTGCCTACGGGCTGCCAGGGCAAGAGCCCTGGCGTCGTTCCTCCGATCGGCGAGAAGCACGAGTGCCCCGCTGGCCAGGTCTGGAATCCGGCGCAAGGTGCGTGTGTCACGACCGCGATTCAGCCGACTGGCGGCGACCAGCAGGCCAAGAAGACAAGCCGTTGGGTCACGCCGGTAGCAATCGTCGGCGGCCTTGCCGTCGCTGGCGGTCTGGCGTTCCTGCTGACGAAGGGCACGCCGAAACCTGTGATGCCAGGGGTCGCGCGCATCTCGGGATGAGGTTAGGCAATGAGCTGGCAAGATTACGGAACGTTGGGAGCGGGTTCGGGTTACTCGCTTAACTGGTGGGACACGGTCATCACGTGGCGAAGCCAAATGTCGAGCTGGCCAGGCTCCGTGATTCAGTTCTACTCGCTAGGAATTGCGCTCAGTGTGAGTCGCATCTTCGGCGTGAGGGCCACCGAGGCGCTTCAGAATGACGTGATCGCGTGGCTCACGCAGTGGCCGCTTCCGTCGGGCTTCGCACAGGCCGTCGATACGCTGCCGGCGCAGAGCGCTTGCGGCCCTTTGGCACACCGATACCACTCGATCACCTGGAGCATGGCGCAATGCTGGTTTGACGCGCTAGCTCAGCAGTTTGCGGCGGCGCGTGCCTGGACCGTCGGCTCTCCTGGCGATCTGGGCGCGCCACGTCTCAATCTCAACGCAATCAGCTTTCATCGGGCCAACCCGTTCGGAATATGGAACCCGTACGTCGGAACGGTCGGCGACACACCGCTCGGGATCAGCCGGAACGCCATCAAGCTCGGAAGTCAGTACTACGGCTCGCAGATGAATCGGGAGGCTGATCCGCTCCAGGGCATGATCGACGCGATAACTCAGGCAGCGACATGGGGGGAGCAGGTAATCAGAGTTTCGAACCCCGGCTGGACCTATCCCACCGGGCCGAATGGCTTGCCGTACACGCCGACCGACGTCGCGAAAGTGATAGCCGGCTGGTTCCCGTATCTGCCGGCGATGCCTGGCAACACGTACACGTGGCCTGCGGATCCATCGAAATGGGACCAGCAAGCGGCGCTAAAGCTCTACCAGCAAGCCGCTGCCCTCCTTGGAGTTGCACAGGTAGAGGCTGACAAGCTGCGCCACGTGCCATGGGGCGAGATCCCGTGGCAGACGTTCCCGTGGCAGACGGTCGCCGGCTCGATGGGCGACCATGTCGCGTTGGCGTGGCTGTTTTTTACTAGGTCAATGACGACGAGTACCGCACAGCATCCGGCACAGTTCAGCCCTAAACCGGCAAGCACACCGCCCAACTTCCTCAATGAACAGTGGACGAGCGGCCCATGGACCTCGGTTCCATGGAATCTCATGCCTGGCATTGACCCAAGCATCTTCCAGAACCAGCGGGTGAACCAATGTCTCGCTGACCCGGACGCTCAGGGGCGCCTCGCCGCCATGGCGCAGCACAAAGACTGTTTCAGCGGCGCGGGGCCGGAGAAGTTCGCCGAGTACCTCTGCAAGCAGGCCGACGGCACCTACAAGGATCTCGCCGCGTGTGCGTCTCATACGACCGGTGACTGCGGGCCGGGCCAGGCGTGGGATACCAACGTGGGCAAGTGCGTCGACGTTCCGGTTGTGTGCCAACCTCCGTCCACTTGGGATCCGACGTCGGGCGCGTGCGTGATCCCTGGAACCCAGGGCCAAATTCCGCAATGGGTTCCGAACGTCAACTGGGCATGTACGCCGATGCCGAGCTGCGTATACGAACAGATCGCTGCGGCCGTGCCCGCAGAGCAGCGTTGCCCTCCACCTGGAGAGAGCTGGCCAGAATGTGCGCCGGATTGGCTAGCACAGCATGGCATTGCGCTGCCTCAGCAGCAGACGCCGGAAGAGCAGAAAAAAAACAACACGACCCTGTATGTGCTGCTCGCCGTGGCAGGCACAGCGCTCGTGCTGGGAGGCGTTTACGCCGCTTCCAGGTAATTGAGGAGACATGGTCGCGATTCGCCAGCTCAATGCGGTGAAGCCCTACTGGGTCCGAGTGGGTCCGGGTGGCGTGCCGGTGCGCGACGAGTTCGATCTGGCGTCCAGGTTCATCGGCTCGCCAACCGAGGCTGACATTTTACGGCTGTGCCAGGCGAATGCCTCGTTTGCCGGTGGATTCCGAGTCGCTCCGAACGGTGGCGTCCGCTTCGCCGCGGCTGCCAGCGGAGGCCCAGGACTGCGTGGCCTCCTGATGATTCCAGGGGACTGGCCGGAGCCGGCTCCCAGCGACGTGTGGGAGTACATGGAGCCCTTCGAGCGATGCGAGACGGCGTGCTCTCCCGGCTTGGCTGATTCGAAACCATACCGATACGTAGTTCAGGCCGGCGACACGCCATGGAACATTGCGGAGAAGTTCGGCGCTCCGTATGAGGGCTGGTTGCAACTCCGTCAGGCGAATCACGACGATCCGGATGGATTCGTGCGAGCTGGCAAGG
>Ga0272446_1005410_pt1 | contig 14145 bp, 11 predicted proteins | sample YNPCB0061_FD_194587 | JGI IMG/M metagenome (GOLD analysis project Ga0272446, IMG submission 194587) | Hot spring microbial mat communities from Yellowstone National Park, WY, United States - YNP-CB-006-1 | ecosystem: Environmental > Aquatic > Thermal springs > Hot (42-90C) > Sediment | place...
AAGGGAGGTTGTATCCCTCCTAATAGGAGGGAAGGGAGGTTGTATCCCTCCTAATAGGAGGGAAGGGAGGTTGTATCCCTCCTAATAGGAGGGAAGGGAGGTTGTATCCCTCCTAATAGGAGGGAAGAGAGGTTCACCCCGACGACCCGCAGCGTAGCAAGGGGCACGCCTTAAAATTTTAAGTCAAATAATTCTTAATATCATTTTAAAAATCTATCGATTACCTTTGGAAATAAAAAAATTTGTAGTTTTGTTTTTAAATTTAAGAAATGGAAAAGTACGACATTGCAGTTATAGGTGGGGGACCCTCTGGCTATGCGTCGGTAATGAGAGCACTTGATCTAAATAAAAAGGTTATTTTAATAGAAGCCTCTAAAATTGGTGGTGCCGGTTTACATAACGGTGCATTATCCTCAAAAACTTTATGGGAGCTTTCAAAGTCCGTGTATCAAATGAAACACTCCGAACTTTCACCTTCCGATTTTAAAACTCCTCCTTACTCCAAAGTACTTGAAATTATGGAAAATGCTGTTCAAACTAGAGCCAACCAACTCTATTATCAAATAGACCAAATTCAAAAACTTCACCCTCATTTATTTCGTTTTGCTAACGGAAGAGCTTCTTTGTTAAATCAAAATTTGATAGAAATTACTTATCCAAACCAGCCAAGTGAAACGGTTTATGCTCAAAATATTATCATTGCTACGGGCTCAAGACCTCGTAAAATACCTAATATACCTATCGATGAAAAAATTATTATGACCTCTGATGGTATTCATCAAATGAAAGACTACCCAGAAAGTTTAGTGATATTGGGAGCAGGTGTAATAGGTTGTGAGTTTGCTACTATTTATGCTAATTTTGGAAAAACAAAGGTTTTTTTAATTGATAAAGCAGATAGAATACTACCTTTTGAAGATGAAGACGTTGCATCTATGATTGCTCAAAATCTTGAACACCTTGGAGTTCATATTCACAAAAATGCTTCTTTAATTTCCATGGAAATTGAGGACGGTAGAGTAAAGTATATTCTTGATTTTAAGAATGGTAAAACACAAACTTTTTTTGCAGAAAAAGCATTAGTATCGGTAGGTAGAGTTCCGAACTTAGAAGGTTTAGGTTTACAAAATGCCGGTTTAACATTTAACTCAAAAGGATATATTGATACAAAAGACGGGCAGTCAGCAGTCTCCAATATATATTTTGTTGGGGATACTACTGCGGATATTTGTTTAGTAAATGTTGGAGAGCTTGAAGGAAGACATATTGTTGAAAAAATTTGTGGTTTTGAACATCAGCCATTAATTTATGAAAATATTTCTACAATCATGTTTTTGCATCCTGAGGTTGCTGGTGTAGGAATGAATGAAATAGAAGCAAAAAATAAAGGAATACCTTATCAAGTTGCGACTTATACTTACGATTATATAGGTAGGGCGTTATGTATGCAATGCCCAAAAGGTTTTTTCAAAATCTTAGTATCCGATGACGAACACAAAAAAATTCTTGGAATGCGGGCAGTAGGAGAACATGCAAGTACCGCTATTCAAGGAGTTGCACTTTTGATCGCACAAAATTTAAGTATAGAAGCAATAGCAGAACTGATCCATCCACACCCCTCTATCATAGAGGGAATTCAAGAATGTGCAAGAATGCTGCTCGGTAAATCCATATTAAAACCGGAGTTTTTTTCTAACAGTTTAAATTGTTTTAGAGTATATGATGGTCATAGACAAAATATATAAATTTTTGATTTTTTTGATATTTTTTTACTCTGATATTTTGGCTCAAAAACCAAAGCCATATACTCCTACTAAAGAAATGTTAAGTCTTATTCATTCGCATATTCAAACGATTGAAAAAGGTTGGTTGAATAATGACTTCAGCATAGCAATATCACAAAATTTAATGCACCCTAAAATCCTTGATATGGCAGGAGGAAAAGAAGCTTTAATCGAAAATACTCAACTAGAAATGCAAGCCTTAGGAAATTTTACTATTCAAAAAGTAACTTTTGAAAATCCAAAAGATTTTGTGATTTATAATCAAGTTATTTATTGCATAGTACCATTTAAAATGGTAATGAACTTTGAGGGAACTTCGATTACTAATCAATCTTTTCTTTTGGTTTTCAGTGAAAATGAAGGAAAAAATTTTTATATTTTAGATGAAGCGGCTTTAAAAAATCCTATTATAGAAAATCTATTTCCTGATATTAAAATGGCAATTAAATTGCCTCATTAAACGATTTATTATAAAAGTCTTAAAAATGAATTAATTTATGCAAAAACATGATGAAATCTACGAATTAATACAATCTATGGATGCTTCTGAAAAACGTTATTTTAAACGTTATTCATCTATTCATTCCGATAAAAAAGACAGTGTTAGTATTCAGATTTTTGATGTTCTGGATAAAATGCACTTTTACTCTGATGAAAAATTAAAATCGCATTTTAAAGACCAGAAAACTGCCCAGCATCTTCATGTTTCCAAAAACTATTTACTTAAAAATATTTTAAAAAGTTTAAGGAGCTATCATCAGAGTTTTTCAAAAGAATCAGAATTAAAAGACCTTTTAGTTGAAATTGAAATACTTTCTCAAAAAAAACTGTACCATTTGGCGTATAAAATCTTATTAAAAGCCTATAAAACAGCTTATCAATATGAGCTTTTTCTTCAAATTTTAGAAATATTGCAATGGATTTCTAGAATTCAATTTTATGATCCCTCCATTGAGTTGGAAAATCATTACAATACAGAAGAAGAACTCTCCAAAATTTTAGAAGTTTTTACATGGGACGCTAAATTGGAAAATTATTTATACCTGTTAATTCGGCAATTTAATAATCCCGTTTCAAAAATTCATTTAAAAATAGAGTTTCCTGATGAAAACCACCCGGTTCATAGTTTTGTATCTACTAAAAGTTTAATTTTATTCGTAAAATCTTTGATTTGCCAAATGGAAGGTAAACCACAAGATTCCTTTGAATATCTAAAAAATGCTGAAAAACTGTATCTTGATAAAAGAGAACTAATTGCTGAAAAACCTACTAGATACTTTTTATTGCTTTCTTTACAGGTAGATACTGCTATACAACTAAAATATTTTCCCGAAGCTTTACAAACCATTTTAAGTGCTAAATCTATCTACGATTCATTAAAAACTCACAAAATTAAAGCTATCAAAGATGATTTTGACGCCAATTTTGTCTATAAACTTCTGGTCATTTATAACTCAATGGGCAAATTTGATAACTCCGTTGAATTTTTTGAAACTTTTGTTGCCAAAAACCCCAATTATTCTAATGCATTTCCTAATCACATACTTTTGAATATATGGATACAAGTTGCTTATGCTTATTTTGCAATAGGTAAATATACAAAAACCTTAGAATTTTTAGAAATCATACATGGTACTTCTTTTGAAAATACAGACTACCACTTGCCTTTTATTTTTTGGCTTAATTTAATTTCAGTTATTCATTTAAAGCAAAATGAAAAAATTTCTTATAAATTTGATTTATTTCAAAAATGGTTAATACAAAAATCAGATTACCAAAATTTATTAACATTTTTGAATAATTTAAAACCATGGATTTTTGAAAATCAAATAGAGTCATTAATTCATAATTCAAAAAAATCAATTTTTTTACCTGAACTTCAAAATTTTGACCTTTCCACATGGATAAATGCAGAAATCAAACATTACACTATGTTAGAATATTTGAAAAATTCCTAATTATTTTTAGTATTTTATGCTTTCATTGTTCTTTTTTAATTGCTCAATGGGAGGACTCTATACCATTAAAAAATACTGATTATTCTATTCAAACAAGTGTATTGTCTAATGATTTAAAAGTTTTATATTTAAAAAATTCACAAAATCCATTAGCTATTATCGAGTGGTCATTATTTCCTGGTACTATCGCTCAAAAACCAGAGTTTGAGGGAATGATGGCATTGTTAGAAAAATTTTTTTTAAGACCTACTCAAAAAGATAACTCCCCCATACAATTTCAAAATAGAATTGCTAACATTGGGCTTACCAATGAAACTGAAATTAATACAGAATCTATTCATTTTCAATGGATTATACCAAGTAATTATTTAAAAGAAGGTCTCATTTTATTGAGAGATTGTTGGTTTTATCCTAAATGGATAGACTTAGAGTTTCAAAGGGAAAAAATTTTATTAGCCAAGCAAATTCAACAATCTGAACTAACTCCAACATGGTTTTTGTATAGAGAAATGATGCTCAAAGTTTTAGGAAACCAAAACATCAGTAGGCAAACTATCGCTGCTGACTATTTCAATATTCATAAAATTGAATTACAAAATTTAAAAAACTTTAAAAACCAATATTTTTCACCACAAAATACTATTTTATCTATCAGTAGTGACCATGATTTTCAACAAGTTTTACATTGGGCAGATTCTTTATTTTCTGATTGGTCAAATCCGAATTTTGTATCCATTAAGGATAGTTTGCAATTTCATTTAAAACACTCTGCTACTGCATTTAAAATAACTTCTGAAAAAACACAAGTTCCCATTTTGGTTGTTTCTTTTCCTTTCCATGATTCTCTAAACCTAAAAAACTACCTTATTGGTAACCTTATTTCAGAAATTTTTAATTCTAAGTACTCGCAAATTGGTAAGTTTTTTTACAAAAACGATATTGGTTATCAATTAATTTGTAATTATAGACCTTCCACTTTATTTTCAGAATTTTTGTTTTCTATTGCTATCAATAGAGAAAAATTTGATTTTGCTGTTGATTTTATCAGGCATTTTCCTGTGTATGCTCACCATGCTCAATGGATTAATAAAAGAGATTTAGAATTGGCAAAATCTAAATTAAAAATGGAGTATTTTTTACAAAACCAAACTCCTTGGCAAGTTCTTCATAAAGCTACTCAAATGTATTTTTTGATTAATAATTTGGATTATTTTCAATTTTTAGATACCTTAGAAACTATTCAATTGGAAGATTTAGAAAATTTTTTTCAAAAATCTATTAATATTACTAACCCTATTGCTGGATTTTTAATGAATTCTGAGGATATCTCAGGTTCTGAGATAGAAAAAAAATTGACTGATTTTTGGCTTCTGCCTTTTGGACCTGTTTACGATTTGGTCGACCCTAATCATACGATGATTCCTATTATGAAAGAAAGTATTGATACGGTTACAAAAGATACACTTTTGGTAATGAAAAATTTCAATGAAATACCCGATACAATTTCATCGGTTGTTAATAAGGAAAAAAATGAAACTATTTTTGAAAACATCATTACAGAAAAAGAAAAAATTTATTTTGAATTCAATAGTTACAACATAGATATGGCTTCAAAGTCAATTTTAGAAAAATTTGCAAAAGATATGCTTTCTAATCCAATGATTAAGTTAAAATTAACGGGTCATACAGATTCATCGGGTCCGGCAGATTTTAACCTGAAACTTTCTTTACAAAGAGCTCAGAAAGTAAAAGAATACTTAGTCATTCAGTACAAAATTCCACCGGAAAGAATTAAAACTATTGGATTAGGTGAAACTCAACTTGCTTTTCCTGAAAATACTATGGCTAACAGAGCGAAAAATCGAAGGGTAGAAGTAGAAGTCTATGTAGATGAAAATTAAAATTTATTTACCAAAAATTTCTATTAATTTAGCAGAACTCCATAAGGAAGCAATATTTGATTTTAAATACTTATGCCAGGTAGCCCATAATTTCAATTGATTATTCAATAAAGTATTTTCACGAATAATTAAAGATAAAACATTGGTTTCACCAATTTGAAAGCGTTGAAATTCACCGTCATAAAGTCTTTGATAATTAGAAATTGCAGTTTTGACATCTAAAAGCTGTTCTTGGTAAAGTAAGTAACTATTAAAATAAGCCAAAAATTTATTTTTGAGTTCTAAACGTTTTAATACTAAAGAAAAATCGTTTTCTTGAATTTTAATATTCGCAAAACCTAAATCTGCACGTTCGCTTCTCAAAAATAAAGGCATAGAAAATTTAAAACTTGCTTTATAAGATTCGTAGATTGGGTAATTTTCTAGTTTATCCAATCTTGAGGGGTAGGTCAAAAAATTATATTCTGCTAAGGTTTTAGGTAAAAGTTTGGAAATTTTTAACTTACGTTCTAGTTGTAACTGTCTTGCTTTTGCTTCATATTTTAATATAAATGGGTGTTGATCTATCCAATCGAATTGGTTCAGGATAGGAGGTAAATTGAGGGAGTCAATAGATTGTGGAATTAAGTTATCGGGTAATTCTAAGGGAACTAAATTTTCGTTCCATAAAAAATTAGAGACTGCGTAACGAGTTTGGTTTAAAAAAACGAAGTTTTCACGAGCTTCAATTTGTCTATTTAAGAGATTGTTAAAGGCATCAGTGGTATCTAATTCGGAGGCAAAACCGTTTTCAAATTGAGAAACAATAAATTCACGACGTTTAGAAGCAATTTCAAGGATTTGTTGAAACTGTAAAGATTGTTTAAAAGCAAGCGACCAATCTAAATACGCCAATGCTGCATCAAAAAATAGATCATTAAGGATTAATAATCTTTCTGCATCTGCCATTTTGTCCATAGCTTTTGCAATAAGCACTGCGTTTCTTCGAGCATCGATAATTAGAGATTGTGTAACAGGTACAGAAATACCCAAAGCAAAAAGTCCTTCTGTTGGAGTATAATTTTCGGGATTTAATCGAGAACCTAAATTTCTTTCCCAAGAAGTTTTTATATCAAAATTCCACCATAAGGGGACGGTTAAATCAGAAAATTGATGAAAAAAATAAGTTTTACCGTCAAAAGATTTTAATTTATTTTGGTAGTTAAGCTGTGGGTCAAAATTACCGCGTGCGTCGCGCACGAATAAGCTTCCTCTTTGAGATTGAAGACTAGCAGCTTTTGCTACGGGGTGGTAATTATAAACATACTCCATAAAATCTTGAAATTTCATTACATTTTGTGCAGAAACAAAAGAAACCCACAACCCAAAAAAGAAGAAGAGTTTAATCATTTTTTATTTTTAGCGTTTTTATCGTTATTAGATTTATTTTTGTTTTTAGTATCTTTTTTCTCGTTGTTTGCATTATCATAGAAATCAGGAGGGAAGCCGTTGAAAATACGCCAGAGTTCCCACCAAATGGGTACATCCTTGAGCATAGTCCATGTAATGGCGCCGGAACCAACTTTTAAGGCACTCGGCCAAGGCTGGTCAGTAGAATCAGGAACAACCAAAACCCTAAACTTTCCTTCTTTATTAACGAGTTGGTCAAAGGTAAATATTTTTCCACCAAAGGTACCAAAAGAAGCATTAGGCCAACCGGAAAAAACAAAAGCAGGCCAGCCATCAAACTGTATCCTAACTTCTGCATTTTCAATGATTAATGGTATATCATAAGCACTTACAAACATTTCAACAACCGGCTGGTAATCCATTGGTAAAATAGAAAGCAAGGCTTCTCCTTCTTTGATAATTTCACCAATACCCGTTTTGTATAATTCTGAAATATAACCATCTTGAGGACAAAGAATATAATAATTCGCCTGTCGAAGTTCATAGTTAGCTAATTGATTTTTTAGTTTGGCAACTTCAGCTTCAGCTTGTAATTTATCGGAAATAGCGGATTGTTTTTCGGATTGTGCTTTGAATAAATCTTTATTATATTGAGCTCTAAGCGAGTTCAGTTCAATTTTTGCATTTTCTAATTCATTTCTGCTTTGCAATAATTTATTAGACTGAGCAATTACTTTTGATTGGGTTTCACGATATTTTAATTTACGAGTTTCCAAATCATTTAAAGAAACGATACCTTGTTTAAAGAGTTGTTCTTGTCTTTGAAGACGTTCCAATGCAACTTGAGCATCTAATTCTACGGCTTTTAGGTCAGCGGAATCAGCAGAGACTTTCATAAACCCTTGTTGAACTTTGTTTTCAGCTTGTTCTAATTTAAAAGCAAGCCCGTCATTAATCATAGCAATTTGATTGTCATAAAATTGAATTTTGTTTTGATAAGCAATTAAAGAAGCTTCTTTGGCTTGTAGTTGTTGTTTGGTTCTTTCAATTAAAGCAGGGTCCCAGTAAGCATCTTTTACCTCTGCCAAATGTACTAAGGTATCTCCTTTTTTTACTTTTTGCCCTTCTCTTACATACCATTCAGTAATTCTACCACCGACAATAGCATTAATCGTTTGAGGTTTTTGATTGGGATATAAAGCAGTAATTTTACCATAGCCCTCAATGGTTTGTGTCCATGGCATAAATAAAAGCAAAAAGCCAATAAATACCACAATGACAAAAAACCTTAGCATCTTCATACCCAACTCTGCTTTATAAATCGTACTAAACGATTTATAGTCACTTGGGTTTACAAGAACTTCGTTATCGTTATCAGAAAGATTAAGCATGGTTTTAATAGTTAAAGATTTCTTTAAAATAAGGTTTTTTTTGAATTTCTGAAAATGTACCAATCTCTAAAATTTGACCGTCATTCATTACGATAATTTTATCACAATTCTTAGCAATTTCTGGGTTTCTAGTTACTATAATTAGTGTCCAATTATTGTTAGGGTCTAATAAAGTATTAATAATTTTTTGGCTTTCTTGATAATCAAAGCCATTGATTATATCATCCATCACAAGCAAGCGAGGTTTTTCAGCAAAACTTCTAGCTAAAATAATTTTTTTTAAAAAAGAACTTGGAAATCTTTTATCATTCGCTTGAAGCATGGTATCAAATCCTAAAGGTAATTTTCTAACGGACTCCGTTAATCCAACGGCGTCGGCTGCCCAAAGCATCATTTCCTTAGAAACTTCATCTTTAGAAAGCCAAATGTTTTCTTCAATAGTGCCATGAAATATTAATTCTTGTGTTAATGTATCTCCTATGTATTCTCTAAGATTAGATCTATTTAATGTATGAAAAGGAGTTTCATTATAACTAATGACTCCCTGATAGTCATCTATGATACCAGCAATAAGAGTTATCAAGGTAGTTTTACCTGAACCAGAGTTCCCAACAATACAAACCCTTTCATTAGGAAAAATATCAAGGTTTATACCTTTTATTGCCTCAAAATCAGCAAATGGGTGCTTATAGTGCAAATCCCTGATAGTGATTTTAATACCTTTACCTGTATCCAATTGACTAAAATTTACACCACCCTTGGGTTCAAGGGGTATGTCGGTTAGGTATCCAATTTTATCCAATGCAGTAAGTACATCATAAATGGTTTCCATGGAAGTAATTAATTTTTCTGTTGAACCCATCACCAAAATAATGACTATTTCTGATGCAACAAACTGGGCAACGTTGATTTCTTTGCTAATCACTAAAAATGAACCCAAAACCAATAAACCTATCGTAACAATAATTTTAAAAACTACAATAGTAGAGTACTGAAAAGCCAGAATTTTAAAATGTTTGGTTCGGTATTCTAAGTATTTTTGAGTTAATCTATCGGTTTTGTTCATTGCTAAATGAGGCTCACCAGCTAACTTGAATGTTTCTAATGCTCTTGCTAGTTCTTCTAACCAATAAACAATTTCATATTTATATTTGGATTCTTTTATAGAAGAAGCTAAACCCAGAGGACCTGTAAAATATATAATAGAAACCAAAATTACTAATAGAAAAAAACCAAAAAAAACAAATAATGAATGATAAAAACCTAATAGAATTAACCCGAATATTATTTGTAATACAGAAGTAGAAAAATCCATCAAAATTTTTGATAATCCTTTTTGGACTGTAAGAATATCAAAAAAACGATTAACTAACTCAGGAGGATAATACTGATACAAATAGTCTAAACGCATTCTAGGGATACGATATGAAAATTCTAAAGCGGCACGAGTAAAAATACGTTGTTGCATTTTCTCTATAAGTTGCATTTGGAAATAATTTGTGATACCATATAAAGTGATACCTAAAACAGTAAAAATCACTAATGCAATCCAGGTTGTATTAATTCTGCCGCTTGAGATTAAACCTATTATTGCTTGTACACCCAAAGGTAAGGTTAGGTTCAGACCGCCTAAGAAGATTGCATAAGCATATAGTTTATAAACAATATCAACATCTACTAAAACTAAACGAAGAAAACGTTGTAGAGGTTTAATGTAGTTATCTGCCATTTTGGGTGCAAGAATATTTCTCGTTGCAAATTAACGAAAAAATTATTACAAGAATAAATATCAAAAAAGCTGCCTATTGAAGCAGCTTTTTTGATTAGGTTATAAACTATTAATTAATAGTTAATTAATACATTCCACCCATACCACCCATACCTGGATTAGGCATTGCAGGTGCTTTTTCTTCGGGTTCATCAGTAATTACACACTCTGTAGTTAGTAACATAGAAGCGATAGAAGCAGCATTTTCTAAGGCTGTTCTTGTTACTTTGGTGGGGTCAATTACACCGGATTCAAACAAGTTTTCGAATTGTTCAGTTCTAGCATTGTATCCAAAATCATTTTCACCTTCTTTTACTTTTTCGATAATTACAGCGCCTTCAAGACCAGCATTTTCTACAATTTGTCTTAAAGGTTCTTCTAAGGCTCTTCTAACAATAGCAACACCAATTCCTACATCGCCTTTTAGTAATCTGTCGTTAATACCACCTTTTCCGGGTAATAAATCAGGGATACAACGAATTAAAGCAACCCCACCACCGGGCACAATACCTTCTGCAACTGCTGCTCTGGTCGCATGTAAAGCATCTTCTACTCTTGCTTTTTTTTCTTTCATTTCAACCTCAGTAGGTGCACCGATGTAAATCACTGCAACGCCACCAGAAAGTTTCGCTAATCTTTCTTGTAGTTTTTCTTTGTCGTAATCAGATGTAGTGGTTTGAATTTGAGCTTTGATTTCGTTAATACGTTTTTGAATATCTTCTTTGTTACCATGACCGTCTACAATGGTAGTATTGTCTTTGTCAATAGTAACTTTATTAGCTTTACCGAGATATTCTAATTGTGCATCTTCCAATCTATACCCTTTTTCTTCGGAAATAACTTGACCACCTGTTAAGATAGCGATATCTTCTAGCATCGCTTTTCTTCTATCACCGAAACCAGGCGCTTTAACAGCAGCCACTTTCAAAGAACCTCTAATTCTATTTACCACCAAAGTAGCAAGTGCTTCTCCTTCAATTTCTTCTGCTATAATCAAAAGAGGCTTACCGGTTTGTAAACTTTTTTCAAGAATAGGAAGAAGCTCTTTCATGCTGGAGATTTTTTTGTCGTAGATTAAGATATAAGGATTATCTAATTCTACGGTCATAGTTTCGGCATTCGTAACGAAATAGGGGGATACATAGCCTCTATCAAATTGCATACCTTTAACAGTTTCAAGATAGGTATCAATTCCTTTTGCTTCTTCAACAGTAATAACCCCATCTTTGCCCACTTCTTTCATTGCTTTTGCGATAAGTTCACCGATTTCGGAATCGCCGTTAGCAGAAATTGTACCTACTTGTGCAATTTCTTTGTCATCAGAAATGGTTTTAGAAATTTTCTTTAATTTATCAACTACAACTTTTGTAGCTTCGTCAATACCTCTTTTGATTTCCATAGGGTTTGCTCCCGCAGCAACATTTTTAAGACCTTCTCTAACAATAGCTTGTGCTAGTACGGTTGCTGTGGTTGTACCATCACCTGCTACATCTGCAGTTTTAGATGCTACTTCTTTTACCATTTGGGCGCCCATGTTTTCAATAGCGTCTTTTAACTCAATTTCTTTTGCAACTGTAACGCCATCTTTTGTAACTAAGGGGGCACCGTATTTTTTGTCAATTACTACATTACGACCTCTAGGCCCTAAAGTAACTTTTACAGCATTTGCTAAGGTATCTACGCCTTTTTTTAATAAATCTCTTGCTTCTACGTCAAATTTAATAATTTTTGCCATAATTCTTTAATTCTTTTTTAGTTTTTTAATGATTAAATGATTGCTAAAATGTCAGATTCACGCATGATTAAGTAGTCATTACCATCAATTTGTATTTCAGTACCCGCATATTTACCATAAAGTACTGTATCACCAATTTTTACAGTCATAGGTTCATCTTTTTTTCCAGAACCTACCGCTACTACTTCCCCTTTTTGAGGTTTTTCTTTGACAGTATCAGGAATAATAATTCCCGCAGCAGTAACAGACTCTGCTGATGAAGGCTTAACAATAACGCGATCTGCTAATGGTTTAACATTTAATGCCATAATGTTTATAGGTTTAAATTTCTATTTCTTGCAATATCGATATTCGTGCCAAAGTAAACCATTAGACAATTTGTCAATTATTAATTTTCTCTTTTTATACCCTTTTTATTATAAAACATAAAAAAATTTTTGCCGGTTTTATCAATCTTTTTTGTTTTAAACTTTTAATTTTTTTTGAATAAAAATTTATGTAATATGACAAAATGACAAAAAAACTAAAATAAATTTCATATAAAAATATGAAATACTTTCTTTCAAATATTGAAGTTTCCTCCATAGCAATGAGTTCGCTTGAATTGAATTACATCCTAAGTAGTGGTTCATTCAAATAGAATGAAATTGAAGGGGGGATCAAGTATTACCTAGTTCGTTATATTCGTTATTCAAAGGGCATCGCAGTCTCCTGCGCCCTTTGCATCGCAAGTTTTAATCACACAGTCGTTGCTTTATTATCATAAAAAAACTGTCATTTTTTTGGGCAGCCCTCCATTATTTTAATTTTAAAAATTATTTTTTAAAAAATTTTGAAATCATAAAATATAATGCTAATTTTGCACTTTCAATTATTTGTGGGGTATGTACGCAATTGTAAAAATTAATGGATTTCAATACAAAGTATCTGCTAATCAATATGTATATGTGAATAGGTTTCATGAAGCAGAAGGTAGTCATGTAACACTAAATGAAGTAATGCTATTAGAACATGAAGGTAATGTAAAAGTAGGTAAGCCTTACCTCAACGGCGTTACGGTTTCAGCAACAGTATTAAATCATCTTAAAGATGACAAAATCATTGTTTTTAAGAAAAAAAGAAGAAAAGGATACAAAGTAAAAAAAGGTCATAGACAATATTTAACCAAGTTACAAATCAACTCAATAAACATTTAATTAATTTTTAAAGTTATGGCACATAAAAAAGGTGAAGGTAAAGTAAAAAATGGTAGAGATTCAGAAAGTAAACGTCTCGGTGTAAAAATATTTAATGGGCAATCTATTATTGCTGGTAATATCATTGTAAGACAAAGAGGTACCAGATACCACGCAGGGATAGGAGTAGGTATGGGCAAAGACCATACATTGTTCTCTTTAAAAAATGGCGTAGTATGTTTCAAAGAAAAAAACGGTAAAAAAATTGTCGAAGTTCGATAAATAACTTATAAAAAATTTTTTTAAGCAAGGCAAATAGTCTATATTTGCCTTTTTTATTTTATCAGTAAAAAACTTCTAATGAAAGTTATTGAGCATTTAGAAAATAATAAAAACCCTTTTATTAGTGTAGAAATTATACCTCCTAAGAGAGGCTCAAAGTTTCAAAATATTTACAAAGCTATTGAAAGCATATTAGAATTTGAACCTAAATTTATTGATATAACTTCTCATGCAGCAGAAGTAATTTGGGAAGAAATGCCTGACGGCAGTTATATCAAAAGAACGAAAAGAAAAAGTCCCGGTACTTTTGGGCTTTGTGCTGCCATTAAATACAAATTTAATATAGACCCCGTGCCTCATATTCTTTGTAACGGATTTACAAGAGAAGAAACCGAAGATGCTTTAATTGAATTGAACTTTTTAGGGGTTGAAAATCTTTTATTGATACGGGGTGATGGGCAACCCAAGCCTATTCCACAAGGTAGATCCACCAATCAATATGCCCTTGATTTAGTGAAACAAGTGGTTTCTATGAATCAAGGTAAATATTTAGACGATTTAATAGATGCTGATGCTACTAATTTCTGTATTGGTGTTGCTTGTTACCCTGAAAAACATTTCGAAGCACCTAATTTGAAATTTGATATTCAAAATTTAAAAAATAAATATGAAGCAGGTGCTGATTATGCAGTTTGCCAAATGTTTTTTAATAATCAATATTATTTTGATTTCCTTAAACTTGCAAAAGAAAATCAAATTCAT
>Ga0272446_1005411_pt1 | contig 14145 bp, 5 predicted proteins | sample YNPCB0061_FD_194587 | JGI IMG/M metagenome (GOLD analysis project Ga0272446, IMG submission 194587) | Hot spring microbial mat communities from Yellowstone National Park, WY, United States - YNP-CB-006-1 | ecosystem: Environmental > Aquatic > Thermal springs > Hot (42-90C) > Sediment | place...
ATCGGAAAAATCCTTCAAGCCCTGAAAGGGCGTAATACTCCTTGCTTCATTATGTCGCCCTTTCAGGGCTCGAAGATTATCACCATAATCCTTGGCTCATACGGTATTGCCGGGTGCTACTCGTGGATGTTGTACCTGCTGAGAAAATACGGGACTTTCTGATCGTTTCAGTATAATTACCATGGCTTCTCTTAACCCCGAAAGGAGAGGCACGATGACTACTGGAACCAAAGAACGACTGAATATCCGCATCCACGATCTCATTTCTCCCGAGAAATGCTACGAATTCCTTAGAAAAGAGAGGTGGCCAAAGGGCATTCGTTGCCCCCAATGCACCTCCAATCGTGTAAAAAAGAACGGGCGCAAGGACACCGATCCTCTTTGCCAAAAGTACAAGTGCAAAAACTGCGGGCGCCCCTTCAACGATTTCAGCGCTACTGTCCTTGAAAAAAAGCACCATCCCATCAACGTATGGATCGTTATGCTGTATCTGATGGGCCTTAATCTATCCAACAGCCAGATTGCCGCCGAGCTGGATCTCGATGTGGATGTCGCGCAGACCATGACTATGGCCCTTCGCAGAGACATTTATGATCGGAAGCCCGGCTGCAAACTCAAGGGAGTGGTCGAGTGCGACGAGGTCTACGTTAAGGCCGGCCACAAAGGACACCCAGAAGCCGTGCGGCGCAAAAATCGGCAGGGACGGCGACGAGGCCTGAAAGGCGCGCCGGGGCGTGGCACTCTCGAGAAAGAAAAGCCGCCGGTCCTCGGGATTATCCAGCGGTCGGGGGATGTGGCCATTTTCATGCTCCCCGATGTTCAACGCAAAACCATCGAACCCATCCTGCGCTCCGTCATCGAGCCGGGGTCCCTGGTCAATACCGACGAGTACACCATCTATGGCAAGCTCCCTGAATGGGGTTATGAACATCGCGTTATTTGTCCTTGCCTTTCCGAATTTAAAGGTTATGCTTCCGGCATGCTAGTTGAGTACGCTATTTCGAGTTATGCAGGAAATCGATCTTTCGCCAAGTCGATAGTGCGGTTTCAGGGTAACTTCGAGTACCGCACAAAAAAAGCAGTGGAAAAACACCAAAACTAAAGAAGGATTAAGCAAATGGCGGAAGGTCAAGTAAAATGGTTCAATGACAGCAAGGGTTACGGCTTTATCGAGAGCGACAGCGGACATGATGTATTTGTCCACCACACGGCTATCCAGGCCGAAGGTTTCAAATCGCTGAGCGAGGGTGAGCGGGTGAGCTTTGATGAAGAAAAAGGCAACAAAGGACCGCAGGCAACCAACGTGAGAAAACTGTAATTCCAAGCTCTCCCTTAAACAGTTAGAGCGAGCATGAGCCGGAGCGATTAAAAGCTCCGGCTTTTTTATTTCGGCCCGGTCCAAGTCAACGCCGGACGGTTTTCAGACGATTTCAGCCCAGGCCGATACGACCCTGCAAGCAGGGCCCCTGCAGCCGAAAAAATCACCACGGTCTGAGCGCGCCGGCCCGGCCAAAGGCGGTTACGTGAGCGTACCGGGACCGGGTAAAGGAAGTTGTTCATGATAGACGATAACACGCAACAAATGTTGTCACCAAAAGATTGCACGGGGGCCATTTTCGAACTGAGCGGCGCACAATTCGAACCGGACATCGCCGCCGACCTCTGGTCCAAGATAATCCAGCACAAATGGCTTTTATCGGAAAAAGTCGGGCGGGACGTGGGCCTGCGGACCGCCTGCATCGATTTCCTGGAGAACGTGGACCAGGCCCCTGATGAGTACCTGACCTACAAAGAGGCGAACCTTCTGAGTGAAATGGGGGCGCAAAATATCAGCAGAAAAATGTGGGACACCATTGCCGACTCGCAGCCGCCCAAACAGCTGGTGCACCGCAGGATCATCCTTCCCTTGACGGAGGAGGGCCTCTCCAAAAAGCACGGGGTCATTCTGCCCAAGGCGATCGTTTTCTTCGGTCCTCCCGGCACCGGTAAGACTCACTTTGCCAAGGCCATCGCCGGTGTTTTGGCGTGGTGGTACATCGAGATTGTCCCCAGCATGCTGATGGCGGACGGGGTTGAAAAGATCGGTGCCAACCTGCGCGAGTTAATGGAAAAAGTAAGAAATCTCAACGAAGTGGTGCTGTTTATCGATGAATTTGAAGAGATCGCAGGCAGCCGTGACCGGGCGGACCGGATCGACAAGTCCATCACCAACGAGTTTCTGAAACAGATTCCTCTGCTCAAGAACCAGGGCAACAAGATACTGCTCGTCTGCGCCACCAATTACATCCGTCAATTGGATAGCGCCATGCTGCGCCCGGGCAGGTTCGACTGCATCATCCCCGTTGGTGCGCTGGACAGCAAGGGAAGGACGACCATCGTCGATTATTTTCTATCCAAACTGAACACCGGACAAATCGAATTGGAACACATTGTCGAAATGACAACCGGCTTCACTCCGGCGGATATTCAGTACCTCTTCGAGCAGGTTGCGCAGTTCGCTTTCGAGCAGGAACTTTCCACTAAAGAAGACTACCGGGTGACCGCGGAGACATTCCTGCAGATTCTGCCCAAAGTGCGTCCATCTCTAAGCCCTGGAGTGATCGAGGAGTTTGAAAAGGATAGCGTCCAGTACTCACGAGTCTGATCCGTCCGTCTCAGCAAGGACTGTTCTCTCAAGCAACGGATTGCTCAATAGACGCCGGCCCGGCCTCCATCCCTTTTCTTGAACTCGCCACACCAGTCAGAGGCTTTGCAGCGAGGCCATGCAATCCGGCATAGAGCATCTTCCGGCCAGTCCCCATCGACATTTTGCGGTCTTGGGGCGCTGCGCCGGCAGGCGCCTTCTTCTCTTTGGCTGGAGCTTTGCTGCCAGTACACGCATGCCGGTTCAGCAGTTCTCATTTTGCACGTCAGACGAGTCGTGAGGTGAGCGAAGCGACAGCGTAACCCACCACAAATGCCGCCTTTTGTGGGTCAAGGCGCAAAAAGACGCGCCTCCACCCACCCCGCGGGAACCTGGCCTTCAACTCAAAATGAGAATTGCTGATGCCGGTGGCAAACTCGTTGCTGTGCCGTTGCTGTTGTTTTAATATTGTAGGGGTGAAATTCGCGGCCCTGTTCCAGCGAAATCTCTCTTCAACACAACGTGAAATCAAGCTCACCACTGCGAGGCGGGTGAAGTTTGTGTATCTGGCTGACCTGTTTTATGCTCGTGCCCACGGTGGAGCAACAATAGCGGGATTCCCGTGGGCCTTTGTCTATCATGGACCTCATTGCAGTGGAGTGATGCGCGAAATCGACAGCATAAGCCGTTCTGGATGACAAAGTAGAGCAAAGGAGTCGCCGTATGTCGGAGCCGGCACGGAAGAAAGCAACCTACGAAGACCTGTACACCATTCCCGAAAATATGACCGGGGAAATCATCAACGGCCAACTCATTTCTACGCCGCGACCCTCGAGGCAACATATCTATGCGGCATCCGCACTGGGTGGCGAGCTGACGCCGCTCTATCAATTCGGGCGAGGCAGCGGCCCTGGGGGATGGGTTATCCTCATCGAACCGGAGATCGGTTTTGGTGAACATATTTTAGTTCCTGATCTCGCGGGGTGGAAGCTGGAGCGGTATCCGGAAGAGGAACCCCATAACTGGATTTCCGTTTCACCGGATTGGGTTTGTGAAATCATCTCCCCAGGCACTGAAATCCATGATCGGGATGAAAAGATGGCTATCTATGCCGAGCATGGGGTGCCTCATGTTTGGTTGATCAACCCGATTATCCGGAGCTTGGAAGCATACAAGCTTCTAGCGGAAGGCTGGTTTCGTTTTGCCATGTTCAACGGGAATAAGATTGCGAGAGTGGAACCCTTCCAGGAAATCGAACTAGACCTGGCGGGCCTTTGGGGCCCCAAAAAGCTTTAGAGCGTGTTGAAAAAGTCGTCGCGAGTCACATTCGCATCATTCCGGCGAACGGCTATGAATATCAGGTCTCAACGAAGCATGAAAATCTTACGAGGCCCCGCGTCGTCATTCCGGCATGTTTCCAGCCGGAATCCAGCAAAAACAGTATGGATATCGGCTTGCGCCGGTATGGCGGATGAGGCTTTCCTAAAAAAACCCGGAACCCTGGTTTTTCAGGACTTCCGGGCCAACGGTTTTCACCGGGGTGACGGTTGAGACAACCCAATCCCTGCGAGGCTTCACATTCAGGCAGGAAACGAGCATACTTGCGGAATGACCAAGGCGCCTGCACCTGAAGGAACGGTCCCATTTCGGCGGGTCGCACCTAACGAGGTTTTTCATCGGCGGTGGCGATGGTTTTGTTTAACGAATGGATTACTCAATAGACGGCGGCCCGGCCTCCATCCCTTTTCTTGAACTCTCCGCACCAGTCAGAGGCTTTGCAGCGAGGCCATGCAATCCGGCATAGAGCATCTTCCGGCCAGTCCCCATCCACATTTTGCGGTCTTGGGGCGCTGCGCCGGCAGGCGCCTTCTTCTCTTTGGCTGGAGCTTTGCTGCCAGTACAGGCATTCTTGACACTTCATGTTTTCCTCCTGAATCATGGTCAGTCGGCTGCAACCGACGGACCGTTGGGGACCCGCTGACGAAGCCCCGGTATTCTTGCCATGCTCCACGAAGCGGACCGAGGAGAGTTCCCAAAGACCGCGGCTGAATCTCTCACCTATCTGTAACAGGTATCTTCACCTCGGCCCAATGCTCCCTTTGGTCGTCGACCAGAGGGATGGTCTGATCGGGCTGTTCGACGCCGTCCACGGTGACGTGCGCGTCACCACTTCCGGCAGGGGTTTGCACGACCGAGATGTGGTAAACCGTCTCCCGGTAGCGGTAGTGCATCGTAAAACCTTCCCAATCGGCGGGCAGGCACGGCGTAAAGCGCAATTTGTCCACTTCCAGGCCCAGCCCCAGGAGCGATTCCATGATCAGCCGGTGCATCCAGGCGGCCGAGCCGGTGTACCAGGTCCAGCCGCCGCGGCCGGTGTGCGGCTTTACCGCATAGACGTCGGCGGCCACCACATACGGCTCGACTTTGTAAATGGCGGTTTCTTCGGTCGACCTGGCGTGGTTCACCGGGTTGATCATGCTGAACAGTTCCCACGCGCGCTGCTTGTCGCCCAGGCGAGCGAAAGCCATGGCCGCCCAGATGGCCGCATGGGTGTATTGTCCGCCGTTTTCCCGAACTCCCGGGAGGTAGCCTTTGATGTAGCCGGGATTCATTGCCGACTGGTCAAACGGCGGGTCGAGCAGTTGGACCAGCCGATGCTCGCGCCGAACCAGGCGCTCATCAAGGGCTTCCATGGCCATGCGCGAGCGCTCAGGATCTCCCGCACCGGAAAGCACCGACCAGCTCTGAGCAATGGAATCGATTTGGCATTCGGGGCTGTTCGCCGACCCCAGCGGCGAGCCGTCGTCGAAATAGGCGCGGCGATACCACTCGCCGTCCCAGCCGTGCCTCTCGATGTTCATGCGCAGCTCCTCCGCCTCACTCTGGCAGCGTTCGACAAAGGAGATGTCGCCCCGTGCATTTGCCACCTCGGTGAACCGCCTAAGCACTTCATACAGGAAAAATCCCAGCCACACGCTTTCGCCCTTGCCGTGTTCGCCCACCAGGTTCATGCCGTCGTTCCAGTCGCCGGAACCGATCAGCGGCAGCCCATGTTCGCCGAATTTGAGGCCGTTCAGGATCGCTCGGACGCAGTGATCGTAAAGACTTGCCGTCTCCTCCGTACGCGCGGGCAGATCGTAATAGGAGTCTTCGTCCGGGTTTAGAGGACGGCCTTGCAGGAAGTGGGTGGTCTCATCCAACACGCCGGTGTCGCCGGTGGCCTGGACATAACGGCAGGCGGCGAGCGGCAGCCACAGGTAATCGTCTGAGCAATGCGTGCGCACCCCTCGGCCCGTCGGCGGATGCCACCAATGCTGCACATCTCCTTCCAGGAATTGGCGGGACGCGCACAGCAGCAGGTGCTCGCGCACCAGGTGCGGCCTGGCGTGGACGAGCGCCATCACGTCCTGCAACTGATCGCGAAAGCCGAAGGCGCCGCCGGACTGATAGGTCGCACTGCGCGCCCACAGACGGCACGCCAGGGTCTGGTAGAGCAGCCAGCCGTTGGCGAGCACGTTCAAGGATGGATCGGGGGTTTCCACATGGACCGCGCCAAGGGTGTGCGTCCAGTGCCGCCACACCACCTCGAGGGCGCCGCGCGCAACGGTTGCTCCGCGAAAGCGCTGCACCAGACTTCGGGCTTCACCGGCATCGCGGCCAACGCCAAGCCGGAAGACGATCTCTCGTTCTTCCCCGTCAGCCAGATCGAAGCTCACCTGAATTGCGGCGCACGGGTCGAGAGCGGCCCCTACCCTGCCGGAAAGACGCGTGCGCTTCATCGCGGCGGGAACACTCAGCCTGCCGTTGCGTCCTAGAAATTCGGTGCGATCGCCGGTAACGGTGCGCAGCGTATCGTCCACGTCAAAGAACGCGGTCCGCTCGGCAAACTCCGTGTTGTATGGGTTGCGGGCAAACAGCGCCCCGCTGTTGGGGTCGATTGCGGTGATGACGTGCATGCTCGATTTCGGCCGCAAATCGCCCAGCAGCCATTCCACATAGCCGGTGGCGGAAAGCCGGCGGGGCCTTCCCGAGCGGTTTTGCACCTTGAGCACCGCAAACTTGACCGCCGCATCCATGGCCACGTAAACCCAGAGCTCGGAGCGGATGCCCCGCTCGGTGTGTTCGAACACGCTGTAGCCGAAGCCGTGCCGGGCCACGTAGGGCGTGGCCCCGCGGCAGGGCAGCGGGGTGGGCGACCAGAAGTGTCCGCGCTCTTCGTCGCGCAGGTAAAAGGCCTCGCCGCTCGCATCGCTCACGGGGTCGTTCCCCCAGGGAGTGAGGCGAAACTCGTGGGCGTTCTCGCTCCAGGTGTAGGCCAGACCGCTCTCCGAGATGACGCTCCCGAACAGCGGGTTGGCCAGCACATTCACCCAAGGGGTCGGGGTCAGTTGCCCGTGGGCGGTGGTGATGACGTATTCGCGCCCGTCCGGGGTGAATCCGCCCAGCCCATTGTAAAAGGCCAGATCGTGGCGAGGCAGCGCCGCCACCACCTGGGGTTTGGGGCGGTTGGATCGAGTCGGGGTGAGGAGGGGCATGGTCGGCTCCAGCAGCGTGCGACCGTTCACCTGGTCGGCCAGCGATCCTCGGCTGTCGGTGATGATCACGCGAGCGACCGTTTGGATCAGGATGCGGTCCTCTTCCCCGATCTGGTCGGCGGGTCGCACGAATATACCACCGGGGCGATCGGTCATTTTGGCTTCGATGCCCGCGGCAATGAAGCCCATGATCTGGTCGTGGAGGAGCTGCCGGTAACCGGCGTGGTCTTCGTTCCAGATCACCAGGTCCACCGCCAGCCCTTTCAGGCGCCAGTAGGCGTGGGCCTGCACCAGTTGGCGCACCAGTTCGATATTGGTTGCGTCGGCGATCTGCAGCAGCACAATCGGCAGATCACCGGAGATGGCGTAACCCCACAGTCCGGATTGCCCCCGGCGGTTCTTGCTGAGGACGCTCGGGTCGGCTCGCAGCGCTGCATTGGCGTAGAGGATCGAGCCGGCAAGGCGCCCATAGAGCTGCGCATCGGTCTCTGAAGCGTTGAGCTGGCGCAGCAGCACCTGTCCATGAGTCCAGGCCAGATCGAAGACCCGGTCCGCCAGACGCCGGTCCTGATATTTTTCCACCAGGCCCATGGCTGCATTTCGGGTTCCAGCCACGCCCGTAACCATGTTGATCGTTGCCGATTCTTCCGGACCCAAGCTTATTCGGGTGCGGATGGCCACAATCGGATCGAGCACCGGGCCTTCGCTGCCCGAGAGCGTGCCGGCGGACTCCGATTCGCCGTTCAGCGCCTGGGGATTGGCGACGGTGTTGCCGCGGCCGATGAACCGCATACGGTCGGTCTCGTAGGAGACTTCCCCCATTTCTCCGCCACGCACGGCCATCAGGTGCAACATCCAGGGCGGCTGTTCGCCTTGGGAGCGGGGCCGGCGAGTGCACAGGATGGCTTGCTGCCGGCGGATGATTTCGGTCTGCACAAACAGGTTGCTGAAGGCCGGATGCAGTGCGTCCGAGGCCGGCGGCGCCAGAACGACTTCGGCATAACTGGTCACCTCGATTGCTCGGCGAGTCCGCGCGCGGTTGGTGATGCGGACCCGGCGCAATTCGATGTCATCTTCCGGCGAAACGGCGATTTCGGTATGGGTGTCATAGCCGAGCTCGCGTCCGCGAAACTCGGCACGCCCTTCCGAGAAGATCGCCTCAAAATGTTCGGAGCGTTTGAGGGTCGGCTGATACGCCGTCGACCAGACCTCTCCACTCGCCACGTCGCGCAGGTAGCAGAAGGCACCCCAGTTGTCGCAGGTGCGGTCTTCCCGCCAACGGGTGACGGCGAGGTCCTTCCAGCGGCTGTAGCCGCCGCCGGCATTGGTGACCATCACGTGGTAGCTGCCGTTGGAGAGCAACTGCACCTCCGGGTTTGGCGTGCCGGGACTGCTGAACACGCGTATGGGGCTCTCCGCGGCGCCGGCGGCCGTTTGCAGCTCGGAAAGCTCGGTGGTGTGAACATAAAACGCGGTCGCCTTGGGGATTCGCTCCTGGAGAAGCAGCATCGTCGCCTGGAACAGGGGGTCCGACTCGAACCTTTTCTGCATCGGACGGTCCAGAAGCAAATGGGCCAACGAGAGCAAGCTCATGCCCTGGTGATGGGCCATGAAGGAGCGCACCACGGCGCTCGACTGTCCGCGCGGCAGACGCGAGGTCGTATAGTCGATCGCCTCATAGAAGCCGTACCGGGTTTCAAAGCCGTCGGCAGCGAGTCGCTGCAGGTTCAGACACGCCTCCTCGGGCGCCACCATCAGCGCCAGCGCCGAGGCATAGGGGGCAATCACCAGGTCTTCCGCCAGCCCCCGTTTGAGGCCCAGACCGGGGACGCCAAAGGCGCGATACTGGTAGTTGAGGTTCACATCGATGGCATTGTAGCCGCATTCCGAAACGCCCCACGGCACACCGCGCTCTTTCCCATACTCGATCTGCCTGGCCACCGCCGCTTTACAGGTATGATCGAGCAGGGTGCGCTGATAGGTCGGCATCACCAGGAGCGGCATCAGGTATTCGAACATGGAGCCGCTCCAGGAAAGCAGGATCGGCTCTCCACCGGCGGTGGTGAGCAGACGCCCCAGAGCAAACCAGCTCTCCTGTGGCAGTTGTCCCTGTGCAATCGCCACGAAGGTGGAAAACCTCGCTTCCGAAGCCAGAAGATCGTAGAAACTGGAATCCCGCCGGCGTTCAGAGGCATTGTAGCCGATCGCCAGCAGATGCAGCGCCTTGTCGTAGAGGAAGCCATATTCCATCTGGGCGAGTGTGTCGCATTGCAGGGCCAGCTCTTCGATCGCCGCGATCCTGGTTGCCGCCTGCCGAGCGGCTGCGCCGATGTGGCCATGGAGCTCCTCGAGCCAAGCGCTTTCCGCCGCCGTGGCGGCAGCGCCGCGCCGACGGTCGAGGGCCGGGCGCAGCCCTGCCTCCAGCGCCGCCACCTCGCGCAGCGTTGGGACCTCAGCGAGGTCAGCAAAGTCCGCGGGGATGTCGGCAGAGCTCAGGAGCTCTGTCCAGGGTGCCAGCAGGGCCAGCTCATCGAGCCCATTGCGGCATTGCCGGGCGAACGCCTGCACCCACCCGCTCAACGGGCTTTCGGGATCGGCAGCAAGGGCCTCGCTGCCGGCCGCCAACTCCCCGGCGGCCGCTGCCAGCCGCTCCAGGCACAGCCGCCAAGCCGTAAGGGTAGTGGGCGGGGAACGGGTGGTGAGACTGAGGTCCTGCTCGATTTGCGCGAGCCGCGCCGACACGTGTGTTGCCCGGGCTGCTGCGGCGGCGTCAGCGGCAATCCCGAGCGTGTCGGTCAAGCCCTGGCAGAGTTGCGCGCCGAGGACCTTGTGATCGATCAGTCCGAGCAGACCCGGCCGCAATGTCAGCAGGTGGCCTGCGAGGTTGCCGCTGTCCACCGACGAAATATAGAGGGGCGGCAGCGGCTTCAGGGATTGCGTGTCGTACCAGTTGTAGAAGTGTCCAAGGTGTCGTTCCAGCGATTGCATGGTGTGCAGTGCTTTGGCCGTGCGCTGGATGAGCCGCCCGGCCGAAAGGTAGCCGAAGTCATAGGCGGCCAGGTTCGCCAGCAGCGCCAGCCCCATGTTGGTCGGCGAGGTGCGGTGCGCGATGACCGCAACCGGGTGCTCCTGATAGTTGTCGGGGGGCAGCCACCGATCTTGCGGGCCGACGAAGGTCTCGAAAAATGACCAGGTCTTGCGCGAAAGCTTCCGCAAAAAGAGGGTCTGGTCGGCTGTCAGCTTTGCTTCGCGCTCACTCAGCGGGCTGCTGATCCACCAGGCGATGAATGGTGAAACAAACCAAAGCCCCACGATGGGGGCAGCCACAAGCAGCGCGGCGGGCCGCAGCAGCGCGAGCGAAAATGCGGCGGCGACGGCGGCCAAAGGGGCGGCCCACATGGTCCGATAGGAGCCGATCAGGTCGGTGCGGCTGTGGCGATCCGAGTCCCCGGAAGGGTTCCATTGGAGCATTGGCCGATGTGTGATCAGCATCCTCCAGGCAGTGCGCAGCACCGCATCGAGACTGAAAAACGCTTCGTATGGCAGGCATGCCAGGGTGAAGCCGGCCTGTACGAGGTCCCAGCCGGCCGCATGGGCCGAACCTGCGAAATGCCGCCCCAGGGTCACATCGAGCGGCTTCCGCAGCACGTTCAAGACCGAGGTCAGCACACCAGGAATGAAAATGACGCCGAGCACTGCCAGGGTCCAAAACCAGGCCGCCGGCAACACCGTCCAGCCCAACAGCAGCAGCAGCGTCATCGCCGCCGCCGTCAGACTGCGCCGCAGATTGTCCAAGATCTTCCAGCGGGACAGCAGCGAGAGAGGATTCTTGCGCAGGCGCCCATCGGCCCCGGGGACTCCCGGCATCGCCCACTGCGCAATCTGCCAATCGCCGCGAATCCAACGATGCCGGCGGCTCACGTCCGCACCGTAGCGCGAGGGGTATTCCTCGTACAACTGCACGTCGCTCAACAGCCCGCACCGCGCATAACACCCTTCCAGAAGATCGTGGCTGAGGATTCGGTTGTCGGGGAAACGCCCGGCCAGCGCCTGTTCGAACGCATCCACGTCATAGATGCCCTTGCCGATGAAGGAGCCCTCACCGAACAGGTCCTGATAAACATCGGAAATGGTCCGCGTATAAGGATCGATGCCGGGCTCGCTGGCGCACATGCGTGCATAGCGTGACCGGTTCGCCCCGGGCAGGCTCACCGCCACCCGCGGCTGCAGGATGCCGTAGCCCGCCACCACACGCTGTCGGTCCTGATCGTAGCGCGCACGATTGAGCGGGTGCGCCATGGCGCCCACAAACTGCCACGCCGAATCGCGCGGCAGTTGGGTATCGGTGTCCAGTGTGATCACATACTTCACATCCGATAAGACCGCCGTCTTGCCGACGACCAGTGTGAAACGGTCATTCGATCCGCCGCGCAGCAGTCCGTTCAAATCCGCAAGCTTGCCGCGCTTGCGCTCCCAGCCCATCCAGACGCGCTCCTGAGCATTCCAGCGGCGCGGACGGTGAAACAGGAAAAAGATGTCGCCTTCAGAGCTCTGGTATTTTTCGTTGAGCTCTTCGATTCTCTGCCGGGCCAGGCGCAACAATGGTTTGTCCTCGGGCAGCGTTTCCGCGTCGGCGTCGCGGAAATCGGTCAGCAGACCGAAGTGGAGGTGGTCGACTCGATTGGCCAGGAAGCGCACTTCCAGCGCCTCCATCAGGTCCTCGATGTTTTCTGTGCTGGTGAGCATCGTCGGCACCACCACCAGTGTGCGCAATTCCGGCGGAATCCCATGGGAAAAATCCATCCGCGACAACGGCTGCGGCCTCGCCAAAAGCGTCGCCAGCCAGTTCACCAGCGCCACCCCCAGATGGGCGGTGCACACAACCGCAAGCATTCCGATCAACCCGAGCACCCAACCCTGCACTCCGGCCGCATTCGCCGTGGCCGCCAGGAACCCCGCAAAAATCGCCGTGGTCAGCACGATCGCACCCACATAAAGCGGCAGGGGAAACCGGCGGCTGAATTTACGGATAGCCTCGGCAGGGGATAAGCGCACTTGCACCTGCCGCTCGAGTTCTGCCAATCCCGCGTCAATCAGATAGCAGCCAACGTGCGCCGCACGCTCGTCACCGCCTTCCCGGGCCGCTCCCTCCTCTGCCAGCCGGATGGCCTGGCGCGCCACCTCGATCTCGGAGAGCGGACTGCTCTTGGCGACCTGTTCCACCACGTGGCGGTAGTGGTCCCTGGTGTAAAAATCCATCTTGTCGTAGACGTCGGCAGGATCTTTTCTCAGGGTCTGCTCGACAAGGCTCATCGTCTCCACGAACTCACGCCAGTCCATCGCGCCCAGGAAGCGGAGGCTGCCGATGCTGTTGCTCATCGAAACCTGGTCGGCGGCCTGTTGCTGGCTCTCCGAGCGCACCAACTGTTCGATGGTCCGGCCGGATTCGGACAGGCGCTGTTCAATCCAGGTGAGGGGCAGTGCCAGAGCTGGACCCTGGCCCTGCAGGCAGCGCGTGAGCTCGGCCACAAACGAACTCGTCATCGGCGGATTCGACCGCGCCATATCGGCGATCACCAGGATCAGGCCCTTGGGGTCTTTGCCGGCGATCTCCGTCATCCGGCCGGCCCAATGGTCGGCGCGGTTGCGATCGATCCTGGCGGCGGCGACCCGGGCGGCAACCCGCCGAAGGTTTTCGATCAGGGCCAGGCGCAGCATGATGGGGATGGCCCAGAGCTCGCCCAATTGCAGGGGGGTTACCGACTGGTAGGCGGCTACGAAACTGCTGAGATTTTCCGGGTCCACCCGGCCGTCGCCGTGCGAGATGGTTTCCAGGGCGATGTCATACACCCGCGGCAGCCCGGCCGATGGACCGTTCAACAAGCGCGGCAGCTCGCGGCTGTAACCCTTTGGCAGGTGCCGCCTGGCGATGCGAACCTGTTCTTCGATCAAATAGAAGTTATCGAGCAGCCATTCCCCGGCCGGCACGATCCGGCGCTTTGCCTTGACCGCCTCGGTCAGCAGACCGCAGGCGCCGATCAAAACGGTCTCATTCTCGGCCAGCCGCGATAAAAGCTGGTCCGCTGTGTGCGCCAAACTCAATTGGTGGGAGTTAGCCAGGGTTTTGCCGTGCTGTTCCATCTGCGCCGCACTGAACAGCTCCGCGCGCAGCGGCGGTTCGTCGCCGGCATACTTCGTCGCCAAGCCGCTTCTGCGGAGGTATTCATGCAAATGAAACAAGGTCCCGCGAAAGGTCTTGCTGCTCACCTTCATTCTTGAAGTCTCACTTCCTGAGCAAAATTCTTCAACTCCTCACCGTCGATGGATTCCTTTTCGAGCAGGATGGCGGCAAGCTTTTCCAGTGAGCGCCGGTGATCGTTCAACTTGAGGAGCACTTGCTGGTGCGCTTCATCGATGATCCGGCTTTTTTCTTCATCGATCTGCTGCGCTGTGCGCTCGCTGAATTCTCGCTCCCTCGGGGCCAACCCCATATCGAGGTAGCGCGACTGTTGATGACTGTAGGTCAAAAGCCCGAGGCGCTCACTCATGCCGTAGTCCATCACCATACTGCGGACAATGTCGCTGGCTCGCTGGAGGTCGTTCTGGGCCCCGGTTGAAATATCGGCAAAGATCAGCTCCTCGGCCGCCCGCCCTGCCAACAGCACCTGCAGGCGATCCAGCAGCTCATCGCGCGTCATGAGGTAACGATCTTCGGTGGGCAGCTGCTGGGTGTAGCCCAGTGCGGCAATGCCCCGGGGAATGATGGAGACCTTACTGACCGGGTCGGTGCTGGGCAGCAGCATCGCCACCAGCGCATGGCCTGATTCATGGTAGGCCACGATTTTCTTTTCCTTCGGACTCATGGCCCGGTTTTTTTTCTCGAGACCCCCAATGATCCGCTCCGCCGCCTGCCCGAAGTCGGCCATGGTCACTTCGTCCGCTTCCCCGCGCGCGGCGATCAGGGCGGCTTCATTGATCAGGTTCGCC
>Ga0272446_1005412_pt1 | contig 14143 bp, 10 predicted proteins | sample YNPCB0061_FD_194587 | JGI IMG/M metagenome (GOLD analysis project Ga0272446, IMG submission 194587) | Hot spring microbial mat communities from Yellowstone National Park, WY, United States - YNP-CB-006-1 | ecosystem: Environmental > Aquatic > Thermal springs > Hot (42-90C) > Sediment | place...
AATTGATCCGGCCCGATCAGTTTCGCTCCAAAACGTACTTCGAGGAAGTGGCCGGGCGCGTCTATGGGCGCTATAACCAGATCCTGCGCGCCAACAACGCCCTCGACTTCGACGACCTGCTGATGGAGACCGTCCGTCTGTTGCAGGAAAACCCGGCCGTGCGCGAGCGGTTGCAGGAGCGCTATCTGCACACGCTGGTGGACGAATTTCAGGACACCAACATCGCGCAGTACGTTCTGGTGACGTTGATCGCCGGCAAACACCGCAACCTGTTCTGTGTCGGGGACCCGGACCAGTCGATATACGCCTGGCGCGGCGCCGACTACCGCAACGTGATGCGCTTGCAGGAGGATTTCGCCGACCTCAACGTCATCGCGCTGGATCAGAATTATCGCTCCACCCAGACCATCCTCGACGCGGCCATGTCGGTCATCCGGCGCAACCCCAACCGCCGGCACATCAAGCTTTTCACCGAGCGCGGCCAGGGGCCGAAGATCGTGGTGCGCGAGCTGTACACAGAAGACGAGGAAGCGCAATACGTCGTGGACACGATCCGCGAACTGGTCGATCAGCAGGCAGCAGAGCCGGGCGACATCGCCGTGATGTATCGCACCAACGCCCAGTCGCGCGCGGTGGAAGACGCATTCGTGCGCGCCGGCATGCAATACCGGCTGGTCGGCGCAACGCGCTTCTACGCCCGCAAAGAGATCAAGGACGCGCTGGCCTATCTGCGCATCGTCAACAACCCGGCCGACAGCGTCAGCCTGCGGCGGGTCATCAACACGCCCCCGCGCGGAATCGGCGACAAGACCTTCGCCCAGCTCGAAGAGACAGCGCGCGCCAACGGCGTCTCCATCTATGAGGCGCTGACCAAAGGCGAGCGCGCAGGACGTTCGGCCCGCGCGCTCGCCGATTTCGCCGGCTTGTGGCAAAAGTGGATCGCGCTGCGCGACGAGCTGAGCGTCGGCCAGTTATTCGACAAGATCATCAACGCCAGCGGGTACCGCGACTATGTGAAAGACGGCACTGAAGAGGGCGAGGATCGCTGGGCGAACGTGATGGAATTGCGCAACGTGGCGATTGCCGCCGGCGATTTGCCGCTGGGCGAGTTTCTCAACGAAGTAGCCCTGGTCAGCGAAACCGACAACTACGACGAGAGCGCCAGCGCGCCGACGCTGCTCACATTGCACGCAGCCAAAGGTCTGGAGTTTCGCGTGGTGTTCATCGTGGGTCTGGAAGATGGCGTGCTGCCGCACAGCCGCAGCCTCGACAACCCAGAGCAGATGGCCGAAGAGCGCCGGCTGATGTATGTCGGCATGACGCGCGCCAAAGACCGGCTGTACCTGCTGCGCGCCTTCCGCCGCTCTTCCTGGGGCATGAGCGAAGCCGGCGCTCCCTCCCGGTTTCTGGACGACCTGCCGGACGAACTGATCGACCTGGGACATCGCAAGCGCGGCGCCACAGGGCGCCGCGACGCGCAGACAGCGCAGCAAACCTGGACGCCTCCAGCGCCGCGCAAGCCCGCGCCTGCCGAGTTCGCCCCCGGCCAGCGCGTCTATCACCAGAAGTTCGGGGAAGGCATGGTATTGCGCAGCACACGCCAGCGCGATGATGAAGAAGTGGAGGTGTTCTTTGAAAAGGCCGGCAAAAAACGCCTGTCGGCCACAGTCAGCGGACTCAAACGGATTGAGTGATTGAGTGATTGAGTGATTGAGCGATTGACGATTGACGATTGACACACTCAATCCCTGACTGCTGACTCCTGACTCCTGTCTCCTGACTGCTGACTGCTGACTCCTGACTTCTGTCTCCTGTCTCCTGACTTCTGGCTTCTGACTCCTGTCTCCTGACCCCTTCCCATGTCAGACAAGAAGACGCTCCGCGCACGGATGCGCGCACTGCGTGATGCGACGCCCGGCGCGCAGCGCGCGGAATGGAGCCGGCGCATCTGCGAACACGTCATTGCGCTGCCGGCCTACCGCCTGGCGCGCGTGGCGCACTGCTTTCTGTCCATCCAGAGCGAAGTGGACACGCGCCCCCTCATCGAACACGCGCTGGCGCACGGCAAGCGCGTCGTCATCCCGCTGTTCGTTAAAGGCAGCGACGAAACCCCCTGCGCCGAGATTCTGTCGCTTGACGAGGACGAATTCGAGATCGGCCGGTTCAACCTGCGCGCGCCAAAAGTCATGCGTCCGATTCCACTTGCCGAGATCGACGTGGTCTTCGCGCCGTTGCTGGCGTTTGCGCTGCGGAGCGGCGCGCTGCCGGGCGGCGCAGTATGCCGTCTGGGATACGGCGTGGGCTATTACGACCGCCTGCTCAGCCGGCTGCGACCGGAGACCCCAAAGATCGGCCTGGCGTTTGGATTGCAGCGGACGCCGGCGCTGCCCCTGGAAGCGCACGATGCGCTGCTGGATGCTGTGGTGACGGAAGAGGGCTGCTGGCCGTCCGCCTGACCCTGCGGCCGCATCAGCGCGCAAGGGTGCGCATCCAGCTTTTCAACGCCTCCAGCGGGCCGGCGGGCGCAGGCTGCGCGCGGCTGACGCGACAACGATCAAACAGCGCTTGCAGCGCGTCCGGGTCCATGCCTTCCGGCGATCCAATCATCACCAGCTCGGAGCGCGGCGGGCGATCCCCCCAGGGCTGATCGATCGAGATCGTGGCGCGGCTGCCTACCATGTGCACCATCGCACGATGCTCCGGCGCATCGGTCAGCCAGACAAAGCCTTTGGCGCGATAGATACTGGCCGGCAGCGCGTCGAAGGCGTCGCACAGCGCGCGATACGCCAGCGGCTCGTCGGTGATGTAGTGCCAGGCGCTGAACACCGACGCATGATCGTGCTTGTGAGCGGGGTCGGTCGCATGGCCGGCCTCATGAACATGAATGTCACGCGGCGCGCGCTGCAAGAGCTGCGCCGCCAGGCGTTCAGTCGCGTAGTTGCCGGTGGATAGAATCAGCTCCAACGGCGCGCGCCCATGGACAGTCTCGAGAATGCGAGCCGCCGGCGCAATCTCCAGAATCCACGAGCGGATGGCCGACAGTTGATCCGGCGTCACCAGGTCAATCTTGTTCAGGATCACCAGATCCGCGGCGGCAATCTGGTCCATCGCCAGCGCCATCTGGTCTTCTCTCAAGTCGCGCGCCTGCTCGGCATCGACGACGGTCAGGATGGCGTCCAGGTCAAAGAGGCCGCTCAACTGCGGCAGCATGAACGTTTGCGCGACGGCCACGGGGTCAGACACGCCGCTAGTCTCGATGAGGATATGCTCCGGCGCCGGCTGGCGATTCATCAGCCGCACGACGGCGGCCAGCAGGTCGCCGCGAATGGTGCAGCAGACACAGCCATTCGACAGGTTGACAATGCCCTCTTCTCCCTGCACTTCGGCCACCAGTTGCGCGTCGATGTTAATAGCGCCGAAGTCGTTAACCAGCACCGCGATGCGCAGGCCATGCGGAGCGCGCAGGATGTGATTGAGCAGCGTGGTCTTGCCGGCCCCCAGGAAACCGGCGAGGATCGTCACGGGAAGTTTACGACTCATGCAATGTCCAGACAGCGCCATCAGGCGACAACCGGAATCGCCAGGCCGGCGGCGCTCAACTCGGATTGCGTCGCCTGCGGGTAGTAGCGGCGCAGGTGATCCAGGCCGATCTCGGCCCGGCGCACGCGCTCCCGGCTCAAGGCGATCACGGTGTTTTCCAGGTGCGCGCCGCTGGGATACACATCCGGGGCGTTGCGCAGGCCAAACTTGAGGTACGCCGGCGCGCATACCCGCGCGATCTCGCCGATCTCGTAATAGCGAATGAAGCCGCCAAAATTGTCCGGCGCTTCGACATACAGATCGAGCGGCAGATCAACCGCCGCGCGGATAGCGGCCAGACTGGCAAGATCGAGATCGGTCGGCGGGTTATAAGTGCCAGCCCCAAGCTGCTCCTGCAAGCGCACACTGGCCGGGTTGGCCGCGCCCATCTGCACCGAGACTTTGACCACCAGGCCGGCCGGCAATTCGCCGGCTTTCTTCATCTCGCGGATCACCCACAACAACCCCTCGTCGGCGACCAGCACGCCGCGGATGCCCAGCGCGCAGGCGCGCTTCACATCCTCGACTGCGTAAACCAGTTGATCCATGCTGCGATGCCGCGCGCCCAGATTTTTACCAGCCGGCGACATGATCTGCGCGCCGGTTTCCCAGCCGGCGCGCGGCCCCACGAACAGGCTGACCTCGACGCCGGCTTCTTTGCCCAGTCTGGCCATCTCGCGGATTTCGCTGTCGGTAAGCAGCATAATGCCGCTGCCCTGACTGACGCGATGAACGCGCACCCGGCGCGCCTCGGCTTCACTCAGCACGGCTGCCAGGGCGCGCGGGCCTTCGACGCTGGGAATCTCGACGCGGTAGTGCGCGCCGTCGGGGAAGCGTTTGACGGAAGTGGGCAGGTCGTGCAGATCGCCGGGGGGTAGACCCAGACGGGTGAGAAAAGCGCGTGTGGCTTGCATGGGCATGGGGGGGGTGTTGCGCACTGCGTGTTGCGTATGGCGTATGGCGTGTTGCGTATCAGGCGACGGGGTTTTCGAGGATGAAGGACTCGTTGGTGTGCGTGACCGTCTGAATGCGCACCACGTCGCCGGCTTGCAAGGTGAACGATTCGGGCGGCACAATGCCGGTGCCTGTCATCACAAACACGCCTTCGGGAAATTCGGTCTCCTTGAACAGATAACGCACCAACTCTTCATAGCTGCGCTTCATGTTTTTCAGGCTGGTCTCGCCCTGGAAGGCCGGCGCGCCGTCGCGCAGGATTTCCAGGCGAATGGGCAGGTCGCGTATCTCATCGGGGTCGGCAATCACAATGCCCGGCCCGAGCGCGCAGGCGCCGTTGTAAATCTTGGCCTGCGGCAGATACAGCGGGTTCTCGCCCTCGATGCTGCGCGATGACATGTCGTTGCCCAGCGTAAAGCCGATGATCTCCTGCCAGCGGTTGACCACCAGCGTCAACTCCGGCTCCGGCACATTCCACGCGCTGTCGGCGCGGATGCGCACCGGCTCGCCATAGCCGACCACGCGCCAGCCGATGGACTTGAAGAAAATCTCCGGGCGCTCGGCTTCATACACCATCTGGTACACATCGCCCACCTGCGATTCGGCCTTGCGCGCGTCGCGGCTGCGCAGATAGGTCACACCGCAGGCCCACACTTCCTGGTCGTTCTCGATGGGCGCAACCAGCGCGTCTTCGGCTTTCTCTGTGCCCGGCAGTGTGCGCAACAGCGCATGGATGCCGGCGCGCTGCATGGTGAGCAACAGACTGAGGTTGAAGCCTTCGGGCAGATAGCAGCCCTGGGCTGCCCAGCGCGTTCCGCCGGGCACGGCGTGTTGGGTGAGAAAGATCATGATGGTTCGTCTCGTTGAGCAAAATACAGGCAGAGCAGGTCAACCGGCGCGCGCCAGGCTTTCCAGATAATCGGAAAAGGCCAACAGATCAGACCGCGCGCGACCATAGCAATCGCCCAGGCGTTCGACCAGTCGCCAGACACGGTCAGGGTCGAACTCAAAAGCGTAAACATTTCTGACGATGTGCCTGAAGCGCAGATACTCGTCCAGCGCGCGACTGGCGTCAGGAGACAACACCGCCGGACGAATCCCCGGCGCTTCTGCGCTCATCTGGCGCAGCAACTCTCGATGCCAGTCACGCCCCTCCGGAACAACACGATCCACATTCAGAGCGATGTGCTGAAAGAGGCGCTCAAGGCCGGTGTAGAAGTCATGCAGATTCAATGCCGCAGCGTCCACAAGGAAAGACTGCTCGCCAGGGCGCGTCTCGCAGTGTTGCATCGCCTGAATGGCGCGCTCGACAACCCGGTTGAGATCGCCCATCTCCGCCCGAATGCGTCCGCTGACCAGCGCGTAACGCTCGATCATAAATCGACTCCCTGCTCAAGGATGGCGCGGTAAACGGACGGTCGCGCCACAGCGATGTCCACCAGATTCAGCTCGATCTCGCTGCTGAGATCGTACACCGCCCCAATCGCGCGAAAGGTGTCTTCGGGCGGAATATCCCAGGCGGCGAGATCAACATCCGAATGCAGGCTGAACATGCCCGGCTGAACCAGCGACCCAAAGACCGCCACGCGCGACGCGCCGAAGTTTTCCTTCAGCAACTGCGCCGCCCGGCGCGCCAGTTGCCATGCCAGCGCCTCGCGGGCCTGCAACTGCGCCTGCAACTGCGCCTGCTCGCGCTCATGCCGGCGGCGGGCCATCTCGCGATAGTCGGCCAGTTTATCGGCGGGTATCTCCACAGGCATACGCGCCGAGTATATCAAGGCGCGGAATGCTACAATCGCGCGGCACGATGAAAAGCGCGTTGATTATCGGTTACGGCAATCCCGACCGCGAAGACGACGGCGTCGGCTGGCGAATTGTGGAACAGGTGGCCGCGCAACTGCCCGGCGCATCTATCACCTACAGCGCCCTCGATCTGCGCCCGCGCGACGGCGCGCCCGGCCTGTTGCTGGCGCTGCAACTGATGCCGGAGTTTGCCGAATGCGCGGCGCGCTTTGATCGCGTGTGCTTTGTAGACGCCCACACCGGCGCCTACCCCAACGACCTGAACATCGCCGAAACGCAGGCCGTCTTTCAGTCCTCGCCGTTCACGCATCATCTGACGCCCGACACCCTGCTGGCGTTGGCGCAGGCCGCGTATGGCCGGGCGCCGGAGGGCATGGTGATCTCGGTGCGCGGCTATCAATTCGGCTTCAAACAAACCCTTTCGCCGGCAACGGCTGCGCTGGCCAACCAGGCTGTGGACCGCATCCTGCAATGGCTGAGGGATATTGACGATTGATAAGCGGTGCGTTTGCGCGCGCCTATGCCAAATGCCACATCGAGATGCACGAGATATCCATCATGCAAAACGCGCTGGAGATCGCCGTCGAACACGCCAAACGGCAGAACGCCACGCGCATTCATCGCATTCACATGCGCGTGGGCGCACTGTCGAGCGTCGTGCCGGAGGCGCTGGCGTTTGCGTTCGATGTGGTGACGCAGGGCACGCCGGCGGAGGGCGCCAGGCTGGAGATCGAGCGCGTGCCGGCGCGATGCTTCTGCCCGGCCTGCCAGCTCGAGTTCGAGCCAGATGGCCTGTTCTATGAGTGTCCGCAGTGCGGCAGCCTGAATGTCGAAATTCGGGCCGGCCGCGAACTGGAACTGGCGTTCCTTGAGGTGAGTCGTCAGGAGCCAGACAACAGACGACAGATGACAGATGACAGAGATAACGAGTAAACAAGCGGCGAGCGACAGCGCTTTCACGCAGACTGTCGCCGTCAATGAAGGGATTCTCTCGAAGAACGATCTGTTTGCAGCGCGCAATCGCGCGCGGTTCAAGTCCAACCGGTTGCTGGTGCTGAACGTGTTGTCGTCGCCGGGGTCCGGCAAGACGGCGCTGATTGAACGCACGCTCACTGATCTGCGCGGCCGGCTGCGCGGCGCAGTGATCGTGGGCGATCTGGCCACCGACAACGACGCGCAGCGCATCGCCCGCAGCGGCGCGCCGGCGGTTCAGATCACCACCGGCGACATGTGCCACCTGGAAGCCGAACTGGTGGGCAAAGCCGCCAATCAGCTCGACCTGGACCATCTCGATGTGCTCATCATCGAGAACGTGGGCAACCTGGTCTGCCCTTCCGGCTACGACCTGGGTGAAGATCTGCGCGTGGTGCTGCTGGCGGCCACCGAGGGCGAGGACAAACCGCTGAAATATCCGGTGATGTTCAAAACCGCCAATGTGGTCATCGTGAACAAGATGGACATTGCGGAAGCGGCCGGCTTCGACCGCGCGACGGCGCTTGACAACATCCGGCGCATCGCGCCGCAGGCGACGGTGTTCGAGGTGTCCGCCCGCACCGGCCTGGGCATGGAGCAATGGTACGCCTTTCTGGAGCGTCGCGCGAACGAGCGCCGGCAGACTGAAGAGTAGGAGCAACCGCTTGGCCGTTGCTGCGATTGCCGTCCGCGCTTGAAAAATCAGCGCAACCGCCAGCGCCGACACGCGGGTCGCCTGAGCCACCGAAGCCGTGGGCTTCGACGCTGCGCCGACAAGACTCGCCTGGCTGTTGTGGCCGGCGCATCAACCACCCAGAGGCTGTATTTCGCTTCCAACCACACCACCGGGCGGAGGAAGGCAGTCCGTGCGGTCCAGAGTGTTTGCAAAGAACAGTGAGGCATCCTGCACACCGTCAGCGCATCAGTCGCGGGATGAAAGTGCGCCGCACGTGATACGGCGACTCGGCATAGCCGATGTCCGGCGCGCCGCCCTGGGGACGCAGCGCGCCGAAGTAATCCCTGACGGGACCGCCTCCCAGACCACCGTCTATGGCCAGGCTGACTGCTGCGGGACGATAATCGGCGTGATCTACGAAGCGCGCCGGCCCGCCGAATAGCGGCCCGGCCAGCATCACCGTCCCGCTCAGCGGTGCGCCGGCCCCGGCGATCAGCACATGGCTGACCTGGGCCAGGCCGGCCTGGCGCGCCAGCCCCACCGTGTGCGAGGCGATCAGCGTGTTGGTCAGGTAAACCGCGCCGGCCTGCACGCGCACTGCTTCAGCCGCCGCCAGCGTCGGGCTGACCAGCGTGATGTGCAACAAGCCAAGCGCGTCGTCGTCGCCATCGTGGACAGCGCAGACTGCCGCGCCGGTCGGCGCGCTGTTGCCGGCCCACAGGCTGTTGACCCACTGCGACCGCCCATTCACCGTCATGCCGGCCAGGTGCAGTCCCCCGCCACATCCGCCGGCGCGGTTGTCTCGCAAGCGCATTCGCTCCCCTTGCGCCGCGCCCCAGGCGAATATCCCGCCGCCGTGCTCCGTCGCGGTGTTGCTCAGGAAATCGCTGCCGGCCAGCGCGCTCGCGCTCAGCAGCAAAGCGCCCCCGCCGGAGCCATTCAGGGCAAACAGCGCGAACGGCGCTTCAACTGCATCCACGGACTGGATGGTGAAGGGGCCGCCTGTGCCAGCCGCGTTAGCCACAAACAGGCTGGCCGAGAGGACTGCCGACCCGCCGATCACTGCGCCGCCGCCGTTGGCCAGGGCAGTGTTGCTGATGAACGACGCCTGCGTGAGCGTGCCGCTGGCGAAGAGATAGGCCCCGCCGCCATGTCGCGCAGCGTTGGCGATGAACTGCGCCCCGCTGAGCGTCGCCGGCCCGCCCAGGTAGGCCCCGCCGCCCCAGCCCTGCGCGCCCAGCGCCTGATTCTGATCGAAGGTCAGCCCGACCAGCGTCGCGCCGCCCAGCACTGCCAGACCGCCGCCGCGCTGGCCGGCGCTGTTGCGCGCGAACACCCCTCCGCTCAAGGCCAGCGTGCTGGTGACATGCGCCCCACCGCCGGAGACGCCCGCCGCGTTGCTGGTGAAGGTGATCGGCGTCTGGACAATGGCTGCCCCACCGAAGGCCGCCCCGCCGCCCAGGTTTTGCGCCGTGTTACTGACGAAGCTGGCGTGGGTGAGCGTCACTGCCCCGGCGAAGAACGCCCCGCCGCCGCTGCGTCCCTGATTGGCCTGGAACTGCGCGCCGGCCAGGCGCGCCTGGCCCTGACTAAACAGCCCGCCGCCCTCGAAGCCGGCCTGATTGCCGCTGAACGCGATGTCTTCGGCGTCCAGGCGCGCATCGCTGCGGGCATAGGCCCCGCCGCCCCGTTCACCGGCGGTATTGCTGATGAAGCGCACCTGCCGCAGGTTGGCCAGATCGCCAAACGATGAGAGGTTGAAGTTAGCCCCGCCGCCATCGGAGCCGGCGGTGTTGCTGTAGAACGTGACGTCGGTCAGGAAGGTGATCCAGGTGAACTCTGCGCCGCCAGCGCTGAACAGGGCAGCCTGATTGTGGCTGAAGGTCACCCCTTCTGCGTGCGTCTCGTCGCTGAAGATCGCCCCGCCGATCGCGCGCGCGGTGTTGTGGGTAAAGGTCACCCCGCGCAGCGTGGCGCGATTGTCGAAGCGCGCGCCGCCGGCGCTGATGAGCGCCGCGTTGCCCTCGAAGCGTGAGTTGACCACCGTCGCCGGCCCATTGAACCCGAAGTTGACCCCACCGCCGAAGCTAAAGCTGAAGTCAGTCGTGCTGTTGCCGATGAAGGCGGAACCGCTCACCACGGCCGTCGTGTTGAAGTAGGCCCCGCCGCCACGGTAGCGCGCCGTGTTGCTCAACAGCGTGCCGGCGGTCACCGTCGCCGGCCCGCCGACATACAAGCCGCCGCCGCTGCCGTTAGTCGCCTCGCTCCAGCGGATGATGGTATTGCTGATGACCGCTGCGCCCTCGGCTGCCACGCCGCCGCCAGACTGGAATGAACCCGTCCAGCGCCCGTTCTGCACGATCAGGTTCTCCAGCGTGACCGGTTGCGTGGCATAGATGCCGCGCCCGGCCTGCTGCGCATCCACGATGGTAGGGTGCGACTGCGGATCGCTGGTCGTCCAGTCGGTCACGGTGTAGCCGCCGCGCAGGGTGAGCGGCTGGCCAATCGCCACCACCTGCGCCCCGCTGACGCCGGCGCACGTGCCTGCCACTCTCACCACATCGCCGGGGCCGGCAGCAGCGATGGCGTCGCGCAGCGCCTGGGCGTCGGCGCTTGAATACACCGTGCTGGCGTCCAGCGTGGCGAAGCAGGCGTTGGCCTGGGCCTGCGCCGGCTGCGCCAGCAGCACCCAGGCTGCGCTGGCCAGCGCCAGGCCGGCCAGCGCGCGCAGGGTCGTCCACCAATCACGTCGGCAGTTCATTCCGCCCTCCTGACGACCGGCACGTAGAGTCGGTAGGCGCCGGGGATGGTGACGCGCACGACGAGCGACGATGATGACGAAGACGCCTGCGCGCCCGCCTGCCCATCCAGGCTCTCCGGTCGGTGAGCCTGTCGAACCGGTGCCAGGTTGCCCAGCGCCGGGTCGGGCTGGCCGATGTGGACGAAGAACCACTCATCCGGCTCCGGCGCGCCGTCGTCCAGGATGGCGATCTGAATGGTCTTTTGCGTCTCTCCGGGCGCGAAGTTCAGCACGCCGGCGGTATAGGCGTAGTCGCTGCCGGCCTGGGCCGTGCCGTCCACAGTGAAGTAGACCAGCCCAACCGCCATCGGCAGCGGCCCGGCCAGGCTCACCGTGATCGTGGCGTTGCCCTCGGCCTCGCTCGCAGCGATGTTCAGCGCGTTCACCTGCGCCGGCGACAGGTTCACCAGCACCTGCACCGTCGCCGTCAGTGCGCCGTTGGCGTTCCAGGCGCGCACGGTGGCAGTGTAGAGGCCGGGCGCGTCGTAGGCGTGGGTGGGGTTCTGCTCGCCCAGCCGTATCCCATCGCCGAAGTCCCATTCGTAGTTCAGCCCGCTGCCGCCGATCACGCTGGCGGTGAAGGCCACGAACTGGCCGATCTGAACCAGCCCACTCGCGCCCGCGCTCAACCCGACTGGCGGCGCGTCAGTGATGACCACGGTAGCAGTCGCCACCTGCGCACCCAACAGGTTGAAAGCGGTCACGACGGCGGTGTACTGGCCGACCGCCGGGTAGACATGGCTGAGCGAGGGGCCGGCTGCCATCTGGCCATCGCCCAAATCCCAGGTGAAGCTGACCGGCCAGCCGGCGTCCAGCGCCGCTGCCATCGCCGTCGGCTGGCCGAGGAAGCTGGGGCCGCTGGCCGAGGCGCTCAGGCCGCTCACCGCCTGCTGCACCACGACAGTCAGTGTGGTCGTCAGGCTGTTCAGGCTGTTGCTGGCCGTCAGCACCACGCGGTAGTCGCCGGGCAGCGCGTACAGGTGCGAGGTTGTCGGGCTGGTCACGGCCTGGGTGACCCCGTCGCCGAAGTCCCAGACGTAAGTGACCAGGTTGCCGCTGGCCTGCGTAGCAGTAAACCAGGTCGGCGCGCCGAAGGCTGTCGGGCTGCTGCTCAGGGCAGCCAGCCCGACGATGGGCACCACATCGCTCACCCAGATCTGCGTCGTCAGCGTCAGGTAGTTCACCCCCAGGTTGAAGGGGTAGTCCAGGTCGTTCTCGATCACCACGCTGGCCGTGTAGGGACCGGGCGCGCTGAACGTCCATTGCTTCACATCCAGCCGCTCGTTGGGGAAGCCGCCCCAGGCGTCCGGGTTGGTGTCGCCGTCGAAGTCGTAGGAGAAGTTCAGCGGGTAGCCGCCGCTGGTGGTCAGGGTGAACGGCGTGGGCACGCCCACAGCGGTGAAGCTGGGAGCAGTGAAGCTGAAGGTCAGGCCGGCCTCCAGGATGCTCTGCCGCACGCGCACGAACGGATTCAGCGGGCCGATGGCGCCGACGCGGTTGAACGCCGTGATGGTGATCGGGTCCACCTCGCCGCCCACGGCATAGGTGTGGGTGAACACAGCGTAGCGCCAGCTCTCGAAGCCGTTGGTGTCGGACAGGTCGGCGGCGCGGGTGACGACCGTTCCATCGGCCCAGTCCACGCGCACCAGCGGATGTGTGACGGTGGGGGCCAGGTAGACGAACATGGTAAACGGCTGGCCGGCCAGCGTCTCGCCGAAACTGTCCAGCGTGCTCTCGAACATCACGCGCGGCCAGGCGCGCCAGGCCGGGGCCGTCTCCTGGATAGTGATCGGCAGGCTGGCGACGAGCACGCCGGCGCTGTTGAAGGCCGTCACCACGGCAGTGAAGATGGTGAGCGAGTAGGCCGGCGTGAACGGCAGGCTGTAGGCGTGCGTGACCGTCGGGCCATAGGCTGGCGCGCCATCGCCCAGTTGCCAGGTGAAGCTGACGTTGCTGCCGCCGCTGATGGTGGCCGTCAGGAACACCAGCCCTTCGGGGGCCGCCGGTTGCGGGGCGTTGCTGCCGACTGTCAGGCCGAGGATCGGGTAATCGCGCGCCTGCGCTGCTGCGGCGGCGGTGTTGTTGGCCGGCGCGTCGTCCACCGCGTCGCTGAAGGCGCGCGCGGTGTGCGTCGTCCATGTCCCAAGCGGCGTGCCGGGGGTGAGGGCCGCCGTCACGGTGATCTGCCGCGCCGCGCCCGGCGGCAGCGTCCCCAGCAGCGCGCTGATGCCGCCCATCCCAAAGACGCAGCTCCCGCCTTGCGCGCTGCACGCCGTCAGGCTGATGGCCGAGCTGACGGTGCTGGTCACCTGCGCGTTCACGGCGTTCAGCGGGCCGAGGTTGGTGACGATCAGCGTGTAGGTGATCGGGTCGCCGGGCAGCAGGCCGTCGCCGGTCTGCACAGCGTGGCCCAGGGCCAGGTCGGCCACCGGCCGCAGCACGGTGATCGTCGGCGAGCGCCCGCCGGTCAGCGGCGCCCAGTCGCCGGTCGCCTGCGCGGCCAGGGCGAACGACGCGTCGGCCAGCTCCGGCTGGACTACCACGAACACCTGCGCGCCGCTCGCCCCTATGCCCAGCGTGTGGCAGGCCAGGGCCTGTCCGCCGGGCAGGCCGGTCGTCTCGGTGATGCCGCAGCGCGGCGGCCAGTAGCCGACATCCTCCCAGATATCCAGCGGCGTCAGTTGCAGCGGCAGCGGGATGGTGATGTGGCGCAGGATCACATCCGGCCCGCTGCGCGTGATACTGATGGTGAACGTGATGCGCTCGCCCAGGTAAGCCGGGTTGGAAGACGGCGTGATGGTCAGGCTGAGGGCCGAGGGATAGGTGATCTGCGCCGCCGCCGTCACGACGTTATTGGCCGGCTGCGGATCGGGCGTGGCGTTTGTAGCGTTGCTGGCGACAGCAACGGTCACCACGCCGCTCGCTGGCGGGTCGGCCCAGAATTGAACCGTGGCCGTCAGCGTCCGGCTCTCGCCGGGGTCGAGCGCCACGTCAATCTGACATTCCAGATCATCCATGTTCGAGCAGGTGTAGCCGGTCGGCAGGTTGTAGAAGGGATTGAGCGCGTCGCTGGCCGTCAGCCACAGGTAGGGCATGACCAGCGCCGACGGGCCGGCGTTGGTGACGACCGCTGTGTAGACCAGGCTGGTGTGGCGCACCGCCTCGACGGCCGAGGGGGTCATGCTGAGCTGGTAATCGGCCTGCGCCTGCACCGCGCTGATCAGCTCGCGTTGGTCGTAAGTCGTCAGCAGGGCGCTGGAGGCAGTTACCACGCGGCGGATGAACTCGTCGTTGGTGAAGCGCTCCAGGTCGGCCTGCGGCGCGGTGACCAGCGTGATGGTGTGGGCCTGGCCAACGGC
>Ga0272446_1005413_pt1 | contig 14140 bp, 14 predicted proteins | sample YNPCB0061_FD_194587 | JGI IMG/M metagenome (GOLD analysis project Ga0272446, IMG submission 194587) | Hot spring microbial mat communities from Yellowstone National Park, WY, United States - YNP-CB-006-1 | ecosystem: Environmental > Aquatic > Thermal springs > Hot (42-90C) > Sediment | place...
GCCCGCCACGGCCAGCTTGTCTCGCTCATTGGCGGGCTGCTGGTCATGGCGATCGGGCTGGCGATGCTCTTTGACTGGCTCAGTCTCCTGCCGCGCTACTTCACCTTCCTGAACGGGGTGTAGGCGAGCAGGAGCGGGCCGCGGGGTGGCCGGCCGGGGTGCCGTAGGGGACGTGCCGCGGGGGGCGTCAGGCTCGCTGGTCTCACCGCCCCGGCGGCGTTCTTCGATGCAGGACAAACCGGCGCCGGCAGGTGGCCGCCGGGGGGGCGTCGCGAGGGCCGTTCTTCGGTGCAGGACAAACCGGCGCAGGCAGGTGGCCGCCGGGGGGCGTCGCGAGAGCCGTTCTTCGGTGCAGGACAAACCGGCGGAGCGAGCGCCCGACTGGCGCGTGATCGGCACCGCCCTGCTCCGGCAGCGCCAGTCTGTTCTTGCCGCAAGAACGTTCGGCCAGGACACGGCCGGTGGAGGGAGGGCACGTGGGTCTTGTTCCGGCCAGCAGAACGTCTGCCACCAGGTCGCGCCCTTCGGGGCTCTCGTCTGGAGTCTGTTGCGCGCAGCAGAACGCCCCGAGATGGGCGGCGCGGCGATGGGCGGGCGTGGGGCGGACCGCGGGCGCGGAGCGGAGCGCGGCGCGAGGGGCGGCCGAGCTGGCGCCCTGGCGGTCAGAGCGGTTCGAAGCGGAACCGGTCCCGGTCCCGGACGAGCCGGCCGACCGGCCGCCGGCGCTCGTGCGAGAGGACGACCGTCCAGCCCTCGTCGGCGGCCCGGGCAAAGAGGGACGCCTTCATCGCCACCGAGTCGAGCGGGAAGTCGTCGAACGCGGTCACCCAGCGCGGGTTCGCGCTCCACGGCCGCATGCACAGGTCGCCGAAGAAGGCGAGCGTCGCGCCGGGCGCCCGGACGAGGACGGCCTGGTGGCCGCCGGAGTGGCCGCCGGTTGGGACGACCGAGACGCCCGGCAGGAGCTCCCGCTCGCCCTCGGCCCAGCCCTCCGCCCCCCAGTCGCGGACCAGCCGAAGTTCCGGCTGGTCGTAGCTCGCCACGAGCCGCGGGTTGTCGCCGAGCGCGATCTCCCATTCGGCACGCTGGGCGACGATCACCGCCCGCGGGAACGCTCGCCGGCCCTCGGCGTCGAGCAGGCCGCCGGCATGGTCGAAGTGGAGGTGGCTCATGGCCACGACATCGATCGTCGCCGGATCGAAGCCGGCTCGCCGGAGCGAGGGCAGGATCGGCTCGCCCTCGACCTGGCGGATCCGCCGCACCTTGTCGTCGAACCGCTCGCCGATCCCGGTCTCGACCAGCGCCCGTCCGCCCGGGGTCTCGATCAGCAGGCAGTTCAGCGCCTGGAGGAGCCGGTGCTGCTCGTCGATCTCGTCGCGGACCTGCTCGTCCCACAGGATCCGGGGCACCGGGCCGAAGAGCGCCCCGGCGTCGGAACGGAACGTCCCGGCCTGGACGAGTGCCACGGTCGTGCCGCGGCCCAGGTCCCGCGACCAGTGGACGGCGTCGTTCAGGCCCATCGCGTCGGACGGCCGATGCCCGGCCCCGCCGGTGATCGAACAGGGCGGCTCAACCGAACAGGGCGGCTCAACTCGCCCCGGACAGCCGTCCTCACTTCGGCTCCGACCCGCCGGCCGTCCGGCGCCCGGCCGCGAAGTCGGCGTCGAAGGCCGAGGCGGTCGGCTCGCGCTGGCCCTGGTACTTCGAGCCGAGCCCGGCCGAGCCGTACGGCCGTTCCACCGGCGAGGACATCCGGAAGAAGCTGATCTGGCCGATCCGCATCCCGTAGTAGAGGGCAATCGGGAGGTTGGCGACGTTCGAGAGCTCGAGGGTGAGGGTCCCCTTCCAGCCCGGGTCGACGTAGCCCGCCGTCGAGTGGATGAGCAGGCCGAGTCGGCCTAAAGAGCTCTTGCCCTCGAGGCGGGCGACGAGATCGTCCGGCAGTTCGACCCACTCGAGCGTCTGGCCGAGCACGAACTCGCCCGGGTGGAGGATGAACGGCTCGTCCGGCTCGATCCGGAGCAGCTCGGTCAGGTCCGGCTGGAGGGCGCGGACGTCGATGTAGGCGTAGCGGTTGTTGCGGAAGACCCGGAAGCTGCGGTCGAGGTGGAGATCGACCGACGAGGGCTGCAGGTCCGCCGGATCGTACGGCTCGATCCGGACCCGGCCGGCCTCGAGCTCGGCCCGGATGTCGCGGTCCGAGAGGACGCTCACGTCCGCGCGCCCTCCGCGCTCCCGGCGCCGCGCTCGGCGTACAGGCTGTCGACCTCGCGCTTCAGGTCCTCGAGGTCCTCGAAGCTCTGGTAGACCGAGGCGAACCGGATGTAGGCGATGTGGTCGAGCTCGCGCAGCTTCTCCATCGCCAGCATCCCGATCCGTGACGAGGGAACCTCCGCCTGGCCGCTCGCCCGCAGCTCGGCCTCGATCACGTCGGCCGCCCGTTCGGCGGCATCGTCGGGCACCGGGCGCCGGGTGAGGGCCTTGCGCAGGCCGGCCGCGAGCTTGTCGTGGTCGAACTCCTGGCGGGTCCCGTCGCGCTTCACGACCACCAGCCGCGCACTCTCGATCCGCTCGTAGGTCGTGAACCGGGTGGCACACGCGGCGCACTCCCGGCGGCGCCGGATCGTCGCGGCGTCATCGAGGTCCCGCGAGTCGACGACGCGCGTCTCGTGCGCGCCACACTGGGGACAGCGCATCTGCCTTCGCTCCTCCACCACTACCGCTTGTGGTGCCAGGCGAGCATACCACTAGATACGGGGCTCGTCGCGACGCACGGGGTCCGAAGCGGCCGCCTCCCGCTCGCGCCGGCTGTACCAGCGCGGGTTGCTGCCCGGACGGGCGAGGGCGATCTCGGCGGCGTACTCGGCGATCGCCTCGCGGGCATGGAGCAGGTTCAGGTAGCCGCGCTTGATCGCCACCTCGCCCTCGGCTTCACCGCCGACGCCGCGAGCGGCGGCCAGGATCGTGCAGCCGTGCTCGACCATCCGGACCGCCCGTCCGGCACGCTCGATCTCGCCGACGAGGCCGTCGGCCAGCTCGGCCGCGGACGGTGGATGACGCAGCCCGCGCGCCTCCTGCGCGTAGCGGTCGAGGGCTTCGCTCCCGGCGGCGAGGCTCTCGCCGATCGCGTCCGGGGCGAGGGCGTGGCGGCGGACTCCGTCGATCCGCTCGATCAGCCCGCCGAGCGAGATGTCGAGCCTCGCGGCGAGGTCGGCGACCACGCGCCGGAAGACCTGGGCCTCGCGCGTCTCGACCACGACCTGCGCCGTCCGCCGCGCAACGACGGCGAACAGGACGACGAGGGCGACGAAGATGCCGAGCGAGACGACGATCGACGGGTCCATCGGCCCGGGCCGGCTCGCTCAGGTCCGCCGGGCGCGGAGCTCGGCCAGGACGGCCGGCACGACCTCGAACAGGTCGCCGACCACGTACAGGTCGGCAAACTCGGCCAGCGGGGCATCCGGATCGCGGTTGACGGCCACGATCGTCCCGGCCGACTGCATCCCGACCTTGTGCTGGATCGCCCCGGAGATGCCGAGCGCGACGTACAGCGTCGGCTTGACCGTCTTGCCCGTCTGGCCGATCTGGCGGGCGTACGGGATCCAGCCCGCGTCGACCGCCGCCCTCGTCGCGCCGACGACGCCGCCCAGCTCGGCGGCGAGCTCCTCGACGATCCGGAACCCCTCCGGTCCGCCGACCCCCCGGCCGCCGGCAACGATCACCTTTGCCTCCTCGATCGGGGCGGCGGCGCCGGCCTCGCTCACCCGCTCGACGACGCGCACGAGCGGCACGTCCGTCCCCGGACCCGTTGCCCGACCGCCCGCGCCGCCGGCGACCGGCTCGATCGTCCCGCTCGTCCCGGTCGTGACCGCGGTCACCGTGCCCGGCCGGACGGTCACGATCCCGTGCTCGACGGTGAACGCGGAGCTGGTCAGCAGCTTGCCGCCGAAGACGCTCATCTCGACGGTCGGACCGTCCGGCGACCAGCTCAGCCCGGTCGCGTTGGCGAGCACCCCCCAGCCCAGCCGGGCGGCGAGGATGCCGGCCAGGTCGCGACCGTCCGGGGTCGCCCCGACCAGGACGCAGCCCGGGCCCTCGCGCTCGAGCAGCGCCGCCAGGTCGGTCGCCGCGACGGCCGACCAGGCGTGCTCCCCGGCGGCCGGGTCCTCGATCGCGACGACGCGCGGCACGTACCGCGCCAGCTCGCGCGCCGGCTCGTCGGGCGCGGCGGCGACGACGACCCCGACCACCTCCCGGCCGGCCGCCGCAGCGAGCTCTCGGCCGGCGGTCGCGGCCTCGGTGCTGATCCGTGCCAGCCCGCCCTCGGCCAGCTCAGCGACAACCCAGATGTCACCGGCCATCAGATCAGCCTCCGTTCGGCGAGGAAGGCGACGACCTCGCGCGCACTCTCCTGCGGGCTGCCCCGGACGACCCGGGTCGCTCCCCGGGCGGCCGGCGGCCGGGCACCGAGGACCCGGGTCGTGGCGACCGACCCGCCGACGGCCGCCGGATCGAGCCCGAGGTCGGCGAGCGAGCGGACGGCGATCTCCTTCGAGCGGGCGGCCATGATTCCCTTGAGCGAGGGGTAGCGCGGCTCGCCGAGGACCTGGGTGCAGCTGACGAGGGCCGGCAGGGGGGCCTCAAGCAGGTCGTAGCCGGTCGGACTGATCCGCCGGACGCGAACGCGGCCGGCGGCGGGATCGGGCTCGATCCGGGCGGCATAGGAGAGGTACGGCAGCCCGAGCAGGGCGGCGACCCCGGCCGCGACGACCCCGGCCTGGCCGTCGGAGGTGTCGACGCCGGCAAGGACGAGGTCGAACTCGAGCGTCCGGAGCGCGGCCGCCAGGACCCGGGTCGTGGACAGCGTGCACGAGCCCGCGAGGGCCGGGTCGCTGACGAGGACGCCGCGCTGGGCGCCCATGGCCAGCGCCTTGCGCAGTGTCTCGGGCGCCGAGGCGGGGGCCATCGAGAGGAGGGTCACCTCGCCGCCGTGGGCCTCGGTCAGCTTCAGGGCGGCCTCGAGGGCGTATTCGTCGTTGCCGTTCACGACCGCCGGCGCGGCCGCGCGGTCGAGACGGAGGTTCGAGTCGAGCCGCTCGGCGCCGGCGGCCGGGTCCGGCACGGGCTTGACGAGGACGACGATGCGCACTGTGAACCATCCCTCCTGTCCGTCTCGTTCTCTCGTTCGCGCCCGAGGGGGCCGGGCGTCCGCGGCCGTCAGGATCGCGCGGGCTGGAAGCGGCGCAGCAGCGACCGGGCGACGACGAGGCGCTGGATCTGCTGCGTCCCTTCGTAGAGCTGGGTGATCTTCGCGTCGCGCATCATCCGCTCGACCGGAAATTCCTCGAGATACCCGTAGCCGCCGAGGACCTGGACCGCGTCGGTCGTTACCCGCATCGCGGTATCCCCGGCCACGAGTTTAGCCGCTGCGGCCCAGCGCCCGGCGTCAGTCGCGCCGGCCTCGACCGCGGCGCACGCGGCGTACGTCAGCGCCCGCGCCGCCTCGGTCGAGGCATCCATGTCGGCCAGGAGGGCCTGGACCATCTGGAGCTCGCCGATCGGGCGCCCGAACTGGAGCCGCTCGGTGGCGTAGCGGGCCGCCACGTCGAGGGCGCCCTGGGCGAGCCCGACCGCCTGGGCGGCGATCCCGGGTCGCGACCGTTCGAACGTGCGCATCGCGATCGAGAACCCTTCACCCTCGGCCCCGACCCGGTTGGCGACCGGCACGCGGACCCGGTCGAAGACGAGCTCCGCGGTCGGCGAGCCGCGGATCCCCATCTTGTGCTCGAGCCGCCCGACGCCGAAACCGGTCATCCCCTTCTCGACCACGAAGCAGGACAGGTTCCGGTGGCGGGGTGCCTCGGGGTCGGTCACGGCGAAGACGGTGACGAGGTCGGCGATGCTGCCGTGGGTGATGAACCGCTTCGTCCCCTCGAGCACGTAGTCGTCCCCGTCCCGGGTCGCCCGGGTCCGGGTCGCCGCCGGGTCCGAGCCGGCCCCGGCCTCGGTCAGGGCGAAGGCGATCAGGGTCCGGCCGGCGGCGAGGTCGGGAAACCAGCGCGCCTGCTGTGCTTCGCTCCCGGCGAGGAGGAGCGGGAGGGCACCGAGTTCCTGGACGGCGAGGATGAGCGACGAGGTGACGCACGCCCGGGCGATCTCCTCGATCGCCAGGCAGACCGTGAGCAGGTCGGCCCCGAGCCCACCGTAGGCCGGCGGGAACGGGAGGGCCAGGATGTCCTGGCCGGCCAGGAGCTCCTTGATATCCCAGGGAAACTCGGCGCTCCGGTCGATCTCCGCCGCGCGCGGTGCGATCCGCTCCTCGGCCAGGGTCCGGACGGCCTCGCGGAGCAGGGCCTGCTCCTCGGTCAGCCGGTAGGCGGAGGCGAGCGAGGCAGTCACCGGGGCATCGTAGCACCGGGCCGTGGGCGCGGCGGGCCGTCAGCCCAGGACCGGCAGCTGTCGTCCCTCCCGCTCGGCCGGAGCGAGACTGCCGGCGAGGATCTCGGCCACGTCCATCGCGCTCACCGTGCCGGGCGCCCCGCCGGCGGCGTCGGCGAGACCGTCGCGAAGCATCGTCATGCAGAACGGACAGCCGGTCGCGACCGTCCCGGCGCCGGTTGCGAGCGCCTCGCGCGTCCGCTCGGCGTTGATCCGCGTCCCGCGCGTCTCCTCCATCCACAGCCGGCCGCCGCCCGCGCCGCAGCAGAACGTCGAGCGGCCCGTTCGCTCCATCTCGCGCAGCTCGAGGCCGGGGACGGCCGCCAGGACGTCGCGCGGGGCCGCGATCACCCCGTTGTAGCGGGCGAGGTAGCACGAGTCGTGGTAGGTGACCGTCCGCCGCCCGTCCGCCCCGTCCCCTCCGCCAGCCGATGCGCCCGCCCCTCCCGCGGCCGCGACCGGCACCCGGTCCGCCACCCGCAGCCGCCCCTCGGCGAGCAGGCGCTGGAGATAGACCGAGTGGTGAACGACCTCGTAGCGGCCCCCGAGCTGGGGATACTCCACCCCGAGCGCGTTGAAGCAGTGCGGACAGGCGGTCACGATGCTCCGCAGACCGTAGCGCCCGAGCGTCTCGATGTTGCCCGCGGCGAGGACCTGGTAGACGTAGTCGTTGCCCATCCGGCGGGCCGGATCGCCGGTGCACGACTCCTCCTGGCCGAGGATCGCGAAGCGTACCCCGGCCGCGTTCAGGCAGGTGGCGAACGCCCGGGCGACCTTCCGGTTGCGCTCGTCGAAGGCGGCCGCGCAGCCGACCCAGTAGAGGACCTCGATTTCGGCCAGCCGTCCGGCCGCGGCGAGCGCGGCGACGGTCGGGACCTCGAAGGGCAGGCCGATCGTCCAGTCGGTCCGGGTCGCGGGCGCCTGGCCCCACGGGTTGCCGACGCTCTCCATCGCCCGGAAGGCGACCGTCAGCTCCTGGGGGAACCGGGATTCCTCGAGCACGAGGTTGCGCCGGATGCCGACGATCTTGTCGACGTGCTCGATCAGCACCGGGCAGGCCTCGACGCAGGCGCCGCAGGTGACGCAGTCCCAGACCGCGTCGTACGGGATCGCGTGCTCGACGAGCGGGATCGCCAGCCGGTCGGGGGTGAGCCGGTCGTCGAGCCCGTACGCCTCGCGCACGGGAGCCGAGTTCGGGATCAGCGGCAGGCCGCGCTCCGCCTCGCTGCTCAGCTCGCGGATGCCCATGATGAAGCTCTTCGGGTTGAGCGGCTTGCCGGTCTTCCAGGCCGGGCAGGCATCCTGGCAGCGCCCGCACTCGGTGCACGTGAAGCCGTCGAGCAGGTCCTTCCAGCCGAGGTCGGCGAGCGTCCGGAGGCCGAAGGTCTCGTCCTCGCGCTCGAGGTCGAGGGCCGGCAGCTCGCCCCGCGGGGCGAGCTTGCGGAAGTAGACGTTGAACGGGCTGGTGACGATGTGCAGGTGCTTCGTGAACGGCAGATAGCACAGGAAGGCGGCAACGATCGCGATGTGGCCCCACCAGAGCACCGCGAAGCCGGCCTCGAGCGCCGCGACCGGGAGCGAGCGAAGCGGCAGGGCCAGCCCGTCGGCCACGAACGCGCCGTCGATCGGGCCAAAGCGCGCCGCCTCGAAGGCCTGGGCGAGCAGTTCGCTGGCCACGACGCCCCCGATCAGGGCCAGGATGATCAGCGACGAGCGCGACAGGGTGAGCCGGCGCGGCCGGCTGACGAGGCGCCGGTAGAAGGCGTAGCCGACCGCGACCAGGACGATGACCGCGACCGCGTTCTGCAGGACCGAGGTGGCCGTCCAGAGCGCGCCGTCGAGCGGCCAACCGACGACGAGCTCGACGAGCCCGCCGGTGACGATGTTCGTCGTCCCGACCGTGAGCAGGACGAAGCCCCAGAAGATCCCCGCGTGCATCAGCCCCGCCCGGAGGTCCTTGAACAGCTTCGCCTGGCCGAGGACGTAGACGACGAGGCCGCCGACCCGGAGCGGCACGTCGGCGAACGGGCGCGACGGCCGGACGGCGGCGAAGATCCGCAGGTGGCGGGCCATGACCAGGGCGAAGAACGCGACCGCGCCGTAGAAGAGCGGGAAGACGAGCGGGTAGGCCGGCACGTGGGCAAACGGTTCGAACATCGGTCCCCCTCAGGGAGCGGTTCGGGGCTCAGCGCCGGGCAGGTCGGGCCGGCCGGCCTGGGCGGCGTGGTCGAACGGTCCGGCGAGCGTCTCGAGGGCATGGGCGAGGATCGGTTCGAGCGCGGCGAACGATTCCATCGACCCGCGCGGGCTGCCGGGCAGGTTGACGATCAGGCTGCCGGCCCGGACGCCCACGATCCCCCGGCTCAGGCTGGCCATCGGGGTGTGCCGGCGGCCCTCGGCCCGCATCGCCTCGGCGATCCCGGGGACCTGGTAGTCGACGACCGCCGCCGTCGCCTGGGGGGTCACGTCGCGCGGGGTCAACCCGGTCCCGCCGGTCGTGATCACGAGCCGGTGCGTGGCGGCGCCCTCGACGAGGGCCCGGCTGATCACCTCGAGGTCATCGGGCACGACCCGGCGATCGACCCGGAAGCCGAGCTCCACGAGGCGGGCGGCGAGGAGCTCCCCGGAGCGGTCGGGGCGTTCGCCGGCGAAACTGCGGTCGCTCGTCGTGAGCACGAGCGCCGTCGGCCGGTCCGGGCTCTCGGTCACCTCAGCTCTTCCTCCGTGCCACGACCCGGCCTGCCACCCGCGCCCCCGGCCGGTGCCCCGGCGTCGCCTTCTCCTCGCCCGCGGGGCGGAACCAGTCGCCGCTCTTGCCGCCGGTCTTCGAGACGAGGCGGATCGAGCGGATCTCGACGCCCCGCTCGACTCCCTTGACCATATCGTAGACGGTGAGGGCGGCGACCGAGGCGGCCGTCAGCGCCTCCATCTCGACGCCGGTCGGGGCGGTCGTGGCCGCCTCGGCGCGGATGCGCAGGACGCCCGCGCCGCGGTCGGGGGTGACCTGGACGACGAGGTCGGTCAGCCCGATCGGATGGCAGAGCGGGATCAGCTCGCTCGTCCGCTTGCCGCCCATCACCCCGGCCAGCTCGGCCACGGTCAGGACGTCGCCCTTCGCTCCCCCGCCGTCGATGACGATGCTCATCGTCGCGTCCGAGAGCGCGACTTCGGCCTCGGCGACGGCCCGCCGGGCGGTCGGCGGCTTCGCCGTCACGTCGACCATCCGCGGCCGCCCGCGCCGGTCGATGTGGGTCAGTCGGCGTCGCTCGACGCGAGGCTTCGGTGTCTGGTCCATCGTTCCTCCTGTCCGTCGCGCCAGCGCTGCGACGCGGACGGGGTCGTGATCGCCGGCCTCAGGCCCGGTCGAGCCACCACAGCTCGACCTCCGAGCCGGGGGGCAGCCTGTCGTGGGCCTCGGGAATGATCGCCAGCGCGTCGGCCGCGGCGAGGGCGGTGAGCATGTGACTCCCCTGCCCGCCGGCCAGGCGGACGACGACCCGGCCGCGCTCGTCGCGCAGCGGACCGCCGGTCGGTGCGCGGACGGCGGCGACGCGCACGAAGGCGCGCCGACCATGGCTCTTCGTCACCTCGTCCTCGAGCACGGCCCGGTCGGGCGGGCGGACGAGCTGCGAATGGCCGGCCAGGCGCCGGAGCGCCGGACGAACGAACAGCTCGAACGTGACGAACGACGAGACCGGATTGCCGGGCAGGCCGAAGAGGAGGACCGGGCGCTGGCCGACACGCTCGGCGAGCCCGAACGCGAACGGCTTGCCGGGCTGGATCGCGACCCGCCAGAGATCGACCCGGCCGATCGTCTCGAACGCGCCCCGGACGACGTCGTAGGGCCCGACGCTCACCCCGCCGCTGACGATCACGAGGTCGACCGTGTCGAGCACCGCGCCCAGCCGCCCGATGACGTCGTCGAGACGGTCGCGGGCAACCCCGAGCCCGACCGGTTCGCCGCCGGCGGCACGCACGAGGGCGCGCAGGCCGGGGCCGTTCGCGTCGGGCAGTCCGGCCGGCTCGAGCGGCTCGCCGGGGGCGCGGACCTCGTCGCCGGTGGCGAGGACCGCGACCCGTGGTCGACGGTGGACGCTCACCTCGGCCGTCCCCACCCCGGCCGCGATCGTCACCCCGGCCGGGTTCAGCGGCGTCCCGGCCTCGAGAACGATCGCCCCGGCCCGGAGGTCCTCGCCGCGGCGGCGGATCGAGTTCCCGGGCGGGACCGGCTCGTGGACGAGGCATCCGCCGGGCAGGGCGCCGGACGCCTCGCGGCCGCGCGGACCGGCCCGGCCGTCAGGATCCAGGGGTGTCGTCAGCTCGACCGGCACGACCGCGTCGGCGCCCGGCGGGACGAGCGCCCCGGTCGCGATCCGGACGGCCGTTCCGGCCCGGACCGTGACCGCCGGCGCGCTCCCGGCCGCGACCTCGCCGATCACGGCCAGGCGGACCGGCCGCGCCTCGGAGGCGAGCTCGAGGTCGGCGGCCCGGACGGCATAGCCGTCCATCGCGCTGTTGTCCCAGGGCGGAAGGTCGGTCGTGCTCCGGACCGGCGCCGCGAGCACCCGGCCGAGGGCCGCGTCGAGGCCGACCGTCTCTGCCTCGAGCGGGCCGGACACCGCCGCCAGGACCTGGTCACGCGCCTCCTCGAGACGGAGCAGCCCGCTCACCGCCCGCCTCCCGGGGACCCGGCCCGGAGCCGCCGGCGGGCGACGAGGGCGAGGGCGAGCGAACCGGCGACGAGCACGACCCCGACGAGGAGCGCGGTCTCGTACCAGAACTGCTCGGGAAAGAGCTGCACGAGTCGCTCCCGGGCAGGGTCGAAGGTGTAGCTCCCGCCGGCGAACAGGGACCGGTGGAAGAGCTCGAAGGCGGTCTCGAAGGCGACCGTGGCGAAGACGCCGAGGACGACGACGACGAGCGCGAGCAGGGTGGCCCCGGCTGCCACGGAACGCCAGAACCAGGGCGCGCCGCGGCCGACGAGGGCCCCCGCGACGAGCACGACGAGGCCGCCGAGGCCGAGGCCGCCGAGGGCGATGAAGACCGCCCGTACGTCGCGCAGGTGGGCCCGCTCGCGCTCGTCGAAGACGGGCTGTCCGGCGAGCGCGACGTCGAACGCGGGCGGGCCGAGGACGAGGTCATGGAGCAGCGCCCCGGTCACCTGCCCGACCTGCCCGTCGCTCCAGCCGGTCCAGGCGCTGACGTCGGCCCGGCCCTGCTCGAAGCTCACCCAGGCCGGGTTCAGGAAGAGGCCGACCGCGAGGCCGACGAGGACGACGATCGTCCCCGTCGCGACGAGCAGACCGGCGGCGGCGGTCACGAGCTGGCGGTGCACAGCGCGATCGTAGCGCCTCGCGGTCTCCGGGCGGATCACTCCTGCTCGAGCGTCCGCGCCTGCTCCCACCAGCCTTCGACGGTCAGATCGTCGGGCGGCTCGATCCCGAGCTCGCGGGCGGCGCGGGCGATCCGGGCCCGGAACGTGTCGAGGTCGAGGGCGAGGACGTCGCGCAGCCCTTCGATCCCGGCCTGGATGAAGAGTCGGTGCTCGGCCGGCCCGAAGGCGGCCAGGTTGAGCAGGAGCGCCTCGTCCCGCCACTCGGCGACGTCGTTGATCGTCGCCCCGACGTGATCGGCGAGGTACTGGCGGCGGGTCGGCGTCTCCGAGATGTCGAGCAGGATGCCGGTCGTGAACACGCCCTGCTTCTCGAGGCGTTCGAGGTAGACGGGCTCGATCCGGGTCAGCTCGGTGATCGGTGGCACGACGCTCACATCCCTCCAGCTAGATGGCTCCGGCGATGATGCCATGGGCCGCCGGCCCGCGCTCGCCCTGGCCGGGCGGGCGATCCCCGCGGCCGGGCCGGGGTCGCGCCGCCGGCCGTCCCGCTCGCCTCAGCCGGCCGGCTTGTCGCCGAAGATCGTGTAGTGCCAGCCCTTCTCGGCGATCCCGGTCAGCTCGATCATCACGTGCTTGATCCGGGTGTACTCCTCGAACGAGTAGCTCGACATGTCCTTGCCGTACCCCGACTGCCGGAACCCGCCATGGGGCATCTCGGAGGTGACCATCAGGTGGTCGTTGACCAGGACATGACCGAAGTTGAGGAGGCGCGAGGCGTTCATCGCCTTGAGCACGTCCCGCGTCCAGACCGAGCTGGCGAGGCCGTACTTCGTGTCGTTGGCCAGGGCCAGCGCCTCCTCCTCGGTGTCGAACGGGAGGACCGCCAGGACCGGGCCGAAGACCTCGTTCTGCACGATCTCGCTCTCCTGCGCCGCCCCGACGACGATCGTCGGGGCGTAGAAGGCGCCCTGCTCGAAGCCGGGCACGACCGGTCGGTAGCCGCCGGTCGCGATCGTCGCCCCGGCGTCCCGGGCGCGCTGGACGAAGCCGTCGACACGCTCGACCTGGGCCTGGCTGATCAGGGTTCCGAGGTCGGTCTCGGGAGCGAACGGATCGCCGATCCGGACGCTCTCGAAGAGCTCGACCAGGCGGGCCAGGAAACGCTCGTAGACCGGGCGCTCGACGTAGGCCCGGGTGGCGGCGGTGCAGTCCTGGCCGCCGTTGATCAGCGCCCCGGCCGTGGCGCCGCGGGCGGCCGCCTCGAGGTCGGCGTCGGCGTAGACGATGAACGGCGCCTTCCCGCCCAGCTCGAGGTGGAGCCGCTTGAGGTTGGCCGAGGCGAGAGCCTGGATCTTCTGGCCGGTCGCCGAGTCGCCCGTGAGCGAGATGAGATCGACGTCCATGTGTGCCGCGAGGGCTGCGCCGACGACCTCGCCGCGGCCGGTGACGACGTTCAGGACCCCGTCCGGGAGCCCGGCCTGGCGCGCCAGCTCGGCCAGCCGGACGGTCGTCAGCGGCGTCGCCGTGGCGGGCTTGAGGACGACCGAGTTGCCCGCCGCGAGGGCCGGCCCGATCTTCCAGATCGCCATCCAGAACGGGTAGTTCCAGGGAGCGATCTGGGCGCACACGCCGATCGGCTCGCGCCGGATCATGCTCGTGTGCGAACCGCTGTACTCGGCCGCCGCCTTGCCCTCGAGGTGACGGACCTGGGTGGCAAAGAAGCGCAGGTTGTCCGAGGCGAAGGCGAAGTCCGAGTCCCGGCGGAGCTTGTAGGCGGTCCCGGTCTGGAGCGTCTCGAGCCGGGCCAGCTCGTCGGCGTGCTCGTCGATCAGGTCCGCCAGGCGGTTGAGGATCGCCACCCGCTCGGGCATCAGGAGGTTGCGCCAGCGCCCGTCGCGGAAGGACGCCCGGGCCGCGGCGACGGCGCGATCGACATCGGCCTCGGTCCCGGCCGGGACGCGTCCGACGAGTTCCCGGGTGGCCGGGCTGCGGACCTCGATCCAGGCCCCGCCGGTCGAGGCGGCGGGGGCGCCGTCGATGAACATCAGGTAGTCGCGGGCGACCTCGATGGCCATGGCCTGTGCTCCTCGTCTGGTGATCGCGCTGCGCCGTTGGCGAGGGGACGAGTCTAGCGCACGGCGGGCGGTCCGCCGCCGAGCCGGCTCACCTGTCCTGCGCCGTGAACCGGCACGCCGGGCGCCCGGGCATCCCCGCTGCCGACCGGCCGTGCGCCCTCGGCGCCGGTCGGGCAGAATCGACCCTGCCAGCCCGGCCCGCCGCCGGCCGGAGGGGCCCAGTGGAGTCGCCCGGATGTCGTTCGAGTCTGTCCTGAAGTTCATCCACGTCCTGTCCGCGATCGTCGCGCTC
>Ga0272446_1005414_pt1 | contig 14132 bp, 5 predicted proteins | sample YNPCB0061_FD_194587 | JGI IMG/M metagenome (GOLD analysis project Ga0272446, IMG submission 194587) | Hot spring microbial mat communities from Yellowstone National Park, WY, United States - YNP-CB-006-1 | ecosystem: Environmental > Aquatic > Thermal springs > Hot (42-90C) > Sediment | place...
GTTCCTGTGAGAAGTGGTTCGGTTGGCGGTTGAAGAGCATCACCACGCCCTGAATTTCGTCGTTGGCCTCCAGCAACGTCACAATGGCGGCGCGGGGCACACTGTCGAAGTCGGTGAGCTTCACCCACCGGTAATCTTCCTGCACATCAGCCACCACAACCGGCTGTTGGGTTTGGATGACCCAGCCGGCCAAGCCTTCACGCTGCGTGTAGCCCATCATGTCGCCTTCACGGTAGGGCATGTTGTAGCGGGCACGGACGACCAGCCCGTCTGAGACGGTGTCAATCGCCAAGACAACGCCCATATCCGCGTTCAGGGTTTCGGCCAACATGCCTAGTGTGCGGTTCAGCGTCGTGCCGATGTCCAAACTGGCGGTCAGGCTTGTCGTGATCTGATACAAGAAGTTGGTACTATCGCGCTCGCGTTGCAATTCTTCGGTGCGCTCTTGGACGCGGGCTTCCAATTCGGCGTTGAAGCGGCGGGTACGCTCAAACAGGCGGGTATTCTGAATGGCGGTGGCCAATTGCGCCCCAACGGTAGAGAGGATACGCAGATCGTCGAGTTTGAAGGCACGGGGGTTATCAGAATCGCTGGCGACGAGTGCTCCTACGACAGTCTCCCCTGCGACCAACGGCACCCCCAACAAACACTGCGAGTTCAAAATGCGTTGCTGGGCGCCCTGATTGCGTAGCACGGAGTCGATTTCTTCGCCGACCAACCGCTGGGCGGCCCGGCTGCGAATGATGAACGATACTTCGTCGTCGCCAAGCGGATGGGGGGCCACTGGGAAGGCCGCCCCGCCGCGAAGCGCAATCGGGTAACTGACCTGTTCGCCGTCTTCGCTCAGGAGCGCCAGCAGCAAGGTTTGGGCGCGGATCAGCGTGGGCAGGGCCGCCCGCACCGTCTTGATGGTCTGAGCTTCATCCATAGTGGCCGCCAACTGGTTAGAAAGGTCGTTCAGGGTGAACAATTCCACCAGTTTGGTGGCCGTTTCCGTTTGGAGGCGGGCGTTCTCAATGCCGACGGCGGCCTGTGCGGCCAACGTGCGGGCTAGCCGGACTTCTGTCCCACTGAAGCTCCGCATGGGGCTATGCACTTCCAATTCAATGAGGCCAATGGCCTGATCGTGCACCGTCATGGGGATCACGATCACGCTGGCCGCCCCACGCCGCCGCAAAGCAACCCGCTCCGTCTCCCGTAGGGAGGCGTCCGACGCTCGGATCAAGATCATCTGGCGGGAGTTCAGCGCCCGTTCGAGGGTCGGGTATTCGCTCAGGGGGTAACGCGCCCCGCGCTCGTCGGCCACCCCGTCATTGCCAATTTCGAGGCCGACTTTCAATTCCCGCCCGTCAGGGTCCCACGTCGAAATCTTGCAACCGTCCACGTTCAGCGCACCGATCATCTGCTGTGCGACGTTGTTCAGCACCTCGTCGAAGTTCAGCGTTGCAGAGATGGATTGCGTCGCCTCAAAGAGCGTCTCCAACTCGCGGGTGCGGGCTAACGATTGCTCTAGCAGGTTGGCGTTCTGAATAGCAATTGCGGCCTGTGAGGCGATCGTCTGCGCCACTTCGATCTGGTTGGGCCGGAAGTCCACCGGTTCGTTGAGCGCGTCAAACGTCATCAAGCCGATGATCTGCCCACTGACCGTCAGCGGCGTGACCAGTTGGCTGAGGATAGGCGGCTCTGCGTGCAGGGGGCTGGCTAACGGCGTGCGGGAGTCGTGCAGGGCGTTGGGGATCGCCACCGGGAGCAACGTCCGCCGAATATCGTTAATGAGCGGGTTGGCAGAGACGGCGATTTCGGCGGTTTCGTCTGGTGGGACTTCCCCACGTGGGTATTCGATCACCAGTTGGAGCGAGGCCGCCTCTGGCATGAACAGGAAAGCGCTCCCCCGATCCACGCCCAGCAGGTCGATCATTTCGCGCAGGGCGACCTCAAAAATGTCTTCGGTGTCCAGCGTTTGGGTGAGCGCGTTAGAAACGCGGTACAGCAGGGACAAACGCCGTGCTTGTTGGTCGAGTTCGGCAGCACGGGTGTTGGCCTCTTTGTACAGTTCAGCGGTGGTTGCGGCGGCTTGCTGCGCATCTTGCAAGAGTTGGGCATTTTCCAACGCGACGGCGGCTTGGTTGGCATACGTGAGCGCCAATTGGGCCATTTGCGGGGTGTAGAAGCTAACTTCGTCGCTTTCCAGCACCAACAGGCCGTTCAACTTCCCCCGTGAGACCAACGAGACGCCCAACCAAGACCGGGTGGATTGTTCGCTCGCCATTGGGAAGCGCGAATCTTGCCGAATATCGGGAATGTTCAGGACTTGCCCGCGAGAGGCGATTTCCCGGAACAGTTCAGAATCGGCGATTTCGGCCTCAATGCCGTACAAGCCACTATCATCTGGGAAGCCACGCGCCGCCGCAATGATCAGGCGGTCACCGCGTCGTATCCACAATGTGCCGCGATCATAGGCGACGAAGGTAGAGAGGTGGTCGAAGATGCGCTCGGCAATCTCGCCGGGTTCGAGCAGGGACGCCAGTTGGCCGGAGACTTCGGTTAGCGTGCTGAGTTGTTCGTTGCTGCGCTTGAGGTCAGCTTCGAGCTTGTGACGCTCCGTTATGTCTTCGACCAAGATGACCGCACCGGTGATCGTCTCACCTTCGCGCAGGGGGTACACGTAGTAATTTCGCACCCCTACGGAGGTACTGCCGATCTGGGTACTGACGTCAAAACGGGTCTGGAGTTCGCCCGTCTCTAAGGCCCTTGCCAGCGGCACTTCCAGCGCGTCGCGGTAGAACGGGCGGTAGTCAAACAGGTATTCGCCCAGCGCATTATCGTCCCAACCGTAGGTATGCCGCATATAGGCATTGGCCGTCCGCACCCGCAGATCGCGGTCTACGACGATGATCCCCTGCTGGATGGACTGGATCACGGCTTGGTTGAAGCTGGTCAGGCCGAGCGTTTCTTGGTACAGGCGGGCATTTTCAATGGCGACGGCGGCTTGGACGGCGAAGGCAGTGGCCTTCTCCACATCTTCGCTGGTGAAGGGGCGGGTTGCATCGGTCTGAATGAAGGTGAGCGCGCCAATGGCCCGCCCTTCGCGCAACATCGGGACGCCGAGCATGGCGTGGACGTTCGTCTCCGGTGGCAACAACGGCTGAACCCCTTCGGAGCTGGTGTCGTGGCCCTCCTGTCGTTGAATGTCCACTACCTGTGGCGTCCCTTGTTGGATCACGCGGACGCCGAGTACCGTTTGGTCGCTCAGGGGGATGCGCTGCCCGATGAATTCCTCCGCACCCGGCCCGCGCCCACTCAGCCCGACAATCTCATCCCCCTGTAGGAGCCAGACATAGGCCCCAGACACATTCAGGATCGTCAGGGATTCTTCGCAGATCGTGCCCAACACGCTTGCCATGTTCAGGGACGTGTTCACCGACTGCCCAACGCGGCTGAGCGCCAACGAGAATCGCTCGCGGTCGATGGTCTGCTGGAGCAGCTGGGCGTTCTCGATGGCAATGGCAGTCAGGTTTGCCACGCGGGAAACCAGATCGAGCGACTCGTGGAAGCCGTAAGCATTGGCGAGGGTGCTGCCCATGTGTAACGCGCCGACGGCCCGCCCGCCCGCCACCATCGGCACGACGAGGGCCGTCCGCTCGCCTTCCCCAAACCATAGATTGAGGTCAGTATACGTGCCGCGGGTCTCTTCGTGTTGCAAGGCGTAGACCTTCGCCACGCCCTCACTCGTCGCAAGGCCCATCGCCGTATTGGCAACTGGGAACGGTGCTTCTTCCTCAATCTTCAGATCGCCGCGCATGTCAATCGTAATGCGCGAGATGCGGAAACGGGCATCTGGGCTGTTGCCGCCGTCCAACAGGGCGATGTGCATCCGTTGGAAGGGGATCATCTGTTGGAAGCCGTTAGCCACCCCCTCGATGATCTCGTTCAGGTCAAGGGTGGAGGTGATCGCTTCCATCACCTCGTTGATCTGGGCTTCCTGCTGGGCGGCGGAGGCCATTTCTCGGTACAAGCGGACGTTTTCAAGGGCGAGGGCCGCCTGCGCCGCGAACAATTCGATAGGCCGCAAGCTCGATTCCGACGGGACAAGGCCATCGTTGGGCGTATCTAGTTGGATAATGCCGATCAGGCGGCTACGGTCAAGGCCGTACAGCGGCAGGTAGATCGTATCGAGCGGATGCCAGTCGTCTGAGGGGCGTGGCGAAACGGTCGGAAGACGCAAGGTAGAGGCCCCAGCGACAATGTTTGGGTCGTTCAGCCCAGCCATGAGCTTGTTTTCCGTCACCCAAGGGTCAGACACGCGGATTAGGTACGCCCCGCCGAGCCGGTACTGACGGAATTCGGGGTCGGCCAAGCGTTGCGCCCAGACCTGACCAGAGAGGACGTTCTGCCGGAAGCGCTGATCGTCTTCAGGGGTGAAGCCCGCCGTGACGATTTCTTGCGGTTCAAGGTTGGCATCGCGCAGGGTGATGGCCACCCGACGCCATCCAGCATTCCGGATCGACTCAGCCACGATTTGCAGACGGCTTTCAATGCCGCTGGCGCGCTGCAATTCGCCCGCCACCACGTACAGTTGTTCCAAGCGGTCGCGTTCCCGCCCAACGGCCTCCGCCTCAGTTTTATAGGCTTGCAGCAATTGGGAATTTACGATGGCGAGCGCCGCCTGATAGGCGAGGGTCTCGAGGGCCTCGATGGTGCGGAGGGAAGGGCGTAGGCCGTTACGGGGGTCGTCCACACTGATCAAGCCGATGAGTTCGCCCTCAGCATTGCGCAGCGGAACCAACAGCAAATCTTCGCGTTTCCACTGGCGGTTGTTCGTACTTTGGCTGGCCGTGGGAAGGGTCGCAACGCTCCCCACGGGTAGGTCGGGGGTTTGCCATGTGGGGTCTTCACCGGGCAGGAAGTATGAATTGCTGATCCGGTAACGTGGTTGGAGTAACCGATCTAGGTTTTCGAGCTTGGGTTGGACGGCCCGAAGTTCATTCCACGTCGCCAGCGTCAAGCCGGATTGGGCCACGCGGCGGGTGACGCCCAAGCGCCTATCGACGAGGCTCATGACCACGATCTTGAAGCCGACACTGTCGCTAATGGCGTGCGCAACCGCCTCCAACACCGTCTCAATATCTTCACCGGAACTAAGCATTCGGCCCAGCTCAAAAATCTGGGTGAGTTGTTCGCCGCGCTGTTTGAGCAATTCGGCGCGATCTAGCTGTTCTTGATAGCGTTCCTCATTTCCCAAACTGATCGCAATTTGGTTGACCAGCGTTTTGGCGAAGTCCTGCGTATGGACGGGGAAGGCCCCTACCTGCTGGCTGGCAAAATGCAGCACCCCGACGATCTGTTCAGAGTACGTGATCGGGGCGGCGATGGCCGAACGTGCGTCAGCGGGCAACGGGGCAAGGCCCGCTGTCGCGTAATCATCAATGGCAATAAGATCCTGCGCGGTAATCGCCCGAAGTTCAATCGGGGCCAACCCGCCCGATAAGCCCTTGATCGGCCCGAAGCGGCGTTGGAAGACCGGCGTTGAGATTTGTTCGTCCCAATCCTCGTTCGGCTTCAGCAAGACGATTGTCACGTAGTCCGCGTTGGTGGTGCGGGCGGCCTCCGTGCGGATGACTTCCATCAGGCGGTCGAATTCAGTGGTGCGGTTTTGCTCATAACTGATGCGGGTGAGGGCGTCTAATTCCCGAATACGGATGCGCAGATCGGCATCGGTGGCCTGATAAAGTTTCTGGCGGTCTACTGCGGCGGCGAGTTGTGCGGCAATCGTCTGCAAAAGGCGCAGATCGTCAGTGGTAAACTCCCGTGCGGTGCGGTTGGCAACCGTGATCTCGCCGTAGCTGCGGTCTTGGGCGATCAGCGGGGCTTGAATGGCCGTTGCGAAGCCAAAGCGCTCCGCAATTTCACGGTAGAGGGGCAAAATGCGAGGGTCGCTGCGCAGGTTGTTGCTCAGGAACGGGCGGCGGGCGACAGCGACGGTTTGTTGGTAGCCGGGCCGATAGGTGTCAATCGTGATCGATTCCGTCCAGTTGCTGATCCCGGCCGTCCATTCTGGCCGGATGGTCAGTTCGCCCGTCCGGTCATCCATGAGGGCAACGGCGCACACTTCTGCCGCAAACAGGGCTTGTGTCTGGGTCACCAAGACCTTGATCACTTCGGTGAGGGGCAACGTGCTCGAAGCGGCCTCAGCAATCCGCCGCAAACTGTCGGATTCGTCAGTGCGTTCGCGCATTTCCCGGTACAGGCGGGAATTTTCTAGGATCACGGCGGCTTGGGCGGCGAAGATCGACAAGACGCGGGCATCTTCATCGGTGAAATCGCGGTTATCCAGCCGGTTAGAAACTTGCACCACGCCCAACCGCCGCCCCCCAATGCTGAGGGGAACCATCATCGTTTGGCGCACCCCGATCAGCATGGCGAGTTTGTCCAAGCCGGAATCGCGCAGGACGGGGTCGGCGCGGAGTTCGTTGCTGATCCAGTAACCGCTTTCGGTGTACAGCTTGTGGAAGGTCGTCCCGGGCGTGATCACGATCCGGTAGTGTCGGATCAGGTCATCTTCGACGCCGAAGAAGGGCGGGCGGCTCACAAGTTGGTTGCTGACCTCATCGTACAGCAAAATGCCGCACATTTGGCAGTTCATCAGCTTAGCGATGCGCTCATTGAGGTAGCTGTACAGCTCTTCAGGGGAGTGGAGCGCCCCAACCGCTTGGCTGACCTGCTGCAAGCTGCCCAATTCTTCGCTGCGACGGCGTTCTTCTTCGTACAAGCGGGCATTTTCAACGACGATCGCCGTCTGGGAGGCGAACACGCTCAGCAAGCGCATATCTTGTTCGTTAAAGCCGGTGTTATCGTTCTTGTTGGCGACCTGAATCACGCCGAAGCGCCGCCCCCCAACAGAGAGTTGGACGAGGGCGGTCTGCCGCACGCTTACTGCCGAAGCAAGGCTGCTCAAGCCCATCTGTTGTACGATGTCATCAGCGAGGGCGTTGTTGGTATACCACCAATCGCGGGTGTGGTAGATCAGGCGGGCCGGGCTATCTTCGGCGAGCGAGATACGGTACATTGAAATGATGGTTTCGGGCACGCCGTAGAAGGGCGGTTGCCCAACGAGCAGCTGTTGAACTGGGTCTTCCAACAGGATTCCGCACATCTCCACATCGGCCAGCAGCGCGATCCGGCTGGTGAGTTGGCCATACATCTGGCGGGGGTCGCGCAGGCTGGTCATCACGCTGGCGATCTGCTGAAGGCCGGAGAGTTCGGCTAAGCGCTCCGATTGGGTCAGGGACAGGCGGGCATTTTCAACCGCTAGAGCAACCTGACCGCCAACGGCCTGCAGAAGCGCCATGTCTTCATGATCGAAGGCGATCCGGGCTTTGCTGGCCAGTTCAATCGTGCCAACCACGCGGTTGTTGAGCAGCATAGGCGTCCCGACGAGGGATCGAATCCCGAAGGCGGCAATCTTGGGGTGGACGTCGGGGCGGAGGCGGGTATCGGAGATGAGCAACGGCTGGCGGTAACGGGTGATCCAGCCAGAGCAACTGTCATCGAGGCCGTAGGCGTTATCGTTGTTTTCGAGCATCTCGAAGTATGCCCGTTCGCCACCGCGCCCCTTAGGGGTGAGTTGCTGCAAATCCTGATCCCACAGGTTGATTTCGGCCACATCGTAGGCGATGACCGTGCCAAGCACGCGCAACACCTCGTTGAGCGTTTCTTCAGTGGGGGCTTGGGCGTTCAGTAGCGCTGTAATCTCGCTCACGGCGCGCATGGCCTCCGCCGGGTCGAGCATTTCACGGCCTGCGTTGGGGGAGGCAATCTCCCGCAGGACGATGACCATCTGGGGGGTGTCCATGTGCGGGACGTAGTGGGAGGTCGCTTCCACCCGCCGTGCCCCGATGCGGAAGCTGGCTTGGCCTTCTTTGCTGAACAGTTCCAGAAACGTTTCAGAGGGCTGAACGCTTTCGACGATCAGTTCGAGGTCGGGTTCCCCGCCGTTCAAGTTGAACCATTTTTTGGCGCGTGGGTTAGCAAAAACTAACCGTCCCCGCCCCTCCGCGACGATCACAGCATCATCGTTATCAAGGAGGTTGACCTGCACAACAGAATCTGGGAGCGTTTCGACGAAACGTGTCCGTTCTTGGCGCAGCCGCGCCAGCAGGTACACCGCCCCGAACATGCTCAGCCCGACGACGATCAACAGCAGGACAAGACCGATCATGCGTCTGCTTTTCCCACTTTCACCTGATAAATGCCCACCACACTGGGCGGGAAGGGCGGACGGTTTTCCGAACTAAGTTCTTGCGTTCGATGCGCTCGGCAGGGCGGCTACCAACTGGTTTCAATCGGCTCGAAGGAGTCACCCTGCGGGCGACGGCGGGCTTCGGCGGCCAATTCCGTGATCTCCCGAATATCTGCAAAGCGCTGTTTAGCATTGCTGACCATGCCGATACCGAGCGTCATCAGCGGGATGATTGCGCCGTTTTCCGCCACGATATGGTTACGCTCACGGTCAATGAAGTTATAGTGTTGCTTAACTTCCTGATCGAAGCGCTCGGCAAGGCGTTCTTTCAAGGTCGTGGCCCGGCTGGAATAAGTAATGATCACGAAGTTATCGTTCCCTGCGTGGCCGATGAAGTCATCGGGCGTGCCGTATTCGTCGGTCACTTCGCCGAGGATCAGGGCGGCAAAACGCAACACTTCGGTGCTGGCCAGCACGCCGTACGCCTCTTGGAAGGCGTCGAAGTGGTTGATCTTGATGTCCATGTAGTGCCACGTCTCCGCCGTGCGCATCAGTTCACGCAGTTGTTCTTCGATCAGGCGGCTGCTGGGCAGGTTAGAACGCGGATCCATGCTCTTTTCGCGGTCAACCCGTTCAATGGCATTCTTCACGCGTAGTTTGAGTTCTTCAATGTCAAACGGCTTGGTGATGTAGTCATCCGCACCGAGTTCCAATCCCGCGATCCGGTCTGAGCGTTCGTCACGTTGGGTCAGGAAGATGATCGGAATGTGGCTGGTGCGCGTGGTTTGGCGCAGTTCCCGGCAAACGGCGTACCCGTCCATATCCGGTAGCATGATGTCCAATACGATCAGCTGGGGCAGTTGCTTGCGGGTGAGTTGTAATGCATCACCACCGCGCGGGGCTACCTGAACATCGTAGCCTTGCCCGGTGAAGTAAATCCGCAACATGTTGGAAATATCGAAATCGTCCTCGACGACTAAAATGCGTCCCTTACTCACCGTCAGACCCTCCCCTGAGAATGGGCATTCCGTTGGATTTAGATGACTTACCTTAAAGAGCGATTGTACCATATGTGGCGCAAGGCCACATCATTCCCAACCGAGGGCAAACAAAGAAGGATGAATCGCGTGGGGTGTTAGCCCTACTACCCTGTGCCCGCTTTTCCCCCCCCGCCCCTCTGACCCTACAGAACGCCTGCGGCGGCGGCAACGGCTGCCGCCGGATGCATAATACCCGCCCCTTGCCGTTCCAACGGCACGTCGGGGAAGCGCACCGCCGTTGATTCCAAGATCACGCGCACCTCATACGGGTTCAGGGCGGGGTTGGCCTCTAACATTTGCGCCACAAGGCCCGCCAACACCGCCGATGATGCCGATGTACCGTCCACGTGTTGATGGTAGGCATCGATGATCTTGTGTTTATGAATCAGGGCGCGGATTTGCCCATACACCCCTTCGTCGGGGGTGTACGCCGCCGCTTGATGAATGCCCAGATCGCGGTAACCTGCACACAGCAGGCGCGTTGCTTCCGCCGCGTCTGTGACGTGCAGCAAAGGGGCCAACCAGCGGGCGTGCCGCATCATCTGGGAACCCGGCAAAATCGGCGAGGGGAGCCATTGGGCCGGCGCCAGAATATCCGGCTTGTGGCTCCCATCGTGGGCACGACCGTAGTTGTGGTGGTAAAGCCGCCATTGGTTGACGTCGGCGCTGTTGTTATCGTCCACGCCACCGACAATGATCGCTTCGGGGGCGCTGGCAGGCGGTAACAACACCGGTTGGTTGGCGTTCCCCGCCGCTACAACCACTGTGACTCCCTCTTGGGTGAGCCGCCGTACCACATCGTGCAGCGGGTAATGCGGATCGTGGTTTTCCCAATCCCCACCAACGGCCACATTCACGACCCGAATGTTCAACCGCTGATGGTTCGCGGCCACCCATTGCAAGCCGCGTAGAATATCCGGCTCTTTGATGCCGCCGCGCGGGTTGGTGACGCGCACAAGGACGACTTCTGCGCCGGTTGCCAAGCCCCGATAGCGCCCCTGAGAAGTGCTCCCATCACCTGCTGCTAGCACGCTCGTCATTTGGCCGTGCCAGCTGAACACGTCGGTGCGGGTGACGCGGCGGGTTTCGATAAAGTGGGACGTGCTGGCATCCACATACAGCCGGATTCGCCCAGAGAGATCGCGGTGCGGGTAGAAGCCGGAGTCGATCAGGGCGATCACGACGCCGCGTCCGGTATAGCGCGTGGTAGCGCCTGTGCGTTCGTGCAGCGAGAGCACATCGGGCCGTGCGCCCGCGTAGGGAAAGCTAGCAGGGAACAAAGGGCAATCCTTCTATGGAACTCAGCCCGCGGAGAGCGAAGCTATTGTACCCCAACCCAGCGGGCGGGGCTCAGAAAATTGGCGGTTGACCGTCCGGCCTACGGTCTGATGCCGAAAATTCCCGAAACCTGAAGTCGCTCGAAGCAACGCGTTTTCGATGGATTTCGACAGGCTGGCGAGGGGCAGGGGAGATTCTGCCCCCAAGCGCCCCGTTCGGGGTATACTGAACCAAACAACCGTTAGCAAATAGACTGACTATGAGGACTTTTCCCGATGGCTGTCGAAATGAATACGACTTCTCTCAACCTAACCCTCTCCCAAGAACATGAGGAAATGCGCCGGGCCGTGCGCGACTTCGCCCGTAGAGAAATCCTGCCGGTGGCCGCCCACTTCGACGAAACGGGCGACTTCCCATCAGACGTTGTGCGGAAGATGGGCGAAATGGGCCTAATGGGAATCGAAGTACCCGAAGAATACGGTGGGGCGGGCATGGATTGTATAGCCTATGCGCTGGCGATGGCCGAAGTTGCGAAGGCCGACGCCGCCACGAGCACGATCATGAGCGTGAATAACAGCTTAGTATGTCATGGCCTGCTCAAATTTGGGACGGAGGCGCAAAAGCAAAAGTACTTGAGGGCCGTTGCCTCTGGCGAGAAGATCGGGGCGTATAGCCTGACCGAACCGATGAGCGGCTCTGATGCAGGCAGCATGAAAAGCCGCGCCGTCCTGAGCGCTGACGGCACACACTACGTGATCAATGGCCGCAAAAGTTGGGTCACAAGCGGCCCCGTCGCCGATTATGTGATCCTATTCACGATGACCGAACCCGAAAAGAAGCACAACGGCATCACTGCCTTCATCATTGAGACCGACAAGCCGGGCTTCGGGCGCGGCAAAAAGGAACCCAAACTCGGCATCCGGGCCAGCGCTACGAGCGAACTGATCTTTGATGATTACAAATGCCCAGTTGAAAACGTACTCGGTACGCCCGGTCAGGGCTTCAAAATTGCCATGACCGTCTTGGACGCAGGCCGGATCGGGATTGCGGCGCAGGCGCTCGGCATTGCTGAGGCCGCCTATGAAGCCTCCCTCGAATACGCCCGCCAACGCGAGGCGTTCGGCGCGCCCATCGGTACGTTCCAGATGATCCAAGCCAAGATCGCCGATATGAAGACCCGCATCGAGGCCTCACGGCTGCTCATCTACAATGCGGCGTTGGCGAAAGAGCGTGCGAAGGTCACGGGGGCGCGCTACACTACTGAGGCAAGCATGGCGAAGCTCTTCGCCAGCGAAACGGCCATGTTCTGTGCGCACGCCGCCGTACAAATTCACGGCGGGATGGGCTACAGCAAAGAGTTGCCGATTGAACGCTACTTCCGCGATGCCAAGATCACCGAAATTTACGAGGGCACAAGCGAAATTCAGCGCATGGTCATTGCGCGGAACGAGTTGGGGTTACGGTAACCCCCATTTCCCCCCTCAACCTGCACATTGAGGGGGGAAACACGCCCTGTTTAGGCGTAAACTTCTTTCCGTTTGCGGGTCTTCGTTATCGCCCCAATCACGGTGATCACGATGGCGATGAGCAGGGCGATCCCCCCGACGATCAGGAACCCGTTCCCAACCCGGCCTACCGCCCGCAGCACCAGATCAGTCAGGATACCCTGCGTCTGTGCATTGTTCGCCACACCGGAATCGGCGAAGCCCTGCACAAGCGAGGCTTGCAGCGTGCCATCGACCACCCCCGTCACAGCCCCTAAGCCTACTAAGGCCACCAACAATGCCGGCCACATCAGCGTTAGCCCCAGCCATAGCCAGAACATCCGGCGGTCTGTGCCGCCCGCCACCCCGATCAGTAGCCAGAACAGGCCTGCAATCGCCAACGTCGTGATCGCCCCGATGGTGAGGTTGCCCAGCACAGAAGCCGTCGGAAGTTCGCCCGCCTCGATTGGGTTATCGGCGAGCATCTGTTGGTCGGGAAGGGCCTTTGCAAGCTGCGGGACAAGGGGCAGCACTTGGCTTTCAAGCGCTCCGACGCTGACACCTTCTGGGCGGCAGGACGGGAACGAAACACCGAATACCGCCGTCACCGACGGCCCAGTCGTACAGGCGGGCAGTTGTTGGGCCAACGTCCGGGCGAAGGCCGTGCCGCGCTCTCCCGCGAGGGCCGCCTTGATTGGGCGGAGGTCTACGGTGGCGCTTAGCCCGGTGCTTGGGTTATCTAGAAAGGTGAAGACCTGATCGACGAGTCCAGTCGCTGTCGCGGTCAGGTATTCCGCCGTCAGGACTTCCTTAATGGCCTGTGAAAAGGCAACGCTGGTCTGGGCGTCTTGCACGTCCCGCGCACTGTTAGAGCGCGGCGTGACGGACAGCGTAGCACCTTCGGAGAGGAGCGCTTCATACAGGCGTTGGTCGCTCAGGAGACCCGTATAGAAGTTGCGATCCAGCGCCCATGTGCTAATAGCGGCTAACGTCAGCCCCGCGAGGGCGAGCGGGAAGAAGATCAGGAACAGCAAAACGGCCAGACATCCGCGCATGAAGATAACTCCTCCCTTGTGATGCGTGGTACAACTAGAGTGTACCGCAATTTGGGAGGCGTCACGCTACGCCCGCCCCCCGATTGACCCCGATTGACATGGGGGGGAAGGTCGCGAGGGCAGAAGGGGAAGCGGGCGGTTACGCGCCGCCTTTTGCAGCCTCAAACTTCTGGCGCAGATCGTCCGGAATTGGGGTAGGCCGCAACGTGCCCATATCGACCATGACGCCGGATTGTTCGGCAGTGGTTGTGAGCTGCCCGTTGGCGGTGAACTCGGCCCGCATCACCCACCGGCTACGGCCTAGTTCATGCACCCACATTGCCCCCTCTACCGCGTCGGTGATGCGGATCGGGCGTTTGTAGTCGATCTGGGTGCTGGCAAGGACGGGAATCCGCCCGGAGGCCATCATCGGCAAGAGGGGCATGTGTTCGTCTAACATGCGGATGCGCAAATCTTCCAGCCAACGGATGTACACAATGTTACTGACGATTCCGGCAAAGTCGATGTCGTAGGTCATGACTCGAAACGGCATTCGCAGTTCAAGCGGCCTCATGGGGCGTCTTCATTCCTTGTATGGTGTGGGCAATTTAAGGGGCAACAGCACAGTGAAAGTTGTCCCGACGTTAGGCGTGCTTTCCACAGTGATTTCCCCGCCGTGAAGTTTGACAATTTCCCGGCTGATGGTCAAGCCAAGCCCCGTGCCGTAGGCCTTCCCCATCTCGACACGGTAGAAGGGTTTGAAGATTTCCTCTGATTCGTCCTCTGCAAGGCTGGTGCCCGTATCCTGCACACTGATCTGGGCCTGTAAATTATCAGCGTGGCCAGTTAGGCGCAGCCGTACCGATACATGGCCGCCCTTCGGGGTGTAGATAATGCCGTTCAGGATCAGGTTGCTCAACATTTGAATGATGCGGGTCGGGTCTACAATGGCCGTAAGCGGCGTGGCAGGGAGGTCAACTTGCAGGGAGATGCCTTTTTCAGCTGCGGTCGCCCGTTGCTCATCGACTGCCGCCGCGATCAGGCTTTGGAGATTCAC
>Ga0272446_1005415_pt1 | contig 14130 bp, 15 predicted proteins | sample YNPCB0061_FD_194587 | JGI IMG/M metagenome (GOLD analysis project Ga0272446, IMG submission 194587) | Hot spring microbial mat communities from Yellowstone National Park, WY, United States - YNP-CB-006-1 | ecosystem: Environmental > Aquatic > Thermal springs > Hot (42-90C) > Sediment | place...
CAAAATTCTGTATTTTTGCTGTACTTTCAAGATGAAAAAGAAAAATATCCCTCAACAGGAAGAAGACGAATACATCATCATACCTAATCCCATTTATGATGTAGTATTCCGTTATTTGATGGAAGATACTGAAAGTGCTAAAATTGTCATTTCAACCATTATCAACCAAAAGATAAAAACCCTCATTCCTGAACCTTTAACGCATGCTGAAAAAGATGAAGCACTCACAGACCCACAAACCAATGAAGTCATACGTTTATTTCATTTGGATTTTACGGCAATTATAGAACTGTCTGACGGCACAGAAGAAATGGTCATGATAGAACTGCAAAAAGCCTCCGAACCTGATGATATATTCCGTTTCAAGCGGTATATCATGAAAAACTTTCAGAAAAAACGCCCCCGCACCCTCACAGACCCGCGCACAGGTGAAGCCAAAGAAATAGATGTTCCCATACGTTTAATTCCCATTTTTATCTTAAATTTCAGGATAGAAAACGAAGCCAATGATTTAGTTATTGCTACGAATAGAGTAAAAACAGGAGTATTCAAAAATCATATCTTTACACAGCATAATGAGTTCATAGACCATTTGAGCTATGATATGTATGTAGTTCAACTGCCCAACCTGTACAATATCAAAGAAGAAGAGTACCTAAATGATGAATACAAGCGGAATTTATACAGTTTATTGAAGTTATTTGACCAGAAATCCGTAGTTAAAGATAATCAGCACAGATTGCGGTTAATCCGCAGGTTTTTACCTGGTTTTTTAGAGAGGGTTGTTAAGCGGTTGCAGATAGTATCTTCACAAAAAGCTGATTTAGAAGAAAAAATGCACATAGAAGATGAATATCTGAAAGTATTAGAGGAAAGAGATAATGTTATTTCTTATTTACAGGCGCAGGTGGAGGAAAAACAACAAGAATTAGAAGAAAAAGATAAAGCATTAGAAGAGAAAGATAAAGCATTAGAAGAGAAAGATAAAGCATTAGAAGAGAAAGATAAAGTACTAGAACGAGAAAAACAACGTGCAGAACAAGAAAAACAACGTGCAGAACAAGAAAAACAACGTGCAGAGGAGAAAGAAAAACTTCTTAATGAAGAGAAAAAACGAGCAGAGCAAAAACAAAAAGAACTTGAGCAAGAACGAAAGAAACTATTTGAAACAGCAAAATTACTCTTATCTATGGGGGTGAGCATTGAAATTATCAAAGAAAAAACAGGATTAACCCAAGAAGAAATTGAAAAATTATAGTTTTACCTTGTGTGATACGTGTATGTACGCGCATTTGCGTGAGGGATAGCAGCGGAAAGCCCGCAATGAGCGTAGCGAATGAAGTACAGGCGTGGCATGCCACGTCTCTACCAGCGAATAGCCCGACCCCGAAGCGCAGCGCAGGGGACACGCCTTATATTTTTTATCAAGCGTAACATCAGTTTATAAGACATCTTTCCAAAAAAGTACATTGATTATCAATAATTTATATTTCATATCTTGATATACTTTGGTATATCTGACTTTTATTCAGAAATTTGCTTGTTTAAAGCACTATACCAGCATTATGGGACTATTTGACATCTTTAAGAAAAAAAACAAAGAGGAAGTTCAGCAAGAACAGGAAACTCAGTTACAGGCAGGATTAACTAAAACAAAACAAGGATTTTTCAGCAAAATCAGCCGTGCTATTGTAGGTAAAAGCACGGTAGATGATGAGGTTTTAGATAGTCTGGAAGAAATTTTAGTATCTAGTGATGTAGGCGTAGAAACTACGCTCAAAATAATCAAACGTATTCAAGACAGGGTAAAAAGAGATAAATATATCAACACATCTGAACTCAATAATATCCTTAAAGAAGAAATTGCAGCACTCATGATGGAAAACAAAACCGAAGATGTGCATGATTTTGTTGTTCCAGCCCATGTCAAAAAACCTTATATTATTTTGGTAGTGGGTGTAAATGGGGTGGGCAAAACGACTACTATCGGAAAATTAGCGTTACAGTTCAAACTGAATGGAAACAGTGTATTGCTCGGAGCAGGAGATACCTTCCGTGCCGCTGCTGTAGACCAACTTAAAATATGGGCAGACCGCGTAGAAGTACCTATCGTGGATTTGGGTATGAATGTAGAACCTTCCACAGTAGCATATAAAACGGTTGAAAAAGGGATTGAAATGGGCGTAGATGTAATTATTATTGATACCGCTGGGCGATTGCAAACCAAAAAAGGGTTGATGGAAGAATTGTCTAAAATCCGCCGTACTATTCAAAAATTTACGGATAAAATTCAGGCGGATATTCCTCATGAGGTTTTACTGGTGTTGGATGCCAGTACAGGGCAAAATGCTATTCAGCAAGCTACCGCTTTTACAGAAGCCACTCAGGTTTCTGCTATTGCACTCACTAAATTAGACGGTACAGCCAAAGGAGGTATTGTGATTGGCATCAGTGACCAGTTCAAAATACCTGTGAAGTATATCGGTGTGGGTGAAAAAGTTACAGACTTGCAGGTATTCAACCGCATCAAATTTGTAAATGCATTGTTTAAAGATGCAGACATATTGAATTAAATAAGATAAACACATGCCTATTATAGATTTTAAGAGAGAACGGCAGTTAGCATGGCTAATAGACCCTGACAAAATTGATTTTCTGAATAAAGTACCCCATCTGGCTGAACTTGCAGGGATAAATTATTTTTTTGTAGGGGGAAGTTTATTAAAAGATGCATTTTTAAGGGAGTTAGTCATTTTTTTGAAAAAAAATACAGATATTCCTGTTGTTTTATTTCCTGGAAGCGCTTTACAAATAGTTTCCGAAGCAGATGCGGTTTTGTTTTTATCTTTGATTTCAGGCAGAAACCCTGATTTTTTAATTGGTCAGCAGGTTTTAGCCGCACCTTTGATATATCAACATAAAATAAAAACCATTCCCACAGGGTATATCCTCATAGACAGCGGAAAACCTACTTCTGTATCTTATATCAGCCAGACTATGCCTATTCCTGCGGATAAACCTGACATCGTGATAGCTACTGCGTTAGCAGGGCAATATCTTGGCATGCAATGCGTGTATGTAGAGGGGGGTAGCGGCGCACTACATACCGTAGATGCTAGTACTATTCAGGCATTAAAAAAAGTATTAAATATACCTGTACTTACAGGAGGTGGGATTGACAGCCCTGAAAAAATGAAACAACTTTTCAAAGCAGGTGCAGACGTGGTTGTTATAGGTACTGCTTTTGAAAACAACCCCACAGAAGAATTTATGAAAAATTTCAAAGAAAGATATTGATGAGATTTTAATTACATCCTTCACCGGATTTAACTTCACGGATAGTAAAATCTTCACCGCTGTCTACGATTTTTACTTTGTACTGCGCACCTGTTACTACAAGTTCCCATTGACCAGGGGCAGTAGCGTTTTCATTTACATAGCGTACACGGAGTTTTTCACCTGAACTTACTACCTTTACTTTTACATCTTCGCCGTTTTCCACCAATTTGATTTTACCGTACACTTTACAGGCATCTGCCTGAACCTGCAAGGTTTCTTTATGAAAAGTGGTACTTGTCATTGAAAAGAGAATAATTATCAGAAGTGGGGCAATGGTTAGTTTCATAATTTTATGTTAATTTACAATGTTATAAACTTTTTTATCAAAAGTCAAATTTAAGAGTTACAAAACATATACCAATTATTCTACTGTTTTGCTCATTGCACAAAACAACTATTATAAGGTAAGTCAAAATCTATTCACTGTATAAACATGGGACGTTATTTTTTATTGGACAGAGATGGTATTCTCAATGAGGACATAGGATTTATTCACGAAACCGAAAAAATCATCATTCCTGAGAGCATAATAAGTATACTGCTTTACCTTAAAGAAAAAGGGTTCAGGTTTGTGGTTATTACAAATCAAAGTGGTATTGCACGCGAGTATTTTACAGAACAACAACTGCATGTTTTTCATACACATTTACAAGACATATACAAACAGCACGGGATTTTTCTGGAAGATTTTTTTTATTGTCCGCATCTGCCCCAAATTACAGGAGAATGTTTGTGTAGGAAGCCTAAATCCTTGTTGGTAGAAAAGGCTATTGCCAAATATAAAATTGATGTAAAAAAAAGCTACATGATAGGCGATAACCCTCGTGATGCAGAAGCAGGCAAACGAGCAGGTTTAAATACGATACTCATTCATTCGCAGCCTGACCCACATGCGGATTTGCACTACAAGAGCTTAAATTTTTTAGAAAAAGATATGAAAAATTGTATTATATAGTCAAAAAAAACAGCACGAAAAAAATATCTTACTGATTATCAGTATAAAACATTTAAAAGAATACATAAAAATTTGACTTTGAATTTTTTATACTAACTTTGCAGTCCCAAAAAACATCTATAATTCATAAAATTAGATATGACAAAAGCAGAAGTAATTCAACAAATTCTAGAGCAGTTAGAGAAAAAAGAAATTAAGAAAAATGATACCAAAGAAAGAGAATACTGTCAAGAAGTTATAGAGCATTTTCTGAAAATAGTAAAACAAAGCCTTACAGAAGGAAACAACATCTACATACGTGGATTTGGAAGTTTTATTGTTAAGAAAAGAGCGCAAAAAGTAGCCAGAAATATCGCAAAGAACCAGCCTTTAATGATAGACGCACACTACATACCTGCTTTCAAACCCTCAAAATTATTTGCAGAGAAAGTAAAAAAGAACACTAAAGATATTGACAAGAAAATGGACACAGAAGTTAAAGAAACAAAAGCATCGGAAAAGAATAAAAAAGGGAAAAAAACCAAATAGCAGAGGATATAGTTTTGATTAAGTGAGTGAAAGTATGAGTTTAAATTTTTGCCCTCAGTGTGGTGCCAAATGGATGAAAGACGCAAAGTTTTGTTCCCAGTGCGGTTACAAACATACCTTATCCAACAATACCTCAGGAGAAAGTAAAAATAAAGTTCAAACCCAGTCTGTTGAGAAAATTTCTTCATACCGTATGAATCTGCACCAAAAACTCTTTATTGGAGTTCTGGCGTTTATTGGTATTCTTCTAATGTTTGTTTTCACTCAAAAAACCATTGTTAAAAAAGAAGAAAACAATACTTTGAATACTCAAAAACAAGAACAACTTGATGAACTTGCCAAACAATTTGAACCTATAACACTCAAAAACAAAACTGAACTTATGAATGCCAAAAACTGGCAGGATTCGCTTAAAGCATTGGAATTGATTGTGCAAGATGCAGAAACACAGAAAAGAGTGGAATGGGCAGGATATTATAGAGAACTGATAGCAAACAAAGAAAAAACAGAAATAAAGTATTTAGATGCCGCCAGTCGTTATTTTGAAGCTACAAAAATACTTTCTGATACTGCCTTGAAAAGAAAAATTGCTATCAGAGCGGTAAGTATTTATGAGAAAGCACTTAAAATCAATCCAAATAATGTAAATGCCTCCGTAGATATGGCAGTTTGCTATACACTCACAGGCAACCCTATGCAAGGTATATTTATGCTCAGAGATATAGCAGATAAAAACCCGACACATGTGCTTGCACAACATAATCTCGGTATCTTATCTATGCAGACGGGACAATTTGAAAAAGCAGTAAAACGGTTTGAAAAAGTACTTTCGTTAAAACCTGAAAATGTGATGATTAAGGAACAAGCGCTCTTATATGCAGGAATAGGCTATATGGAAATGAAAAAGAAAAACGAAGCCAAAGCAAAATTCAACGAACTTATCAATACTACTCAAAATGCTGATTACATGGCGGAAGCCAAACAATACCTATCCTTATTAGAAAAATAATGTTTAACTTTTAATTGTATATTACTATGCCAAGTGGAAAAAAAAGAAAAAGACACAAAATAGCTACTCACAAGCGTAAAAAAAGATTAAGAAAAAATCGTCATAAGAAAAAACGCTAAAAGATTAAGAAAAAAATCGTCATAAGAAAAAACGCTAAGTGCGTCAAATCGCTATTCACTCTCTCTTGTACTTATGTTGCATGCAAGAGAGGGTGCTTAATCTTTTTGATATGAAGACTTTTTGATTTATTATGTTTCAGACATTGTTTCACCTTAATATATTACAGACGTGAGTAACGAGATTTTTATTACTACAGCTGATAAGATTGTTCAAATCGCTGTATTAGAAAACAAAAAACTAGTGGAACTCCACCAAGAACGCCCTGATGGACACTTCAGCGTGGGGGACTTGTATTTAGCTAAAATAAAACGCCTAAAAACAGATATTAACGGTGCTTTTTTAGACGTAGGCTATGAAAAAGATGCTTTTTTACATTATACAGACCTCGGTCCTAATGCCAGAACCATCATAAAATTTTTTCATACCTTACGCACAGAAAAGCGTGTACCTGATTTAGCTACCTTTCAGTTCGAACCCGAAATAGATGTGAAAGGCAGTATTAGTGATGTTTTACACAAAGAAACCCTACTTGCTGTTCAGATAGATAAAGAACCTATCGGTAACAAAGGACCTAGGCTAACTTTGAACTACTCTCTTGCAGGGAGATTTTTAGTATTAGTACCTTTTAACAATACGGTATCCATTTCTAAAAAAATAAAGGAATTTGCTACAAGAAAAAAAATAAAACAGAGTTTAACACCCATTAAACCCAATAATTTCGGTATTATTGTACGTACTGCGGCTATGGATGCAGATATGAGCGATTTGCAACGGGATTTGAAAGATTTGCTTAAACGCTGGAATACCTTCTGCGAAAAACTCATTGAAGCCCCCCCTGTTTCCCGTGTGATGAATGAAATGAGTAGAACTTTGACATTAGTCAGGGATATGCTCAATACAAGTTATGATGCCATAGTTGTAGACAGTAAAGAATACTATGATGAAATCCGTGAGTATGTACGCAGAATCTCCCCTGAACAGGAAGGTATTGTAAAATATTACCGAGGACAAGAAAAACTTTTTGAGTACGCAGGTATTTACAAACAAATTCAGGCATCTTTTGGTAAGCAAGTAGATTTATCTAATGGTGGCTATCTTATTATAGAACATACAGAAGCCATGCACGTTATTGATGTAAATAGTGGTAAAACACAACTTAAAGCAGATACTACTTTGGCAGAAAACGCCTTTGCAATGAACATGGAAGCGGCTACAGAAATTGTACGTCAGCTTCGTTTAAGAGATTTAGGGGGTATTATTGTGATAGATTTTATAGATATGCACAACCCCAAGCACAGGAGCGAACTATATGATTTTATGACCAATTCACTCAAAAAATTCAGAGCAAAATGCAATGTTTTACCTATCAGTAAATTTGGTTTGATGCAAATTACACGGCAACGCGTTCGCCCCGAACTGCAAATAGAAACAGAAGAAAATAACACTAAAAGTGTACAGGCAAATAACTATGTTGCAGAAATAGAAGAAATGGTTAAGTATCTGCTTACCAACAAGATAGACAATAAAGTTGTTTTGCATCTTAATCCTGTAACAGCGGCATATTTTACCAAAGGAATGTTGTCCATTCAAAGAAAATGGTTCTTCAAATACAAAAAATGGTTGAAAATCCAGAAAGATGATACACTTGCATTACACGAATACGCTTTCTATAACCAAAATGGACAGAAAATATCTTTTGAAAGTTAGTCGTTTTATAGCTGTAATGTAAAGTTATTTTTGGGCGTTCCTGCTGCGCAGTCGGCGTGCTACGGGCTACGCTATCGCTTCGGTGCGTTGCACCATGCGTGCAAGCACGCATGCCCTCCGCATGCCTAACGCAAAAGAAGTGTTTTTTTGAGGGGTGTCGGGTTTACCCACCCACCCGCCCACGAGTTCAAATGAGGTAAAAAACACTTCCTTTTATATTTTATGCGTGTTTATGCGAGGGCGGGGCTTCGCCCCGCCCTCGCATCTATTCGCAAAACATTAAAAAGCAATACGTTATCAAAAATATCAAATAACGTTTTTTTTACCTTATTTTTGCGTGAGGGATAGTAGCGAAAAACCCGCAATGAGCGTAGCGAATGAAGTACAGGCGTGGCATGCCACGTCTCTACCAGCGCATAGCCCGACCCGAAGCGATAGCGCAGGGACACGCCCAAAAAGTAAAAAACCTTAAAAAAGCCATTTTTTCATATCTTTTACTTATTTTTGTACTTGTGAATTGGAAAGAACGCACCTTTTTATTGTATAAACTGCCTTACTTTTTTATTTTACTGTCAGGTGTAATACTCCCATGTACTTCCATATATGCGCAAACAAGTTTTGAGCAAGGTAAAACCTTATACTATCAAAAAAAATATGCGGAAGCTATCCCTTATCTGGAAGAATCGCTTAAACTAAATCCTAACGGAGAGCAAAAAAAAGAAACAATATGGTTACTTGGAGCAAGCTATTATGATATTGATATTGCCAAAGCGATTCAATATTTTGAACAATGCTATCAATTAGACCCTGATTACAAACCTCTATCTTTATACTATGCAGGTACGCTCAAAATTACCCGTAATCAGTTCAGGGAAGCTATAAGCACATTGGAAACCTTTTTAAGTGCCTATACTGCCCGAAATCCTAACCCTGACCCGCAAGTTTTACAGGCTACGCAAGAAGCCCTTGCGCAGGCAAAATACGGTTTTACGATGAAAGAAAATCCTGTTAAGGCAAAAATTGAAAATCTTGGCAAAATAATCAACTCGGAAGAAAATGACACGCACCCCGTACTCACCGCTGATGAAAGTATAATGTATTTTACTTCTCAACGCAAAGGAAGCACAGGTGATAGAAGAACTATCAATGGCGAATTGTATGAAGATATTTGGTTTTCAGAAAAAGTGAATGGTCAATGGACAAACCCCCGCAACGTAGGTATGCCACTCAATACCATAGGACATGATTTTGTGTTGGCTTTATCTGCTGATGGGCAAACCATGTATCTGTATAATTCTTCACACAACGGTGGAGATATTTTTGTTTCTTATTTAATGGGCAATGTATGGACAAAACCTCGTCCCTTGTCCTACATGGTTAATTCCAACTATTGGGACGCACAAGCCTGTATTTCTGCTGATGGAAATATCATTATTTTTGCCAGCGAACGCCCCGGCGGTTATGGAGGAAGAGATTTATACTGGTCAAAACGCAAACCTAACGGAGATTGGGAAGTTGCCAAAAATCTGGGGGCTACCATTAATTCTGCGCTTGACGAAGCCTCCCCGTTTTTACACGCAGACGGTAAAACATTATATTTCAGCACTCAACATAATTCTATGGGTGGATTAGATATTTTCAAATCCACTTTACAGGAAGACGGCACTTGGACAACTCCCGTCAATTTAGGTTATCCTATCAATTCAGGGGGTGATGATACTTTTTTTGTTATCAATCCTTCGGGTACAGTGGGGTATTTCAGTTCTACCCGAGAAGACCCCAACCAAGTAGGCAAACGGGATATATACCGTATTATATTTGAAAAATCAGAAGGAAATAAAGTAATTACCTTGTCGGGTTTGGTAAAAGATAAAGAAAGTTCAGAACCTTTGGAAGCAGATATTGTATTGGAGGACAATGAAAAAAATCAGATTATTGCTCAATTTAAGTCTAACTCTGCCACAGGCAAATATATTGTGGTACTTCCCGCAGGCAAAAATTATGGCATTTCTGTACGAAAAAACGGTTATTTGTTCCATTCGGAAAACTTTACCATTGACAATGACGGAAAATCACAGGACGTTCAGTTGGATATTCTTTTGCAGAAAATAAAAACAGGAGCAAAAATCACCTTAAACAATGTATTTTTCAAACCCAACACTGCCGAATTAGATGCTAAATCCCAAGCAGAATTAGCTTTGATAGGTAAGTTTTTGCGTGATAATCCGCATGTACGCATACAAGTGAACGGGCATACAGACGGAGGCGCAGAAGGTACGACCGCAGAATATCTTCAACAACTTTCTGAAAAACGGGCTAATGCCGTAAGAGAATATCTGATTAAAAATTTTGACCTCAAAGCGGATAGAATTATCGCCAAAGGTTTTGGACGCACTCAACCCATCGGAGATAACCAAACCGAAGAAGGAAGGCGAAAAAACCGCCGTACCGAATTTGAAATTATTCAAAATTAAATTTTGTTATTTTTGCAGTATGGGAATTAGTCAAAAAATGCAGAATGCACTGGTCGCACAAATTGAAAGCGAATTGTATTCTGTCAATCAATATCTTACTATGGCATCTTACTTTCTTAAAGATGACCTTAATGGTTTTGCAAACTTCTTTTTAGTACAGGCGCAAGAGGAGAATTTTCATGCCATCAAGCAATTCAAATACTTGCATGATGTAGGAGGAAGTATTACAATAGGCAGTATCCCTGCACCTGTCAGCGGATTTACCTCTATTAAAAATGTGTTTGAAGTTACTTTGGCACATGAAAAAAAGGTTACACAATCTATCAGCAATTTGATTAAATTAGCATTGGAAGAAAATGATTTTGCCACGCACACTTTTTTACAGTGGTTTATTACAGAACAAGTAGAAGAAGAAGCTGTAGTAGGCACAATTATTAAAAAATTAGAAATGATTGGAGATAATTCTTCCGCATTATACCTACTCAATGACGAGTTGGCAAAACGTACTTTTACCCCCGAAACCTCAAAATGAGCAAATCAAAATTCAGATTTGAAGAAATGAAAAAACACTTGTGATATTTTTACCACAAGTGTTTGTCTTTTTTATAGGGAATAAATTTACTCTTTCTCTTTTTTAACGACTTCCAAACCTATTTTTACTTTGATTTCACGATGCAAGTTAATAGTGGCAGTATAGTTGCCTACAAACTTAATTTCATCATCAATCACGATACGTCTTCTGTCCACTTCAATACCTTTGTTTTTCAAAGCCTCTGTAATCTGGTTGGTGGTTACAGAACCAAATATTCTTCCGTCTTCACCCGTCAGCGCTACAATTTGAACAGAAACGCCTTCTAACTTAGTAGCTTTTTCTTGTGCTACAGCTTTGATTTTTTCTTGTTTTAAAGCGGCTTGTCTGAGATTTTCTGCTAATACTTTTTTATTGGACGCTGTAGCAGGAACTGCCATACCTCTGGGGATAAGATAGTTATTAGCATAGCCATCTTTTACTTTAAGTATGTCATCTTTCAGCCCTAGTCCTTTAATGTCTTGTTTTAAAATAATTTCCATAATACGTTCCTCCTATTTTAATCCGTCTGCAACATAAGGTAAAATTGCTAAATGCCTTGCACGCTTTACTGCAATAGCGATTTTACGTTGAAATTTTAAGCTGGTACCAGTGATACGGCGGGGTAAAATTTTACCTTGCTCGTTCAAAAATTTCATCAAAAAGTTTACATCTCTGTAATCTACATGTTTGATGCCTGATTTTTTGAAACGGCAATATTTCTTTTTAACCTCTGTACCTATGGTGGCAGGTGGCTGTATCAACTGTGGTGCTTCCTGCCCTATGATTTGTTTTTTCATACGATTAACTATATTTTAATCTCTATTCATGATTCATGTTTTCATTTAAGAATTTAGGGTCTTCCATGTAGCTGTCTTCATCTTCTTCTGCAATAAAGTGGCTGTTGTCATTACCCTGTTTTTTATAATTTTTATTCAAGAATTGAATTCTTCTTGCTTTGATTTCCACAACACTGCGGTTATGTCCTTCTTCTGTTTTCCAGCTACGGCTTTGTAGTTCTCCGTCTATCAGCACAGCCGAACCGCGTTTGAGGTTGTTTTTACAACTTTCTGCCAGTTTGTTCCATGCTACAACGCCTACATAACACACATCTTCCTGCCAATTTCCCATAGCATCTTTGTACTTACGGTTTGATGCAATAGTAAAATTTACAACAGGAGTACCGGAACTTGTTTCTCTGAACATAGGATCTTTTGTCAAATTGCCCACTACAACTACACTGTTAATTTCGGGCATCTTTAAATCAGCCATCGTTATCTATTATTAAGTTAAAAAGGTTGTTTGATAAAATTTATTCGGTTGTGGTTTTACGTTGGTTAAACGCACCTTCACGTCTTTTGATATTAAAGGCGATAGCATGTTTATCCAAAGTTACTGTTAAAAAACGAAGCACGTTGGTATCAATCTGATATTCACGCTCTAATTTGCTAATAAGCGTACCTGGTGCCTGGAACTCAAAATAAAAGTAATACCCGTTTGTTTTTTTCTTGATAGGGTAGGCTAATGATTTCAAGCCTAACTCTTCTGTATGGATTATCGTAGCACCTCCTTCTTTGGCAACATTCAAAAATTTGTCAAATGTTGCTTTAGCCTCTTCCACGCTCAGCGTAGGTGTCAAAATAAACGTTGTTTCGTACTGTGGCATATTTGTCAATAATATCAGGACTGCAAAAGTAATAGTCATTTTGTAATCTGCAAAATTTTTTATTTAAAAAAACAATCTCAAAATAGAGAAATTAGCGATAAAAATATGACTATTAGTGTTTTATGACCTGTTATGCTTTATAGTTCTTTTTTACTCAATGTTTTGAATGCGTAGAAAACAGGAATACCCAAGCAAACAATAACCAAACTCCCTGCTGCATATTCAGAATTACTCAACAACAACAGCACAATAAAAATAGTTGTCAGGATAATGTATAAAGCGGGTATAAAAGGATAACCCGGGGCTTTGTAGGGACGTTCCGTATTTGGTTCTTTTCTGCGCAAGATAAACAAACCTGCTATGGTCAGAATGTAAAATACAATAACTGCAAACATAACATAGTTCAGCAAATTGCTGTATGTGCCTGAAAAACATAATACACTTGCCCATATTCCCTGATACCATAAAGATTTTGCAGGAACACCTTGCGTATTCAATTCTCCTGTTTGTTTGAAAAACAATCCATCTTTTGCCATTTGGTAATACACCCTCGCCCCTGACAAAATACAACCATTCAAACAACTGAATGTAGAAATCATAATCAGCACAGTAAGCAAATAGATTAACCATGCTCCCCCCGCTTTGGAAGCCACCGCAATAGCTACTCTGTCTTCAGGAGCATGTTGTATACTGTCAATGGGTAGAATGCTTAAATACACCACATTCACCAATACATATAAAACAACCACTAATAAAACCCCTATAAATAAGCTCAAACGTATAGTTTTTTGAGGGTTAACCACTTCGTCCCCCGCAAAAGAAATATTATTCCACGCATCACTGGAAAACAACGCTCCTACCAAACCTATTCCTATTGCAATAAGCAAAGAATTGTTCTGCGGATTGGGATTGAATTGCCATGCTTGTTTAAAATTTTGCTGAAATACTTCACTGTCAGCAATAAAAAAACCTGCCAATACCAATACTATCAAAGCAATGATTTTTGTACTGCCAAAAAGGTTTTGTATGTATTTTCCATATTTGACCCCGCGCGTATTCGTGTACGTAAGCAATAGAATACTAATCACACCCAGTAATTGCTGATACGTCAACTTAAAATTCCCCAGAACCAAAAAAGCTTCTGACAAAGCAGGGATAAAAACTCCTGTAAATTTTGCAAATCCTATTCCTACTGCGGCAATAGTCCCTGTCTGAATGACCATAAAAAGCGTCCAACCGTATAAAAAAGCAACCATATTGTTGTATGAACGTTGTAAAAAAACATACTGTCCACCTGCTTTTGGCATCATACTCGTAAGCTCACCATAACTTAACGCCCCAAATAAGGTAATAACCCCTGATATTACCCAAACCAAGAGTATATACCCTGCACTTTGCACATTTCGAGCGATATCTGCGGTAACCAAATAGATGCCTGAACCTATCATAGTACCTGCAACTAACATGACCGCATCATATAAACGGATTTCTTTCTTAAACGTATTTGCCATACAAACAAAAGTAACAGAAAAATTTAAATATTCAGTTTATATTGTTTTTTATGGGCGTGTCCCCTTCGCTATCGCTTCGGGGTCGGTGCTTTCCGTAGTACAGACGTAGCATGCTGCGTCTCTATACTATCGCTTCGGGGGCTGTCCAAAAACGCGTGTTATGTTTTAAATTAAATTTTAGAGAGCAATTTTGACGTGTTCTACATTTTTTATCTTATTTCTATATATTTTATCTAATATACTCAAAAACATA
>Ga0272446_1005416_pt1 | contig 14130 bp, 11 predicted proteins | sample YNPCB0061_FD_194587 | JGI IMG/M metagenome (GOLD analysis project Ga0272446, IMG submission 194587) | Hot spring microbial mat communities from Yellowstone National Park, WY, United States - YNP-CB-006-1 | ecosystem: Environmental > Aquatic > Thermal springs > Hot (42-90C) > Sediment | place...
TTTGTTGCGCACGCGAGGAGGCAGCAGCCACCACAAGGACTGCAACGAGAAATATGGAGACGAGTTTGTTCACGATTTCCCTCAACGAAAGTTAGTGATGTGAATGAATGCTTGGCAAATCCATACCGCGTTTAGAATCCGCGCCCGAAGACGAAGTGGAATCTCCAGCCGTCGGGGTGCCCGTCGAGCGGAAGAACATCATCGAACCCGTACCCGTAATCGAAGCCGATGAGACCGATGGGATTCACCTGAATGCGCGCACCGAACCCCGCCGAACGCTTCAAGTCGGTGAAATCGGTCTTTCTCCAGGACTCCCACACGTTTCCCCCCTCCACGAAACCGAGGATGTAAATCGGGATCGGATTGATGGCGAGGGCGAGCCGCAACTCCGCGGTTTGCCGCGTCATGGCACGACCGCCGAAGATCTGCCCGTTGGCGTTCCGCGGCCCGACGGCTTGATCCTCGTATCCGCGCAAGGGCGTCGTGGAAATATATCCCAGACCGGTGCCGCCCATGTAGAACCGGTCGTTGAACGGAATCTCGGTACTGTGCCCGAACTCGCCGATGTAGCCGAATTCCGAATCAAAATAGATCGCGACGCGGCTGCTGTTGAACAACGGCACATACCACTCGGACTGTAAATTCCATTTATGGAAATCCACATTGCCCGGCAGCAGCGGTCCGCCGGAGACCATGATGGAGAGCGCGACGTTCGAGCCGTAGGTCGGGAACACCGGATTGTCAATACTGTTGCGGGAGATGACCTGGGTCAGGCTCACTTGCGTGAACTTGCTCAGCGGAATCCCGAACGACGGATAATCCTCTTCGACACGCTGCGCGTTGATGATCCAATCGCCGCGGAAGTAATCATCCGGCCACTTGAAACGACGCCCCAGACGGAGCGAACCGCCGGTGCGATGCGAATTGTAATTGAACGAGTACTTCGTGTCGAACAGACTGATCCCCATCGTCGTCGGCGTATCGAAGAGCCACGGCTCCGTGAAGCCGATCGTAAATGTGCGGTAGTTGGACGACGAGCCGAACTGCCATTCAAAGTTGAGAATCTGTCCGGCGCCACCCGCGAGCGGCTCCGTGATCGAAAAGTTGTTGATGGTAAATCCGAGCGCACCCGTGACGCCGAAGGCGCCGCTGTAGCCGACCGACGCGTTGATGTTGTCGCTCGACTTTTCTTCGACCGAATAGGTAAGGTCAACGACGTTATCGTCGGGATGAACGTAGGTGTCGGGGAGAATCTTCTCGGGATTGAAATAGTTGAGAACGGAGAGTTGGCGGATGCTGCGAATCACCGCGGCACGATTGAAGAAGTCCCCCGGCCGCGTCATCAACTCCCGCCGGATGACTTTGTCGTAGGTCTTCGTGTTGCCTTTGATGTTCACCTGGCCGATGACGAACTTGTTCCGCTCGTACACCTTCACGCGGATATCCACGCTGTCGTCGGCAACACGCGTTTCCTCCGGCTCGAGATTGAAGGCGAGATAGCCGTTGTTCAAATAGAGCGACGCGACATCGGTCTGCGAGTCGTTGCCCCGCAGGTTCTGATCAAACTTCTCCTGGTTGTAGATGTCGCCGGACTTCATGCCGAGCTGCTCGTTGAGCACCGTGTCCGAATAGACGGTATTTCCTTCCCACGTGATGTGGCGGATCTTGTACTGCACGCCTTCATGCACTTTGATGAGAATGTTCATATCGCGCTTGTCGTCGCTGTACCAGATCGAATCGCCGAGGATGGCGGCGTCGCGATAGCCGTTTTTTTGATAGAACTTGATAATGAGCTTCTTGTCTTCCTCGTACTTCTTGCGATCGAACTTGTGCGACGAAAAAATCTTCCACCAGCGGGCTTGGGCGATTTCCTTCATGGCGCCCCGCAAGTCGCCGTCATCGAAGGCTGCGTTGCCGGAGAACATGATGTTCCGGACTTTCACGTACGGCCCTTCGTCCGTCGTGATCAGGAGGTTGACGCGATTCTTCGCCGAGTCCACCGGCTCCGTTGTTACGTGGACTTTCGCGAGCATGTAGCCGTCGTTTTCGTACAGCTTCACGATTTCTTTCTGAATCCTGTTGAGATCAGCGGGAGCGATGACCTGACCGCGCACGAGAGCGATCTTCTTCATAATGTCATCGGTGCTCAACTCATCGTTCCCGGTGATCTTGGTTTCTTCGTAGCGCGGCAGTTCGACGACCTTCACGACGAGAAACACGCCGTCGCCGACTCGCTTGTCAATCGCAATCTGGATGTCGGAAAAGATTTTGAGCTGCCACAATTTCTTGATGGCCTGCGCGATCTTGTCGCCGGGCACCACCAGATCCTCTCCCACCTTCAATCCCGTGTTGGCAATGATCGCGGCCGGTTCGGCGGTCGTGTTCCCTTCGACCGAGATTCCGAGTATCTTGTAAACGTCTTGAGGTTGAGTTGATCGCTGTGCGAAAAGATGGGATGGTGAAAAGACCATGACGAGCGCTGCCGCCACCACACACACACGTTGCTTCATGGTTATGGTCCTGTTACACTCTTGAGAAGTTTGCCGAAATATCCCCCGTGCGCACCGTTCTGATCGGCGGGTTTCAGTTGCTCGCTGACCATCCCGAACCGGCGCTCGCGTTTTTGGTAATTGCGGATTGCCTCGTAGAGTTCGTCCCGCCGGAAACTGGGCCAGAGCTTGGTAGTAATGTACATTTCGGAGTAGGCCAATTGCCATAAGAGGAAATTGCTGATACGAAACTCGCCGCTCGTTCGTATCAACAAATCGGGGTCGGGAACGTTCCCCGTCGAAAGGTAGGACGTGATGAGCGGCTCTGTAATATCGGCCGGCGTCAGCGCGCCGCGTTGCACCTCGGCGGCGATACGTTTCATCGCCTCGGTCAGATCCCATCGCCCGCTGTAACTGAGGGCGAGAATCAAGGTCAGTCCGGTATTGTCCTTCGTCTTTGCAATGTCATCGAACAGTTCGTTCTGCACCTCCACCGGCAGCTTCGCGATATCGCCGATTGCGCGGATCCGAACATTGTTGGTATGCAGCCGGTCGGTTTCATCCTTTAACGCGCGCAGCAACAACCGCATCAGAAGCGATACTTCCTCCTCGGGACGCTTCCAATTCTCGGTCGAGAACGCGTAGAGCGTCAGGTACTTCACCCCGAGCTGACCGCATGCTTCGACGGTGTCGCGAACCGATTCGACGCCTTCATTGTGTCCTGCAATCCGCGGCATTCCCCGTCGCTTCGCCCACCGGCCATTCCCATCCATGATGATCGCAATATGACACGGAATTTCACCGGATTGCTTGAGGGCGTCCTGCAGCTTCTTGTCTTCACCCGTCGCTTCCTGAGGACCTTGAGACAAAGGTAGGAATCTCCCGTTGGAACAAAAAATGAATAGCCGATTCTTGAAATCGGCAGAAAAAATCTAACCTTATTCTGAAAGAAAGTCAAACGGATTCGTGCCGCCCGGCGACGGCTCGGCTTAGAAGTCCAGCGGCTCGGCGCCAAGCTCGCGCATCAGGGCCTGAACGACCGGGTGTTCGTCCGATGAGCTGCGCGGCGCCCCGGGGCCGTCGGCCTTCTCACCGGCGTCGTTTGTCAAACCGATCTCGACTTCGATGCGACCGCGGGCTTTGAAAACCCTCTCGATAACGGTTCCGAGCATCTCCTTGTTCCGGTTCACAACCGACGCGGTAAAGTCGGATGCGTTGATGCGAATCGCGTTTCCCATTACCCCCGCAAAGGTTGCGGACTCCAACGCCGTCCCGACTGCGATACGCTCGCGACGCACTTCCGCAACGAACTCCTGCCAGCGCGACGCAACTTCACCTTCGCTGAACGAGCCGGGCGATGCCGGAGACGCGGGAGGCGCCGACGAAGCAGTGCCGGCAAACGATGGACGGGTGAATCTCGGCCGGTACCCCGCCCCGGAATTTCCGGAAGATGAACCGCTCACCACGTTCACCGACGGACGTACCGTACCCGGCGGGGAGTGCCACGCCTGCTCTACACTCCCGACACTGTTGGCGGGACTATCGGGAGGGAGTTTTTTTTTCTCCGACTGAAGCTCCTTCGACAGCGCTTCGATTTTCTGCAGCACTTCCCCCACTTCCGCTGCGTTGGACATGGTAATCATCTGGACGATGTCGGTTTCCAGTTTGAAACGCGGTTGCGCGCTCCAGCGAATGGCCGCTTCCGTTCCGTTGATGAGCTTGAGCAGCCGGAGAATATCAGGCACGGAAAACTGCGCGGCGACCTCCGCATACTTCGTCTTGTAGAAATCCGATTCTTCGATAAACGCCGTCGAGTGGGTTGTTGCCGCAGTGAGGATGTTGCGGAAATGTTCCGTCAGGCCCCCGAGAAACTCTTTGATATCGTAGCCGCGGTCCATAATGTCCCGCACAAGTTCCAATCCCCCTTTGGCATCCTTCGCTTTGATGAGATCAGTAACGCGGAAATAGAAATCCTGATCAACAATATTCAGAGCCTGCAGGATTTGATTTTTGGTGATGGACTTGCCGCAGAGCGCGACGATCTGATCGAAGATACTCTGTGCATCGCGCATCGAGCCGTCCCCTTTCTTTGCGATCAGCAGAAGCGACTCGTCGTCAATCTCCAGTCCCTCCTTCCCGGCGATGCCGCGGAGGTTTGCCATGATTTCCTCAATGGCAATGCGGCGGAAGTCGAATCGCTGGCAACGGGAGAGAATGGTTGCCGGCAGTTTGTGCACTTCCGTCGTTGCAAAGATGAACAACACATGCTTGGGAGGCTCTTCGAGTGTTTTCAGAAGGGCGTTGAACGCACTGGCGGAAAGCATGTGGACCTCGTCAATGATGTACACTTTGTACTTCCCTTTTGCCGGTGCGTAGCGCACGGCTTCACGCAGGTTGCGGACGTCCTCCACACTGTTGTTGGAGGCGCCGTCAATTTCCTGCACGTCGAAGCTTCGCCCTTCCGTAATATCGGTGCACGTTTCACACGTGTTGTCCGGCTCGAAATCCGCCGTCGGGTGCTGGCAGTTCACGAGCTTGGCAAGCAGCCGCGCCGTTGACGTCTTGCCGACGCCGCGCGGTCCGGCAAACAGATACGCATGGGCGAGCCGGTCCTGCTTGACGGCGTTCTTCAGCGTCTGCGTCACGTGACGCTGCGCTTCAACGTCGTCGAACCTCATCGGGCGATATTTGCGGGCAGTAACGATGTAGTCACTCATACCATGCCTGCTTTCCGCCACGACACTGCGCGGCTTCTTCGGTGGTCAGATTGTCGCTCACACACTCTCACGCCTTCTCCTGTTCACTGCCGGTGCAGGCAAAGACGTACTGCAACGCTTCTTCAATTTTATTGATCGGAAGAATCGTCAACCCTTCCTTCACCTTCGCTTGGATTTCCGAGAGGTCTTTCACATTCTCTTGGGGGATAAGCACGGTTGTAACGCCGCTGCGTTGGGCGGCGATCAGTTTCTCATTCAGACCGCCGATGGCAAGCACCTCGCCGCGGAGCGTGATCTCGCCCGTCATGGCAACGTCGGCGCGGGCGGGCTTGCCGCTGATCGCGGAGTACATTGCCATCACCATCGTGATACCCGCCGACGGGCCGTCTTTCGGGATTGCCCCCTCCGGCAGATGGACATGAATTTCCTTGTCCTTGAAGAAATCCGGATCAAGCCCGAGCGCCAACGCGTTCGAGCGCAGGTAACTCAATGCCGCCTGTGCGGATTCCTTCATCACGTCGCCAAGCTGGCCGGTGAGCGTCAGCTTTTCCTTCCCCGACATGATGGTGACATCAACATGCAGGATGTCGCCGCCCACACTCGTCCACGCGAGTCCCGTCACGGAACCGACGCGATTGGAGTCGGCGCGCAAGCGGTTCCGGAATTTCGGCACGCCAAGATACTCCTCCACTTTTTCCGGCGTCACGACGAACGGCTCAGCCGACTTCTCTTTCTTGCCGTTCTTTTGATTGCCGATGACGAGGTCCTTGGCGATCTTGCGGCAAACGGAAGCAAGTTCGCGCTCGAGGTTGCGCACGCCCGCCTCGCGGGTGTACTCCGCAATCACTTTGTCTATGGCAGGATCGGAAATTTGAATCTTGCTGTTGGCAAGCCCGTGTTCTTCAAGCTGGCGCGGAATGATGTGGCGCTTGGCAATCTCGCGTTTGTCGTGCTGCAGATAGCCCGACAGCTCGATGATCTCCATCCGATCCTGCAACGGGAGAGGGATCTGATAGCGGACGTTCGCCGTCGTAATAAACATGACGTGCGACAGGTCGTAATCCACATCGAGGTAATGATCGTTGAACGTCGAGTTCTGTTCGGGATCGAGCACTTCCAACAACGCCGACGACGGGTCGCCGCGAAAATCCATGCTCATCTTATCCACTTCATCGAGCAGGATCACCGGATTGATCACGCCGGCGCGCTTCATGGACTGGATGATCTTCCCCGGCATCGAACCGATGTACGTGCGGCGATGCCCGCGAATCTCCGCTTCATCCCGCACGCCGCCGAGCGAGATGCGGACAAGCTTTCTGCCCAGACCTCGCGCAATGGATTTCGCGAGCGACGTCTTGCCGACACCCGGCGGGCCGACGAAACAGAGTATCTGTCCCTTGATTTCCCGAACAAGATTCAACACCGCGATGTGTTCCAGAATGCGGTCCTTCGGCTTGTCAAGCCCGAAGTGATCTTCATCGAGAATCGCTTTCACATGCTCGACGCTGAGATTGTCCTTCGTCCGTTTGTACCACGGGACACTGATCATCCAATCGAGATAGCCGCGGATCACGGTGGACTCGGGCGAGAGGGGAGGCGTTTTCTTCAGCTTGCCGAACTCTTCCATCGCCTTTTCTTCAATCGGCTTCGGCATTCTGGCTTTCTTGATGTCATCGCGCAGCTTGAGAAGTTCGGGCGACGAATCCTCATCCCCCAACTCGTCCTGCAAAATTCTGATCTGTTCCTGAATGAAAAATTTGCGTTGCGACTTGGCGATGTTGTCGTGGACTTTCGAGTCAATCTCCTTCTCGATCTTCAGCACGTCATTCTCCGAATTCAGGATCCGGATCAACTCGTGCAACTGCTCCCGCGTCGTCGTGATCTGCAGAACTTTCTGTTTGACATCCACATTTTGCAGAATGTTGGAGGCAATGTAGAAGACCTTCCGCTGCACGTCCTTGGTGTTTTCAAAGGCGAGCAATACTTCGCTCGGCACGTTGCGGTTGAGATGGACGTACTCGGCAAACAAGCTTGAGGTGTGACGGAGCAACGCATCCAACTCCGAATCCATCGTCACATGCTCAAAGTTGATTTGCACTTCCGCTTCGAGAAATTTCCCGTTCGGGATGAAGCGTTTGACGGAGGCCTGCACGACGCCATCCACGAGAATCTTCATCAAGCCGTTGGGGAGTTTGAGAATCTGGATGATCTTGGCGATTGTTCCTTCGTGGTAAATGTCGTCGGCGCCGGGCTCCTCCGTAACGGAGTTTCGCTGCGCCGCGAGGAAGATGAACTTCTCCCGCTCCAGCGCTTCGTTCACCGCCTTGAGCGAGGACTCACGTCCAACCAGAACGGGAAAAATCATAAAAGGAAACACGACGACATCGCGCAACGGCAGCACGGGAAGCTGGTTGGGAATCGCATCAAGCTGATCGCCGTATTGTGAACCGCCGCTTGTCAGGGTCTCTGATTGCATGAAACAGCATGTCCGAATTCGAGAAAGAAAAAGGTGTCGCGGTGACACCTTTGCGTTCGTTGAAAAAAATATAGCAAGATAAACAGGGGATGTCAAGAAACATGGGAGTGTACATCATCGCCACGGCAACGCAGGAACAGGTGGCCGAAGCCGGTCAGCGGGGTTTCACCGTCAACACTTGACAGGGTGCCAGCCGGACGATTTTCTCCGCCGTGCTGCCAACCACCGCGTGCGCTAATCCCGTCCGCCCGTGCGTTCCCATCACGATCAGATCAATCTTCCGCTCTTTGACGACCCGGAGGAGTTCCTGCTGCACGTTGCCGATGCGGACGAGAAGTTCGTCGGGTTTCACGGGAAGTCGTCGTGCAATCTTTCGCATTTCCGCCGCAGCCCGTTCGGTGACCCGCTCGCGCAGTTCTTTTTCCGTCACGCCGATTCTGTACGCAAAGAGGGGAAGCTCTTCAGCAACGTGAATCAAGAACAGACTGGAGCCGAAATGGGAAGCGATTGCCGCCGCAGGTTTGAATGCCGCGACCGAAGCCTTGGAGAAATCGGTTGGAACCAAAATGCGTGAGTACATCTGCTACTCCCGTTGTGGAGGATCGTTTGCAAAAGGCGAGACATTGAACCTTGCCGGAACGATGCTGCGTTACCGGCATGGAACTCGCGCTACCGCGCGGCCATGAGACAGACTCGCAACGATTCGGGATCGAGACGGGAGACCGCGGTACAAAGCGTCTTGCCGTCCGTCCACATCACGAGCGATTGCCCATCCGGCGATGTTGTGGTAAACCAGCCGGTGGCGTTGAGTTCTTGTTTGACTTCGTCCGAAAGATGAAAAGGCGCGCCGTTCTGTACCGTTTCCCAGCACGTCTCATACACATACACCACTTCCGACTTGCTGTGTTTGTACACGACATGCGCGAGCGTTTTGCCGCCGTATTCATTTGCGACGCCGCCCAACAAACGGAAACCGGCAAGCTTCGGTACCACGACGGGAAACTCCGTCTTGCCCGCAAAGAAATCGCGGACGGATTCCGACTGGTCGGAGGTGACTTGCGTTTTGATCTCTCCCCGCGTAACCGCGTCGTAGTTCGCGAGCGATTGCTTGATAACGTCGTTCGACGGCAGGAGCGCCGCTTCAACGACGCGGGGACTTGGCGTCCGGTTGTTCACAAGGAAAATGACGACGAGTGCGGCAAGAGCGAATCCAATGGCTGGTCGGAAATAGAGCGAGGAGATGAGTCGGTTCCAGAGTGATGCGCCCGGCGCTGCAATACTCTCACCCTCCAAGGCCTGCGAGACGCGCTGCACCACATGACCGGGGGCGTGTCGGCGTGCGCAACGCGCCCGCACAACAGTACGGGTTGCCCTCTCGAACTCCAACTCGCTTCGACATCGGGGACATGCTGCAAGATGCGCGTCAAGGTGTTCCTTCTCGCGCGGGTCGAGAGCATTATCCACTGCAGCGGTGATATGCTCCTGGTATTTCCTGCACTCCACGGTAGTCTACTCAGCTGTTAACAATGACTTCGGTACTTATCCTTCTTTTTCTTTTTCTTCAACGTAGCCGCGCTTTTGCGCGTAGGCGAGCAACTTGGCACGCAAGAGTTTTCTTCCGCGATGAAGCCGTGAACGAACTGTTCCGATGGGACACTCCAGAAACTCGGCAACCTCCTCGTACGTCAACTCTTCGATGTCGCAGAGGATGACCACGGTGCGAAAATCTTCCGGCAACTCTGCAATGGCTTTTGCAACGTCATCCTCGAGCATGTTGTTGAAGACCAGTTCCTGCAGATCGCTGCTCTCGGATGCACTTTCACGAACGCTGTTGTAAAAATTCTCGACCTCTTGATACTCGACCGTCTCGGGTTCTTTCTTCTCCTTCCGATAGCGGTTGATGTATGCGTTCTTCATGATTCTGAACAACCACGCGCGAATATTCGTTCCCTTCTCGTAGGAGTCCCAGAAGCGAAACGCCTTGAGATATGTTTCCTGCACCAGGTCCTCCGCATCGGGGGCATTGTAGGTCATCCGCAGCGCATAGTTATAGAGAAAGTCCATGTGCGGAAGGGCTTCGCTTTGGAATTCACGTTGTTTTTGTGTTACCGCAGATTGTGCCATGAGACTCATACTTTGAGACTTGCCGCGTCGCAAGTCAAGGTACAATATTAGCCCGCGACATTCAAGGCTTTTGCGGATGACGCTCCGCGTGCGGCAATTGCATGGCATCGAGCAGCGCGGCAAGCACGTAGGGTTGCTCGAGCGTCAAGAATGTTGAGGAAAGTTTCCTTTCGTGAGCGGGGATTTCCTCCAGCGCAATGTGCGTGCTCAGGTCGCCGATCTCTTTCAACGTTGCAACAACCGGTTCGGGGTTGGTGTTCGTCGTAATCGCAAGGCCGAGGTCCACAACATGCGACCAGCCCGAAGGATGCTCGAGTGTCACGTTACGGATAATGATATCATAAATGGCTTTCCCGTTGAGCGGAAGTTCTTTGTACAAATCCAACTCGGCATCCTGATACGAACCGTTGCCGATACAGCGCAGCGCCGTAAGGATGCCGACGTAGTTGAGTTTGCGGATGAATTTCTTTTCGCGGTCGTTCGGCCAGTGGCCGGATTCGATGAGAACAGTGCTTGTGCCCCACAACTGCATGTTGTCGCCGAATGCCCGCGGCTCGAACGAGTCATCGTACGAGGCGATATTGCGCGGAATGAACTGGCCGAGCACACGGGCAATGAGCGCGGCAACCCGCATGGCACGCAGGCGAACCCGCGGCGTTGATTTCTTCCTGTCGAGCGCCGGTGCGAGCAACGCGATCGCCGTCACGGCAGGCCGGTCGCCGGCAGTCCACAATGCTTGATCGTGCAGGTTGAAACCGAACTGCGGTTTCAGTCTCAGTTGTGCCTGTCGCAGCAGCTTCGCTTCCGGCGTCATGAGCGCGAGCGCGTCGCGGTTCATGTCAAGATTCTGCGCGGTGTGGCGCTGCCGTCGCTCCGCGCCGTCGGGATTGAGCATCGGGATGAAATACAACCGCGTCTCCTCCAGCATCTCCTGAATCCAGCGTTCCTCGGAAGCGCGCCGGGTCAGGAGAGTGAAGATGTCCAGCAGCGCGAGTGTGGCGGTGTATTCATCACCGTGCATCTGGGACCAGAGCAGGATGCGCTTGTTTCCGGTTCCGCACGAGATCAGGTTGATGCTGCGGCCTTCCAGCGAGGTGCCGAGCGGTTCAAGCTGCAGGAGACCGTTGCTGCCGGCAACGAGCGATTGGATTTCCGCTTGCACCACGGCATGAGTACACTGTTGCGGACCGATGTGGTCAACGCGAAATTCTTCATACGTCGAAAAAAGGTAGCGCGCAAGCCGGTTGGGCGTTCGGGCAGGGTCGTTCTTGCGAGTCGGGAGAATTTTCATGGAGAGAAATCTACTCAATCGAGAACGGAGATACAACACGGGGACGGTATCCGTCGCTCAAACCTGTTCTTGCTAACCGCAGACGTTTTGTGTACCTTGATAGTGTCGAAGCACCACCCACTGTCACCAAGCCCCGGCTCGTGAACGAACCGCTTGGTGATTTTGTTCTTAGAAGAGCTTTGTGAGAGTGACGAAGAAAAAAAACATCGCGATCCTCGGTTCTACCGGCTCCATCGGGCGCAGCACGCTGGAGGTCGTTTCCCGCTTCCCCGACCGCTTCCGCGTAACGTATCTGACGGCGCACCGGAATATTGATTTGCTGCAGCAGCAGATCGAGCAATTCGCGCCGCGCGGGGTTGTGGTGCTGGAGGAGTGCAACTCTTCGATGCTGCGGAAGCGGGTGAACGGCTCGACGGAGATTTTGGCAGGCGAAGAAGGATTATGCGAGGTTGTTACGCGGGACGATGTTGATCTCGTGGTCAGCGCACTCGTTGGCTTCTCCGGTTTGCAACCGACGCTCCGCGCCATCGAAGCCGGGAAAGATATCGCCCTGGCAAACAAGGAAACTCTCGTCGTCGCCGGCGAACTCATCATGAACGCCGTTGCGAAGCACGGCGTGAATCTGCTGCCGGTGGATAGCGAGCATAGCGCGATCCTCCAATGCCTGCGCGGAGAAGATATCGCAAATGTCGAGCGGCTGATTCTTACCGCATCCGGCGGGCCGTTCCGTGCGATGAAGAAGGAGCTGTTTCATACCATCACGGTTGCCGATGCGCTGAAGCATCCGACGTGGAAGATGGGAAACAAGATCACGATTGACTCGGCAACCTTGATGAACAAAGGACTCGAAGTCATCGAGGCCTGCTGGCTCTTCGGCCTGCCGCCCGAGAAGATTGACGTTGTGATTCATCCGCAATCCATCATTCACTCGATGGTGGAGTTCAAGGATGGCTCGACGAAGGCGCAACTCAGCATGCCCGACATGAAGCTTCCGATTCAATACGCGCTCCTCTATCCCGAACGCCCGCAGTCCGCGTACCGGCGATTGGACTTCTCGACGCTCAAGGACATGACGTTCGAGCCGCCGGACTATGAGAAATTTCAATGTCTCGCTCTCGCCTTCAAGGCGCTCGAGACCGGCGGAACGGCAACCGCGGTGTTGAACGCTGCGAACGAAATCGCAGTGCAGCGGTTCCTCGACAGGGAACTGCCGTTCTCCGCCATTCCGCTTCTCATCGAGGAGGCACTTGCCTGCACAACAGCAATGCACAACGCAACGTATGACGACATTGTCCGTATTGATCGTGCAACGCGGGAACGGACCCGCGCCGTACCCATTCAGTAACGACCGAGGCATTTCATGGAGATACTCAACACGATATTCTATTTCATTATCACACTCGGCATCCTCGTTTTCATCCACGAGCTGGGACACTTTCTTGCCGCCAAGCTTTTCGGGATGCGTGTTGACGTCTTCTCGCTCGGATTTCCGCCGAGAGCGTTCGGCAAGAAAATCGGTGAAACGGATTATTGCGTCTCGTGGATCCCGATCGGCGGCTACGTCAAGATTGCCGGGATGATTGACGAGAGCTTCGATACGGAGTTTCTGAAAAACGAACCGCAACCCTGGGAGTACCGATCGAAACCGATTTGGCAGCGGATGGTTGTTATCTCCGCAGGCGTGATCATGAATATTCTCCTCGCAATCGGAATTTTTGCCGCAATCGCGTATGTCCAAGGCAAAACAGTCTGGGACACAACGGAAATCGGTTACGTGCTTGAGGGGAGTCCGGCGGAGAGTGTCGGGTTGAAGAGCGGCGATAAGATTCTCGCCATCAACGACAAGCCCATCAGCAATTGGGAAGACGTTCGCGGCAATATCTATATCGAGAGCATCGGCAACGAACTCACCATTACGGTATTGCGCGACGGTCGGCATGTTCCGATCCACGTCTCACGCGAGATCGCTGCCGGACTGAGTGAGGGATCATTCGGTATCGCGCCCAATCATACGGAGATCGTGATCAACACCGTTGATCCGGGAAAACCCGCCTCGCAGCTCGGCTTGAAGCCGGGAGACGTACTGCTGAAGCTGGACAATCAACCAATCCGATACGACCGCCGAGTGAATGAGATCGTCCGCTCGCATGCAGGAAAACCGCTGCCCGTGGAGTGGCGCCGCGGCGATACGCTGATGACGGGAACCGTCGTTCCTTCCGACAAGGGGTTGATCGGCATTTCGTTCGGATTGCGATACAACGGTCCGGTGAAGAAAACACAGTACTCTCTGCTTCAAGCGCTCCCCGAAGGTGTGAAGAATATCGGCAACGTTATCAGTCTGACCGTCCAGGGAATCGCGAGCCTTGTGAGCGGGAGGACACCGTTAGGACAATCGCTTGCCGGTCCGATCAAGATCGCGCAGTTCGCTTCCCAGACAGCCGAGTTGGGAATCTTCACCTATCTCAGCTTCATGGCATTCCTGAGCATCAATCTTGCCATCCTGAACATCCTGCCGATTCCGGCGCTGGATGGCGGACATCTTCTCTTTTTGGTTGTTGAAGGAATCATCGGCCGCGAGCTCCCCGTCAAGGCGAAGCTGATCATCCAGCGCGCCGGTTTTGTTCTGCTGCTCGCGTTCATGGCGTTTGCCGTGTACAACGACATCAGGAATTTTTAGGACTCTCCCCGAATGGGAGAACTCCCCGACGCTTCCCATGATGGCTGACACATTCGGTTTGCTATCAACTGCGGATTTGTGTATCATTTTAGCGGGGAACGTTCTCTCTTCATCAACCAACAAGGGGAAGAAAATGAAGAATGATGTTCAGCAGTTTGGGGCACGAAGGCTTCTCGCGCTATCCCTCATCATCCTGACCGTCGGCCTGCCGTCAGCACTTCTCAGTCAAAACCGCATCACCGTAACCACGATCGCAGCACCGGTGAACGCGCTGAGTATTACCGATCTGGATTACCCGAACTCGACGACACCCAAGTGGCTCTTCACGATCACGATGACGACAACGGGACAAGTTC
>Ga0272446_1005417_pt1 | contig 14123 bp, 7 predicted proteins | sample YNPCB0061_FD_194587 | JGI IMG/M metagenome (GOLD analysis project Ga0272446, IMG submission 194587) | Hot spring microbial mat communities from Yellowstone National Park, WY, United States - YNP-CB-006-1 | ecosystem: Environmental > Aquatic > Thermal springs > Hot (42-90C) > Sediment | place...
AACAGTTGCGTAGGTAGGTGCGGTGATGTTTAAGTTAGTGAGATTGGAAAGCCCAATCGCCGACAGTAGATCGCTGATCCGCACATTGTAAGCAGTCGCCCTGGAGAACCCTGTATGGGTGATGATCACACGGTAGTTCATCACCGTACCTGCATCAACCGTGGTGTCGGCATTCAGCAATGTCTTCGCTGCTTGCAGACGTGGTTCTACCAGCGTCACAACATGTTCATTGCTGGTGACAGTTGTGGCCAAAGATCCGGCTGTCAATCTTGCCGTATTTCGTAGTGTCGTTTGCGTGCCGATACCGCTATTGGATGGGATGTTCAGGACGCGTGTCGTGTATCGAACCTGGAAGGAATTGTTCGTATCTGTATTGTCTCCCGTGACCACAGCTCCCGGATTCGGGAAGGTAATGGTCAGCACACGCGTAACGGGATCATAGTTAACCTCTTCGGTAGAAAGTGTACCGCCCAGACCTGTAGTAATCACTACTACTGATCCGCTCACATAGCTCATGCCAAGTGGCAGCGTATCGGCTACCACAATACTGCTAACCGTTCCTTCGGGCAAGGAGATAGTCAACTCGTAGGTCGCCTCCTCACCAATAGCCAGATCTAATCCGGTTGTTGTCGGGAGAGAGGACGCAATCAGCGTCTTGACAATGCTACCGTTGGGAACGCGAACTGTCGCATTAGCACTGGCTGCGTAATCATTCGGAGCTAATCCTGAGCCATCCCGCTCACCTGTACTGCTACCAGAGACACCGGGGGTGGTCTGGCCGGTTCCTGATCCCGGTTGACTGCCGGCTGGAGTTCCGCTGTCCGGTAAGCTAGTCCAACTGAGATTTGCCGTGTTCAGGATCACCTCCGCCGGGGCAACCTGATCGAGCAGCGTTCCTTGCACAGTGATGGTTACCACCGTACCTGGCACCAGAGTGATGCCATCGGCCTGTGCGGTTTGCAGAATTGATCCTGAGATCGTAAAGTCGCTGAGTCCGAACCCGCCACCGCTCACTCCGGTGATACTCAGGCTGCCAAGGCGATTCGGTAACACGTCATTCAGCGAGACGTTGAAAGCTGTCGCGTTGCCGATGCTACTGAGTACCACTGTGTAGCGAATGATGTCGCCAGCATCACCAATAATGCTAGTTCCTGCTGCGGTTCCCGCTGTCAGATTTTGTGCTGTCTTGCTGATCGTGACCCATGGCTCGACTACCTGAACGCTGACTGTATTTGATGCACCAGTATCCGGGCTACCGTTGACTCCTACCAGAAAACTACTGTCCATCCGGGTGCCGGCGATGTTGCTGGTGATGTTCCGTACTAGAGCATTGAATTCCAGCACCACATATTCGGGCCGACTCGAATCCGTATCCGTGTTGGTTACTGACCCCAGATTGAATGTCAGTGTTCCCGTTGAGCCTACAGCGGGAATCGTCGTCAGGTTGGCCAGATTTGTCCAGCCAAGATGGGATGTTAAACTGTTGGCACCAGTCACCAGTAGTGGATCGAGAGCCGGATTTCCCGTGTTGTCGATGTTGAATACAGATCCAAGCGTGGTGGTCAGCGTACCTGATGGTGAACTCGACACGGTAGCTACCTGCACATTCCCGAGGAATGCTAGGCCACCCGGTAAGGTATTGATGAAACTCAGGTTGGGGGTCGTTCCCTGTGCGATCTGCACCACAAGTCGATAGCGAACGATTTCTCCGATCGTTACCGGACGCGGAGTCACAGTCGTTCCACCTGTCTCCGCAGTAGATGCCTCACTAGTAGTTACGATCACAGCTCCATGCGCGAACCCTGGAGTGCTGAATGTAGCTGTGCTGGTCGCGCTGTAGTTGTTTACTGCTCCTATTGCTCCCACTAGGCCAGTACGTTCATAGGAATTGCTGTTGTGATTCGACAGCGGCCCTTGCTGCGTCGCACTGACTGCGTTCAAGCTCTGCCAACGGACGGTACTCGTGCTTGCCAACGTACTGCCCGTGCGGACATTCTGTGAGACAACTCCTGACACCGCAAACGAGATTCCCTGTCCCTCGACGAGGGAGAAGGAGGCACCGGCTACGGTTTGCACCGTAAAGCCTGTGGCCAGACTGCCGACAATCTCGAAATAGTTGGTAAAGTTGCCCGCTGTCAGCGTCACAGCCGGATTGATGCCATCGCTGATAAGTGGGCTTCCGGTCACGATCACATCCACAAATACTGGGCTGGCGATTACTGAGCCACCATTCCAGCCGACAGATAAGACATCCGTGAAAGTCACATTCTGAGCGGTTGGTCGATTGGCAGCAGGAGTGAACATGAAGCCGTAGCGGATCGCATCTCCCGCCTGTCCGGTAACAGATTGGCCGGGATTCGTTTGTCCGTTGATGGTTACTGTTTTGGCGACGGTTAGTTGTGGCTCGACTACACTTACCGCAGCACTCGCCGATGTCAGGGGCGTTGTTGGCTGTCCGGTAAAACTCAGAGTTGCTGAACTGCTTAGTGTCGCACCCTGCGTATTGCTGTTGCTGTTCAGCACCACAGCTTGCAGGTCGATTTGCAGATATCGCTCCATCCCATCGGTGTTGCTGTTGCTCAAAGTTCCCGTCTGGAACGTCAACAGTTGCCCATTGTTCTGGATCAGAACGGACGAAGGACTGGTTCCTGTCCCGATCGAGTTTGCCGTACTTAGTCCCGTCGTAGCAGAGCCAAACGCATCTACGAAGGATACCGACTGCACCTGCAAGAATGCCAATCCACTCGGCAATGTGACAACGATGCTCGCTCCTGGAGTTACGCCCTGCGGAACGCGGATGCGTAACCGATAATCGACTAGTTCTCCTATGACCGCCTGCGTGTTGCTGTTGTTGGTGTCGATGATCGAGGTGCCTAGCAAGGTTGTGCTGATCGATGGACTGATGATTTGCACAGTTGCCGACTCACTCGGATCACTCGCACCGGGGAACACTCCTGAATCGGTTATGTCCGGATTGAACGTGATACTCAGCGGATCGTTGTCGATGCTTCCTGCAAACCCCGTATACGCCGTGATCTGTGCTGTGTTGCTGATTGTTTGATTGGCAGCTACCGTGTTCGCTAGTACGGCATCGTAGAAGACCAGAATCGTGTTGGAACCGTTGGTGATCTCCACCTCCTGCGAGCCATCGGTCTTGACCGCTCTGCCACGACTCAGTGCCCCGGTTCCACTGTCCACAACCAAGTCGGCATTGTTCACGTTGCCGGATGTATAGTTATCTACAAGTTGGATGGTGAAGCGACCCGTAGCTGGTACATAGTCGAGTGTGTAATCAACTGATTCCGTCAGCAAGGTGCCGTCGCCTCGATACACTCGCAGATTCAGTCCCGCTGAGGTGCCCGGAATCACATACCCTGTCGGCAACTGATCGGTGATGCTTACGTTATAAGCATCGGTACGCTCGGTATTCTGAACCACTAGCGCGTACCGGATCGTCTGGCTACCTTGCACCGGCAGATTGGTCGGACTGATGTTCAGCGATCCGATCAATCCCGCCTGCGTGGAACTGTACAGGGCGTTTGCTGCACTCAGTGGAAGACCTGCAAGCGTCAGCGTTCCACCTGGATTGCTCGCGGCAGCAAAAATGATCTGATTGGCTCCTGTGCCGCTCATCAGACCCGCATCCGTTGCTGCGACCGCGCCCTTTTGCACACGCAGTTGCACCAGCGGTATCGGCGTTACATCGGTACTGCTTACCGCACCCACGATCGGTGGCGGATCGAGTTGTGCCGTCTCACTCAGGAATCCAGGGGTGATGTGGACAACTAGCGGGGAATAAATGTTCGCCTCTGAACTGACTGGAGCCAGAATCCGTACATCGGTAGTCTGTGCGGGACTGAACTCACTGAATGGTAACTGGTAGACATAGATTGTGTCCCGCACTCCGAGTCCGGCTGGCACGCTTTCCGTCAGCCCAGTCAGCGGATTGATATAGCTAGTCTGCCCACTTCCTAAAACAATAGGGGAACCGACCGGACTGAGAGTCTGGCTTGCCACTGTCACCGTCGGAGTGCCGAATCCATTGGTAGGTGGTGCCAGCGCACCAGCTACGCCAGAGGTGTCCAGACCTAGTACGATGAAAGGGGAATATCCGACAGAATCGCCGGTATTCGTGAATGAGAAATTGATCCGAGCAGACGTACCGAGCAACGACTGTATCGCTCCAGTTCCCGGCAGCCCTAGTAGGCTAGGCAGCGCAGCAGGAACATTACGATCCTCTCATCCGGCCGCTCGCGTCCCGACGTGGCTACCAGCTAGTAGGCTAGGCAGCGCAGCAGGAACAGTACGATCCTCCAGCATCTCCAGCACGGGTAGCCGACTGCGTCTACCGCTCCGTCTTTGACTAAGTATTCTGCCAATAGATGGCACCAAACGACAGGGGAGCATTAGTCGACGCATCGGAGCGATCCTCTGAAAACTAGTACTGCTCGCGGCACACTCCGTCTTTTTTGTTCAGCGGAGGCGCAATTCTCTTCCAGTCCGTTAAATCCAGCCTAGCTTGTGTCCGGGGCATACGCAAATACGGCAGTATAGGGTTTGCCGAAAGTAAGGCCGGACAGGAATTTTCACGCGATGTCGTCAATGATTAAGCGTGCAGAGGGGATGACTTGCCGAGGAGATGATGAGTGAGCCATTGTCCCAGTTGACGGACAGCGGTTGCGGGGTCGCCGGCACGTTCGCGTTCGCGGAGGTAGGTTTCTAGCAGCATCAGTCGCCGTTTTCCGAAGGGCGGTTGGCGAGGAGCGTTGTAAACGAACTGGATCTCCGGCTGGTGCCAGGCGAGTCGTCCTCCGCGAGCGGTCTGCTCAAGATGAAGGCTGAGGATCAGGCCAGTCCGACAATGGTGCGTGAACATGGCGGTGGCAAAGTTCCCCAGCGAGTAGGCAATCATAGCCTTGCGAGGAATTCCGCTAGAATCCTCTAACAGGCAGCCTCCTGTCGCATTCAGAGCCGGCAGATCAAGTCCTTGCTTGCGGTAGACCTCTTCCTGTCCATTGACGAAGCAGACCTCGATCGGCTGTACGACGTGTGGATGACTTCCTACGATCAGATCGACACCCGCTCGAACCAATTCGCGTGCCAGCAGCATCTGTTCGACGGTGGGATAGAACTCGAACTCGTATCCCCAGTGCAGATAGACGATGCGGAATTGCATCCCGGCACTGTCCATTTCCGACAGAACTTCTCGAATGCGATCCAGATTCGGCGGTAGGACAACCTGCGGAGCAAGCCCAGGTTGTATCTCGATGTGCAAGGAAGATCGCCTGGCAGCAGTGGGATCATTGAGTCCCCAGCAGCAGGCGTAGAAACCCACCGCATGGCCAGCGATTTCTAGGGCAACCCAGGCCTTGTCCGTTCTTACAGCTCGCACCCCAGAATGGGCAATACCCAGGCGGTCGAGTAGGGCGAGCGTATCGCGAAGTCCCTCATCACCGCGATCGAGAGAGTGGTTGTTAGCGGTAGCCAGGGCCTTAAAAGTGTTCCGACCATCGTTGCGAACGAAGGAGGTGAGCAGAGCCGGGTCGGAATTGAAGGTGAAGTAGTCGGGCAACAACCACGGGACGGCGTATCGTGAGGAGATGGGCGTTTCCAGATTGCCCAGCACGGCTTGGTGACCGTTGAGGTAGGCCAGCACCTCGGGGGACACGAACTGATCCCAGCCATCACGCAACCACATGAGATCGCCCACGAGGGCCAGGCGCACCTCTGAGCCTGGCTGCTCGTGCATGCAGCGAAGCAATCGACGTTGTTCGTCGAAATACTGCATCATGGCGGCCGGGCCTGTCCAGCGCGGCTGGGCATACTTGCGAAAGTAGGACAGGGCAAACCACAGCGACTCGCTCAATGGTTTGCCCTCGGCTCGAACGCGGAGGTAATTCGGCAAATCGGGTTCCTCGACGCAACCGGCTGGAAAAGGAGCCGGTGCCTCGGGGTCGGGCGTACTCATGTAAGAACTCCTTGAAGCAATCTCGAAGCGAGTATGAAGGTTGTATCCGTCTACTCCCCATCAGGCCAGCAGCCGCGTCACACATCGCAATGGCGTCAAGAGTATGCTGGGCAAGATGTTCAGACGCGGCGGGGGGGGCGGACTGACACCTGCCTCACAACTGGCTAGGGCATCGACCGAATAGAACACCCGCGGATCGAACCGCTTGAGTATTTCTATGACAGCGGGGAGTTGTCGTCGTGCCACAATGGTGAAGATCACTTGAACCGGCCCAGTGGCCCCCTGCCCTTGCAAGCATGTGACACCGTAAGATGCAGCCCGAAGGGCGGCGATCAGCTCCGCAGCGTTCTTGTGAGTGATGGTTCGCACCACGACACTTCCTAGAGCCAGGGACTGCTCGATAAGAATCCCCAGTAGATTGCCCAGAGTGAAGCCTCCGGCAAAGGCCAGCATGCAGCGGATGTCGTTGAGGTTTTTCATGACCTCGCCGATCGCGAAAAGCCAGATGGTCACCTCGAAGAATCCGAGCATAGGAGCGAGAACACGCATGCCACGCGAGATGAAGATGGTACGCAAGGTACATAGGGTAACGACCACCATCTCGGCAAAGAAGATGAAGACAGGCAACCAGGGCATTTCCAGTAGCGGGCTAGAGGCCGCAAACACACCAGAACCTCCAAACTAGCAGGCACAGGGGCAGCGATACAATCAGCCGTTCTGCCTTGTCCCATGCCGACAAAAGGTCAATCAGCGGTACACGCCCATAAGGAAAAGTCGATCGGCAAACAAGAGCAGTCCGCGGACGATTGACCTTGCCTGAATGGCCCAAGCAGTGCGCTTGGGGAATCCTAGCGATTCATTTGCTATTTCAAGGGAACGGTCTATGTTTGAGCAATCGCTCATCCGATCACTAAAACGGCATGCATGGAGGATGTCCCGTGCGTCCTGAAATCCGAGAGTTCTCTATTCCGGGCTATCAGTTGACTCGCTTTCTCGGGGCAGGAGCCTTTGCAGAAGTCTGGCAAGCGAAACACAAAGATCAACTCGTTGCTCTGAAATTTCTCGACTGTCGCGCTCATTCGCCTAGTGTCATCGCCACCGAGATCCGCATCCTCCGCGGTCTGACCGAACTGAAGCACCCCAACATCATCAGCTTGCTCGGAGTCCAAGCGATTGGCAAATATGTGGTTCTGATCATGGAATACGCTGATGGCAGTCTCGCCGACCTACAGCAGGTGTATCGTCAGGAAACCGGAGGCAACATCCCTCCTGAACACGCCCTGGATCTGCTCGATGAGGCCGCCGCTGCTCTGGACTTTCTCGGGTCGGCCAGGATCAACAGCTTTTCGACCAATGCCGGTCTGCAACACTGCGACATCAAACCGAGCAATCTGTTGTTGGTGGGCAACCGCCTGAAAGTCGGCGACTTCGGTCTGTGCTGTCGAGCCGGCAGCACCACTCACCGCAGCGGCGCGTGGCGCGGCACACCGCCGTATGCGGCTCCGGAACTCTTTCGCGGACAACCGACGCTCGGCACCGATCAATACGCTCTGGCCGTGTGTTTTTGTGAAATGGTCATGGGAGATCGACCGTTTCGGAAGACTCCCTCCACTGACTCGCAAGTGGGCTACGAATGTCCTATCGACTTGACCAAGTTGCGCGAACGCGAGTTTCCCATCATCTCGCGAGCCTTGCACCCCTATGCCAGTTCGCGCTGGCCGAGTTGTCGGCTGTTCTTACAAGAACTTCGCAAGGCAGTTTGCTCGCAACGAATCGGGAATCGCTCGCGGATTTATCCCTTCGGTGCCAAGGGATCGCTGCGTAAGAGTGGCAGCACTCGCGCGGTCAAGACGGGTAAACAACAATCGCAAGACTTCTAATCGCTAATCGCTTCAGAGCGGGACACGTTGAGGCTCAGATGACTGGAGTGTCGGACTTGTGCGGAACAAACTCGGCTTCCTGGACATCGCCATCGAACCATCGACGACCCTGGAAGAAGAGGAATTGGCCTGATCCGAACTCAGGGTAGATAGGTCAGGGCTGTTGCACCTTGACTGCAAGGCAATGCAACGGAGGCATCGTCATCCACGAAGCCCGCCTTGGCGTTCATTGATCGATTCTCTGCACCTGGAACAAGTCCTGAGCGAGTGATCGCCAACTGGGAATCCGACGGGCTAGTCCGCTGTTTTCCAGCCAAGTGGTGTCTAATGGGCTGGGATACAGATAGCCGGGCGGGTTGAGAACTTCCAGAGCAAGGTGCCCGGCGATGTGAATGATGGACAGCAAATGGCTAGTCATCCCGGGAAAAGTCGAGGGCTGATGATGCCAGGTCACCGTTTCGACCAGCGGGTCGGGCAAGCCCCACAGAGCGAGCAGATAGCCTCCTAGTTCCCCATGCGTGACCCCTAGTACCTGGCGTTCCGCGACCTCCAGGGGCGTTTGATTGCGCCGGGTTTGTTCGATGATTTGTTCTAGTTCCGAGGGAAGCGAGCGGGCCAGCAGCAGCAAGCCGACATCCTGAAGCATCCCGGCCAGGGCCAGCGATTCGCTCATACGCTGCGGGGCATGGGATGACAACGCTTCTCGTTCGGCGATGCGACGAGCCAGCACGGAGGTGTACTGACCGTGGCGAACCGTCTCGTCGAGGTGGAACCGGGCCATCACTGCCGGACTGAGTTGTGACACGATGTGGTACGAGCAGATCAAGCTCTCGATGAAGTCCAAGCCTAGCAGCAACACCGCCTGGGCCACTTGATCGACGCGATGACGCAAGCCGAACAGGGCCGAGTTGATGACCTGCAAGATCTTGGTCGTCAGACCGGGATCTTGAGAGATCAGTTCGGCAATGTGGTTGATACTGGCCTCGGGCCGATCCAGCTCCTTTTGCAGTTGCTGCACCAATGCAGGAAGGCTGGGCACCGCTTCGAGGCTGTTGACCACGGCGAGCAGGCGTTCTGATCGCAACTGCCCACGCAGGTGGAGAGCTTGTTCGATGTTGGCCTTGAGGATGACCGGATCACACGGCTTAGTCAGATGGCGATGAGCAACCCGAACGGAGCGGACGGCGGTGGACTGCGAGGTCTGTCCACTAAGAATGATCCGTATCGTTTGTGGATAGCGATCACGCACCTGACTCAATAGCGTGTGCCCATCGATATCAGGCATGCGCACGTCGGAGACGACCACATCGGCCGGCTCGCGCTCCAGTTCCGCCAGTGCCTGTCGTCCCCCCGCGACGAACCGCATCGCCCAATGACCGCAGTACGGTCGCAGCATACGCTGCAAGCCTTGCAACACTAACGGTTCATCGTCCACAAAGAGAATGCGTGTCACGGTGAGTCTCCCGAAAAGTCTTCCTCTGCGTGGGCAACAGCGACCGGCAGTCGAAGGAGGAAGATGGTGCCTTGGCTGGGCACCGTCTCGAAAGGGATGGTGCCGCCGTTCTTGATAGCGTTGCCGCAACCGCAACAGGTTGCTTTCCCGGTCTGGACGCTGGCTGGGCGGTTGACAGGCGTTCCATGCGTCACGGCCCTTGTGGGGCATCGGCCTGTTGTCAGAATTCGCCCAGGTTTGCTTGCCGATGCGGGTTCCTGAAAAAGTCTAACACGCTGAACGAATTTATGCATTGTCCGAAGTGGAGCTTTTTTCGGCTGGCATTGGGGCAACGTGGGGTCGCCTAGAGGAACGATTCCTGGTTCCGAGTGGAGAGGTCGTGACAGGCAGCTAGCCGGGTAATCGATGATTGCCCAATTGAAGATCGACCTATCATGAATAAGATGACAAAAGCTAAGTGTGATGCCGGAAATGAAGCAAAATCGGGGCCGGCAACGCGGCGCATGGTTGGTACAAGAATTGCCGCTTGAATTCGGATGTCATGGTGGTCGCGTGTGGAGTGAGCAATTAGGCAGGCCCTCCTGATTGCCGCATTCGCAGATCATCTGTGGAGGCAGAAACTAGAGCGTCGGGCAAGCGTTATTCCCATCCCGAGTTGTTCGGCAGGCCTTAACCTGCTGTCACTCCTAGCGACCAGGCATGAGAGGACTGAACTGATGTGGACGAAAGAAGCTTTGCACGACCTGATCCGCGAAAAGTTGCAAGACTACAAGCTGATCATCGTCGCCAATCGCGAACCGTACATCCATCGTTTTGTTGGCTCTCAGATCGAATGCATCAAGCCGGCCAGCGGCATGGCCTCCGCTCTGGATCCTATCTTGCGCGCCTGTGGGGGAGTTTGGGTGGCCCACGGCAGTGGCAATGCCGACCGAGAAGTCGTCGATGAACGCAATCGCGTGGCGGTGCCGCCCGAAGATCCCAAATACCTCCTTCGTCGGGTCTGGCTGACCAAGGAACAGGAGGAAGGCTACTACTACGGCATGTCCAACGAGGGACTCTGGCCATTGTGCCACATCACCTTCACCCGCCCCATCTTCAATCCGCGACATTGGGAGATATATCGCCAAGTCAATCGCTTGTTTTGCGAGGCCATCCTCGAGGAAGTGGACAACAAGCCGGCCTTCGTTTTCATCCAGGACTATCACTTTGCCCTTTTGCCGCGCATGCTCAAGGAGTCCAACTCCAACCTGATCGTCGCTCAGTTCTGGCACATCCCCTGGCCCAACCGCGAGACGTTCCGCGTCTTCCCGTGGAAGGAGGAACTGCTCGACGGCCTACTCGGCAACGACCTGCTTGGCTTCCACCTACGCTACCATTGCCAGAACTTCCTCGACACCATCGACCGCCAGATCGAAGCACTCGTCGATCAGGAACGCGCCGAGGTCACTCGAGGTGGCAAGGTCACAGTGGTTCGGCCGTTTCCCATCAGCATCGACTATGACGATCACGTCCAACACGCCCAAAGCGATCAGGTTCTCGCTGAGATGGAAAACTGGCGCAAGCAACTCCGCCTCAAAAACAAGGTGCTGGGCATCGGCATCGAACGACTCGACTACACCAAGGGCATCCCAGAACGCTTCCACGCCCTGGACGAGTTCCTCCGTCGCTATCCCGAGTACTGTGGCCGACTGATCTTCGTACAGATTGCCGTCCCCAGTCGCAGTCACGTCCCGCAATATCAGCGTCTGGACGAAGAGGTCGATCGGTTGGTCGAGGAAATCAACTGGAAGTGGAGTATCGGTTCCTGGAGGCCCATCATTCTGCTCAAACAACACTACAATCGGACACAGATGATTGCCTTGCACCTGCTGTCGCAGTTCTGCATCGTCAGTTCGCTACACGACGGCATGAATCTGGTGGCCAAGGAGTATGTGGCCAGTCGCTTCGATGAGGGGGGAATGCTCATTCTCAGTCACTTCACCGGAGCCGCTCGTGAACTGACCGATGCGCTACTGGTCAATCCCTTTGCCGTGGAGGAAATGGCCGAAGCCATCAAGCAAGCTATCGAAATGCCCGATGCCGAGCGACGACGGCGGATGCAGAAGATGCGCGAAGCTGTGGCCAGCAACAACGTCTACCGCTGGGCCGGCAAAGCAGTCTCCGCACTGCTCAAGTTCGACTTCCCCGAGTCGATGTGAGGGAAACTCCGGCCGCTGACGCGGGCCGACTCGCCAAAGCGAGCCAGGTTGCGTCAGCACTTGGAGCAGCGCGCTGATCAATGGCCGCGCCGGATACGCGGCATCAACGGCAGCATGAGGAGCAACAGGGCGGCTCCCATCAGATAGGGCAGCAGATGCGTGCGGGTGGCCTGGTAGAGCGTCAGGCCGAGCAGCGGCCCGAGAATGCGGGCCAGGGCAGCGAAAGACTGGTTGACTCCCAGCACCTCCCCCTGTCGGGCTGGATCGCTACGCCGCGAGATCAACGCCTGGGCTGACGGAGTCAAGAAGGCGAAACCGAACACCGAGAACGTCAAACTGATCAGTTGCGCCGGCAGCAGCACGGCGAAATCGGCCAGTTGCTCGATGGCGGCATAGCAGACCAGCCCCAGGCTCAACACTCCTAGCCCCATGAAGACGATGCCGATGGTCATCAGCGTCGGCTCGCTGAGCTGGCGTGCCAGAGGACGGTAGACGGCTCCCTGCGTTATCATCAGGACGAAGCCGATGTAGGCAAAGACCAGCAGATTCTCGCGTTCGGGCAGTTGCATGGCTTCCTTGTTGAGCAGAGCCAGTGTGACCTCGAAACTGGCGAAGCCCAGCGACGAGAGGAAGAACACCAGCACTACCGGAGCGACGGCCGGATTGCCCAGCACCAGTCGAATAGACTCGGTATCGAAGTGTCGGCGGCGTGGCGTGGGGGCCGATGTGAAATCGCGGGTTTCGCGGAGCAGAAAGATTCCCAAGAGCAAGGCGATCAGCGACATCAGAGCAGCCGACCAGCCGACCACGCCGAGATTGTCCGGCAGCCATAGTAGTCCGGCATAGCCGACCAGTGGCCCGATAGTGAAGCCGATACCGAAGGCGGCTCCGATCAGAGCCATGCCCTGTTTGCGACGTTCGGGCGGCGTGCAGTCGGCGACGACCGCTTGAGCCGTGGCTATGGTCGCGCCGGCGATGCCCGCGCCGATGCGGGTAATGAATAGCAGAGCCAGTGCCAGGGCGGCCTCGCTGGTCGTGTTGGCCGGCAAGGTGCAGGCGTAGCCGAACAGCGTGTAGAACACCACCGAGCCGGCCAGACCGATCAACAGGATGGGGCGTCGGCCGTGACGATCCGAGAGCCGACCCCACCACGGCGCGAAGAAGAACTGCATGGCTGAGAACGAGGCCATCAGCAGTCCGATCACCAGACCGCTGATCCAGGTCTGCTCACTGCCGGGCAGCACTGCGCTGACGTATTTCTTGCCGAAGATCGGCAGCAAAGGCAACACGATGCCAAAGCCCAGCAGATCCACGACCACCACCAGAAACACGATGAACAAAGCCGCGCGGGGCGATCGACCAGAGGCGGCGGCGGAAGCGGTATCGGGGGTTGTGGCAGAGTCGGCCATGCTCGTTCCTGTCAGAAAGTTCGGACTCTGAGCGTTATACGGCTGAGGCAGCGATTGTCGATGTAGTCAGGAGGTTGCCAGACGATCGTTCGGGCGAGCCAGAGGGGCTGTCCTTCTGTCCTTTACTGACCGGCATAACCTGCACAGTCTCTCGGGGACAGACTAAAAGCGAGGGCAGAAACGCTTGACCAGTTCTGCACGATCGTTCATGTTTGATAGAATGGTGTCCCAGAGGGAGGTTGCCCGTATGGTCAATAGCATCAGCGCCGACATCATTAGTCGGAGGACGACGGCGGCTGGTGCGGGTTCGACCCGGACGATGCCAGGGTTTCTCATCTTCGATACCGAGAGCGTACCCGATGGCGATCTACTGAGCCGGGTCAAGTACCCCGGAGAGAATCTGACGGCCGAGCAGGCCATCGAACGCGCCCGCATGGAGGCACGGGAACTATCCCGCGATGGCTCAGACTTTCTGCCCGTGACGTTTCAGGTGCCCGTCGCCGTGTGCGTGCTGCGTGTCGCCACCGACTTCACCTTGCAAGCACTAGCCTGTCTGGATGCGCCGCACTTTCGTCCGGCAGAGATCGTTCGACAGTTCTGGCGCGGAGTGGCCCACTACAACCGATCCAAACTCGTGACCTTCAACGGCCGAGGCTTCGATCTGCCCCTGCTGGAACTGGCCGCCTTCGACCACGGTTGTTCGGCCCGCGACTACTTCATCAACAGTCGCAACCGCTACAACGGCAATCACCTCGACTTGATGGACTGGGTGTCCAACTTCGGAGCCTGTCGCATCGCCGGCGGTCTGAGCATGATGGCCCAGCGAGCGGCCGGGGGCCGACCGCCGGGCTGCGGTAAACTCGACGTGGCCGGCGATCAGGTTTACGGCCTGTACAAGGCTGGCAAGTTGCAGGAGATCAACGATTACTGCATGTTCGACACGATCGACACCTACTTCGTGTTCCTCCGCACGCGGGTGTTGACCGGCGAATTGACCGCTGAAGAAGAAGAACTGCTCGCCTGGCGTGCCCGTGACTGGCTGGCCAGGAAGATGACCGAACTGCCCGCGCTGCAAACCTATGTGCAAGCCTGGGATGCCCTGCACACTCGCCCCGACCGCTTCCGTGTCCTGGCGCATCCGGCCTGATTCCGTAGAATACCTCCCAGATCCCAACGACATCGCGTCCTCGTCGCTACCGGGCTGATCGGAGGTGG
>Ga0272446_1005418_pt1 | contig 14121 bp, 12 predicted proteins | sample YNPCB0061_FD_194587 | JGI IMG/M metagenome (GOLD analysis project Ga0272446, IMG submission 194587) | Hot spring microbial mat communities from Yellowstone National Park, WY, United States - YNP-CB-006-1 | ecosystem: Environmental > Aquatic > Thermal springs > Hot (42-90C) > Sediment | place...
TAGACGTCGATCGTCGTGGCCGCGCCGGCGATCAGGAACCAGCTGCTTCCGAACCAGCCCTCGACGACGCCGATGACGCTGTTGTTCGAGGCCGTGGCCCCGATGGCGGCCGCCTGCGCGCCCGGCGCGCCGAGCGCCAGCCCCAGGGCGGCCGCTCCGGCGAGTAGAAGCTTCTTCATGGTCATCCTCCGAGGGGAACGGGACGAGCGGAACACCCGACCAGACCCTTGAAAGCAAACCTCGTGCCGCGAAAAACCCTCCGAAATTTCAGAGGGTTGACAGAGGTCTGCCGCCGGGGCGCGCGGCCCTGTCAGGGAAGCTGACATCGCCCATGCCGCGCGCGGCGCGCCGCGCCTCAGCCCCCGCCCTCGCGCGGTGCCGGATAGGCCACCGCCACCACCTCCACCTCCTCCACCCCGGCCGGCGTGCGGACCTTGCGCACATCCCCGACGCGCGCGCCCAGCAGCGCGCGCGCCACCGGCGCCACCCAGGAGACGTCGCCCCGCTCGGCATCCGCCTCGTCCACGCCCACGATGCGGATGGTGACCTCGGCATCGTCCGACAGCCGGGCATAGGTGACGGTCGCGCCGAAGAAGACCTGGTCGCGCCGGGTCTGCGCCGCCGGATCCACCACCTTCACGCGCTCGAGCCGGCGGCGGAGGAAGCGCACGCGGCTGTCGATCTGCCGGAGGCGCCGCTTGCCATACTGGTAGTCGGCATTCTCCGAACGGTCGCCGAGGGAGGCGGCCCAGGCCACCACCTCGACCACCTTCGGGCGCTCCTCCTCCCACAGGCGGCGCAGCTCCTCGCGCAGCGCGGCGGCGCCGGCCGGGGTCATGTAGAAGGGCGTGCCGGGGGGCAGGCCGGGCGGGCCGTCCTCGCCCTCCTCCTCCTCCGCGCTCATGGCCCGAGCAGGGTTTCGCGCACCGCCTCCCAGCAGGCGCGGTCGGGGGCGGTGATCAGGCCGCCGTCGCGGTGCGCGGGGGTATAGGCGCTGCCGTCCAAGCGCGCGGCGTAGCCGCCCGCCTCCCGGTGCAGCAGCCAGCCCGGCAGATGGTCCCAGGGCATCAGCCGGTTGTAGAACTGCGCATGGGCGTGCCCGCCCGCGGTCAGGCGGTATTCATGCGCGGCGCAGCGGAAGCCGACCACCCCGGCGAAGCGCGCCAGCCTGAGCGCGACCCGGGAGCGCATCGGCTCCCGCAGATAGGTCCAGGAGATGGCGGCGATCATGCGCCCGGGCGGCGCCGGCGCGGCGACGCGGAGATCGGCCATGTGTCGGCCTTCGGCGTCGGCGATCCAGGCCCCCTCCCCGCGCAGCGCGATGGCGGTGTCGTCGCCGAGCGGGTCGTGGATCCAGGCCGCCGCCACCTCCCCCCGCACCACCGCCGCCGCCATCGAGCCGAAGAGAGGCGTGCCCGCGGCGAAGTTCGCGGTGCCGTCCACCGGGTCGACCACGAAGGCGAGTTCGGCCCCGGCCAGCCGGTCGAGCACCCGCTCATCCGCCGCCGCCGCCTCCTCGCCGATGATGGCCGAGCCCGGGAACATGCGGGCGAGGCCAGCCTCGATGGCCCGCTCGGCCGCCTCGTCGGCGTCGGTCACGAGGTCGAGCGGCCCCGACTTCGCCCGCACCGCCCCCTGCGCGAGGCGGCGGAAGCGCGGCAGGATCTCGCGCCTGGCCGCCTCGCGCAGAAGGGCCGCGACCTCGGCCGCGCGCGCCGCGCCGATCATGCCCCCCGCCCCTCGAAGCGGGCACGGTCGGCGGGCGAGAGCCGCACCGTCAGGCTGATCCCGTCCTCCCCGTCCTGGCGGGAGAGGACCTCGCCATGCTCGTAGAGCCAGGCGAGCCCCGCCCCGTCGGTGGTCGGGACCGTCACCTCGATCGTCTCCAACCCGGCGGCGAGGCGCGCATCGATCGCCCGGCGCAGCTCGTCGAGCCCCTCCCCGATCAGCGCCGAGACGGGCACCGCCCCGGGGCTGCGGCGCGCGACCTTCTCGATGCCGCCGAGGAGGTCGGCCTTGTTGAGCACCTCGATCACCCGCTCCGGCCAGCCGGGATCGAGGCTCGCATTCGGCCCCTCGGCCATCTCGGCCATCACCGCGAGCACGTCGGCCCGCTGCGCCGCGCTGTCGGGGTGGGCGATGTCGCGCACATGCAGGATCACCTCGGCCGCCGCCACCTCCTCGAGTGTGGCGCGGAAGGCCTCCACGAGCTGCGTCGGCAGGTCCGAGATGAAGCCGACCGTGTCGGAGAGGATGCAGGTCCGCCCCGAGGGCAGGCGGATCGCGCGCATGGTCGGGTCGAGCGTCGCGAAGAGCTGGTCCTGGGCATAGACGCCCGCCCCCGTCAGGGCGTTGAACAGGGTGGACTTGCCGGCATTGGTGTAGCCGACCAGCGCGACCACCGGGAAGGGCACGCGCTCGCGCGCGCGCCGGTGCAGGCCGCGCGTGCGCCGCACCTGCTCGAGTTCCCGCTTCAGCCGCACGATCCGCTCGCCGATCAGCCGGCGGTCGATCTCGATCTGGGATTCGCCGGGACCGCCGAGGAAGCCGAAGCCGCCCCGCTGCCGCTCGAGATGCGTCCAGGAGCGGACGAGGCGCGTGCGCTGGTATTCGAGGTGGGCGAGCTCGACCTGCAGCGCGCCTTCCTTCGTCCGCGCCCGCTCTCCGAAGATTTCGAGGATCAGGCCGGTGCGGTCGATGACCTTGCAGCCCCAGGCGCGTTCGAGGTTGCGCTGCTGCACCGGCGTCAGCGCGGCGTCCACCACCACGAGGGCGGCGTCCTGCTCCTTGAGCGCGCGCCCGATCGCCTCGACCTGGCCTTCGCCGAGCAGCGTCGAGGGGCGGCGCTCGCGCAAGCCATGGACCGCCGCATGCACGACCGTGACGCCGATCGAGGCGGCGAGCCCGACCGCCTCGGCAAGGCGGGCCTCGGCCGCGCGCTGCCCGCTGGCATCGCCGATGGCGGCGCGGCTCGGCCGCTCGAAGGGCAGGATGACGGCGGCGCGCGTCGGCTTGCCGCCCGGGGCGTCAGCTCCCGCCGCCAGGGGCCACCTCGCGCGTCAGGGTCATCCGGGTCTCGGAGGCCGGGGCCGCGGCCTGCTGCGCGCCGGCCTGCGCCGAGGCGTCGAAGAGCATGATCGGCGCGCCCGGCATCACGGTGCTGATGGCGTGCTTGTAGACGAGCTGGGTGTGCCCGTCGCGGCGCAGCAGCACGGAGAAATTGTCGAACCAGGTGATGATGCCCTGGAGCTTCACGCCATTGACGAGGAAGATCGTCACGGGGGTCTTGGATTTGCGAACGTGGTTCAGGAACACGTCCTGCACGTTCTGGGACTTCTCGGCGGCCATGGGACCTGTCCTCTTCTTGCTGGTCACCGACCAGTTGCGGTCCGGCGAAAACCATTCCCGGCCGCCGGCGCGACACAATCCACCGCCCGCTCTCCGTTGGCAAGCGAAAGCAGGGCGTCGGCCAGCAGATCGGCATTCCGGAAGCACATGTCTGGGGCCGCGGCGGCGATGCCGCCGTCATGCGCCGCCTCCCCCAGCAGGACGGCGCGGCAGCCGGCGCGGCGCGCGGCCTCCATGTCGAGCGCGGTGTCGCCGATGTACCAGACCTCGGGGCCGGGGCTGCGGCCGATCGCGGCCAGCGCCAGGGCGATCGGCGCCGGGTCGGGCTTGTCCCGCACGGCATCGCCCGCCCCGACCAGCGCGCCGAAGCGGCCGGCCCAGCCGAGATGCTCGGCTTCCGCGCGCAGGAGCGGCCCCTGCTTGTTCGACACCACCCCCTGCGGCGCGAGGCGGGCGGCGGCGGCGAGTGCCGCCTCCGCCCCCGGCAGGGGCGTGAGGAGGGCGAGGTGGCGCGCCCGGACCTCGGCATAGAAGATGTCGCGCGCGCGTTCCCACTCCGCGCCGAAGAGGTCGGGGAAGGACTCGCGCAAGGACCGCCGGACGCTGCCGAGCACGCGGGCGCGGTCCCATTCGGGCAGGCCAAAGGCGCGGAAGGCCGCGTTCAGCCCGGCCTCGATCGCCGCCCAGCCGTCGACCAGGGTGTTGTCCCAGTCCCAGAGGATGGCCGAAGGCGCCCTCATGCCCTGAGCTGGCCGAGCAGGCCGAGCATGTCGCCCATGACCCAGAGATGGCGGATCCGCGCCCCCTCCAGGATGAAGAAGCCGACCCCCTCCCAGGCCAGGAGGCGTCCCGTGGGCGCCACGTCGAGGAAGGGTCCCGCATCATGCAGGCCCGAGAAGCCGACACGGGTGGCCACCCGGTCCCCGTCGGCGAGCAGGTCGCGCAACTCGCAGCGATAGGTGCTGAAGGCCTGCCGCACCCCGCGGACATAGGCGGCGAAGGCCTCCTGCCCGCGCATCACCTGCCCGAAGGTGCCCTGGAAGCCGACATCCTCGTGCATCAGGGCAGGCAGGCGGCCCAGGTCGCCGCGCTCCCACAGATCCGCGTAGAAGGCGCGGACGGTCGCGGCATTGGCCTCCTCCTCGGGGCTCACGCCGCGTTCCTGAGCCCGCCCTTCACATGGCGGGCGAAGATCTCGAACAGCCGGCGCACGACGGGGCCGACCGTCCCGTCGCCGACCGGAACCCCGTCGATGCGAAGGATCGGCTTCACGAAGGAGGTGGCGGAGGTGATGAAGGCCTCGCGCGCGCGGCGCATCTCCTCGAGGGAGAAGGCGCGGATCTCGACGGGAATGCCGGCTCCGCGCAGTTCCGCGAGCAGCGCGGCGCGGGTGCAGCCGGGAAGTATGGCCTCATCGAGGTGCCGGACCCGGATGGTGCCGTGCTCGTCCACGATCCAGAAGGAGGTCGCCGCCCCCTCGGTGACCATGCCGCTCGCCTCGTCATAGAGGATGGCCTCGATCGCGCCGGCCTCGCGCGCCGCCTGACGGGCGAGGCAGTTGGGCAGGAGGTTGACGGTCTTGATGTCGCAGCGCGCCCAGCGCAGGTCGGGCGCGGTGATGGCGGCCGCGCCCCACTTCTCCACCTCGGTCGGATAGGGCGGGATGCGCTTGATGGTGACCACCAGCGCCGGCGGGGTCGGCTTGGCGGGGAAGGCGTGGTCGCGGGGGGCCACGCCGCGCGTGACCTGCATGTAGAGCAGGCCTTCCCTCACCCGGTTGCGGCGCGCCACCTCCCGCAGCACCAGGCGCAGCGCCGCGCGCGACATCGGCATGGGCAGCCGGATCTCGCGCAGCGAGCGCTCCAGCCGGTCGAGATGGAGGTCCTCGTCGATGAAGCGGCCGTCGTAGAGGTGGACCACCTCGTAGATCCCGTCCCCGAACTGGTAGCCGCGGTCCTCGATGTTCACCGAGGCGTCCGGCTGCGGCAGGTAGCGGCCGTTGACATAGGCGATGCGGGACATGGGGCGCGGCGACTCCCTGGCACTGGCGGGCGCAGGTTACGACGCGACCCGAGGGGGCGGAAAGTGGGCCGCCCCGTCTCAGCCGCCGCCCGTCACCCCCTGCGGATTGGCCCGGTCCTCGGCCTGGACGCCAAGGAACTTGAGCTTGCGGTGCAGGGCGCTGCGCTCCATGCCGACGAAATTGGCGGTGCGGCTGATGTTGCCGCCGAAGCGCAGCAGCTGCGCCTCGAGATACTGCCGCTCGAAGAGTTCGCGCGCCTCGCGCAGCGGCAGGGTCATGATCTCGGAACTGCGGTCGAGCTTGAGCACCGCCGGCGCGGCCGCGCCGACCTGCGGCGGCAGCATGTCGGCGCGGATCGGCTCCCGCGCGTCCCCCGGGGCCATGATCAGCAGCCAGTCGACGAGGTTGCGCAGCTCGCGCACATTGCCCGGCCAGTCATAGGCCTGCATGGCGGCGAGCGCGTCCTCGGACAGTTCGCGCGGGGGCAGGCCCGTCGTCTCCCCGGCGCGGGACATGAAGTGGCGGGCGAGCGGGGGGACGTCCTCGCGCCGCTCGCGCAGCGCCGGCACCCGCAGCGGCACCACCGCGAGGCGGTAGAAGAGATCCTCCCGGAAGCGGCCGGCGGCGATCTCCGCCGCGAGGTCGCGGTTGGTGGTGGAGAGGACGCGCACATCCACCTTCACCCGCGTGCCGCCGCCGACGCGCTCGAAGCCCTGCTCCTGCAGCGCGCGCACGATCTTGCCCTGGGTCTCGAGCGGCATGTCCGCGACCTCATCGAGCAGCAGCGTGCCGCCATGGGCGCGCTCGAGCACGCCGGCGCGGCGCGGCTGGGCCAGCGGATCGGGCCCGGCCTCGACGCCGAAGAGCTCCTCCTCGAAGCGGGCGGGGTTCAGGGTCGCGCAGTTCAGCACCAGGAAGGGGCCGTCGGCGCGGCGGGAGCGGGCGTGGATCATGCGCGCCACGACCTCCTTGCCCGCGCCGGCGGGCCCGGTGATCAGCACCCTTGATCCCGTCGGCGCGACCTTCTCGATCGCCGCGCGCAGCTGGGCGATCGGGGCGGAAGTGCCGACGAGTTCCGTCTCGGGGCCGGCGCGCAGGCGGAGTTCGCTGTTCTCGCGCTTGAGGCGCGCCGCCTCGAGCGCGCGCGCGACGACCAGCAGCAGGCGGTCCGCCTTGAAGGGCTTCTCGATGAAGTCGTAGGCGCCCTGCTGGATCGCCTGCACCGCCGTCTCGATCGTGCCGTGGCCGGAAATCATGACGACCGGGACCTGCGGCTCCTCCGAATGCAGCGCCTGCAGGATGCCGAGGCCGTCGAGGCGCGAGTTCTGCAGCCAGATGTCGAGGATGACGAGGGAGGGCCGCCGCTGCCGGAACGCCGCGATGGCAGTGTCCGAGTTGTGCGCCTGCCGCGTCTCGTAGCCCTCATCCGAAAGGATGCCCTCGATGAGGGCGCGGATGTCCGGCTCGTCGTCGACGATCAGGATCTCATGCGCCATGCGCGACCTTCGCTCCCTCCCCGGCCTTCGGCGGATCAGCCGCCGCTTCCGCCCCCGTGCCGGCGGCGCGGAGGGGCAGGATCAGGGCGACGCGGGCACCGGGGGCGTCCCCCCGGTCCTCCAGCGCGAGCCGCCCGCCATGGTCCTCCATGATCTTCTTCACGATGGCAAGGCCGAGACCCGTTCCCTTCGCCTTGTGAGTGACATAGGGCTCGGTCAGCCGGTCGCGGTCCTCCTCGCGCGGCAGCCCGACTCCGTCGTCCTCGACGACGAACCTGACCTCCTCGCCGTCCGATTCGACGCGGGCCGAAATGCGTCCCGCCCCCTCGGCGGCGCGCATCGCGACCGCATCGGCGGCGTTCTGCAGCAGGTTGGTCAGCGCCTGGCCGATCAGCCGCCGGTCGCAGGGCACGACCGGGGCGGGGTCGGCGAAGACCGTCTCGTAGGTGATCTCGGGATGCGCGTCGCGCTGCAGGACCAGCGCCTCGCGCAGCAGCTGGTTCGCGTCCTCGGGCCGGATCACCGGCTGGGGCATGCGCGCGAAGGCGGAGAACTCGTCGACCATCCGCCCGATGTCGCCGACCTGGCGGACGATGGTGTCGGTGCATTGGCGGAAGGTGTCGGGATCGTCGCTGATCTGCCTGAGGTAGCGGCGCTTGAGCCGTTCCGCGCTGAGCTGGATGGGTGTGAGGGGGTTCTTGATCTCGTGCGCGATGCGCCGCGCGACATCCGCCCAGGCCGCCTTGCGCTGGGCCGAGACGAGTTCCGTCACGTCGTCGAAGGTCAGGACGTAGCCGGCCACCCGCCCGCCCTGCATCTCGGCGCCGAGCCGGGCGATCAGGGTGCGGCGGGCGGAGGGCGGGCCGGAGCGGATCTCGGCCGTCTGCGGCCGTTCGGGCGCGGCGCGGGCGGCCTCGAGCAGCGGGGCGAACTCCGGCGCGATGCCCGAGAGCGGAAGCCCGATCGCGGCGTCGAGATCGACGCCGAGCAGCGCGGAGGCCGAGCGGTTCGGCAGGTTCACCCGCCCCTCGGCGTCGAGCCCGATGACGCCGGCCGAGACGCCGGCGAGCACGGTCTCGGTGAAGCGGCGCCGTTCGTCGATCTGCCGGTAGGCCTCCATCAGCTCGTTGCGCTGCGCGGCGAGCTGGCTCGTCATGCGGTTGAAGGCGCGGCTCAGGCTCGCGACCTCGTCATCGGCCTCGCCTTCCGCGACGCGGGTCGAGAGATCCCCCGCGCGCACCCTTTCGGCCGCCGTGATCAGGCGGGAGATCGGCCGGGCGATGCGGTTGGCGATGAGCAGCCCGAGCAGCACCGCGCCGAAGAGCACGAGCAGCGTCGCGATGCCGAAGATCAGCACGAAGGTGATCTGCAGGTCGTCCCGGTTGCGGTCGAGCCGGTCGTATTCCTGGAAGGCGAGTTCGGTCGTGCGCATGTGCTCGAGCACGCCGGGATCGACGGGGCGGGCGATCATCAGCATCAGCCCGGGCGGGATGTTGAGCTGCACGATGGCGCTGACGCGCCCGGCCCCGCCCTCCTCCGGCAGCACGACCACCTCCCCCGCGCGGGCCGCTTCCAGCGCCCAGTAGGGGGGCGGCTCGACGACCGCGCCGGTGGTCAGCCCGGCCGAGGCGACCACCTGCCCGAGCGTCGGCTCGAAGACGATGGACTCCGTCAGCCCGCGGATGGCGGTGTGGGTGGCAAGAAGGCGGGCGAAGGCAATGCCGTTGTCCGGCAGCAGCACCTGCGCGGCGCGGTTGAGGTCGTTCGCCATCGCCAGGATGTCGGCCCGGATCGTGTTGCGGTGTTCCTCGAGATAGGCGCGCGAGGCCACGAGCGAGGCCTCGAGCGTGCTGCGCACCCGGTCGCTGAACCAGGACTGGATGCCGAGGTTGAAGAACACCGCCGAGAATCCGGCGACGAGGATCGCGGGCACGACCGCGACGACGCCGAACAGCAGCACGAGGCGCACATGCAGCCGCGAGCCCGCCGAGCCGCTGCGCCGCTCGACCCACATCCGCACGACCCGCGCGGCGAGCGAGGCGGCAAGCAGCAGCAGCACGGCGAGGTTGGCGAGGATGATGCCCACCACCTCCCCCGTGCTCGCGGGGCCGAGCGGCGTGCCGCCCGAAAGCACCATGAAGGTCGCGATCCCGAGCACCAGCGCGAGCAGCGCGAGCCCGATGGTCAGCCCGCCCCCCTGCAGCGCCTGGCCGATGCGCGCCCGCCAGGAGCCGTCGGCCGCGGCCTCGCGCCCCTCCTCGCCCGGGGCGTCGGGGCGCGCCGCGGGGCGCTGGCCGCCGCGGCGGGGGAACAGGCCCGCCATGTCAGCCCCCGCGCATGGTCAGCCGAGGCCGCGCAGGACCGGCAGTTCGAGCTCGCGGATCTTCTTGCGCAGCGTGTTGCGGTTCAGCCCGAGCATCGCGGCCGCCTTGATCTGGTTGCCCCTTGTAGCACCAAGGGCGAGTCGGAGCAGCGGGCGCTCGACCTCGGCCAGGACGCGGTCATAGAGGTCGCGCACCGGCATCCCCTCCTTGTGCGCCGCCATGATGCTCTGCAGGTGGCGTTCGACCGCCTGCTCGAGCGAGGCGGGCTGGGCCTGCCCGTCCGGGCCGGCGGGCTGCACCGCCTCGGCCAGCTCGGCCGCGACCGCATCGGCGCCGATCACCTCCTGCGGGTAGAGCGCGGCCATGCGCCGCATCAGGTTCTCGAGCTCCCGCGCATTGCCGGGCCAGGAATGGGCCTTGAGCGCCTCCATCGCCTCGGGGCTGAGCTGCTTGGCGGGCAGGCCCGCGGCGCGGGCGCGGTCGAGGAAGTGGCGCGCGAGCAGCGGGATGTCCTCGATCCGCTCGCGCAAGGGGGGCAGGCGGATGGGCACGACGTTAAGGCGGTAGAAGAGGTCCTCGCGGAACAGGCCCTGCCGGATCAGGTGCCTGAGGTCGCGATGGGTGGCGGCGATGATGCGGACATTGGCCTTGATCGGCTGACGGCCGCCGACGGTGGTGAACTCCCCCTCCTGCAGCACGCGCAGCAGGCGCGTTTGCGCCTCGGGCGGCATGTCGCCGATCTCATCCAGGAAGAGCGTGCCGCCGGCGGCCTGCTCGAAGCGGCCGATGCCGCGGTTGAGCGCGCCGGTGAAGGCGCCGCGCTCATGCCCGAACAGTTCGGCCTCGATCAGCTCGCGCGGGATGGCGGCCATGTTGATGGCCACGAACGGCCCCGCGCGGCGCTTGCCGTAGTCGTGCAGCGCGCGCGCGACGAGTTCCTTGCCGGTGCCGCTCTCGCCCGTGATCATCACGGTGAGGTCGGTCGTCGTCAGCCGCGCCACCGTGCGATAGATCTCCTGCATCGCCGGGCTGCGGCCGACCAGCGGCAGCTTCTCGCCCTCCGGCTCCTCGGCCGGCGCGCCGGTCGCGAGCGGGGTGGCGAGAGCGCGCTCCACCACCGCGAGAAGTTCCTTGAGGTCGAAGGGCTTGGGCAGATACTCGAAGGCGCCGCGCTGGGTCGCCTTGACGGCCGTGGCGAAGGTGGACTGCGCGCTCATGACCACCACGCGCAGGTCGGGCCGCACGCGCCGGATGCGCGGGACGAGGTCGAGGCCGTTCTCGTCCGGCATCACCACGTCGGTGATGACGAGATCCCCCTCCCCGTCCTCGACCCAGCGCCAGAGGGTGGCGGCGGAGGAGGTGGCGCGCACCTGGTAGCCGGAGCGCGCGAGCGCTTGGCTCAGCACGGTGCGTATGGCGCGGTCGTCGTCGGCGATCAGGATGGTTCGCGGTGCGTTCATTGCGCTGACCCGAGGCTTCCCGGCGGTGGGGCGGGCATCGAGAGGCGGAACACGGTGCGGCCCGGGCGGCTGTCGCATTCGATCAGGCCGCCCTGGTCCGCGACGAGCTTCGCCGCGAGCGCGAGGCCGAGCCCCTGTCCCCCCCGCTTCGTGGAGACGAAGGGTTCAAAAAGCGTGCCGCGGATGTCCTCGGCGATCCCTGGGCCGTTGTCGCGCACGCTGACCTGCAGCGGCAGGTGGACCCGCTCGGAGGAACCGGGCACGGCGATCCGCACGCCGTGGTGATAGGCGGTGGAGAGGACGATCTCACCGCCCACCGGGTCCACCGCTTCTGCCGCATTCTTCACCAGATTGAGCAGAATCTGCACAAGCAGGTCCCGATTGCCCCAGACCGGCGGCAGGGAGGGGTCGTAGTCCTCGACGATCCGGAGATGGCTCGCGAAGCCGCTCACCGCGATTCGCCGCACATGGTCGAGGACCTGATGGATGTTGACCGGCCCGAGTTCCACCGGGCGATCGGAGAACATGTCGAAGCGGTCGACGAGGCCGCGGATGCGGTCGGCCTCGTCCTGGATGAGCTGGCAGAGTTCGCGGTCCGCCTCGGCCGCGTTCTGTTCGAGGAGCTGGGCCGCGCCGCGGATGCCGGAGAGCGGGTTCTTCACCTCATGGGCGAGCATCGCCGCCATCGCCGAGGCGCCGCGCGCCGCGCCGCGGAAGTTGAGCTGGCGGTCGAGCATCTGCGCCGTCGAGCCGTCCTGCAGCGTCAGCACCACCGCGCCCGGCACTTCCGGCAGGGGCGCGCCATGGGCGCTGACGCCGCGGCGGGACAGGCGCGGACTCTCGAGGACGAGGTCGTGGTCGGAGACCACGCAGTCGGTCTGCCGGACCTGGGCGAGCAGGGCGAAGATGCGGCTGTCCGGCGGCAGCAGGTCGGTCAGCCGCATCTGCGCGAGGGAGGCGACCGAGGCCTGGAAGAACTGCTCGGCGGCGCCATTGGCGGAGAGGAAGCGCTCTTCCCGGTCGAGGACCACGACCGGGACCGGCAGGGCGGCGAGGATCGCGCCCGCCTCGGGCGCCGCGCGCCCCGGCGAGGCGGAAGGCCCCGCCGCGCGGCCCGAGAGCACGCGCCTCATGCCGCTTCCCGCTCCTCGCCGGCGGCGCGGAAGGCGTCGCGCACCGCCTCGACCCCCCGCTCGATCAGCGGGTCGTAGAAGGCGTGGATCAGGTCGCGCACGGCCTCGGCCGTATCGCAGCGGTTCACCTGCACCCGGAACTCGGCCGAGCCCGGCAAGCCCTTGGAATACCAGGCGACATGCTTGCGCGCGAGCCGCACGCCGGGGTCCCGCCCATGGTGGGCGAGCATGTCCTCGTAATGGTCGAGCAGGATCCGCTTCTGCTCGGCAAGGTCCGGCTCGACCGCGGCCTCGCCGCCGAGGGCGCGGGCGAGGGTGGCGGGGAACCAGGGCCGGCCGTAGCAGCCGCGGCCGATCATCACCCCGTCCGCGCCGGAGCGCCGCAGCGCCTCGGCCGCCGTCTCGGGGCTGACGATGTCGCCATTGGCGATGACCGGGATCGAGACCGCCTCCTTCACCCGGCGGATGAAGTCCCAGTCCGCGGTGCCGGTGTAGAACATCTGCCGGGTGCGGCCATGGACCGTGACCATGCGGATGCCGCACGCCTCGGCGATGCGCGCCAGCCGCGGGGCATTGAGGCTCTGGTGGTCCCAGCCCATGCGCATCTTGAGCGTCACCGGCACCGGCACGGCGCGCACCGCCGCTTCCAGGATGCGGGCGGCGGCCACCTCGTCGCGCATCAGGGCCGAGCCGGCATTCTGGCCCAGCGCGACCTTCTTCACCGGGCAGCCGAAATTGATGTCCACGATCGCCGCGCCGCGGTCCACCACCAGCCGCGCCGCCTCGGCCATCGTGGCCGGATCGCAGCCGGCGAGCTGGACCGCGGCCGGGCCGCCGAAGCCGTCGACCTCGGCCATCTTCAGCGTCTGGCGGTTCTCCCGGACCATGGCCTGGGAGGCGATCATCTCGCTGACCACCATCGGCGCGCCGAGGGCGCGCGCGAGGCGGCGGAAGGGCAGGTCCGTCACGCCCGACATCGGGGCGAGGATGACGGGGGGCGCGATGACCGCGCCGCCGCCGAGGTCGATCGGCGGCAGGCGGGGCGCCGGGGCGGCAGCCTCGGGAGGATTGCTCATGATTTGTGCAAAATACGGGCTCCCGCCCCCCGCCGCAACGGCAGAATGGGGCATCTGCCGAAAATCGCGCCAATCCCCGGGCCGGATAGGCCGGCGCGGCATTTCTCCCTAAGAAGGACGGCATGAGCGTGATCGCCCTTCTGATGGCCGCGGGCAGCGGCGCGCGCTTCGGCGCCGCGACGCCGAAGCAGTACCTGCCGCTGCTCGGCCGGCCGGTGCTGCGCCATGCCGCCGAGGCGCTGCTGCGCGAGGGGCTGGTCGATGCCCTCCAGCCCGTGGTGGCGGCCGGGGAGGAGGCGCGCGCCGCCGCCCTGCTCGCGGGCCTGCCCGCCCGCCCGCCCGTCGCCGGGGGGGCAAGCCGCGCCGCGAGCGTGCGCGCGGGGCTCGAGGCGCTCGCCGCCGACCCGCCGGCGATCGTGCTGGTCCATGACGCGGCGCGGCCGGTGGTGCCGGCCGGGACGGTCGGCGCGCTGCTCGCGGCGCTCAGGGACGCGCCGGGCGCGATCCCTGCCCAGCCGGTGACGGACACGCTGAAGCAGGGGGCGGCAGGACGCAGCCTCCGCACCCTCCCGCGCGAGGGCCTGTTCCGCGCCCAGACGCCGCAGGCCTTCCGCTTCGACGCCCTGCTCGCCGCCCATCGCGCCGGCGGAGAGGGCGCGACCGACGACGCCGCCCTGCTCGAGGCGGCCGGCCTCGCGGTCGCGCTGGTCCCGGGCGCGGAGAGCAATGTGAAGATCACCTGGCCCGAGGACCTTGCCCGCGTGGAAGCGCAACTCTCCGCCCGCCTGATCCCCCGCATGGGCACCGGCTTCGACGTGCATCGCCTGGTGGAGGGCCGCCCGCTCGTGCTGTGCGGCATCACCGTGCCGCATCCGCTTGGCCTTGCGGGACATTCGGATGCCGATGTCGGCATCCATGCGCTCTGCGATGCGATCTACGGCGCCCTCGCCGAGGGCGACATCGGCCGCTGGTTCCCGCCCTCCGAGGCGGCGTGGAAGGACGCCGACAGCGCCCGCTTCCTGCGCCACGCGGCGGCGCGCATCGCGGCGCGCGGCGGCGTGCTCGCCAATGTCGACGTCACCCTGATCTGCGAGCGCCCGCGGATCGCCCCGCATGCGCCTGCGATGCGCGAACGCCTCGCGGCGCTGCTCGGCGTCGGGGTCGGGGCGGTCTCGGTCAAGGCGACCACGACCGAACGGCTCGGCTTTGCCGGCCGCGGCGAGGGCATCGCGGCGCAGGCGGCGGCGGTGGTGCTGCTGCC
>Ga0272446_1005419_pt1 | contig 14121 bp, 10 predicted proteins | sample YNPCB0061_FD_194587 | JGI IMG/M metagenome (GOLD analysis project Ga0272446, IMG submission 194587) | Hot spring microbial mat communities from Yellowstone National Park, WY, United States - YNP-CB-006-1 | ecosystem: Environmental > Aquatic > Thermal springs > Hot (42-90C) > Sediment | place...
AAGGGGTGTTGCCCCTTCCACCCGCGCTCCTCCATCCCCTCCCCCGTCCGAACGGCGCGCGTTGCGCCAGGCTCGCGGGCAAACGGGGGAGGGGCAGGGGTGGGGGCAGTTATGTCTCCGCGATAAGGTTGTTGCCGAAATCTTCACGGTCGTGATAGAGGTTCAAGAGTAATACTATAGTTGGCGCTGCCGAAGGCGTCTAACGCCAACAGGCGCGTTAGAGAACGCGCCCTACACAACGTTTTTGCACCATCCCGCCCGGACATGAATGTCCGGGCTATCCATCCAAAGCCGTCTGAAGACGGCTAAACCCGGCGATCTAGTCCGCTTAAGCGGACTTTGTACTGGTAGCCCGGAGATTTATCTCCGGGCGGAGCCGGGATTGCGGAAATTTTCGGATAGGTTCTTAGCAAATCCACCTCACGACTTATGCAAGAGTTCTACTGAAACGAAAAAGCCAAAGTTGATAAATGGTATAATTTTCGCCCGTATGACTCAAGAAACCTCCTCACAAAAAACAAAGGTCTGCCCCACCTGCGGGACGCGCCTGAGCGAAAACGCCACGCGCTGTCTCGTGTGTGGGACGGAACTGACGGCAAAAGCCGAAGCCAAATCGAAAAAAGCCGAAATTCGCGCCAGCCGCATGCCCGAAATTACCCTCAGTCTGCCGGCAGCGCTTGGCGCGCTGGTCATCGTCCTGCTGATTGGCGCGGTGGCAGTGTATCTTGCGCTTGGTTCAGGTCTCACGGGTACTTCGCTCGTCACCCCAACCGCCGTTGGAACTGCCACCAACACTCCCACCGTTACCCCCACCCCCACTGAGACCCTGCCGCCCACGCCCATCCCCACCGAAACGCCCCTGCCGCCGTTCGATTACACCGTGCGTACCGGCGACACCTGCGGCGGCATCGCGGTCGCGTTCGGCGTATCTGTGCAGAGCATTGTCGTCCTTAACAACCTGCCCGCCTCCTGCATCATCAACGCCGGTCAGGTGCTGAAGATTCCCTACCCCACCCCCACGCCCGCCCCTCCGCCCACTGCCATCCCCAATTCTGCCACGCAGACCGCGCAGGCATGCGAAAAAATCTCCTACACCGTGCAGGAGAACGACACGCTTTCGAGCATCGCCGCCAACTACAACGTCCCGCAGGAGGCGATTAAATTCTACAACGGGCTCTCCAGTGACAACGTTTTCGTCGGCGTGCCGATCATCATCCCGCTTTGTGAACGATTCGCCACCCCTGGACCAACCCCCACGCCGACTCTCCCGCCTCCCTACCCCGCCCCGAACCTGCTCCTGCCGGCAGACGGCGCTGCCTTCACCCTCGCCAATGACGTGGTAACCCTGCAATGGGCATCCATCGGTACCCTGCGCGACAACGAGGCATACCAGATCACCATTGAAGACGTGACCTCCGGGCAGGGTGTGCGCGTCACGGCTTATGTTACCGACACCAAGTACATCGTCCCCACTTCCCTGCGCCCGAACGACAACCTGGCACACGTCTTCCGCTGGTGGGTGACCACCGTGCGTCAGAACGGCGTAGATTCTCAGGGACAGCCCATCTGGGTCTCTGCGGGCACTATCAGCGAGAAGCGCGTTTTCTCGTGGGTGGGCGTGGCGGTACAAAACACGCCCAGCCCATAGGTCGAACATCGCAAATCGAGTTGAACCGCCGCGTCTCATAAAAAGCAAGAGAAAGATGCGGCGGCTTTTATTTTCATGCAGGAGTATTTCTATGGATGTCCGCTCATATAACCGTGAGGCGTGGAACAAGGAAGTCGAAAGCGGCACAAACCGCTGGACACAACCCGTCACGCCGGAGATCATTGCAAAGGCACGGCAGGGAGAATTCAGCATCTTGCTTACCGAAAACATCCCCGTTCCCCGGCGCTGGTTTCCCCCGCTTCAGGGCGCCGATGTGCTATGCCTTGCATCGGGAGGCGGTCAGCAGGGACCTGTTCTCGCGGCGGCAGGCGCAAACGTGACCGTCTTCGACAATTCCCCCGCTCAATTGAAACAGGATCAACTTGTGGCGGAGAGGGAAGCGTTGATTCTCAAGACGGTGGAGGGCGATGCGGCTGATCTATCCGCGTTTGCCGACGAGTCCTTCGACCTGATCTTCAACCCCTGCTCAACCGTCTTCATGCCCGATGTGCGGGCTGTCTGGCGGGAATGCGCCCGCGTGCTGCGCGCCGGCGGAATTTTGATGACCGGCTCAATGAACCCGATACATTACATTTTTGACCTTTATAAAATGGACGACGGCATACTGGAAGTAGCGCATCAAATCCCCTACTCTGACCTGACCAGCCTCCCCAAAGAAGACCTGGACGAGCATTTGAAAAAAGGCTTGCCCGTAGAATTCGGTCACTCGCTGACCGATCTGCTCGGAGGTCAGTTAGATGCGGGGTTTGTCATTACAGACCTGTACGAGGATTACATGCTCGACTCGCCGTTGAGCAAGTATCATCCCAATTACATTGCCACAAGGGCAGTGAAAAAACAACTGTAAAAGCAACCGCAGGGCTGATGCCCTGCGGTTTTTTCTAGGATGGATGCTGCAATGGGTTATGGCAGTTCGTTGACGCGGTCGGTGCCGGGAGGCGAGAGCGGGCTGAACGCCCCCATATAGTTGATGAACGCCTGCAGGTCGTTCCCGCCGTCGAGCCGCGGTCCGGTGACTGTGCGGAACACAGTGAAGTTATCACCACCGTCGGCAAGGAAGTTGTTGACAGTGACCATGTAGGTGGCGCCTGGGTCGAGCGGCACACCGTTCAATTTGACATTGGTCACCGAAACGCTCGTGCAGGTGCCGGCTACGATGGTCTTCGAAAGGTCATAGGTGAATCCCTGCGAAACGCCCAAATGCAGGAACGGGCGGCTGGAGCCAGCCGGCTGGCACTGTTGTTTGAGGACGTCAATAATTTGAGCGCCGGTCATCGGGAAGGTCACCAGCGTGTTGCCAAACGGCTGAACCGCAAACGCTTCGCCAAAGGTGACCACACCATCCCCCTCGCCCGCCGATTGGGCATATTTGAGGTCAGCGCGTAAGCCGCCCGGGTTCATGAAGGCAATCTGCGCGCCGCTGGCAGAGGTCGCCCACAACTGCGCATCAGCGATCAGGTTGCCCAGCGGCGATTCGACACCGCGGTCGGAGCCGGGCGGGTTGCCGCCGCGATTAATGTCGGCCGTAACTCGACCAACGGGGGTGTTACCAGCCGCCGCATAGAGCGGCTGCCATTTGGCAATCACCGCGCCGACAGCCGGGTCGGGGGTGAGCGCCGCACGTTCGACAAGGTGATTGTGAGCAGTGCTCAAATCGCGGCGGACATCGTTGGTGCGGCGGTCGAGAACCAGTTGCAGTTCCGACACGATGCGCCCGTAGGAGTAGGCGCTGGTGACGATACGCGGCTGACCTGCCGGATCGGACAGCAGACAGTTATACGGCAGATGGGTGTGCCCGGTAATAATCGCGTCAATTTCAGGGTCGAGCGCATCGTTGATGGTAACAATCGGGCCCGAGATGCCCACACAGGCATTGAAATCACCCGGAGGAGGCGTCTGTGAGCCGCCCTCATGCAGCAACACGATGATGGCTTCCACGCCCTGCTGTTTGAGGACAGGCACCAGCGCGTTGGCAGTTTCGGCTTCATCGAGGAAATCCCAGCCCTGAATGCCAGCAGCGGCGACAAGGGTGTCGGTCGCTTCGAGCGTCATGCCAATGAAGCCGACCTTCACGCCGTCCACGTCTTTGATCCAATATGGCGGCAGAGGCGTTTCGCCGGTCACTTCGTTGACGACGTTGGCGGCAAGCCACTGGAAGTCGGCGCCTGCGAACGGCTCAGACGGGAAGTAACAGCCATCCACCGGATGACAGCCGCCGTTCTGCATGCGGAGCAGTTCGGTAACACCCTCGTCGAATTCGTGGTTACCCACGCTCGAAACGTCGAGGTGCATGGCGTTGAGCGATTCGACCGAAGGCTCATCGTGGAAGAGACCCGAGAAGGCTGGCGAACCGCCGATCAGGTCGCCTGCGGCAACCGTCAGGCTGTGTTCCTTACCGGCGCGCAGTTGATTGAGTTTGGCGGCAAGATACTGACCGCCGCCCGCCGGAATGCCATCCACCGTGCCTGCTTCATTGGGCAGCACGTGACCGTGATAATCGTTGAACGCAAGCAATTGGAGATTAACCAGTTGATACGGAGGATCCACAATCGTGCCGCCTCCGAAATCGTCCAACACCGCTCCTCGCGCGCCGATGAACCACAAGCCGATGTAGCCGCCCTTGGCATAGTGCGACCATGACGTAATGTCGCGCGTACCGAGCAGTTCATCGTTGCGATACACCTCCACCATGCCGTTTCCGTAGGCAATGGCGCGGAAGGTATCGCCGTTTTGGAACACCGCGGGAATGTCATCGCCATATTTGACCCAGCCCTGGGGCCATTCCCACGTCCACACCTGAACAACTTGATTTTGAGCATCATAGAGCGCTTCGATCACGCCATTCCCCCACGTCCTGTTGCTCTGCGCCTTGAGCAATAGAATTTGCTCCGGAGCGCTTGCACTCACGTTTACAAACGTGACAAACGCCTCCTGATCCACGCCAAAGGCTTGCTTCCAATAAATATCGGAATTCGCATCGTTGCTCTGTACGCGCAGTTGTTGATTCACAATTCGGTACTTGACCCGGTTGCCAGACCAGTTACTGCCAAGCCCGCCGTTCGCGCGGTTGAAATCATCGAGCACGGTCACATCCGGCGGATAGACCGCCTGAGCAGAAGCCGCGATGGGAATCAGAAGCATTGAAAGGATCAGCAGGACAGAAAACAAGCGTACATTCTTCTTCATACAAATCTCCTCTATATTGTTGAAAAAGTATCGAAATTTTGGCTTGCTTGTTCCCCAGTGATGTTACCGCGCCACCTCCTTTCAAAAGACAACTTCAGAAAACTTCGGCACTCCTTCCCCCCTTACAATAATCAGTACTTCATGAAAGCGCGTAATTGGCGCTCTCTAACGCCAGTTTTGTGCTAGAGAGCGCACACTACGCGAGGTTTTCGTGATCTACTGATAATCATATTATACATACGAATACCTCTGATGCTAATAAAATCGCTGAACGAAAAGGTTACACGCTATGTAAGGAAATGGGGCGGGACGCCAGCACTTCGAGCGTTTCCAGCAATTTGCCGCGCCAATTTTCCCCAAACGAACACCAATAAGATGACTTCCCGCCTCGCACCCCCGGACCGAGATCCGCCAGCCGTTTCCCATCCTTTTCCTGCGCTGAAAGCGGATACCGCAAGACGATCTGTCCTGCCTCCCAGCTGACAGATGCCAGCCCTGCCCGCTCCGCCCGCAGTTTGACCTGCATCTGGTAAAGCAAGTTTCTTACCATCTCCGGCAGCGGACCGAAACGGTCGCCAAATTCCGAAGCCAGCGCCTCGATTTCGGTTTCATCGCGCAAATCTGCAATGCGGCGGTACAGGCGCAGGCGCAAATCCTGGTCTGCAATGTAATCGGCGGGAATGCCCACAGCCAGAGGCAAATCTACATTCACCGGCATAGACATCGGTTGCAGATTGAAAGTTGACAAGTTGGCAGGTTGTTCAATTTTTAAACCTTCCAACCTGCCAACGGCTCTTATCCGCCTGACCGCATCTGCCAGCAAGCGTGTGTACAAATGAAAGCCCACCGCCTGAATATGCCCGCTTTGGCGTGTGCCAAGCAGTTCGCCGGCGCCGCGAATCTCAAGGTCGCGCATGGCAATCGAATAGCCCGCGCCTAGTTGTGTGTTCTCGGCGATGACTTCCAGCCGTTGCTGCCCTTCGGGGGTGGGGGAAAGTTTTCGGTGGCGGAAAAAGTACGAGTAGGCGCGCGCGGCTCCCCGTCCGACCCTGCCGCGCAGTTGATAGAGTTGAGCCAGCCCAAAGGTGTCGGCGCGGTCCACGATGAGGGTGTTCGCATTCGGGATGTCCAATCCCGATTCGATGATGGTTGTCGAGAGCAGGATGTCCGTCTCGCCGGCGTTGAAGCGGCGCATCACCTCCGCCAGTTGATGCTCGGGCATTTGCCCGTGACCGATGTCCACGCGCGCCTCGGGAACGAGACGGTTGAGGTGCGCCTTCATTGCCTCGATGGTCTGCACACGGTTGTGAACGAAAAAGACCTGCCCGCCGCGCTCGAGTTCGCGCAAAATCGCCTGACGCACCAGTTTCGGCGAATACGGTCCGACATGCGTAACAATCGGCAGGCGTTCCTCGGGCGGCGTGTTGAGGGTCGAAATATCGCGCACGCCCGTCAGCGCCATGTAGAGCGTGCGCGGAATGGGCGTGGCGGTAAGCGTCAGCACATCCACCTCGGTGCGCAGTTTCTTGAGGTGTTCTTTGTGCGTCACGCCGAAACGCTGCTCCTCGTCAATGACCACCAGCCCCAAATCCTTGAACTGCACATCACTGGAAAGCAGACGATGCGTGCCGATGATAATGTCAATCTCACCCATCGCCAGTTTGAAGAGAATTTCCGTCTGCTCGCGCGGCGTGCGGAAGCGCGAAAGCATCTCCACCACTACGGGGAAGGCAGCCAGCCGTTGTAAAAAGGTTTCGTAATGCTGCTGCGCCAGCACCGTCGTCGGCACGAGGATGGCGACCTGTTTGCCGTCCATCACCGCCTTGAAGGCGGCGCGCAAAGCGACCTCCGTCTTGCCGTAGCCTACATCGCCGCACAACAGACGATCCATCGGGCGCGGCGATTCCATATCGCGCTTGATCTCCGCCAGCGCCCGCTTCTGGTCTTCCGTCTCCACATAGGGGAAGGAGTCTTCCAGTTCCTTCTGCCAGGGCGTATCGGGCTTGAAGGCGTAGCCATGCGTCACACTGCGCCGCGCGTAGAGATCGAGCATCTCCTGCGCCACCTCCAGCACCGCCTGCTTGACCCGTCCCTTCTTCTCGTGCCACTCCTGCCCGCCCAGGCGGTCCAACGCAGGCACAGCCCCCTCCGCCCCCACATAGCGCGTCAGGCGGTCTGCCTGATGGACAGGCACAAACAACTGCCCGCCGCCTTCGTATTCCACCGCCAGAAACTCGCGCGGGTGTCCGTCCAGTTCGCGCTGAACCAACCCTCCAAAGCGCCCAATGCCGTGATCAATATGCACCACATAATCGCCCACCCGCAAATCGGCATACACCGACTCGGGCGTCTCGGCGGCGGGTCGCTGGCGCGTGCGCGGCTGGGGGCGTTCCCAGCCGAAGATTTCAGAGTCGGTGATGAGGTGCAGGTCGCCCAGCACAAACCCTTCGGATAAAGACGCCTCAACAAACTCGATTTTGGACGATGGGACATTGACCATTTCATCGTCCATGGTCTGCGATTCACGGGCTCGATTTTCGAGCCACAATTCCTGCAGACGCGAAGACTGGCGCGACACCAGGACGATCTGCCCGCCTCTTTCCACAATTGAGCCTGCATACTCGACAAATGGCTTCAACCTCCCCGCAAACCTTTCGTCGTGCCCAAAGCGCTCCCCCAACCCGCCGCCGGCTGCTAAGGAGTCGCCGATCAGCGCGGTCGAATGTCCCAGTTCCAGCGTGACGCGCCCATGCAACTCGTCATGCAGTTCCGACCAGGGGATATAGGGCAGCGGAAAATCGGCGGGCAGGGTTCCTTCGGCAATGCTCTCCCGCCTGAACTTGACCGCCTGCTCCTCCACCTCTGCCGCCATGCTCTCCACCACAGACAGATCGTCAATCAGCGCCACTGCCTTTTGTGGAAGATAATCGAGCAGGCTGGCAGGCTGAGGGTACAACAACGGGATGTGAAACTCCGAGTATTCGGCATTCGTCTCGTCGGTTCCGGGCTGACGGGCGATGAATTCTCTCGCAGGGGTGACAAGCACCGAGTCCAGTTTCTCGATCGTCCGTTGAGAGGCGGGGTCGAAGCGGCGAAGGGTTTCGATTTCGTCACCGAAAAACTCCATGCGGATGGGCAGGCTTTCGGCGGGAGTCCAGAGATCGAGAATGCCGCCGCGCTTCGAAAACTGACCAGGCTCCAGCACGGTGTTGAGGCGCTGGTATCCAATCTCTGCCCACTGGTGGGTCAATACGTCGGGCTGGATGGTCTGGTTGATGGACAGTTTGCGGCATGCTTTGAGGAAGTCGCGCCGCGGCAGGGTGCGGGTCATCAGCGAGCGGACAGAGGCAACCAGAATGGGGGCGGTCTGCGGCTTTTGTGCAAACGGCAGGTGATGTTCGGCGAGAGCAATGAGCGTTTGCAGGCGTTCACGGCGGGTGGCAACGCCCCAGGCGGCTTGTTCGTAAAAAAGCGGGTTTGGCTCGGCAAAATGATAGCGCGGCGCCCGTACCCAGAACCCAAGTTCGTCGAAGAGGGAAAGCGCATGGTCGGCGCGATCGGTGACGAGCAGGAGGGGGCGATTCAATTCCTCATGCAGGGCGGCAAGCAGGGACAGCCGCGCAGAGCGGGGCAATCTCAAGCCGGGGATTTGTTTGCCGGCTTGGATTTGCCTCAGCAATTGCTGAAATTCAGGCAGGGAACGAATTGAGTCAAGAATGACTTGCATGGAAGGGGTCGATCGCCAGAAAACGGTATGACCGTTCCCTATTCTCTAACTCCGCCGTTGAAATCGTTCATGGCTTTGTTCAAGCCATGCGTCACAAATGCAAGGACAGCATCGGCGCCGCGATCCAGGATGAGCGAAAGTTCTTTCATTTCCTCACGGGAAAAATCCTGCAAGACGTACGCGGCGGGGTCCATACGCCCGGGCGGGCGCCCAATGCCAATGCGCAGACGCGGAACGTCCTTTGTGCCGAGTTTTTCCAGAATGTCGTTCAAGCCGCGCTGACCGCCCGGTCCGCCGGAGGCGCGGATGCGGAGGGTGCCAAAGGGCAGGTCGAGGTCATCGGAGAGAATCATCACGTTGCTGAGCGGAAGTTTGTAGAAGTGCACCAATCCCTGCACAGATTGACCGGAGAGGTTCATGTAGGTCTGCGGTTTGGCAAGGATGAGTTTGCGGTCGTTGTAGTGGGCGTTCATAACGAGGGCTTTGGATTGCAGTTTCATTCCCTGGGCATTCAAACGGACGGCAATGCGATCTATGAGCATGAAGCCAACGTTGTGGCGGTTGTCTTTGTATTCGCGCCCGGGGTTGCCCAAGCCAACAATGAGGAAGGTGTTATCGAGAGTCATGGGGGAGGTTCCAGGTTACAGGTTTGCAGGATGAAGGCGGTGGTTCGGTTAGTATCGGCGAAAACGAAGGATAAGCCCAACAAGGGCAAACAGCCCAAGTATGACCAGTGCGCCTCGTCCCAGGCTGGCGGGAATGGCGGTTGGGCTGAGGGAGGCGGGGTTGGTCGGGAGCGGAGTGGGAGTGGGGCGCGGCGTGGAAGTGGGCGTGGGCGAGGCGGCAATGAGGAACGGTGTGGGAGGTTGAATCTCCGGTCTGTTTAGCGTAGAGGGTTCCGTCGGTGTGGGAATGATGGGCGTATCGTTTTGCACCCGCAGCGGAATGGTTACTTCCTGAACTGTGCCGTCGGTCAGGAAGACGCGCAGGCGGAGGATGTAATCGCCGTCAGTGATGAGGGTGGTGTTCCAGACGGCGAGGGGGGCATTCGCTGCCGGCTGGGTGGAGGTTTGGAGGGCGAACCAGGTGTCGGTGGGGTTGGAAGCGTAGGAGAACTCCAATTGCGAGGAGGCAAAGCCGGGCACATCGGTAGTGCCGTTGATCGTCACCTCGCCGCGCAGGGCTGCGCCGGGCGCAGGGGAGGTGATGGCGATGGCGGGCGCCTGGGCGAGGAGAAGGGGTAAAGTCAGCAGAAGAAAGAGGCGGATTTTCATCAGGTTGACAGGTAAGTTTAGCATGAAAGCGCAGCGGCGGTCAATTTTTGGGCGGTGAAAACTTGCAATTGGCTGACGGTCGCGCCGCTCCATTCTCTTGCTTTTTGAATTATGGTAAACTGTGGCAGATTTCAGTATTGAGGAGAAACGTATGTCCAAATCCCGCGCCGAGCAAATGGTGGAAAGATTGCGAAACATGCAAGCAGCCGCACCGGATATTGAAGCCTCTGCCGTCGTTTCTGTGGACGGGTTGATTATGGCTTCCGCTTTGCAACAGGGTGTGGAGGAGGATCGCGTATCGGCAATGTCGGCAGCCATGCTTTCGCTGGGCGAGCGCATTTCCAATGAATTGGGCAGGGCAGGGCTGGAACAGGTGTATATCAAGGGGGATTCGGGTTCAATTGTTCTGACTTCCGTCGGCGAGGAGGCGGTTCTGACCGCGCTGGCGCGTCAGGACGCCAAACTGGGGCTGATTTTCCTCGAAATGCGGCGCGCCGCCGAGGATCTTGCCAAACTGGTAGGATGAAACAGCCTCAAGGCCGGAACTTTCACAGAAGGTAATCCCCCGATGGGGAGGGCTTCAGCGCCCTCCCCATCTTCTTTGTTTTATGAAAAAGAGGTAACCATGACGACAAAATTTTTATTTTATACCGGCGGCGTTGTTTCGTCGGTGGGCAAGGGTGTGACCGCCGCGGCGACGGGTCTCCTGCTCAAGGAGCGCGGCTTCAAGGTGGCGGTGCAGAAACTGGACCCTTATATCAACGTGGATCCCGGCACGATGAGCCCCTATCAGCACGGCGAGGTGTACGTCCTCGATGACGGCGCCGAAACGGACCTCGACCTGGGTCACTACGAACGATTCATTGACATCCGCCTCAGCCGTTCTTCCAATTTCACCAGCGGACAGGTCTATGCCGAGATCATCAGCAAGGAACGGCGCGGCGATTTTCTCGGCGGGACGATTCAGGTCATTCCGCATATCACCAACGAGATCAAGCGGCGGGTGGCGGGAATCGGGAAAGAGACCGGGGCAGATATTGTGATTGTCGAAGTCGGCGGAACGGTGGGCGACATCGAGTCACAGCCGTTTCTGGAGGCGCTCAGGCAATTGCGCAACGAGGTCGGGCGTGAGAATGTGTACTTCATTCACGTGACCTGGCTGCCCTACATCGGCGCGACGGGTGAAATCAAGACCAAGCCAACCCAGCATTCTGTGGCGGCGCTGCGGTCCATCGGCATTTCGCCGAATATGATCATCGCCCGCAGCGATTATCCGATTGACCGCGACCTGTGCGACAAGATTGCCCTGTTTTGCGACGTGGAAAAGCAGGCGGTCATCCCGATGGTAACCAGCGACGTGTTGTATGAAGTGCCTCTGCTTTTGGAACGCGCCGGCGTGGGCGATTATCTGGTCGAAAATCTCGGAATGAAAGCCACCCGCAAGCCAGACATGAAACCGTGGGAAGATCTGGTGGCGCGTGTACGCAAACAAAAGCCAACCGTAAAAGTGGCGCTGGTGGGCAAATACGTCGAATTGCAAGACGCTTACATGTCGGTGCGGGAGGCATTGAAACACGCCGCCCTTGCCAACGACGTGGAAGTGGAAATCGGGTGGGTGCATTCAGCCGATTTGGAAAAAGACAAAGGGTGGGACATCATCCAGAATTCAGACGCCATCCTGGTGCCTGGCGGGTTCGGTTCGCGCGGCATCGAGGGGAAGATTCTGGCAGCGCGCTATGCCCGCGAGAAAAAGGTTCCCTATCTCGGTCTGTGTTTGGGAATGCAGGTGATGTGCATCGAATTCGCCCGCAACGTGTTGAACTACGAAGACGCCAACTCCTCCGAATTTGACCGCAGCACCGAATACCCGGTTATTGACCTGATGCTCGACCAGCGATCCATCACCGACCTGGGCGGCACGATGCGGCTGGGATTGTATCCGTGCATTTTACAGCCCGGCACAAAAGCCGCCGAAGCCTACGGCGAGAAGCAGGTGCAGGAACGTCACCGCCACCGCTTCGAGTTCAACAACAAGTTCAAGGAGGAGTTCGAGAAGGCAGGGATGGTCTTCTCGGGCATGTCGCCCGATGGCAAACTGGTGGAGATTGCAGAAATCAAAGACCATCCCTTCATGGTGGCAAGCCAGTTCCACCCGGAGTTCCTTTCGCGCCCGATGAAGCCGCATCCATTGTTCGTGGGGCTCATCAAAGCGGCAAAAGAACAGAACGGTAGTAGAATGCAGTGAAAGCTGCTCCCTGATCACGGATCGCAGATTTTTCTTTCCCATGCTCACCACCCTCTCCCAATCTTCCCTGCAAGATTACGTGGACTGCGCGCGGCGGTTCCAATTGCGGTATCTGGAACGGCTGTCGTATCCTGCTGTTGAGGCTGAGCCAGCGTTGGAAAATGAAAAACATCTGCAAGAAGGGGAACATTTTCATCGGCTGATACACCAGTATTTGATTGGCATTTCGCCCGAACAAATCAGCAAACTGGCAAACACCCCAAACCTGCAAAGGTGGTGGGAGAATTTTCTGGCAACACCAGACCTTCAAAATCTCACCCCTCTTCGCTCCACTTCGAAGGTACTTCGTAAAGACTTCGCAACCCTTCTGCCCGAAGCCACCCTGTCGGCTCCGCTGGGCAAGTACCGCCTCATCGCTAAATTCGACCTTATTGCCACCGGCAACGGCAAAGCAGTTATCTACGATTGGAAGACCTACCGCAAGCGTCCGCGCAACGAGTGGCTCTCCTCAAGGATGCAGACCCGCATCTACCGCGCGCTGCTTACTCATGCCGGAGCGCACCTCAACAACGGTCAACCGTGGGCACCCGAACAACTTGAAATGGTGTATTGGTTCGCAGAATACCCCAACGACCCTGCCCGATTCGCATACATGTCCGCGCAATATAAACGGGATTGGGACTTGCTGGTCAAACTTGCAGATGAAATTGCCTCCGCCTCTTCCTACCCGCAAACGGATGACACAACAAAATGCCTTTACTGCCCCTATAGATCCTACTGTGAGCGTGGAGTCCGCGCGGGGAACGTGGAGCAGGCTGAGGCGGAGATGGAAGCGGAAGAATTGTTCGATGTCAACTTCGAGCAGATTGGGGAGATTGCGTTTTAAAGGCTCAAGAACTTTCGGGGCATTTGAGATAAGGTGAGTTAAGGGTTTACGTACACCCCAAAGTGATTCCCCACTGCTCTTTCCCGTCTGGGGATGTAATTGTCAATCGGGGAATTCAAAATGACGGGCGTGCCGTCTTGCCCCTCCATGACCATCGTAGAGGAGCCGCCGCCATCGAGGTTCATAGCGAGGTAAGCGCCCTGCTCCACCAGCAGTTCTGCCAATTCCTGCAAGGTTGCGCCGGCGCTGTAAAACGGCTGACGCCCGTCCACCACAACCAGATAGAGGTAACGTCCGTTCGGGTTGATACCAATGGCAGTACGCGGCTCAAGGGCAGAATCATCGAGCCCATCCACAGGCGCTCCTTTGAGAACCAGCATGCGGTCGCCGGAGATGGCGTTCCAAATTTTGTTGGGGCGCTGATTAAAGGACGGGTATCCCTGGCGGGTGAAATACAACGTGGGCGCCGTGCCAACCCTCTCCAAAACGCCCGTTGAATACACATTGCCGTTAGAAGCGGTGAGCCCATACGGAGCGACAGGGTCGCCCGGGTGAGGGTAGTAGTCCGCAGGACTGCGCGACCACCACGGGGCAAAGCCGTCGCCGTTGATGGCAATTTGCAAGTTGAACTCATCTAAAAACTGGGAAGTGGTACGGGCTTTGAGGGGCAGGTCGCTTTCCTGGTCAGGCGGGGTGACGAAAAAGGCGACGTTCGCCGTTTTACGGTCAATGGTGATGACGTGGGCAATCATTGCATGTGGAGCAAAGCGCACAATGCGGCGATACACAATCCCCTCGTACAGGGTTTGTTTCATCGGCACAGGGGCAGGACGTCCGCGGTCGTAGAGGGAATACGCCACAATGCACGCCGCCACGAGCAGCAAGCCGGCAAAAATAACCTTTGTAATGCGCTTCATGCGTGAATTGTAGCCTGAAAGGAGGTTCCACCGATTAATAACAAATAAGGGCAGAAGCCATCCCGCCCGGACATGAATGTCCGGGCTATCCATCCAAAGCCGTCTGAAGACGGCTAAACCCGGCTATCTAGTCCGCTTATGAAAATTAACAAATAAGTACCGTAACCGCATAGCGCGGCTTCCAGCCGCAACCAAAAAATTCACTGCTCAAGTGCGG
>Ga0272446_1005421_pt1 | contig 14118 bp, 12 predicted proteins | sample YNPCB0061_FD_194587 | JGI IMG/M metagenome (GOLD analysis project Ga0272446, IMG submission 194587) | Hot spring microbial mat communities from Yellowstone National Park, WY, United States - YNP-CB-006-1 | ecosystem: Environmental > Aquatic > Thermal springs > Hot (42-90C) > Sediment | place...
GCCGCCGGCGCCACGCTGCACGCCAGCGCCATCCGCCCCACGCCGGACCGGTACGGCCCGCAACACCTCCTGGACGGCGACCGCGCGACCTACTGGACCACGCCCGACGCGGTGCTCACCCCGGTCCTCGAGGTCCACCTGTCGCGGCCGGTCTCGTTCAACGTGGTGGACCTGCGCGAGCATCTGCCGCTGGGCCAGCGGATCGAAGCGTTCGCGCTCGACCAATGGCAGGGCGGCGCGTGGGTCGAGTTCGCCGCGGCCACGAGCATCGGCAACCGCCGCCTGGTGCGCTTGCCGCAGAAGATCACCACCGAGCGGGTCCGGTTGCGGATCACCCGGGCGGCGGCCTGCCCGGCACTGGCCGAGTTCGGCCTTTACGCCGAACCCTGAAGCGGGGGCACATCAAACTTCGGCGTCGCAAGACACGCCTTTCGCACTTCGCACTTCGGACTTCGCCCTTTGAACCCGCCACCATGCCCCGCGAAACTGCCGCCGCCAAAGCCCGCCGCGTGGCCGCGCTCATCGAAGCGCTCCGGCGCACCTACCCGGAGGCGCACTGCGAGCTGAACTACACCAACCCGCTCGAGCTGCTCGTGGCCACCATCCTCTCGGCCCAGTGCACCGACCAGCGCGTCAACCAGGTCACCGCCGACCTCTTCCGCCGCTACCGCACCGCGGCCGATTACGCCAACGCGCCGCCCGGCGAGCTCGAACAGGCCATCAAGTCCACCGGCTTTTACCGCAACAAGGCCCGCAGCCTGCGCGCCTGCTGCCGCGAGCTGGTCGAGCGCCACGGCGGCGAGGTGCCGCGCTCGCTCGAGGCCCTGACCCAACTGCCCGGCGTGGGCCGCAAGACCGCCAACGTGCTGCTCGGCAACGCCTTTGGCCTTAACGAGGGCATCGTGGTGGACACGCACGTCGCCCGCCTGGCCCAGCGTCTGGACCTCACCCGCCAGCGCGACCCGCTCAAGATCGAACAGGACCTCCTGCCCTTGGTGCCGCGCGAGCTCTGGACGCTCTTCAGCCACTGGCTCATCTGGCATGGGCGTCGGCGTTGCTTCGCCCGCAAGCCGGATTGCGCCGGTTGCGAAATCGCCCACCTCTGCCCGCGCCGCGGCGTGAAGTGACATGACCGCGCCCGCGCCCCCATTGAACGAGCCGCCGGCCCGCGTCGAGACGTGGCTCCGGCTGCACACCGGTCCGGGCGAGCCGGCCTTCAACATGGCGCTGGACCACGCCCTGCTCGAGGCCGCGCCGCGCCTGGGCCGGCCCGTTTTGCGCTTTTACGCCTGGGCGGTTCCCGCAGCGAGTTTCGGCTACACGCAGCGCTACGCGGAGGCGGAGCGGCTCACGCCGTGGCGGCCGCTGGTCCGGCGACCCACCGGGGGCGGGGTGGTGCCGCACGCGGCGGATTGGACCTACACGCTGGTGTTCCCGCCTGCGCACCCGTGGTACGCCCTGCGTGCGCGGGAAAGCTACCGGCAGCTTCACACCTGGCTCCAGGCCGCGCTGGCTGCGCTGGGTCTGGAGGCGCGATTGGCGCCCGACCCGGCCGGTGGCGCGCCCACGCATTGTTTCCAGCGCGCGGAGCAGTTCGACGTGCTCTGGGCGGGAGCCAAGATCGCCGGCGCGGCCCAACGGCGCACACGGGACGGGCTGTTGATCCAGGGCTCGGTGCAACCGCCGCCCGGCCTGGCCCGCGCGGCTTGGGAAAGCGCCTTCTGCGCGCACGCCACCGCGCAATGGGGTGTGCGCTGGGAGGATTGGACACCGCCGGCCGAGCTGCTGGCCGCGGCGGACCGCCTGGTTCGCACCCGGTACGGTCTCGAGGCGTACCACCGGCGGCGGTGAGGCCGGCGGCGCGGGCCGGGGTTGCAGGGGGCGGAGGCGGGTTCTAAACTGCGTCGCGTGCCGCCAAGGCACGCTTTTCTGTCATGCAAGATTTCTTGTTGTGGGTGTACGTGGCTGCCGCCGTGGTGTTGATGTTCGGCGCCTCGGTGTTTGTCCACGAGCTGGGGCATTTCCTGGTCGCGCTGTGGCGGGGCATGAAGGTGGAAGCCTTCGCCATCGGCTTCGGGCCGCGCGTGTGGGGCCGGAAGCACAACGGCATCGAGTACTCGGTGCGCTGGATTCCGGCCGGGGGCTTCGTGAAGCTGCCCCAGATGATCACGTCGGAGGCCCTCGAAGGGGGCAAGTCCGACACCCCGCCCCCGCCCCCGGCCCCGCCCTTGTCGAAGATTCTGGTAGCCTTTGCCGGGCCGCTCATGAACGTGATTTTCGCCTTCCTGGTGGCGACGGTGGTGTTTTTCACCGGACTGCCGGTGCCGGTAAACCCGGCGATCATCGGCCACGTGGACGAGACCTCGGCCGAGTACGCCGCGGGCGTCCGCGCCGGGGACCGCATCGTGGCGATCAACGGCCAGCCGGTAAGTTCCTGGGAGGAGGTGACCGAGCGGGTGATCCTCTCCCGGACCAACGTCTTCGCCGTCACGGTCGAACGCGCGGGCCGGCGCGAGACGGTCACTTTGAGCGCCTCGTTGAACAACGCGCTGGGCTTGAAAATGCTGAACCTCGAGCCGCAGGACCACCCGGTGGTGCGCGGCGTCCTGCCCGGCAGCGCGGCGGAGGCCGTGGGATTGAAGCCGGGGGACACGGTGGTGTCTTTCGCCGGCGTGCCGATTGCCGGCCGGGAGCAGTTCATCAAGTTGATCCAGCAACGCCCCGGCGAGGCGACCGAACTGGTGATCCAGCGTGAGGGGAAAGAAATGCGCCTGACCATCACGCCGCGGCTCAACCCCGCCACCGGCAAGGGCTTCATCGGCGCGGAAATCGGCGGCAGCGAGAAGGTGGTCTATCAGGTGCGCCGGCCCGGGCCCACGCCGTGGGAAAACTTCCGCGAAGTCTGGCAGCGGACCATCGGCACGCTCGGCGCCCTGTTGCACTCGAAGGAAACCGGCGTCGGCGCCAAGGACCTGTCCGGGCCGGTGGGCATCTTCGCCTTTCTGGCCGCCCAGGTGTCCATTGACTACCGGTTGGCGCTGAACTTCCTGGTCCTGCTCAACCTCAACCTGGCCATCCTGAACCTGCTGCCCATCCCGGTGCTGGACGGCGGCCACATCCTCATGGCCCTGGTGGAATGGGTGCGCGGCCGGCCGCTGAGCCTGCGCGTGGTCGAGTACACCACCACCGGCTTCGCCCTGCTGCTCATTTCCTTCATGCTGTACGTGACGTTCTTCGACCTCAAACGCATGCCCCTGTTCCGGATGTTGTTCTCCCGCGAAACCCAGGTCCAACAGGTGGAACCCGCGCCCGTCCCGCCGGCCGCGCCCGCCGCACCCGCGGCGCCCGCGCCGGCCCCCGCCCGCCCATGAAGTACTGCGAATCCGTTTACCGTTACGCCCGCCGTCCCAGCCGCCCCGTGGTGGTGGGCGACCCCGCCCGCGGCGGCGTGGTCATCGGCGGGGACGCCCCGGTGGTCAAGCAGTCCATGATCACTTGCGACACGCTGGACACCGCGGCGTGCGTGCGCGAGACCCTGGCGCTGGTCGAGGCGGGCTGCCAGTTGGTGCGCATCACCGCGCCCACGGTCCGGGACGCCGCGAACCTCGAACACATCGCGCGGGAGCTGCGGCAACGCGGCTGCCACGTGCCCCTGGTGGCGGACATCCATTTCAAACCCGAGGCCGCCCTCGAGGCCGCCAAGTGGGTTGAAAAGGTCCGCATCAACCCCGGCAACTACGCCGACAGCAAGAAATTCGTCGTCAAGGAGTACACCGACGCCCAGTACGCCGCCGAGCTGGCGCGGCTGGAGGAACGGTTCACCCCGCTGGTGCTCCGGTGCAAGGAACTGGGCCGCGCGCTGCGCATCGGCACCAACCACGGCTCGCTCTCCGACCGCATCCTCAATCGCTACGGCGACACCCCGCTGGGCATGGTGGAAAGCGCCCTCGAGTTCGCCCGCATCTGCCGCAAACACGACTTCCACAACTTCGTGTTCTCGATGAAGGCCAGCAACCCGAAGGTGGTCATCGAATGCTACCGCCTGCTGGCCGCCCGCCTGGCCGAATTGGGCCCGGACTGGAACTACCCGTTGCACCTGGGCGTCACCGAGGCCGGCGAGGGCGAGGACGGCCGGATCAAGTCCGCCATCGGTATCGGCGCGCTGCTCTGCGACGGCCTGGGCGACACCATTCGCGTGAGCCTCACCGAGGACTCGATCCACGAAATCCCGGTCTGCGAAGAACTGCTCCGGCTTACGCCCCGGTTGGTCCACACCGCGCCCGTGCCCGAGCTGCCCGTGCCGTTCGACCCGTACACCTTCACCCGCCGGCCCACGCCGGTCATCGAGCTGGCCGAAGGCGTGCGCTGCGGCGGCGAGGAGACCGTGCGCGTGGTGGTGACCCGCGCCGCCTTCGAGAGCCTCGCTCCCCAGGTCCGGTTGCGCGACGACGTCCGCCCCGAGGCGGTGTACGAGGACCTGAACGTGCTCGAATTGGACCCGCGCCAGGACCTCGCGCCCGAGGCCATCCCGTGCGACACCCAACTGGTCACGGTCAAGGACGGCCTGGACCTGCCGGCCATTGCCGCCTTTCGCCTCCTGGCCGCGCGCCTGCGCCGGCTCGGCCGCCGCAATCCGATCTTGTTGAAAGATGTCCTGCGCCGGGAAGCGAGCCCCCTGCCGTCGGAGCGCGCCCTGCTGCAAGCCGCCGTCGTGCTCGGCGCGCTGCTGGCCGACGGCATCGGCGACGCCATCCTGGTGCGGGGCGAGGCCGACGCGCGGCGGGCCCTGCGGCTGGCCTACAATATCCTTCAGGCCGCCGGCGTGCGCTCGTTCAAGACCGACTACGTGGCCTGCCCGAGCTGCGGCCGCACCCTGTTCAACCTCCAGACCGTGACCGCGCGCATCAAGGCCCGCACGCAGCACCTCAAGGGCGTCAAGATCGCCATCATGGGCTGCATCGTGAACGGCCCGGGCGAAATGGCCGACGCGCACTTTGGCTACGTGGGCGGCGCGCCGGGCAAAGTGAACCTCTACGTGGGCAAGACGCCGGTGAAGTTCAACATCCCCGAGGCCGAGGCCGTGGACCGCTTGGTGGACCTGATCAAGGAACACGGCAAATGGGTCGAGCCCGCGCCCGCACCGGCCAACGCCCCGGTGGCTTAACCGCCAGCGAAATCCGACGGCCGACCACGGACCGGCCCGGCGGCGGCCGACCCCGTGCCAGCCCTCGTGGCGCGGCTCATGTTCCCGTAACCAGGGCGGGGTGGGCCGTGTATCCCGCTTGATGCCCCCTGAACCAGCACGCACAGCCGGCGGGTCAAACCGACGTTCCCGAGCGCCCGCCTGGGTGTTGTTGTTACTGGCCCCGGTCATTGGCGAATTGCTCAGCGGGTCGTCGCCGCCGGCGGAGTTTTTCACTCCCTTTACCTTCGTGCTCCAAGTGGCCCTCTACGGCAGCGGGGCCGTGCTGGCCCGGGAGCTGACCTGCCTCTGGCGGAAGGGTTGGCCCACGCTGCTCACCCTGGGCGTGGCCTATGCCATCATCGAGGAAGGATTGTGCTGCAAAAGCTTCTTCGACCCGCACTGGCCGGATGTGGGCGTGCTCGGCTCGTACGGGCGCTGGCTGGGGGTGAACTGGGTCTGGGCGGTCCTCCTCACCGGCTATCACGCCGTGTTCAGCATCTTGGTGCCGGTGGCCCTGGTGGAACTGGCCTTCCCGGCGCAACGCGGGGAATCCTGGGTGGGACCGCGTTTTCGCTGGGTGTTGCTGGGGTTGCTCCTGACCGTGGTGGTGCTGGGCTTGCTGATGTTCCCCGATGCCGCCAAGCCCTATCGTCCGCCCGTGGTGGGGTACGCACTGGCGGTGCTGCTGGTGTTGGCCCTCATTGGACTGGCCGCGCGCCTGCCCGCCACCGTTTCGCTCTGGCCCGTCAAGGGGAATGCGCGCCCGGACGACGCCTCGTCGCTGGGCGCGCTGGCGAAAGCACCGGCGAAGGTACCGGCTCGGCCAATTGCGTTCGGCGTGACGGCGTTTCTGGGTACGCTGGGATGGTTCGGGGTTTCCTGGGTCTTACCCCATACGGCACTGCCCCCGCTGGGGACCCTCGCGTTTGGAGTTTTGGTGGTCGGGGTGGTCGCGGGAGTACTCGACCGCCTGGCCGGGGGTGATTTGGCCCGCCTGGAGCCGCGGCACCGCTGGGCGCTTTGCACGGGCTGCCTGTTGTTTTTCATCCTGCTGGCCCCCCTCCAGGAGGCCAACAACGCCCAGCGCCCCGACAACACCGCCGGCATGGCCGCCGTGGGGCTGGCCTTCGCCTTGGGGTTGATTTGGCTGCGCTACCGCCTGCGCCTTGACCGCACGAGTCCAAGGCAACCCCGGGGTGCTTGCGAGGCCGCGCGCGCGCCGGAGGCCGGGCAACCCTCGGCGAAGACCGGAATTGCCGAATAGCCCGGGGCAGCGCCCGCCACGTCGCAAACGCCGCCGCCGCTTCCACGTCTCCCTGCCCTTGTTCCCCCGTGGGGGCGCTCCTACACTGGCGCCATGAAACGCGCCGCGTCACGCTCCCGGGTCACGCTGGGCCTGCTCCAAACCACCTGCTCGACCGACCCGGCGGACAACCTGGCCCGCACCCTCGAGCGCGCCGACCGGGCCGCGCGCGACGGCGCCCAAATCCTCTGCACCCAGGAGCTGTTCCGCTCGCAATACTTCTGCCAGGCCGAGGACCACGCGAACTTCGCTCTGGCCGAACCGATCCCCGGCCCGAGCACGGCGGCCTTTCAAAAACTCGCCCGCCGGCGCCGCGTGGTGGTCGTCGCCTCGCTCTTCGAGCGCCGCGCTGCCGGCCTGTACCACAACACGGCGGTGGTTATTGACGCCGACGGCGCGTTGCTCGGGTGCTACCGGAAGATGCACATTCCGGACGACCCGCTGTACTTCGAGAAGTTCTATTTCACCCCCGGCGACCTGGGCTTCCGCGCCTGGGCTACGCGCCACGGCCCGGTGGGCGTGTTGGTGTGCTGGGATCAGTGGTTCCCCGAGGCCGCCCGGCTCACCGCCCTGGCCGGCGCGCAAATCCTTTTTTACCCCACGGCCATCGGCTGGCATCCGGCCGAGAAGGCCGAACACGGCGCCGCCCAACATCAGGCTTGGGAAACCATCCAGCGCGCGCACGCCATCGCCAACGGCTGCTTCGTGGCGGCCGTCAACCGCGTGGGCCACGAGCGGCCGTACGGCGGCGACGGCCTCGAGTTTTGGGGCCAGAGCTTCGTGGCCGGTCCCCAGGGGCAGGTCCTCGCCCGAGCCTCGGCCGACCGCGAGGAGACGTTGCTGGTGAGCGTGGACCTGGCCGCGTGCGAAACCACACGCACGCACTGGCCCTTCCTGCGTGACCGGCGCGTGGACGCTTACGGCGACCTCGCCCGGCGCTGGCGCGATTAACCCGCTCCGCCATGCCCGCCCCGGACCTCCCCGTGGCCTGGGTCACCGGCGCCGCCGGCCTCATCGGCCATTACCTGGTGCAACTGGCGCCCCGCCACGCGCCCGGCTGGCGGGTGCTCGGCCTGACCCGCGCCGACCTGGACCTCACGGACCTGGCCGCGTTGCGCCGGCGTTTTCAGACGGACCGCCCCGCGTTGGTCATCCACTGCGCCGCGCTGAGCCGCAGCCCGGAGTGCGAGGCCCATCCCGCGCTGGCCCGGCGCCTCAACGTGGACGTCACCGTCGCGCTCGCCGATCTGGCCGCCGACGCCCGACTGGTGTTTTTTTCGACCGACCTGGTCTTCGACGGCCGGCGCGGGCATTACACCGAGAGCGACGCGCCGAACCCGCTGGGGGTTTACGCCGCCACCAAACTCGAAGCCGAGCAGGCCGTGCTCGCCCACCCGCGCGCGCTGGTGGTGCGCACTTCCCTCAACGGCGGCACCTCGCTGCGGGGCGACCGCGCGTTCAACGAGCAGATGCGCCTGGCCTGGCAGGCCGGCCGAACGGTGCGCCTGTACACGGATGAATTTCGCTCGCCCATCCACGCCGCCGTGACAGCGCGGGCGGTGTGGGAACTGGCGCTGCAAGCGGTCACCGGCCTGTGCCACGTGGCCGGGGCGGAGCGGCTCTCGCGCTGGGAGATCGGGCGCCTGGTGGCGGCGCGTTGGCCGCAGTTGCAACCGCGCCTCGAGCCCGGCTCGGTGCGGGACCATCCGGGGCCGCCCCGGCCGCCGGATACGTCGCTGGATTGCTCGCGAGCACAGGCGCGGCTTTCGTTTCGCCTGCCCGGGCTGACCGAGTGGCTGGCGGCCCACCCCGCCGAGCCGTTTTGAGCCGGGCGCCCGAGCGGGTGCCGCCTTCAAACCGAGGGCAACGGGCGCGCTTCCTCGATGGACACGATGTGCAGCGGGTCCAGCACGTTCACATACCCTTCGGCATTGGCCACCACCACGCGTTTGCTGGTGAGAAAGATGAACTCCCGGTGCGGCACCAGGAATTCAGCGCCATCGGAGGTCCGCAGCTTGAACGGGACGAACGCACCGGTCAGCCGTGCTTGGATGTCGCGAATGGTCACGGGTTCAGATTGTGCCCGGCCCGGATATGGTCAAGGGCGCTGCTGCGCCGGTCGTGCGCGCGCAGGCCGTTGCTGTTCCCGGACCGGGGCGCGTCCGGCCTACCGGTAAATCACCACCAGGAACACCACCGCCTCGCCGCGCCCGCTGTTGACGATGGCATGGGGCACGTCCGCGCGGTACGTGGCCGAGTCGCCGGCGCCCAGTGACTCGGTGTCCCCGGCCGACTCGACGCGCACCTGGCCCTTTTGGACCGCGAGGAATTCGCGCGTGCCCTCGTAATGCGGGGCGCTGCGCAGCGCGCCGCCGGTCTGCAAGCGGATTTCGTACAGCTCGACGTCCTTTTCCAGGTGCAGCGGCGAGAGGGTGCGGATTTGCACGTCCGGGTCCGAGCGGTACAGGGCCGCGCGGTCTCCGGCCCGGATGACCGTGATGGCGGCGCTGGCGCCGGGGCTTTCCAGCAGTTCCCCCAGGGACAGCCCGAAGGCCCGAGCGATACGCAGGGTGACCGCCAGGGTGGGGTTGGCCTGCTCGCGTTCGATGTCGCTGAGCATCGAGCGGCTCACGCCGCTGGCCCGGGCCAGGGCCTCGAGCGACCAGCCGCGCTCGGCGCGCAACTGTTTGACCCGGCCGCCCAGGTGGCGGTGGATGCCCTCGGGGCCGGGCGCTGCCGCGGGGCGGGGCGATTTGGGGGCGGAAGGCATGGTTCGATATATCGGATTTTTGTCTTGCATACCGGAGCACCGCTTCCATCATCTCGGCCGTGTCTCCGGTATGCCGGACAGGATGACCCGCCGGCCGCCGGTTGACAATCCGCCCCGCGGCGGCGTTGCGCCCTGACGTACGACCATGAAAGCCCTTGTGAAAAAGGAAGCCCGCCCGGGGCTCTGGCTCGAGGACGTGCCTGAGCCGACCCTCGGCCTCAACGACGTGCTGATCCGCGTCCACAAGACCGGCATCTGCGGCACGGACCTCCACATCTACCAGTGGGACGCCTGGGCGCAGAAGACCATCCCGGTGCCGATGGTCGTGGGCCACGAGTTCGTGGGCGAGGTCGTGGCCGTGGGCGCGAACGTGAAGGACTTTTACCCGGGCGACCTCGTCAGCGCCGAGGGCCACGTGGTGTGCGGGCGCTGCCGCAACTGCCTGGCCGGGCGGCGGCATTTGTGCAAGGACACCCAGGGCATCGGCGTCAACCGCACCGGCGCCTTTGCCGAGTACATCGCCGTGCCCATGACCAACGTCTGGCATCACGCCCCGGGCGTGGACCCGGAGGTGGCGGCGATTTTCGACCCCTTCGGCAACGCGGTCCACACCGCCCTGTCTTTTCCGGTGCTGGGCGAGGACGTGTTGATCACCGGCGCCGGGCCCATCGGCATCATGGCCACGGCGGTGGTCCGGCACGCCGGGGCGCGGTTTGTGGTGGTGACCGACCTCAACGACTACCGCCTCGAACTGGCCCGGCGCATGGGCGCCACGGTGACCCTGAACGCGCGCAACGGTTCCCTGGCCGAGGTCCAGCGCCGCCTGGGCATGAAGGAAGGCTTTGACGTGGGCCTGGAAATGTCCGGCAGCCCGGCGGCCTTGCGCGACATGATCGCCAACATGTGCCACGGCGGCAAAATCGCCCTCCTGGGCATCCCGCCAGCGGAGATGGCCATAGACTGGAACCGCGTGGTGTTCAACATGCTCACCTTGAAAGGCATCTACGGCCGCGAGATGTACGAGACCTGGTACAAGATGACCGTCATGCTCGAATCGGGCCTGGACATCAAACCGGTCATCACCCACCGCTTCCACTACACCGAGTACGAGAAAGGCTTCGAGGTGATGCTCAGCGGCCGGTCCGGCAAGGTGGTGCTGGACTGGCGCGATTGAGCCGGCACAGTGACCGCCATGCTCCCGCCCGCCTTCCAACGGCATCTCGAGGACGAGTTGGCCGGCATTCGCGCCGCCGGCACCTACAAGACCGAGCGCGTCATCGTCACGCCCCAGGGCACCACCGTCCGCGTGGCCGACGGCCGGCCGGTCCTGAACCTCTGTGCCAACAATTACCTCGGCCTGGCCCAACACCCGGCCGTGCGCGAGGCCGTCCGGGCCGCGCTCGAACGCTGGGGCTACGGCCTGGCCAGCGTGCGCTTCATCTGCGGCACCCAGGCCGTGCACAAACAACTCGAGGCCGCGCTGAGCGAATTTTTGGGCACCGAAGACACGCTCCTGTACTCCTCGTGCTTCGACGCCAACGGCGGGTTGTTCGAGGCCCTGCTCGGCCCGGAGGACGCCGTGCTGAGCGACGAGTTGAACCATGCCTCGATCATTGACGGCATCCGCCTCTGCAAGGCCCGGCGCTTCCGCTACCGGAACAACGACATGGCCGACCTCGAGGCAAAACTGCACGAGGCCGCCGACGCCCGCTTCAAACTCATCGCCACCGACGGCGTCTTCTCGATGGACGGCATCATCGCCAACCTGCCCGCCATCTGCGACCTGGCCGAGCGGCACGGCGCGCTGGTGATGGTGGACGACTCGCACGCAGTCGGCTTCCTGGGCCCGACCGGCCGCGGCACCCCCGAATACTGCGGCGTGATGGGGCGGGTGGACCTTTTGACCGGCACCCTGGGCAAGGCACTGGGCGGGGCCAGCGGCGGATACACCAGCGGGCGGCGGGCGCTCATTGAACTCTTGCGCCAGCGCTCGCGGCCGTACCTGTTCAGCAACACGCTCTGCCCGAGCATCGCCGGCGCCTCGCTCAAGGTGCTCGAGCTGCTGCGCGAATCCACCGAACTGCGCGACCGGCTCGAGGCCCACACCCGCTTCTTCCGCGCCGGCCTGACCCGGCTGGGCTTCGACGTGATCCCCGGCACGCATCCCATCTGCCCGGTGATGCTGGGTGACGCGGCCCTGGCCACGCGTTTTGCCGACGCGCTGCTCGAGCGGGGCGTGTACGTGGTGGGCTTCAGCTACCCGGTGGTGCCGCCCGGGCGGGCGCGCCTGCGGGTCCAACTCTCCGCCGCCCACACCCGCGAGGAACTGACGATGGCGCTGGACGCCTTCGCCGCGGTCAAACGCGACCTGGGCGTGTAGCCCGCCCGCGCCCGGCAGCCGGGGCCGACGCACTCCCGGACTTGCCAACCGCGCCCGCTTCCGGCCAAGGATGGGGCGTGAAAATTTCCAGTCTCCTGGTCCGGCCGCCGGTCCGGGCACGGCATGTCAAACGCACCTACGTCAGCAGTCTGGATGACCGGCCGGGGGCGCCGACGCGGGAGGTGGTCCTGCTGGCCCTCGAGGCCGCCCGCCGCGCGCTGGACGTGGACCTCGCGCCGATCAGCCGTCGCATCCCGGCGGGACCCCGCTGGCCGGACCTCTGGCCGGGCGAACATTACCGTCTCTTGGCAGCCTTGGTGGACCGGCTCCAGCCCCGCTTGGTGGTGGAGGTGGGCACGTTCACCGGCCTTTCGGCCCTCGCCCTCAAACACCGCCTGCCCGATTCCGGCCGGGTGGTCAGTTTCGATCTGATCCCCTGGGACCGCGTGCCGGGGACGGTGCTCACAGCGGAAGATTTCCAGGACGGACGCTTGGTGCAGATACTCGGCAACCTCGCCCAGCCCGACTGTTTTGCCCAACACGCCCCGCTCCTGGCGGAGGCCACCTTGATTTTCCTGGACGGGCCCAAGGACGGACATTTTGAACCGGCCCTTTACCGGCAGCTCCAAGCCCTGCGCCGCCGCACGCCGGCCTGGGTGGTCTGGGATGACATCCTGGACCGGCACATGCTCCAGTTCTGGCGCGACATCGCCCTGCCCAAGCTCGACCTGACCTCGTTCGGGCACTGGACCGGGACGGGGCTCATGCTCTGGCCCGCCACGCCTTAGCCGAACGATTCGGTCTAACCGGGGGTGGAACGAGTCACTGGCCTGTGGCGGCGGGCTACCAACATTATTCTCGGGCCAGAATGGGGTGGGTGCCGGGCGGCCCGCCGTGGTGGCCAAGGTAGTTGTGGCCGGACGAAATGAAAGGGTGGCGATTCCGAAGCAACCCAATCACTGAGGACGCGGCAAGCGGGCTTCGAGCGCGGCGAAGGCCGTGGCCGGGTCCGGACGGCCATCCCAAGCGGACCAGCAGGGGGTGAGCGGCGAGGTTTCAAGGTGCTGCTTGCGTTTCACGTCGCCTTCGCTGGTGGCGCCTTTGGGTTGCCAGTCCGGCCCGAGCGCGGCCCGGGCCTGCTCCAGGAAGTGGCGGGCGGCCGCGGCGTCGCCGCGTTTCCAAGCCAGGTAGCCGCGGAGGAAGAAGCCGCCGACGGCCTTGGGATTGGTGCGGGTGGCCGCGGCGAGGCGTTCCTCGGCCAGGCGCAGGTCGCCGCGCAGCAGGGCGACCTCGCCCAGCACCAGGAGCGCGCCGGTCTCTTCGGGGTTGATGGCGTGCGCCTGTTGCAAGGCGCGCTCGGCGGCGGCCAGGTCGGCGTCGCTGCGGGCGAACACGGCGCGGATGACGCCCCATTGCTGCCAGGCGCGGTGGCTGTGGGGGTTGAGTTGTTGCAGGGCTTCCAGGGCGGCCAGGGCGCCCTCCACGTCGCCCTGGCCGGCCAGGCACAGGCCGAGATAGTAGCGGGCGTCTTCGTGTTGCGGGTTTAGGGCGATGGCCTCGCGGAAGAGGCGGATGGCTTTGGCGGGGTCCTGCTCGACTTTCATCGCGTCCATCGCGGCGCGGTGCGTCGCCCAGAAGCGGAGCAGGCGTTGTTTGTCGTCGGCGGAACCGGGGAGCGCACCTGCCTCGGGCACCGCGCCCGCCGCCTGCGTTGCGTTGAATGGCATCGAGTCACTACTTCCGACCGGCGAGGGCGCCGGTCGGGACACGCGAGGGCGCGTGTGCTCCCCAGCGCTCGTGGAGCCCAACGGCCGATTCGTCGTGCTGGTTGTGGCGACGCGGCGCAAGGCGGTTTCGCCTTCGGCGATTTCGTAGAAGGCGTTGGCTTCCACGCCGGCAATGATGTTCGTGCCGCCGGCGTGCCAGTGGATCTCGAGACGATCCACGCGGGTCGCGGCGCCCAGGCCCCAGTGGAGGGTGTGGCTGCTTTGCGAAAGGTAGCTCACGCCGGAGACGCTGCGGCGCAGGGGCACGCCGTTGATCCAGGCGATGGCGGTGGAGCCGTCGCCGAAGCCGCAGGCTACGCCGGCGGCGTTTTTCGAGCGCAGGCGCAGCTTGAGCCAGGCCCCGGCGGCCAGGTCGTTGCGAAACAGGCGCACGCCCTCGTAGAGGTCGGCCACGGCGAAGTCCAGGTCGCCGTCCAGATCGAAGTCGGCGCAGGCCAGGCCGCGGCTGACGTGTTTTTCGGCCAGGGCCGGGTTGAGCGGCGCGAGGTTGTGGAAGAACTCGCCGTGGCGGTTCCAAAAGAGGAACAGCTCCTGGGGCTGAAGTTTCTTGGGCGGCGGGCCTTCGGCTTCGAGGGTGCTGCCGTTGGCCACCAGCAGGTCGAGCCAGCCGTCGTGGTCCAGGTCGGCAAATTCGCTGCCCCAGCCCACGTAGGGCAGGGCGATCTGGCCCAAGCCTTTCTGGTCGGCGATGTC
>Ga0272446_1005422_pt1 | contig 14117 bp, 12 predicted proteins | sample YNPCB0061_FD_194587 | JGI IMG/M metagenome (GOLD analysis project Ga0272446, IMG submission 194587) | Hot spring microbial mat communities from Yellowstone National Park, WY, United States - YNP-CB-006-1 | ecosystem: Environmental > Aquatic > Thermal springs > Hot (42-90C) > Sediment | place...
TGAACAGGTAATCCTGCAAACAGAATGACGCAAGGGTTTCCAACCCGGGGAGGAAAAAGGCGCTTCAGAAACAAGACCAAAGCACCCTCAAGTGTCGAATCCATCTTCCGTGTCGCCAGCGGCTGCGCGCCGGAATTTCACGAGGCTGAGGCGCTCGTGTGGCAGATTGCTCGCGGGATGAATTGTCCTCGTCCCCGGGTCAGATCGACTCGAGCTCTTCTTCGAGCAATTGCTTCTGGTAGAGGTCCGCGTAGTAGCCGTCGCGGGCGAGCAGCTCCTCGTGGCTGCCTTGTTCGACGATGCGGCCTTCCTCGAGCACGAAGATGCAGTCGGCTTCGCGCACCGTGGATACGCGGTGCGAGATGAGAATCGTGGTGCGGCCGCGCATGAACTCGCGCAGGCTCGCGAGGATGCGGTCTTCGGTGAGCGTGTCCACGGCCGAGAGCGCGTCGTCGAGGATCAGGATGTCGGGATCACGCAGCAGCGCGCGGGCGATGGCGACGCGCTGCTTCTGTCCGCCGGAGAGGGTCAAGCCGCGCTCGCCCACCTCCGTGTCGAGCCCTTTGGGGAAGGACTCGAGGTCCTGCTCGAGGCCGGCCATGCGCGCCACGCGCAGAATCGCGTCCCGCGGCGCCTCCGGTGCGCCGAGGGCGATGTTGTCCGCCAGCGTGGCGCTGAAAAGGAAAGTCTCCTGGGGCACGAAGGCGATGCGGCGGCGGAGCGGCTCCGGGTGGAGTTCGCGCAGGTCGATGCCTGCCAGTTTCACAGAGCCAGAAGCGGGGTCGAGCAGGCGCGGAATGAGATGCACCAGCGTGCTCTTGCCGCTGCCCGTGCATCCCACCACCGCCACGGTCGAGCCGGCGGGAATCTCGAGCGACACACTGTCGAGAACCGTGCGGCCGTCGAGGGCCACAGAAACGCAGTCGAAGGCAAGCGGCGCCGGGCCTTCCGGAAGCTGACGGGGCGAAGCCGGCGCGGCGATGCGCGGCTGCTCGGCCAGCATCTCGCGGATCCGGCCCAGCGAAGCGCGCCCGCGCTGCACGAGATTCACCACCCATCCGAAGGCGATCATGGGCCACACGAGCATGCCCATGTAGGTGTTGAACATCACAAAACTGCCCAGCGTGATGTGCCCTTGCATCAGCCGCAGCCCGCCCACCCACAGCACCAGCAGGAACGTCAGCCCGATGAAGAAATGCAGCATAGGCAGAAACAGGCCGGAAAGCCGCGCCAGCCGGAGGTTCTCTCCGATAAAGCTGCGGTTCAGCTCCTCGAAGCGCTGCATTTCCGCCTCTTCCTGCACGTAAGCGCGGATGACGCGGATGCCGGCCAGCGATTCCTGCACGCGGCTGCTGATGTCGGAATACAGCTTCTGGATCGTCTCGAACCGGTCGTGGATGCGGCGGCCGAAAAACGCCACCGCCACGCTGACCAGCGGCGCCGGCGCCAGCGCCCACAGCGTCAGCCGCCAGTCCACCGCGAGCATGACGCCGAGCGCCAGCACCAGCGTCAGCGAAGTTTCGGCCAGGTACATCACCGCCGGCCCCAGCATCATGCGCACGGCGTTGAGGTCGTTGGTGGCGCGCGCCATCAGGTCCCCGGTGCGGTAGCGCGCGAAAAACGAGCCGTCGAGTTTCGTCAGGTGCGCGAACAGGTCGTTGCGTATGTCGTACTCGACATCGCGGCTCACCCCCACCAGGATGACGCGCATCCAGTACATGAACACGCCTTTCAGCAGGGACAGCCCGACCACGGCCCCCGCGAACGCCGCCACTCGGCCCAGCGCCGCGCCTTCAGTGAGCGCGTCGATGGCCAGCTTGATCAGCAGCGGAACGCCGGCCCCGGCCAGGTCTTTGGCCACCAGCGCGGCCACGCCCAGCCCCAACTTGCCGCGGTAGCGCGCCAGATAGGGGCGGCAGAAGACAAAGACCTCTTTCATCTCAGGAGTCCACCGGAAGAGACAACACCTTGATCCACTCCATCACCACCGCCTTCCAGCCCTCGCGATGCCGGTACCATTCCTCCAGCCGAAACAGCGGCGCATCGGCGCCGGTGTAGAAGATGCGCATGGAGGCGGGGCGGTTCTTTTCAAACGTCCAGCGCGCCCGCCGCAGGTGCGTGCGCACGCTCACCACCAGCAGCGTCCTGACGCCCCGCCGCTCCAGTTCGGGCAGCAGCAGCCGGGCCTCGTCGCGCGTGGAGAGCGCCTCGTTGGGGAGGCACTCGAACCATTCCGCCCGGTAGCCGCGCTCCACGGCAAATGGAATGGCCAGGTCGCACTCGCACCGCCCGTAAAACACCCGCGGACCGCTCACGTAGGCTTTTGGCGCGAACCCGGCTCGTATGAGTTCGCCCGCCTGGAGCATCCGCTCGCCGCCCCAGCCTCCAGCGAGTACCAGAATCGCATCGGCCCGCCGGGGCGGCTCGCCGGCGTCCAGAAACAATCCTGCCTGCCGCAAGGCGGGCTCCCGCAGGAGCCACAGCAGCGCCGCCAGGCAGATCACTCCCGCCAAGGGCAGCAGCAGCGCGCCCCGGCGCGCTCGTGGGTGCGATGTCATGGGGGATGCGGAATTATTTCTCCGGATCCAGCCGGCCTGCTGTGCGGAGCTTGTGGTACAGCCGCTCGACTTCGGCTTCGTCTTCCTCCCGCAGCAGGCGCGGCCGCTGTTGCGCCGGCTGCGCCGCGGGGACGGGCGAAGCATCGCCAAAGATCTGCCGGTGCGGCACGCCGTTGATCAGAGCCTGGGTCGAGTGCTGTTGAATCAGCCGCAGCAGCCGGTTGGAATGCACCGTCTCGCCGGGATAGATCAGCCGGATCCGTTTCTTTCCCGTCAGCGTGAGATAAGCCACCAGCGGCGCGATCCATCCCGTTTGGTCCACCCGCTTGATGTCGCGCCAGGGGATGAACTCCCCGCCAATGCGCAGGCCTTCCTCGCTGACTTCGATCACCGGGCGCGTGGCCAGCCACAGCGCCAGTCCGGCTGTCGCTACGAACAGCGCTGCGGGAATCGCGGCGGGCAGCCAGGCGCGCGCCCACCAGCCGGAAAACGCCCCCAGGCCCAAAGCCACCGCCGCCAGCGTAAGGTACGTACGCGCGGGATGAAAACGAATCGCTCCTGGCGTCACACTTCAAGCCTACCCGCATCCCTGACAGGAATCAATCCGACTGTTGCCTCAGCCGGCCGATGGCGAGCCAGCCGTAATGGAACCCGCTCCACGCCGTGCCGATCGCTGCTGCGGGAATCAGCCAGGCCACCGCCATCCCAGTCCAGCCCGCCGGCGCCGCCGCGTCCAGCAGGCACGCCAGGCCGAGCGAAAACTGCAGCACCGTGCTCGCCTTGCCCCACACCGTCGGCGGGAACCGCCTCAGCCGCGTCCGCCGCAAGGCCCATGCGGCGAAGGCCAGGATCAACAGATCGCGGCCCAGCACCAGCCCGGCAAGCCACCACGGCAGCCGCCCGGCAAAGGCCAGCCCCGCGAACACGGTGGCCGCCAGCAGCTTGTCGGCCACCGGATCCAGGTAGGCGCCTGCGGGCGAGATCGCGTTCCACCGCCGCGCCAGAAAACCGTCGGCAGCATCGGTCAGCGCCGCCGCAGCCAGCAGCGGCAGCGCCGCGCGCATGTCGTCCCGGGCCACAGACACGCCCACTGCGGGCGTCAAAAGGATGCGAAGTAGAGTAAGGGCGTTGGGAAGATGGCGCTTCATCGCGCCGGCGCCGCCGCGGCCCGCTCGGCCATCTCAGCCGCGGTCACCACTTCATACAACGATGCGTCGGACATGATCTTCGCCACCAGCGCCACATGCATGGCGTGCCCGGCGCGCTCGGCCACCACTTCGCCCAGCAGCGGCCGCCCGATCAGGGCCAGATCCCCGATCAGATCCAGGGCCTTGTGGCGGCATGGCTCGTCGGCGAACCGCAAACCGCCTTCGTTCAGCACGCCCCTGGCACCGAAACACACCGCGCTTTCCAGGCTTGCGCCCCGGATCAGCCCCATGTTTCGCATGGCGTCCAGCTCCTGCTCGAACCCGAACGTCCTGGCAGGCGCCACCTGACTGGCATAATTGTCCGGCGTCACTTCCATGTCCAGCCGCTGATGCCCCACCAGCGGGTGCGGGAAAAACACGCGGCAGGACAGCCGGAAAGAGTCGGCAGGCCGGATGGAAATGCACTTGCCCGGCGTCTCATGGCTCACCGGCTTCACAATCCGCAGGTACCGCCGCCGCCGCCGCGTGGCGCGCATGCCGGCTTCGCGCAGCATCTCCACAAATGGCGCCCCGCTGCCGTCGAGGATCGGCACCTCCAGGTTGTCGATCTCGACATACGCGTTGTCCAGCCCCATGCTGTAAAACGTGCTCAGCAGGTGCTCCGTCGTCGAGATCAGAACGCCTTGCCGCATCAGCGACGTCGCGTAGCTGACGCGCTGCACATAACGCCAGCTTGCCGGCACCTCGAAGCCGTTCAGGTCCGTGCGCCGGAACACGATCCCCGTGGCTGCGGGCGCCGGAAGGACGCGCATCCGCACGGGCGCGCCGCTGTGCAACCCGACGCCGCTGCATTCCACGGGGCGGATCACCGTGGTTTCGAATTCCGGCAGCCGGGACATCGGAAACGCGCTCAAGCAACCATCCTAGCAGAAGTGGCGGGGAATGTTAAGTCCTTTACAAGGAATTATTTGCCGCTTTCCTTGTGTGTCTTTTACGCCACAGATGGCCCGATTTCTGTTTCGGCGAGAACACGGCGCGTCCGCCCGGCCTGCCCATCACCCGGCTGTGCCGGCCTGCTAGACTCCGGGGAGTATGCGCATCGGCCTGCATTGCTCCACATCCGGGGCGCTTGTCAACGCCGCCCGCCGCGCCGTCGAGGTGGGCGCCAACTGTTTCCAGATCTTTTCCTCCAGCCCGCGCATGTGGCGCGCCTCCATGCCGCCGCAGGAGCAAATCGACGAGCTGCGCCGCTTTCGCGCCCGGCACGGCTTGCAGCCGCTGGTCATTCACGACAGCTATCTCATCAACCTGGCTGCGCCCGACGACTCGATCCGCCAGAAGAGCATCGAGGCAATGCGCGGCGAACTGGAGCGGGCTTTCGCCATCGGCGCCGAATACCTGGTGATCCACCCCGGCAGCGCCCGCCAGGACCCTGTGGAAGCGGGCATCGCGCGGATCGTGGACTCCCTGCGGCAGGCTGCGCGCGGGCTGCGCGCGCCGGACGGATTCATGCTGCTGCTGGAGAACACCGCCGGAGCGGGCGCAACCATCGGCCGCACGCTCGAGGAATTGCGGGAGCTGCGCGAGCGGCTCGTGCCCGTGCTGCCGTTTCCGGCGGGCTACTGTCTCGATACCTGCCACCTGTTTGTCTCCGGCTACGATGTCTCCACGGCGGACGGCCTGGAAGACACGGTGCGGCAGGCGGGCGAGGTTCTCGGGCTCGACCATGTGCCCGTGATCCACGCCAACGACAGTCTCGGCGGGTTTGGTTCCCGTCTGGACCGGCATGCGAACATAGGAGAAGGACAGATCGGGCTGGCCGGCTTCCGCCGGATCCTGAACCACCCCGGTTTGCGCCGGAAAGCCTTCGTGCTGGAGACGCCCGTGGACAATCCGGGCGACGATCAGCGCAACGTCGAACAACTGAAAGCCCTATGCCGGAAATCCCGTACCGCCACGAAGAAATCGAGCTGAAATGGTGCGAGCGCTGGAACGCCGATCCCGCTCTCTACAAAGCCGTGGACGACGGCTCGCGCCCCCGCTATTACGTGCTCGAAATGTTTCCTTATCCCAGCGGGCGGCTGCATATGGGCCACGTGCGCAACTATTCAATTGGCGACACGCTGGCCCGTTACCAGTGGATGCGCGGCTATGACGTGATGCACCCCATCGGCTGGGACGCCTTCGGCCTGCCGGCCGAGAACGCCGCCATCAAGCACGGGCGCCACCCGGCCGACTGGACGCACTCCAACGTCGCCTACATGAAGAAGCAGCTTCAGCGGCTGGGCTTCGCCTACGACTGGGACCGCGAGGTCAACACGTGCCTGCCGGAGTACTACCGCTGGAACCAGTGGATGTTCCTGCGCATGTTCGAGCGCGGGCTGGCCTACCGCAAGAGTTCTCTGGTCAACTGGTGCCCGGAGTGCCAGACGGTGCTCGCCAACGAGCAGGTGGTCGACGGCTGCTGCTGGCGGCATGAAACCACCAAGGTGGAAATGCGCGAGCTCGACCAGTGGTTCCTGCGGATCACCGCTTATGCCGATCAGCTCCTGGAAGACATGAAACAGATCGAAGCCGGCTGGCCCCCGCAGGTGCTCGCCATGCAGCGCAACTGGATCGGCCGCAGCGAGGGGGCGGAGATTGATTTCCGCCTGAAGGGCTCCGGCCGGCCCATCCGCATCTTCACTACGCGGCTGGACACGATTTACGGGGCCACCTGCGTGATTCTTTCGCCCGAGCATCCGCTGGCGAAGGAGCTTTGCGCGGGCGAGCTGGCCGCGCGCCGCAAGGAAATGATCGACGAGCAGGCGCGCAAGGGGCCGGAGAATCTCGAAAAAGAAGGGTTTTTCACCGGACATTTCGCCGTAAATCCATTTAACGGGGCCGAAATTCCCGTCTGGGTCGGCAATTTTGTCCTGTGGGGTTACGGCACGGGCGCCATCATGGCCGTGCCCGCCCACGACGAGCGCGATTTTGAATTTTGCCGCAAGTACGGCGTTCCCGTTGTGCCGGTCATCCGGCCGGCGGGCGGCGTTCTGGACGCCGATCCGCGGCAGGCGTACACCGATGACGGCGTGATGGAGAATTCGGGCGAATGGTCGGGCCTTTCCAGCGCCGAAGGCCGGAGAAAAATGGCGGAAAAGGCGGAAAAAGAGGGCTTTGGCTGCGCCGCCGTCACCTATCGACTCAAGGATTGGGGCATCTCCCGGCAGCGCTATTGGGGCACGCCGATTCCCGTCATCCACTGCCGCTCGTGCGGCACGGCGCCCGTGCCCGATGACCAGCTCCCCGTGGTGTTGCCCGAGAATGTCGAGTTCACGGGACGCGGGCGCTCCCCGCTGGCCCAGGTGAAGAGCTTCCTGGAAACCACGTGCCCCAGGTGCGGCGGTCCCGCGGAACGCGAGACCGACACCATGGATACGTTTGTCGATTCCTCGTGGTATTTCTTCCGCTACATCGATCCCCGCAACAGCCGCCTGCCTTTCGATCCCGCCAGGGTGAAGCCGTGGTTCCCGGTGGACCAGTACATCGGCGGCGTCACCCACGCCATCCTGCACCTGCTGTACTCGCGGTTCTGGTGCAAGGTGCTTCGCGACATCGGGCTGGTGGAGATCGACGAGCCCTTCCGCAACCTGTTCACCCAGGGCATGGTGCAATTGCACGGGCAGACGATGTCGAAATCGAAGGGCAACATCGTCGATCCCGACGAGATGGTCGCCAAGTACGGCGCCGACACCTGCCGCCTGTTCACGCTGTTCGCCGCGCCGCCGGAAAAGAACATGGACTGGAACGAAAGCGGCGTCGAAGGCCAGTACCGCTTCCTCAGCCGCCTCTTCCGCTGGGTGTCGCGCAACGCGGACGCCGCGGGAGGCTCCGGCGAGACCGACGCCCGCGCGCTGCGGAAGCTGCATCAGACCATCCGCAAGATCACCCAGGATTTCGACAACCGCTGGCACTTCAACACGTCCATAGCGGCGCTGATGGAGCTGATGAACGAGCTCCACGCGTGCGAGCCTGGCATGTCGGCGCCCGTGTTGCGCGAGTGCGCCGAAAAGGTGACGCTGATGCTGGCGCCGTTCGCCCCGTTCGCCGCCGAGGAGTTGTGGCAGATCCTCGGCCACGAGGGGCCGGTCTTCCGCCAGAGCTGGCCCGCCTTCGACGCAGACCTCGCGCGCGAAGAGGAGCTCGAGATTCCGGTTCAGGTCAACGGCAAGCTGCGCAGCCGCCTCAGCGTGCCTCACGGCACGCCTCAGGAGGAGCAGCAACGGCTCGCCCTGGCCGATGAGCGCGTGCGCGCACACACGGATGGCAAGACCGTGGTGAAGGTCATCCACACGGGCAAGCTGATCAACATCGTGGTGAAGTAGGCGCTTTGCCGGGCGGTGGCGCCGGCGGCCCTGCCCCAGGGCAGAAAGCAGCGCCCGCCTGCAGGCAAAAAACAGCCCGCCCAAAGCGGGCGGGCTGTCTGGCTCAGGTGGACTGCTTTCCGGTTGACTTCCGCCGCCGCAATTCAGTCGCGGCGCTTCTTGCGCAACACCAGGGCCGGCTCCGGTTCCAACTGCTTCTCCAGTTCGGCCAGCTCGCGCTCGATAATCGACTGCTCGATGTCCTCGGACACTGCCTCGCTTTCCTCGAGGGAGCGAATCCTGTCGAGCCGCTCGAGGATTTCCATCTCCAGTTGCAGCCGTTCGTTGAGGCTCATCGTTTCCTCCCGGCCTTGCGGCCCTTCCACTTCTCTAGACGCTGAATCCTGCGAATCGTTCCACAAAATAATACGGGTTCCCGCGGCGGACTTGCGCCTGTATGATCAGGGCATGGAGATATCGCGGCGGGCCATTCTTGGGGCGCCGGCGGCGGTTGCAGTCCCGGCGGCCGGAAATCTGCCCCAGGTTTCCTTCGGGAAGACATCCGTCTCGCGGCTGCTTGTGGGCGGCAACCCGGTGAGCGGCTACTCGCACCAGAGCCGCGCGATGGACGAGGAGATGATGGACTATTTCAGCGCGGCGAACGTGAAGAAGCTGCTCGCGCAGTGCGAACGCGCCGGCATCACGGCGTGGCAATCGCGGGCGGACCGCCACGTTCTCCGGCTGCTGCGCGAGTACCGCAACGAGGGCGGCCGGCTCCAGTGGATCGCGCAAACCGCGACCGAGCTGTCCGACTTCGCGCGCAATGTGAGGGACGCCGCTTCGGCGGGTGCGGCCGGCATCTACCTGCATGGGGCCAATACGGACCGCCTCTGGCTGGGCCACCAGCGGGGCGAGATTGAAGAGCGCCTGAAGCGCATCCGCGCCACCGGCCTGCGCACCGGAATGGCCACGCACATTCCCGAGGTGATCGACTGGGCTGAGGAGCGCGGCCTGGATCTCGACTTCTACATGGCCTGCCTGTACAACCTCAGCCGCCCCCATGAGGAGGCGCTCGAGCTGGCCGGCGGCCCTGTCACGGGCGAGTTCTTTTACGAGCCCGACCGGGCCCGGATGCTGGCCCGCGTCAAGGCAACAAAAAAGCAGTGTATTGTTTTCAAGGTCTACGGGGCCGGCAGGCGCTGCTCGAGCCGGGAAGACCGCCTGGCCGCGCTGCGGGAGGTGTTCGCCGCGGCCAAGCCGCAGGATTGCGTGGTGATTGGCATGTTCCCGAAACATGCCGACCAGGCGGCGGAAAACGCGCAGCTTCTCCGGGAAGCGCTGGCCCTTGCGAAAGGCTCGTAACCGGCCCGATGCAGCGGCCGGCTCATGCTCAGATCTGGTAATCCGCCGCCTCGGCGGGCGCGGGCGCCGGCGCCGGCTCCGGCGCGGGCAGCGGCCTCAGAATCGGATCCAGTTCCGCCGCTGCGCCCCAGGCGGCGAACCGCAGCCAGATCCGCGCCAGCACGTAAGCCTGTTGCCACAGCACCAGCGGCGCCAACCACGCCGCCCCCCTCGTTTCCAGCCGGGCTGCCAGCTCCACATACGCATACGCCAGCGCCGCCCCGGACGCCGCGAAACACGCCCACAGCCAGAACGCCACGCCCGGGTTCCGCCACACGAGCCAGAGCGAGCCCAGGCACGCCCGCAGGCTCTGCCGCGTGCCGCTGAGCGCCAGCCGCACCTTGGCGAAATCCATTGCCGTGGAGATCAGCCCGAACAAAACCACCAGCAGCGCCAGCCGCGCGTAGCCCGCCAGCACCAGAGGCTTTGCCTCCAGCCCCTCGCCCCACAGCGCTTCCGCGCCGCGCCTCAGCAGCCCCGCGGCGGCGAAGGCGGCCGCGTAACAAAACAGCGAATAGAGCGACAGCCGCAGATACGGCCAGAAATTCCGCCCCGCATTGCGCCAGAATTCTTCGGGCGAATACGGTTCTTCCCCTCTCGCCAGCAAAGGCACCGCGCCGCCGGCCAGGAAGACCGCCCCCAACAGCAGAGTCGTTGCGGCAACCAGCGCCGCAAAGATCGCCGATGGCGCGGCGGCTTCGCCCGCGGCCGCGAAGATCTCCGCCAGCCACGCCAGGTCGAACTGCCGCATCAACTCGTCGCCGAGCCGCGAGCGGCCGAGCTGCGGCACGGCTGCCGCCATCAACGGCAGCGCCGCGCCGAGCGCGCACAATGTATGGAAGAACCAGTACAGCGCCAGCATCCGCTTGCGCCGCCACGCGCGGCCAAGCCCGCTCCAGAATGCGATCAGCGGCAGCATCGGCTCCTCCCTAGACCAGCGCCGTGAGCCACAGCATGGCGTTCTGCGCCCAGAACAGCACACGCAGCGTCCACTCCGTGCTCAGCCGCGCGTTGTAAGCCGCCTTGCGGCTGTTGTTGGCCTGGTTCACATCCAGCGCGTACTTGCGCCCGGGATCGATCGCCGCGCTCTCGATCTCCGCCGCTCGCGTAAAGGTGAACTTCGCCCATCGCCCCGTGCCGTCCCACGAGCGCCGCTCGATATGGCCGTCCCGGAACCGGACCTCGATTTCCTGCGGCACAACGGCGTCGCCCAGCCGCTCCACTTTCACCCACGATTCATATTGCGGCTTCTCGCCTTTCCTGGCGAGCTCCTCATCTCGTCTCCGCGCTTCCTTCGCAGTGACCGTTTCGCTCTTGCCTTCTTTTTCGAACACGCCCACCGGCGTCTCCAGCTTGCGGTTGCGGATTTCGGAAACCGCGTAGTCGAGTCTGCGGCTGCCGAAGACGAACTGCGAGAAAAACCAGTCCAGGTTCCGGCCCGAAACCTCCTCGGCTGCCTGCTGGAAATCGCGCGAGTGCGGGTGGCGGAACCGCCAGCGCTGCTGGTAGGAGCGCATGACGCGCGCCATCGTGTCCTCGCCCAGCACCGCTTCCAGCGTGCGCAACGCCACGCCTGTTCTTGAATACGAGCTGACGGAGTAACTCGAACCGTCGTAGAACTCCCACGCCCTCGTGGCGAGCGGGTCGCGCACCGGATAGCCCACGTGCGCCGCGCGGTCCAGCGACGCTTGCGTCAGCTTCGGCAGGCGCAGCCAGCTCCAGGTGTTTTTCCCGAAAACCGCCAGCGGCAGCGCCGTGCCCCCGTAGACCTTGTCCATGATTTTGCCCGTGGAGTAGGTGTTGAACCCTTCGTCGAGCCAGGACTCCTCGAACTCGTTGCTCGCCACGAGCTGCATCCAGAACTGGTGGCCGAATTCATGCACCGTCACGATCTCCAGCATCAGCACATCTTCCGGCAGCCGGTAGGAAGTGCCCGCGGTGATAAAAGCGGGATACTCCATGCCGCCCGCGCCTCCGGCGCCGTAAGGAGGGTCCACCACCGTGATGGTGCGGAACGGATACCTGCCGTACCAAAGCCCGAAGTATTTGAGCGCCGTGGAAAGGGCGCGGAAATGGCGCTCGGTCTGTTCGGCGTGTTCGGGCTGGATCAGCGCGATCATCTTTACGTCGGAAAGCCGCGCCTCTTCCAGGCTGATGCCGTGCAGCCGCGCTGCTGCAGCCACCTCCTCCTGCGTGGTCTGTTTGGCCGCCTCGAACACCCTCTCGAACCGCAGGAACCCCGGCTGAGCGGTCCAGGCGAAGTCTGTCACCGAAGGCTGCACGAAGACGTAGGTCGACAAGCCGCGCTTCGCGTCGTCGCTGCGCTTCACCATCTCGCCTGTCGCGCCGACCACGAACCGCGACGGCACGGTGAGCTCCACGCGGTAGTCGCCGTAATTGGCATAGAACTCGGAATTGGCATGGAATTGGTGGCAATTCCATCCGCTTTTCTCTGAATAACGGAAACCTTTTGTCTCCCAGACGCCGATTTTCGGGAACCATTGTCCGGCCAGGTGGAAATCCCCGCGGTAGCCGGTGCGCGCAAACACTTTGGGCAGCTTTGTCGTGAACCGCATGGAAACGCGCAGCGATGCCCCCGGACGGACCGGCGCCGGCAACGCAACCTCGGCCACCGTGCAGTCGTCCGGGTTGCCGTCATCGGGCGAGATGCACTGAAGGCGCGGCGTCAGGTCCGTGCCGTCTTCCAGTTTCATGGAATCGACCCGGATCCAGCCCCAGCCGTCTTCCGCCGCCCGGTCCCCGCGCAATTGCCCGCCGGATTCGCGGAAAAACGTCGAGCGCGAATTGCGGAAGGCGTTCATGTACAGATGGAATTGCAGCGTGGGCGCCGTGTCAGGCGAGTCGTTCACCCACTCAAGCGTTTGCTCGCCCGAGATGGTGTGGGAGGCCGCATTCAGAGACGCGCGGATGTCGTAGCTCGCCACCGGACGAGCCAGTTGCGCGCGCAAGGGCAGGGCAACAGCCAACAGCAGGAGCCAGTGTCGCATGGTCAGACTGGCCGACCAGCATACCGCAGCGGCGGCTACTTTTCCACGGGCAGCCCGCGCTCCACCCAGTCGCGCCAGCCGCCGGCGAGCGAGATGCAGTTCGTGTAGCCCATCTTTTGCAGGTTGTCGGCGGCCAGTGCGCTGCGGTAGCCGCCGCCGCAATACAACACCAGAGTGGTATCCGTGTCCGGAACCAGCCGCTCGATGTCGCGTTCGATGATGCCCTTGCTCAAATGGATCGCGCCAGGGATGCGCCCGGCATTCCATTCGCTCTCTTCCCGCGTATCGATCAGAAGGTGCTGCCGGCCCTGGTCGCGCCATTCCAGATACTCGGGAACGGCCATCTCGCGAACGCGCGATTTGGCGTCTTCAACCAGTTTCAGAAACCCGGGCGAGTGCTTCATGACTGCCGATTGTAGCGGATCGGCGCAGGGCGGCAGGGACCCTCGCCCCTGCCGCCCGGCAAGGCTATTTCTGCGACGCTTCCAGCGCCTGCTTCAGGTCCCACAGCAGGTCGTCCAGGTCCTCCAGCCCGATCGACAGCCGCACCATGTCCGGCGTCACGCCCGCCGCCGCCTGCTGCCCGGCGGTGAGTTGCTGGTGCGTGGTCGACGAAGGGTGGATGACGAGCGACCGGGCATCGCCCACGTTGGCCAGGTGCGAGAAGATCCTGAGCGAGTTGACGAACTTCACGCCCGCGTCGTAGCCGCCCTTGATGCCGAAGCTGAACACGGCGCCCGGCCCCTTGGGCAGGTACTTCTTCGCCAGCGCGTGGTACGGGCTCGACTTCAGCCCCGCGTAGTTCACCCATGACACGGCCTCGTGCGCTTCCAGATACTCCGCAATCACCTGCGTGTTGTGCACGTGGCGGTCCATGCGCATTGACAGCGTCTCGATTCCCTGCAGGAAGAGGAACGCGTTGAACGGGCTCAGGCACGGCCCCATGTCCCGCAGCCCCTCCACGCGCGCCCGCAGGATGAACGCCAGCGGGCCGAACGTTTCGGCGAAATTCATGCCGTGATAGGCCGGCGAAGGCTGGCTGAGCAGCGCAGTCGGTCCTTTCGACCAGTCGAACCTGCCCCCGTCCACGATGATGCCCCCGATGGACGTGCCGTGCCCGCCGATGAACTTCGTCAGCGAGTGCAGCACGATGTCGGCGCCCCACTCGATCGGACGGCACAGGTACGGCGTGGCGAACGTGTTGTCGATCAAGAACGGCAGCCCCGCCTCGTGCGCGATGCGCGCCACCGCCGCGATGTCCAGCACATTGCCGCGCGGGTTGGAAATCGTCTCCCCGTAAATGGCCTTCGTGTTGGGGCGGATCGCCTTGCGGAAATTCTCCGGGTCGTCCGGCTCCACAAAGGTGACGTCGAACCCCAGCCGCCGGAAGCTCACGTCGAACTGCGTGTACGTGCCCCCGTACAACGTCGAGCTGGCGACAAAGTGATCGCCCGCCTGCAGGATCGAGCTGAGCGCCAGAAACTGCGCCGCCTGACCCGAGCTGAGCGCCAGCGCCGCCGCGCCGCTCTCCAGGCTCGCCACGCGCTTTTCCAGCACATCCGTCGTCGGGTTCATGATCCGCGTGTAGATGTTGCCGAACTGTTGCAGCGCGAACAGCGAAGCCGCGTGCGCCGTGTCATCGAACACGTAGGACGT
>Ga0272446_1005423_pt1 | contig 14115 bp, 10 predicted proteins | sample YNPCB0061_FD_194587 | JGI IMG/M metagenome (GOLD analysis project Ga0272446, IMG submission 194587) | Hot spring microbial mat communities from Yellowstone National Park, WY, United States - YNP-CB-006-1 | ecosystem: Environmental > Aquatic > Thermal springs > Hot (42-90C) > Sediment | place...
GGCTGACTGTCCAGCCGAACCCATGGACAGTGAAGATATGTTGTTTGTTCTTTACACCTCTGGCAGTACCGGCAAGCCCAAAGGGGTGGTTCATACAACTGGTGGGTACAACCTTTACACCCACATGACCACCAAGTGGATTTTTGATTTACAAGACACGGATGTTTACTGGTGCACCGCCGATGTCGGTTGGATTACGGGACATAGTTATATCGTTTATGGCCCACTGTCTAACGGTGCGACAACACTAATGTACGAAGGCGCACCCCGGCCTTCTAATCCGGGCTGTTTCTGGGATGTGATCGAGAAATACGGGGTCAACATTTTTTACACCGCCCCAACTGCAATTCGGACCTTTATCAAGATGGGTGAACACCATCCCAAGGCTCGCAATCTATCTTCCCTGCGGTTATTGGGAACAGTCGGTGAACCCATTAACCCCGAAGCCTGGATGTGGTACTACCGGGTGATTGGCGGAGAGCGTTGTCCAATTGTAGATACTTGGTGGCAGACGGAGACCGGTGGCATCATGATCACCCCGCTGCCTGGCGCCATTCCCACCAAACCCGGCTCCGCCACGCTGCCCTTTCCCGGCATTCTGGCGGACGTGGTGGATCTGGATGGCAATTCAGTGGCGGTCAACGAAGGTGGCTATTTGGCTGTGCGCTATCCCTGGCCGGGAATGATGCGAACGGTGTATGGCGACCCAGACCGGTTCCGTCGCACCTACTGGGAGCACATTCCTCCCCAGGACGGTCATTACACCTACTTTGCCGGTGATGGGGCCCGTCGTGATGAGGACGGCTACTTCTGGGTTATGGGCCGTGTCGATGATGTCATCAGTGTCGCTGGACACCGGTTGGGCACGATGGAAATTGAGTCCGCCCTGGTTTCGCACCCAGCGGTCGCAGAAGCAGCCGTGGTTGGCAAACCCGATGAGTTAAAAGGCGAAGAAATCGTCGCCTTTGTCACCCTGGAAGGCACCTACGACCCCACCGACGAACTGGCCACTGAACTGAAAAAACATGTGGTTCAGGAAATTGGCGCGATCGCCCGTCCAGGAGAAATTCGCTTCGCCGATGCCCTACCCAAGACCCGCTCCGGCAAGATTATGCGTCGGCTACTGCGGGCCCTGGCTAGTGGTGCAGAAGTATCCGGAGATACCTCCACCTTGGAAGACCGCACCGTCCTGGAAAAACTCCGGGGCGGCTAACGGCTAGTGTTCTGTCAAACCCTAATTTTAAGGTGAACCCATTGGCTCGTAGTCGGCGCTTTAGCGCTGAAGCGCTGACTACAAACCCTAATTTCTAGAGTTGACGCTGCACTAGCGATGGATTGATGACTGGTTCCGTCCTTAAGAGGAAGTAGGAACTTCCACTGCATAAACTACTGTGGAATGCTGGTATACAGTACTTCCAAAGGGGGCTTAAACGCAATAAGGCTTCAGCCTTTCCTGCTTTGGGGTTTTGCCATATCAGTTTGCCATATCAGATGGTTCAAAAAAGTTCTCGACCCCCTTTTTTAGTGGTTGTGACGGAACCAGTTCCATGCGCTCGTATACCATAGAGAATTATGCTTAGGGATCCGCGTTGAAATCAGATACCGATCAAAGTGGCCACTCAGCGCTTAGTTTCTGCCTACGGCGGAATACAGCGGGGCTTGATTGGTTTGCAAGTCTCTTAGCTTTTAGAAGGATTGCCCACACTTTGCTTCCTCTAATTTCGCTTCTACCATCAGTCGTGCGACATCTGGCATTTGATAATTGGCTTGCCACCTTAACTTCTCAAATGCTTTGCTGGGGTTGCCTCGATTACTGCGGATTTCTGTGGGACGAAATAGACTTTTATCGACCACTACATGTTTCTGCCATTGCAGATCTAATGATGCAAACACACTGGCAACAAATTCCTCTAACTTAAACGAGTGACCTGTAGCAATGACATAGTCATCTGGGTGTGGTTGTTGTAACATCAGGTGCATTGCCTCAACGAACTCTGGTGCCCAACCCCAATCTCGCTCAATTGAAATATCTCCCAACCTCAGCGTTTCCTGGCTGCCTGCTACAATTCGACAGGCTGCAGCCACTATTTTCTGCGTTACAAATCGCTCTGGCCGCAAAGGCGATTCATGGTTAAATAAGACGCCAGAGCAGGCAAATAACCCATAGGCTTCTCGATAGTTAGCAACTTCCCAAAAAGCAGTTGCCTTAGCGACTCCATAAGGACTGCGGGGACGAAAGGGGAAGTTTTCGTTAGCGGCCTGACCGGCAGTCTCTCCAAAACACTCACCAGAAGCCGCATTATAGAATTTAATTGAACTACCTAAAAAGCGGATTGCTTCTAGGAGATTCAGCGTTCCTGTGGCAATGCTTTCTAGAGTTTCTACGGGTTGTTCAAAAGATAAACCTACAGAACTTTGGCCAGCCAGATTATAAACTTCGTCCGGTTCGAACCGAGACAAGACCTGTAATACACTTCGGAAGTCATTGAGGGCAACAGACTCTAGTTTGATTTGGTTATGAATACCCAAACGATAGAGATTTCTGAATGAAGACGTTTGAGCATCACGAGATGTGCCGCAAACAACATACCCTTGCTTAAGAAGGAGTTGGGCTAAATAGGCTCCATCCTGTCCAGAAATTCCACAGATTAAAGCTCTCTTCATGGAAAAGTTTAGTCTTGGTGATTCTATTCTTAGATTGTGGAGACATCGTCTTTAGCTAGTCCCAGTCTTGCCTTGTACTACCCATATACAGGTTCTTTTGACTACCTGCTACTGGACATAAATTGTGGCATAGGTATAGGGACTAGGGGGATAAGGCTGATTAGACTGGCTTTGGGGAACTTCAAGAACTTTGCCATTGGACTTTTTCTATGGAATCTTTAGGATTCCTAAATTTCAGGTGTTGCGCTGAATTGTTTGAGTTACCTTTGTTGACAAAGAGGTTTTCCTCTTGTCCTTATACAACAAGGAATTGGTCTGGCGGTTAAAGGTTGGAGGTTTATACAACCCTAATTTCTGCTGGAAAAGTAACCAGAAGAATGGTAAATCCTCAACCAAGTAACGCTTCCATAACCGTTTGGGATCATTAATGATCCTGAACAACCACTCAACTCCAATTTGACTGACCCATTTGGGAGCACGCTTTACAATCCCTGCTTCAAAGTCGATTGTTGCCCCGATGCCAAGGAAAATCTTGACATTGGGCATCTGGCTTTTATACTTGCAGAGCCAGTTTTCACCTTTGGGTGAACCAACCCCGATCGCCAAAACTGTTGCGCCTGACTGATTGATCAGATTGACAATCTTTTGACATTCCTCAAAATTTTTCTCAAATCCAAAGGATGGAGAATGAGCCATGACAACGATTTCCCTGCCCACGCGCTGGTTGATCCGTGCTTTTGCTTTTTCTGCAACTCCTGGAGCACTGCCTAGCAGGAAGATACGAATATCTGGGTTATTCCGGTGATACTCGCAAAAGGTAGGAAAGAAATCAGAGCCAGAGATTTTTTCTTTTAATGGAGTTCCCAAAAAGCGGGAAGCATACATCAGAATCTGACTGTCACAGACTCGATAATCTGCCTGTTGATAGGTCTGATAGAATTCTGGATCTTTCTGGAGCTTGATCAGGTGATCGACGTTTGGTGTCACAACAACGCCTTGATCCAGTTGTTCCAGCAGGTCTTTAATCGACAAGTTATCAATCGGCACATTGAGAATTCCAATCCGGTTCTCTCCGGCAGAAAACTCAATTAGATCGATTTTGTCCGACTGAGGACCTACCAAAACATGAACCAAGGTACGAGATAAAAGCCAGAGATCGGTTCCCGGACGCCAGTGGTTAATGTAGGAAAAGTCCAGATCTAAAACCTGGTCAAACTGCATCTGATATTTCCGCCGGTTAATTTGCCAAAAGCCGGTTATCCCTGGCTTGACAACCAGTCTTAACCAATCGGCCTCGGTGTAATGTTTTACCTCATCCAGAGTTGGTGGGCGGGTGCCGACCAGACTCATTTCCCCTTTGAGAACATTAAAGAATTGGGGCAATTCATCTAAATAGAACCGCCGCAGAAATCGACCGACTCGAGTCACATCGGGGTCTTCAGCTTGATCGAAAAATTTATCCGGTTTCTGGTGGGCCATCGCTAACCTTATTCGTTCCGCTTCTGGGAAGGTTGTCCGAAACCGCCAAAGTTGAAACTGTCTGCCTCGTAAACCAACCCTCGGTTGGGATACAAAAATGGGGCCAGGAGACTCAAGATAAATGGCGATCGCGATCCAGGGCAGTAGAAGCAGCATGACTGCCAAGCCCAGTACTGCTCCCACAATGTCTATCAATCGCTTAAGTGCGTTACGAGTTGAGGGGTGAGAGCGCAACTCAAATAACTCGAGTTCATTGAGTCGGGCCTGTTGTCCAATGGCCTCCTCCAAAGTAGCCTGACTGATAAACCCAGCCTCAACCAAAACTTCACCCAGGAACTTCCAGCCCCATTTCTCGGCTGCCTGATGCTGTAGTTGAAGCGCCTGATTTAACTGGGCCTGAGTGATTAGACCCTGATGCAGGAGAATTTCGCCCAATAACGTTTTAGACATTCCAGACAGAAACCAATAATGATGTCAATCAATTTGATGCTTGGGGGAATTGTGCTTTGGATAGGGGCTATATCCATCGTTTTCCCACCAACCTGGGGGCATTGAACCTTTATCTTAAACGCATGGCCTTACTGCCAGATCCCCCACAGGGTGACAGTTTACGAAAAGATCACAGAGCCTTCCCGCTTGGCAAGACTGTGGATCAAGGCATGCAAATTTCGGGAATGACAGTAATGGAGCGTGGGTGTGATGGGTCGTTGCACTGGTTACCCGGTGGTACTTATCGGGTTGTTTTACCTCCGACAAACAAATGATGGTGCTAATGGAGTCACGTATTTCTAAACCGGGTTACGACCCTGAAATGTAGTTGAATTGCGACTTTATGCTTTCTGGGCCGAAAGGTGTAGAACCTGTTTCACCAATTCTGGAATGTGGGAGGGCCTCTGGGCTACGGGAATCTTAGCTCGCTCGAAGGCATTAATCTTGCTTTCTGCGGTGCCCAATTCCGCTCCCAGTTCCAATAACTGGGAGTCAATAATGGCGCCAGCATGACCAATCCGGCGTCCTTTGGGGGCGCTTCGCCCAGCGACATAGGCAATCACGGGCTTGTCGATCGCCTCTGCAATGTAGTGAGCTGCAGATTCTTCACTGTCTCCGCCAATTTCGCCAATCAGCAGAATTACTTCCGTTTGCTCGTCTTCATCCAGGATTTCCAGCCATTGGGGAAAGGAAGAACCCACGATCGCATCTCCACCAATGCACACCGCAATCGACTGCCCCAACCCCGCCTGGGTTAGTTCCAGAGCAATCTCGTAGGTCAGCGTGCCGCTGCGACTGATCAGACCCACCGGACCGGGAGTGTAGAACTGGCTAGGGTGAATGCCTAAGAGAACCTGACCTGGAACAATAATGCCGGGACTGTCCGGGCCAACCACTAACGTTTCAGTTGCTTCGGCGGCCCGTAACAAATGCACCATGTCCAGCGGAGGAACCCCCTCGGTAATGAGGATAATTTGCCGCACGCCAGCCGCGATCGCTTCCAGTGCGGCATCTAAAACATCATAGGACCGAACGCAAATGATCGACGTATCAATCGGGCCCAGCAGTGAAACAGCAGATTCGACCAGATCAAAGACGGGAATTCCCTGGAAGGTCTGGCCACCAAAGCCTGGATGTACACCGGCCACCACGTTGGTGCCATAGGCTTTCATCAGCGGGGCATAGACCGAAGCCAGGGGAGCCATCATCCCCTGCACCAAGACCTTATTGTGTCGTGTGAAGTTCATCGTGGTTTCGCTGCTTTCTGCTTCCTGGACCTGGGCTACTGTCCAGAAAATGAAACATTCGATAAGCAAAGCCTGGCAAGACTGCGGCAGAACTTGCTGAGATGTGTCTCAAGTCTAAACCGTTTAGCTCCTGATCGGGGGACTGAGCAGAGTGGTATTTCCTATTGACTGGGATTTAAATTGTCTATTCAACAGCATGCAGAAGAACAGGCAGTTTTACTGCTAATCCGGGCACACTCTGGCGACTTTTTTAGTCATGAATTACCCGGCAGCATCTGGGCAAGGGCAACCGCCTGGGCAATGGCTTCATCCAGGTGCTCAACCAGCGTAACTTGTTGCTCTTCCAGCAACAAACGGGCCCGATCGCCCTGGTCACCCACTAAGCGCACAACTAACTGAGGCAGGCGCATCTGGGATGAGCGGGTTTCAGGCCGTCGTTCAGCCAAACTAGACACTGGTCGGATGCGCCGTTTCAGGAAATCCACAATTACCTGCGCGGTCTGATCACAGGTCACCAGACCACTGATCAAATTAATCAATAAAACTTTGACTGACTTCATCTGAGCCATCGTCTCTAGCCCCTGTGCCAACCGTTCCTGCAGGGTGCTGGCAGAAGAGTCCCAGTGGGTTTCTGTGCCAATGTTCAGAAAACAGACTGGTTTTCCCCCAGCTTGAAAGACTTGATCCATGGTGGACATGGTCAAACCAGCCCCGTTGCAGAGGATGCCAATTTGTCCAGCAGTGTCCAGGGTAACGGGGCCTTCATGAAACGCAACTAACTGCCCCTGTTCTTCCAAATCCAACAGGGTGCTCAGTTCCGGGTGGCGCTGGCGGGCTTCATCATTGACCGTTACTTTGCCATCCAAGGCCATCACTTCACCGGTCGGACTGACTCCCAGTGGGTTAATTTCCACTAGATCCAAATCCTTCTGGATAAAGAGTCGATACATCTTCTCCAGGATGGCGCTGACCGATTCAATCAGGTTTCCCTGCAGACCCATTTTGAGACAGAGACGGCGGGCAAAGTAGGGTGAAAATTCCTGATCGACAATGACGTGCTGCATCTGGTCAATTGCTGCCTGCACATCCACACCACCATGCTGAGAACCCAACAGCACTGGCCGCCGGATGGAACGATTTAACACCACAGCCAGATAAAATTCCCGATCGGCATCATATTTTGCCTCGGCCAGCAATACCCTGGGATATTCGCCCATAATTGGCAAATTGAAGATCGTCTGGGCCGCCGCGATCGCATCAATAGTATTTTCAGCAAAGCGCACCCCGCCAACCCGACCCCGGCCACCAATGTACACCTGGGACTTCAGCACCACCGGATAGGGAATTTTCAGCCCTTTAATATCCTTGGGACTTTCAATCCGCTGAGAAGGCAGAACTGGAATGCCCATCTCTCGAAACAGATCTTTCGCCTGGTATTCCAACAAATCCATGTTTCTCCTGGAGCCTGAATCTATTAGTCCAGATCGAACCGATTACATCTGTAGCCAGCTTAGCAGGTCTCTCTGCCGCAACTCTCTTGCGATACAACTCTCTTGCTATATAGCAATCCTATTTGATTTGTGAATGCCTGGATGGTGAAAGGGCTTTGTGAGAAGGACTTCCTGCGGCAACCTTTCACCATCCTGATCGGATTGCTATACATTGAAGCGGAACAGCAATACGTCCCCTTCCTGGACCACGTACTCCTTACCCTCACTGCGAACTAGCCCTTTTTCCTTGGCTGCATGCATGGAGCCAGCGGCCACCAGATCGGCATAGGCAACTGTTTCAGCCCGGATAAAGCCCCGTTCAAAATCCGTGTGAATCACACCAGCTGCTTGAGGGGCCAGCATGCCAGCATGAATCGTCCAGGCCCGAGTTTCCTTTGGACCCGTGGTGAAGTAAGTTCGCAACCCCAAGAGTTCATAGGTCGCCCGAATCAGCGACTGCAAACCGCCTTCCTTTACCCCCAAAGACTCCAGAAAATCTTGCCGCTCCTCCTCCGGCAATTCCACCAGTTCCGACTCCACCTGGGCAGAAATCACCACCACTTTGGCATTCTCCTGGGCGGCCATTTCTCGCACCTGTTCCACCCAGACATTGCCGGTAGCCAGATCATCTTCGGACACATTGGCTGCATAGATAATGGGTTTACGGGTGAGGAGACCCAGGGGCTTGATGGTTGCTTCCTCTTCTTCGCTGAGTTCAACCTGCCGGGCTGGTTTACCTTCGTTCAAAACGGGCAGCAACTTTTCCAGCGCCTCCACTTCCACCTGCAATTCCTTATTGCCACGGGCCTGTTTGCGGGCCCGATCGACTCGCTTTTCGATCTGGGCTAGGTCCGCCAGGGCCAGTTCTAGGTTGATGACGTCAATGTCCCGTATGGGATCGACGGAACCGGAAACATGAATAATGTCGTCATTTTCAAAACAGCGCACCACATGGACGATCGCATCCACTTCTCGGATATTGGCCAGAAACTGGTTGCCCAGCCCTTCCCCCTTGCTGGCGCCCTTTACCAATCCGGCAATGTCGACAAACTCGACTCGGGTGGGAATGATTTCGGCCGATTGGGAAATCTTTGCCAGGACGGTCAGCCGTTCATCCGGAACCGCCACCACCCCAACGTTGGGTTCAATGGTGCAAAACGGAAAGTTAGCTGCCTGAGCCTTTGCGTTAGCCACCAGGGCATTGAACAGCGTTGATTTGCCGACATTCGGTAGTCCAACAATCCCGGCTTGAAGCATAATCCCTCTGGCAACTGCAATTTCAAACGATCACCCATTGTATCGTTGGGTGACAGCAGTTAGTAGCTAATTCCTGACTGGTTGTGGTAGAGGCAAGCCGGTCAGTCAGACAAAGGAACTAGACAACCTGACGCCGCAGGAAATGGAGCAGCGCCTCATTGACTTTTTCATGCCAGTCTTCCTGAGGATAGTGGCCCACTTCCTCTAATTTGACCAGTTCTGCCTGGGGCGACTGTTGCACAAATTTCTCCGCCATTTCTACCGGCAACCAGGGGTCTCTCAGCCCCCAGGCCAGCAATACAGGCTCCTGCCACTGTTGAAAACCGGCCTCAATTTCAGCCGTCACCTGCTTCAGTTGCAAATTCTGGATGGTTGCCAGTAGAGCTCGACCGGCGTCCGAACTGCGCAAAAACGGTCGCCGATAGACATCTAGATCCTGGTCTTCGACGCGATAACCACCGCCTCCTTCCAGGGTCCGATCGACCAGCAGTGGGTCCTGGGTCATTACATCCCCAATTATGGGTAGACCTAGCTGCTGAATTTTCCAGGGTAATTTGGCGCCTGTAAGGATGGGTGCATTCAAAATGGCAATTCGATCAATTCGCTCCGGATGCTGCAGGGCATATTGCAGTCCCACCGTTCCCAGAAATCCCTGCACCACCAGGGAAAACCGGTTTAATTCCAGGGCCGACAGCCATTCCGCTAGGGCCTGAACAAACGCTGCTGGTGTGTAGGCAAAGTCTCGACGGTCCGGCTGGGCCGAGAAACCGCCGCCAATCCAGTCCGGCGCGATCGCCCGGAAGCCGTGTTCCGCTAAAACCGGCAGGGTATTCCGATAGCCATAGCTCTGGCTGACCAGTCCATGCAGCAGAACCACGGGCAATCGATCAGAGGGATTGCTGGGTCGCGATTCCCGGTAAAACCAGGACAGAGGGCCGACGTCAATCCACTTCTCTTCAACTGCCATTACGCTTCTCCTGCAACACCTGCATCATGTTGTCTGAGCTTACCGTCGGACGCGATCGCCCGACAAGGCGCCACTGCCAACCTGGCAATATTCCCGCTAATCGCGTTATCAATCCCTAACCGAGCCAGCCCCCATTTCCAGAGGCAACTCCTGACAGCAAGGGTTTCAGGGCCAAGAACCAGAAAATAAAAACCTGTGTAAAATTTTGTAAAAAGGTCAATTCTGTAGTTTTAGATACAGAATTTTACTGGTATAGTAATACTGAAAGGCAAAGATACTTACTAACAAGCAGGGAGAACGCCATTATGTCTACTCAAGAGCAAGTTCGGGCTTTGATGGTCCGCCACCACCAAATGATCAAAAATCGTGAGCAATGCATGTTGAGCCGTGTGGCGACTGAGATTGGGATGCCAGCGGAAACCGCTCACTTCTGGAACCATATTCAGGGCAAGCCTCAGGCCGTTGCTCAAATGTCCTATGATCGCAGCCACGCGACCATGAGCTAGTTGGCAGCGTAATCGCAGCAGGGTTAATGACAAGAAATGAATTTGAAGAGTGCTCTCCGCGTAGAGGGTACTCTTCTTCTTTTAACTTACCCTGTCAAGTTAGGCACTCAGTCAGGGCAAAGGGTCATGGTGTGGCGGCTTGTCGCAAAGCCTGAATCGTTTGTTTGGTCCAGGCGGCAGCCTGCTCAACTTCCGCCTCAGTGGTAAACCGTCCCAGGCCAAACCGAACCGATGCATAGGCCAAATCGGACGGCAGACCCAACGCCGTCAGCACATGGGAGGGGGCAACCCGAGCGGACGTACAGGCGGAGCCAGATGAGACGGCTAGAAAGGGCTGGAGTCCCAGCAGCAAAGCCTGTCCATCGACGCCCTCCACACTGATGTTGAGGTTGCCAGCCAGTCGCTGGTTCGGATGACCGTTTAAAGTGATGCCACCCAAGGTTTGTAGATGCTGCCACAGGCGATCGCGTAGGTTGGTCAGGCGCTGAGTTTCCACCGCCATTTCAGCGATGGCCAGCTCAACGGCCTTGGCCAAACCGACAATCTGGTGGGTTGGCAAGGTTCCGGAGCGCAAGCCTCGTTCATGGCCGCCACCATGCAGTTGCGGGGCAAGCTGCACTCTGGGATGGCGTCGCCGGACGTAGAGGGCGCCAATTCCCTTGGGACCGTAAATCTTGTGGGCTGTCAACGACATTAAATCGATGTGCATGGCTTCCACATCTAGGGGAATTTTGCCAATGGCCTGGGCTGCATCCGTATGGAACCAGATGCCCCGTTCGTGGCAGATGGTCCCAATCTGAGCGATCGGTTGTAAAACCCCAATTTCATTGTTAGCAGCCATTACGGAAACCAGGATGGTATCGGGACGCAGGGCTTGTTCAAACCTGGGCCAATCGACCAATCCATCTGACTGCACCGGCACTAGCGTCACTTCAAAACCCAGAGATTGTAAATAGGCACAGGGATCCAGAACGGCTTTATGTTCCGTGGTCAGCGTAACGATATGCCTTCCCCGTTGGAAAGAGGCTTCCGCAACGCCCTTAATGGCCAGATTGTTCGCTTCTGTGGCGCCGCTGGTAAAGACAATTTCTTCGGGAGAGGCATTAATAGCAGTTGCCAACATGGCTCTGGCTTGCTGAATAGCCGCTTCCGCTTCCCAGCCGTAGAGGTGGTTGACACTGGCTGGATTGCCGAAGGTTTGAGTGAAATAGGGCATGAGGGCAGAAACCACCCGCGGATCAACCGGAGTGGTGGCGTGACAGTCCAGGTAGATGGGGCGTTGCATAGGGTTTTAACGGTACTCAAGCCTGGGCTGGGACGAATGGAGCTTTAGGGAGACGGCTTGCCAAATGAAACCCAATTTCCAGACCTGTCATACTTTTTCACGGAATACGATTGACGGCGGCAAGGTTGGATTCCTAATATTAGATTAAGGTTAACGACTGTTAAGAAAAATTGCATTTGTTGCCGCAATTCTTTTCGCAGTTTAACTTCCTGGAACTCATATTTCATTCCGAGGTGCCTGTGCTACGCCGACTCTGGCAATTTCTTCCCCGACGATTGGTCCTTTATACGGTTACAGCTTTCTTGGCGATCGCTGTCTGGTTCAGTCCGGCCTGGGGGCAGTCCGGTGTTGCCCTGGCTTACAACAACCCGGATTTGTTGCCAGCCGAGAAAACATCCGTGATTGATCTGGCCAATTCCCTCACCAGTAATGAGGAAACTGCGATCGCCCAAGATCTGGAGAACTTTGAACAGGAAACGGGCTGGAAGCTGCGGGTTTTGACTCAGTTTGACCGGACTCCCGGTCTGGCCTTGAAGGAGTATTGGGGCTTGGATGACCATAGTGTCTTGTTGGTGGCCGATCCACGGGGTGGGAATCTGCTCAACTTTAATGTGGGAGATGCCCTCTACCCCCTCCTGCCACGGGTATTCTGGATTGAGTTGCAAACCCGGTTTGGCAATCAATTCTTTGTTCGAGATCACGGGGAAGATGCAGCCATTCTGGAATCCTTGGAGTCAATTAAGACTTGTTTGCGCCAGGGCGGCTGTCGAGTAGTGCCCGGATTGCCCAGAGAACAATGGATTTTGACCCTGATTACCTCGATTCTGGGTGGCATCATCTGTGGCTTTGCAGCCCATCCCCGCAAGCAAGGACAATTGATTGCCTGGCAGTGGGCTCTGATTTTTTCGCCGCTGTGGGGTATTCTGTTCATTGCCTTCGGCATTGGTCCAGTCGTGTCTCGCACGGCTGATTGGTTGCCCCTATTTCGTAACGTTGCTGGGTTTGCGATCGGTGCGATTGTTGCCTATCTGTCTGCCGGATATGGCAGCTCTGCCCCATCTGAGACTTAAGCCAGGGTTCAAATGTAAGGGTTGTCAACTTGGATTCCTCAGACTCTTCCGGTTGGCTGGTGATACCGCTGCTTCCATCGCGTATTCTGTTACAGAGACAGGTAAGTTTCACCAACTCACGTTTGGGGAAGGGTGGCAATGGAGTGGCACGTGTCAGATGCCCGTAGTCTTTCAGTGATTGATCGGGAAATTGGGGAGCACTCATTCTCGCCAGCGGAATATGAGATTGTCCGGCGAGTCATTTACGCAACGGCGGATTTCGAGTATAAGTCCCTGATTCGCTTTTCGGACATGGCTTTGCAGTCCGGTGCTGCTGCTCTGGCTGCCCGGAGTACTGTGGTGGTTGATGATCCAATGGTTCAGGTGGGCATTACCCCTCTGATCCAAAGCACCTTTGCCAATCCGGTTTATTGCAGCATGGATGCATTGACCCGGCCCCAAAAGGGAAAGACTACGGCTGCTTGGGGCATTGAAACCCTGGCCCGTCGGTATCCCGAAGGGATTTTTGTGATTGGTCAGGCTCAAACAGCTCTTTTTTCCCTGGTGGAATTAATCGAAGCAGAAGAGATCCGCCCGGCTCTGGTAATTGGAACACCGGCTGGTTTTACGGATGCAGAGGCAGCCAAAGCCAGGCTGGCTGATTCGTTGGTGCCCCATATTCGAACCACTGGACGAAAAGGCAGTTCCGTTGTCGCAGCAGCCATTGTCAATGGATTGGTAGACCTGGCTTGGCAGGCCTATGGGCGCGATCGCACCAGTCCCGTCTAATGAGACCTCATTATCATCCTCCGTGTCAACAAGGTCATGATGTAGTTTGGATCCGTGCCCAGTCCCCTGGTCTTTCCGATTGGAGCCTACCAGTCTTCTCTTGGTGGCCGACGGGAGGAAGATCGGCGGGAGGACGGTCGTCCTTCCATTAAAGCCCGGCGGGGTGTGGCAGGTTCTTCTGAATAGCGCTGGGAGCGGCGGCGAGAACGGCCCTCCTGGGCCTCTTCCTGCAAACGGGAGCGTAACCGCCGACCGACTTCTATAAAGGCCTCTCGCTGTACATAGGGATAGTCACTGACCCAAAGATTGTGATTGGCAATATAGACATCCGATGTCGCCGCAATCCGACCCAGGTCACCCCGGTGCGAAAAGACAAGCATCTGAGCTACATCACCCACCGCGATCGCCTGATGGTTGCGTTTGAGCGGCACTTGAATTTGGGAGGAAAATCCCGTTTCGTCTCCTACTTCCAGGTTCAACCGTCGTTCCCGGTTCTCCACAATTACCAGGTCACCACGATTATTGACCGTCTCCTCCTGACCAATCAGCTCTTCGGTGATGAACACATCAGTCACCCGTCCCTGCCAGAAACCGCCGTATTGGTATTTGCGTAACTCTGAATTGCGCAGGCTGGCCCATAACACTGGTCCCCATAACCAATAAAGACCAAAGGTGATGCCAACCAGTAGGCGGATCAACTCGAACCCATGCTCAAAGAACAGCCCGATAATCAGGACGGCAAAGACGCCAACTACCGAAATTAGCAGTCGGCGTAGAAAATCGGGGGGTTTGCCCCAGTAATAGGCATATTGAGGTCCGGTTGCGACAGCCGGAAGTAGGGATTCTAGGGTCTTACGGGTGAGTGGAATTAGCATCTCGATGAATGAAACGGC
>Ga0272446_1005424_pt1 | contig 14108 bp, 12 predicted proteins | sample YNPCB0061_FD_194587 | JGI IMG/M metagenome (GOLD analysis project Ga0272446, IMG submission 194587) | Hot spring microbial mat communities from Yellowstone National Park, WY, United States - YNP-CB-006-1 | ecosystem: Environmental > Aquatic > Thermal springs > Hot (42-90C) > Sediment | place...
GCCGCCCGACGCTGTGGGGCACGACCCCGAAGTTCCTCGAGCAGTTCGGGCTCAGGGCGCTGACCGACCTGCCGCGCAAGGAGGAGCTGGTGACGGCCGAGACCGGCCCCGCCCTGCCGCTGCCGGGGATGGAGGCGCCGCCGCCCGAGGCCGATGCGGGCGGCCCGGACGCGGCCGGGGAGGCGCCGGGCGCGGCCGAGGAGCCCCTGCCGCAGGAGCCCCCGGCATGAGAGGACCCTCGCCGCACCACCCGCCGCCGCGCGCGCCGCGCCCCTGCGGGCCGGGACCCCGTGCGCGCGCCGCCGCGGCCTGAGGCGCGCCCGCCATGTCCCTGGTCTTTCGCGGCATCCGCCACGCCTATGGCAGTCATCAGGTGCTGAGCGGCATCGACCTTTCGGTCGCGCCGGGGGAGATCGTCTGCCTGCTCGGCGCCTCGGGCTGCGGCAAGACCACGCTGCTGCGCCTCGCCGCCGGGCTCGAGCCGCTGCAGGAGGGCACGATCGAACTCGGCGGCCAGGTCATTGCCGAGCCGGGGCGGGACGTGCCGCCGGAGCGCCGCGGCGTCGGCTTCGTCTTCCAGGACTACGCCCTCTTTCCGCACCTGACGGTGGCCGAGAATGTCGCCTTCGGCCTGCGCTTCGCGCCACGGGGGGAGCGCGGATGGCGGGTGATGGACGCCCTTGCCCGCGTCGGGCTCGAAGCCTACCAGAACGCCTTCCCGCACATGCTCTCGGGCGGGCAGCAGCAGCGCGTCGCGCTGGCCCGGGCGCTCGCGCCGCGCCCGGCCGTGCTGCTGCTGGACGAGGCCTTCGCCAGCCTCGACGCCCGGCTGCGCGAGCAGGTGCGCGACGACACGCTGCACGTTCTCCAGACCTCCGGGATCGCCACCCTGCTCGTGACGCATGACGCCGAGGAGGCGATGTTCATGGGCGACCGCATCGCCCTGATGCGGGAGGGCCGGATCCTGCAGGTCGGCTCGCCGGAGGCGCTCTATTTCGACCCGGTGGACCGCTACGTGGCGACCTTCCTCGGCGAGGTGAACCGCCTGCCCGGGCGGGTGCGGCAGGGGGTGGCGGAGACCGCCCTCGGCCCGCTGCCGGCCCGCGGCCTTGCGGAGGGTGCGCCGGCCGAGGTGCTGGTGCGTCCGGAGGGGCTGCGCCTCGGCCTCGAGGCGGGGCGCGAGGCCGAGGTCGAGGCCTGCCGCCTGCTCGGGGCGACCACCCTCGTGCACCTCGCCCTGCCGGACGGGGCGGGCGGCCTTTTGCATCTTCATGCGCGGCTGCCGCCCGGCCGGCGCCTGGCGCGCGGGGAGCGCGTGACGGTCGGTCTCGACCCGGAACGGGCCTTCGTCTTTCCGGCCGAGGCCACCTAGATATGGCGGCGAGCCGCATTGGCGGCAGGCCGGCTTCCTGCTAACGGGGCGTCCCCTGCGTCGCAGGAGGCCGGGGGGATGGGAAGCGCATGCTGGACCTCGCCTGGTCGGAGATCGCCCTGATTGCCGTGGTGGCGCTCGTCGTCATCGGGCCCAAGGACCTGCCCGACGCCATCAAGGGCGTCGCCAGGGGGATCCAGTCGCTCAGGCGCAAGGTCGCCGAGTTCCAGCAGCAGGCCGATGAGCTGGTGCGCGAGGCCAAGCTCGACGAGGTGCGCAACCAGATCGCCGAGGTCCGCAACACCATCAGCGACATCCGGAATTTCGACCTCAAGGGCGAGATCGAGAAGGCGGTGGATGCGGACGGGGCCGTCCGCAAGGCCTTCGAGGACCCGATGGCGGGGAGCGGCTACGCCACGCCGCCGCCCTATGAGCCGCCCCCCGTGCCCGAGAACGCGCCCGCCTTCGTCCCGCCCGAGGTTGCGCGCTGGTCCGCCCCGCCGCCGCGGGTCGAGCCGCCGCCCCCCGCGCCCGAGGCGCCACCGCCCCCGGCCTTCGTGCCGCCCGCCGAAAGCGCGGCGGCCAAGCCCTCCACCACCACCCCGAGCGTGTAGGGGAACGGGTCTTGCCCCGCGATACCGAAGAAGACGTCATCGACGACAAGCCGATGCCGTTGATGGACCACCTCAAGGAGCTGCGCCAGCGGCTCCTGTGGTCGATCGCCGCCTTCGTGCTGTGCTTCGCGGTCTGCTACTATTTCGCCCAGCAAATCTATGGCTTCCTCGCCCAGCCGCTGGCGGACATCCTCGCCAAGCAGCCCGGCGGGGGCGAACGGCGGATGATCTACACCGCGCTCTACGAGGCCTTCTTCACCTACCTCAAGGTCGCCTTCTTCGGCGCGGTGTTCTTCTCCTTCCCCGTCTGGGCGACGCAGCTCTGGCTGTTCGTCGCGCCCGGTCTCTACCGGAGCGAGAAGCGGGCGATCCTGCCCTTCCTCATCGCCTCGCCCTTCCTCTTCGTGCTGGGGGCGGCGATGGTCTATTACTTCATCTTCCCGCTGGCCTGGAAGTTCTTCATCTCCTTCGAGACACCGCCGGGCTCGGGCGGGATTCCCGTTCAGCTCGAGGCGAAGGTCGGCGAATACCTCTCGCTCGTGATGCACCTCATCCTCGCCTTCGGCATCGCCTTCCAGTTGCCCGTGCTGCTGACGCTGCTCTGCCGCGTCGGCATCCTGAACGTGGACAGCCTGCGCAAGGGGCGGCGCTATGCGATCGTGGGAATGTTCGTGGTCGCGGCGGTGATCACGCCGCCGGACATCATCAGCCAGATCGGCCTCGCGGTCCCGCTGATCCTGCTCTACGAGATCTCGATCCTGGCCGCGCGCTGGATGACGCCGAAGGCCGAAGAGAGCTGAGGGTTTCCTGCCATGCATGACATCCGGGCGGTGCGGGCGGACCCCGCGGCCTTCGACGCGGCGCTGGCGCGGCGCGGGCTGGGGCCGGCCGCGGCCGCGATCCTCAAGCATGACGAGGCGCGGCGGGCGGCGCTGACCGCCCTGCAGGAGAAGCAGGCGCGGCGCAACGCGATCGCACGGGAGATCGGCCTGGCGAAGCGGCAGGGGGGCGACACCGCGCCGCTGGAGGCCGAGGCGGTGGCGCTGCGCGAGGAGATGGCGGCGCTGGAGGCCGCGGCCGCCGCCGCTGAGCGCGAGCAGGTCGCGCTGCTCGAGGTGCTGCCCAATATCCTCGATCCCGAGGTGCCGGAGGGGCGAGACGAGACGGCCAACGTCGTGCTGCACCAGAGCGGCGAGCCGCCCGTCTATCCCTTCACCCCGAAGCAGCATTTCGAGATCGGGGAGGCGCTGGGGCTGATGGATTTCGCCGCGGCGGCCAAGCTCGCGGGCGCGCGCTTCACGGTGCTCAAGGGGGCGCTGGCGCGGCTCGAACGCGCGCTCGGCCAGTGGATGCTGGCGCTGCACACCGAGGCGCACGGCTACACCGAGGCCTCGGTGCCGCTGCTCGTGAACGAGGCCACGATGCGCGGCACCGGCCAGCTCCCCAAATTCGCCGAGGACCTGTTCCGCACCACCGACGGGCGGTGGCTCGTGCCGACCGCGGAAGTGCCGCTGACGAACCTCGCCGCCGGCGAGATCCTCCCCGAGGAGGCGCTGCCGATCCGCCTCACCGCGCTCACGCCCTGCTTCCGCTCGGAGGCCGGCGCGGCGGGGCGAGACACGCGCGGGATGCTGCGGCAGCACCAGTTCACGAAGGTCGAGCTGGTCTCGATCACCGCGCCGGAGCAGTCGGCGGACGAGCATGAGCGCATGACCCGCTGCGCGGAACGCGTGCTGACCGACCTCGGCCTGACCTGGCGGCGGGTCTTCCTCTGCGCCGGGGATACGGGGTTCGGTGCGGCGCGGACCTACGACCTCGAAGTCTGGCTGCCCGGGCAGGGGGCGTGGCGGGAGATCTCCTCCTGCTCCAACTGCCGGGACTTCCAGGCGCGGCGGATGAACGCGCGGATGAGGCCGAAGGAGGGCAAGGGCAACGTCTTCCTCCACACGCTGAACGGCTCGGGTGTCGCGGTGGGGCGGGCGCTGATCGCGGTGCTCGAGACCTACCAGCAGGCCGATGGCAGCGTGCGCGTGCCGGATGTGCTGCTGCCCTTCATGGGCGGGCTCAGCCGCATCGGCTGAGCCGCCCCCTGCTCAGGCCTCGATCCGCACGCCGAGCCGCCCGGCGAGGTCGAGGATGAACTGCCACGCGACGCGCCCCGACCGCCCGCCGCGGGTGACCGACCATTCGAGCGCCTGGGCGCGGAGGTCTTCGGTCGCGACGGGCAGGCCGAAATGGGCGGCGTAGCCCTCGACCATGGCGAAGAAGGTCTCCTGGTCGGCGTTGTGGAAGCCGATCCAGAGGCCGAAGCGATCGGAGAGCGAGACCTTCTCCTCGATCGCCTCCGAGCCGTGGATCGCGGTGCTGCGCTCGTTCTCGATCATCTCGCGCGACATCAGGTGCCGCCGGTTCGAGGTGGCGTAGAAGAGGACGTTGGGCGGGCGCCCCTCGATCCCGCCGTCGAGGACGGATTTCAGCGCCTTGTAGTCGGCATCCTCGCGCTCGAAGGAGAGGTCGTCGCAGAAGACGAGGCAGCGGCGCGGCTGGGCGCGGAGCCGGCCGAGCAGCTCGGGCAGGGTGCGGATGTCCTCGCGGTGGATCTCGATCAGCGCCAGCGCGCCCGGGATCTCGGCATTGGCGGCGGCGTGGGCCGCCTTGACGAGGGAGGATTTGCCGGTGCCGCGCGCCCCCCAGAGCATGGCGTTGTTCGCGCTGAAGCCGCGGGCGAAACGCAGCGTGTTCTCGAGCAGCAGGTCCTTCTGCCGGTCCACCCCGCGCAGGAGGCCGATCGGCACCGCCGCCACCCGCGGCACCGGGGCGAGCATGGGCCGCGGTGCGGGGTGCCAGACGAAGGCGTCGGCACCCGAGAGGTCGAGCGCGCCGGGCGGCGGCGGGGCGAGGCGTTCGAGCGCCTCGGCGATGCGGGTCAGGGCGGGAAGGAGGGTCGCGTGGTCCATGGGCGGCGGAATAGGCCGGGATGCTATTGACGGGAAGGGGCGGGCGGCTAGGGTGCCGCGCCTTCACGCCGGATGACGGAACCAAGCCCCATGTGGACCCCTTTCGGGATCTCTCCCGCCCATGCCCAGGACGCCGCCGGAGGCGCCGGGATCGTGATGCAGCTCCTGCCGCTCGTGCTCATCTTCGTCGTCTTCTACTTCCTGCTGATCCGCCCGCAGCAGAAGAAGATGAAGGAGCACCGGGAGATGCTCGCGCAGCTCAAGCGCAATGACCGCATCGTCACGGCGGGCGGGATCGTGGCGACCATCACGAAGGTGAAGGAAGGTTCCGACGAGATCGAGGCCGAGATCGCGCCCAATGTGCGCGTGACCGTGGTGCGCGGCACCATCTCGAGCGTCATCAAGCCGCAGGCGGCGAACGACGAGAAGTCGTCCTGACCGAGGCGGCAGGCCGACAACGGAAAAGGGCGCCGGGGCCTCCCCCGGCGCCCTTCGCGCATGGGCGGAAAGCGCGGATCAGGCGGACTGGCCGGTGGTGAAGCCGCCCTTGGCCAGCAGATCGGCCACAACCTCCCAGTTCACCAGCCGGTCGAGGAAGTTCTGGAGGTAGTTCGGGCGGAGGTTGCGGAAGTCGAGGTAGTAGGCGTGCTCCCACACGTCGCAGCCGAGGATCGGCTGGCCTTCGCCGGTCGAGATCGGGTTGGCCCCGTTCGGGGTCTTCGTGACCTTCAGCCTGCCGTCGGTGCCGATGATCAGCCAGGCCCAGCCGGAGCCGAACTGCGTCGCGCCGGCGGCCTTGAACTCCTCCTTGAACTTGGCGAGGCCGCCGAGATCGGCGTCGATCTTCGCCGCGAGGGCTGCCGGGACGCTCTCGCCATGGCTGCCGCCCGGCGTCATCACCTGCCAGAAGAGGCAATGGTTCCAGTGCTGGCCGGCCTGGTTCAGAACCGGCAGCCCATCGGCGCCGGCCTTGCCGGCCTCGGCGCAGATCGTCTCGAGCGATTTGCCGGCCAGGCCCTTGCTCTCGATCAGCCCGTTGAGCGCGGTGACATAGGCATTGTGGTGCTTGCCGTGATGGAGTTCGAGCGTCTCCTGGCACATGCCGCTGGCGGCGAGGGCGCCGGTGGCATAGGGCAGCGGGGGCAGGCTGAAGGCCATGGGGTCTCTCCCGTGTGTCGGACGAAGCGCATGCCGCGCCACGGGCCGAGGTAGGCGGCGCCCTGATGCGCGTCAACCGCGCCGGCGCGGCGCTCGGGCCGGCAGAGGCGGCACTTCCCCGGGGGCCCGCCTGGGCGCATATGCGCGGCGTGAGCCTTTCCGCCATCGGCGCCTTCGCGCGCCGGCACGACCCCGACCGCTTCCTCTGCGCGCTGTTCGCGCCCGCCCCCGCGCGCGAGGCGCTGTTCAGCCTGATCGCCTTCAACCACGAGCTGGCGCGCGCCCGGGAGGTGGCGAGCAACCCGCTCGCCGCGATGATCCGGCTGCAATGGTGGCGCGATGCGGTGGAGGAGGCCCGCGCCGGCCGCCCCGCCCGCCGGCACGAGGTGGCCGCGCCGCTGCACGAGGCGATCCGCACGGGCGCGCTCGATGCCGCGGCGCTGCTCGCCATGATCGATGCGCGAGAGGCCGAGACGCAGGAGGCGATCGCCACCGAGCAGGATTTCGTCGCCTGGCTGCGCGGCACCGCTGGCGGCTGGTCGGCGGTGGCCGGAGCGACGCTCGGGGCCGGATGGGAAGCCTGCGAGGTCCTGCGCGGCCTCGGCGCCGCCTACGGGCTCGCGGGCGTGCTGCGGAGCGTGGCGGCGCATGCGGCGCAGGGGCGCTGCCTTCTGCCGCTGGACAGGCTCGCGGCGGCGGGGCTTTCGCCCGAGCAGGTGATCGCCGCGCCGGCCTCCGCGCCGCTTTCGGCCCTGGTGCGGGAGATGGCGGCGGAGGGCCTGACCGCCCTCGCCGCCGCGCGGCGCGATGTGCCTGAGGGCGCGATCGCCGCCGCCTTGCCGGCAATCCTGGCGCGCCGGGACCTGCGGTGCCTCGCGCGCGGGGGCGGCACCGCGGGCGGGCGCGGCTTCGGGGACAGGCTGGCCGTCGCCTGGTCGGGGCTGCGGCGGCGGATCTGAAGCCGCGCCGGGCGCGAGGCCGGCCGCTCAGGCCCGCCTGCGCTTCGCCGCCAGCCGGGCGGTTGCGCGGTCGAGGAGCGGCGCCAGGAAGCGGCCCGTATGGCTCTCCGCCACCGCGGCGATGTCCTCGGGCGTGCCCTCCGCCACCAGCCGCCCGCCGCCCTCCCCGCCCTCGGGGCCGAGGTCGAGCACCCAGTCCGCGGTCTTGATGACCTCGAGGTTGTGCTCGATGACGACGACGGTGTTGCCCTGCTCCACCAGCGCGTGCAGCACCTCGAGCAGCTTGCGCACATCCTCGAAATGCAGGCCGGTCGTGGGCTCGTCGAGGATGTAGAGGGTGCGGCCGGTGGCACGGCGCGACAGTTCCTTGGCCAGCTTGATGCGCTGCGCCTCGCCGCCCGAGAGCGTCGTCGCCTGCTGGCCGAGATGGATGTAACCGAGGCCGACATCGCGCAGTACGGCGAGCTTGTCGCGGATGGCGGGCACCGCGCTGAAGAACTCCACCGCCTCGTCCACCGTCATGTCGAGCACGTCGGCGATGGAGCGGCCGCGGAACTTCACCTCCAGCGTCTCGCGGTTGTAGCGCTTGCCCTTGCAGGTGTCGCAGGTGACGTAGACGTCGGGCAGGAAGTGCATCTCGATCTTGATGACGCCATCGCCCTGGCAGGCTTCGCAGCGGCCGCCCTTGACGTTGAAGGAGAAGCGGCCCGGCTTGTAGCCGCGGGCGCGGCTCTCGGGCATCTCGGCGAACCAGTCGCGGATGGGGGCGAAGAGGCCCGTGTAGGTCGCGGGATTGGAGCGCGGCGTGCGGCCGATCGGCGACTGGTCGATGTCGATGATCTTGTCGAGATGCTCGAGCCCCTCGATGCGCTCATGCGGTGCCGGCACCTCGGCCGCGCCCATCAGGCGGCGCGCGGCGGCCCTGTAGAGCGTCTCGATCACCAGCGTGGACTTGCCGCCGCCCGAGACGCCGGTGACGCAGGTGAAGGTGCCGAGCGGGATCGCGGCCGTCAGGTTCTTGAGGTTGTTGCCCCGGGCGCCGACGATGCGGAGCTGCTTGCGCCGGTCGGGCTTGCGGCGGACGGCCGGGACCTCGATGCGGCGCAGGCCCGCGAGATACTGCCCCGTGAGGCTCGCCGGATTGGCCGCCACTTCGGCCGGCGTGCCCTGGGCGACGATACGCCCGCCCCCCTTGCCGGCGGCGGGGCCGATGTCGATCAGGTGGTCGGCGCTGCGGATCGCGTCCTCGTCATGCTCGACGACCAGCACGGTGTTGCCGAGGTCGCGCAGGCGCCGCAGCGTGGCGAGCAGCCTCTCGTTGTCGCGCTGATGGAGGCCGATCGAGGGCTCGTCGAGCACGTAGAGCACGCCGGTGAGGCCGCTGCCAATCTGCGAGGCGAGGCGGATGCGCTGGGACTCGCCGCCCGAGAGCGTGGCCGAGGAGCGGCCGAGGGAGAGATAGTCGAGGCCGACATCGACGAGGAACTGCAGCCGCTCCTCGATCTCGCGCAGGATGCGGCGCGCGATCTCGGCGCGCTGGGGCGTCAGCGTCTCCATCACGGTCGCGAACCAGTCGCGCGCGCGGCGGATGGAGAGGTCGCTGATCTCGCCTATGTGTCGCCCGGCCACCTTGACCGAGAGCGCCTGCGGCTTGAGGCGGTAGCCGCCGCAAGCGGCGCAGGGCTTCTCCGCCTGGTAGCGGGCGAGGTCCTCCCGCACCCAGGGGTTGTCGGTCTCCCGGAAGCGGCGCTCGAGGTTGGGGATCACGCCCTCGAAGGGCTTCTTCACCTCATAGGCGCGCAGGCCGTCCTTGTAGCGCAGGGTGACGACCTCATCGCCCGTGCCGTGGAGGATCTGGCGGCGCACCGCCTCCGGGATGTCACGCCACGGCGTCGTCATGGCGAAGCGGAAGTGGCGCGCGAGGCTCTCAAGGGTCTGCATGTAGTAGGGCGACTGCGCTCCGGTCCAGGGCTGGATCGCGCCGTCCTTGAGCGAGAGGTCATCCTGCGGCACGACCAGTTGGGGGTCGAAGAAGGACTCCGTGCCGAGGCCGTCGCAGGCGGGGCAGGCGCCGTGCGGCGAGTTGAAGGAGAAGAGGCGCGGCTCGATCTCCTCGATGGTGAAGCCGCTGACCGGGCAGGCGAATTTCGCGCTGAAGACGGTGCGCTCGCCACTGTCGGCGTTCTCGGCATAGGCGATGCCGTCGGCGAGGCCCAGCGCGGTCTCGAAGGAATCGGCCAGGCGTGAGGCGATGCCTTCGCGCACCACGATGCGGTCCACCACGACCTCGATGTCGTGCTTGAGCTTCTTGTCGAGCTTCGGTGCCTCGCTGATCAGGTGGAGCGTGCCGTTGATCTTCACCCGCTCGAAGCCGCGGCGCTGGAGTTCGGCGATCTCCTTCCGGAACTCCCCCTTCTTGCCGCGCGCGATGGGCGCGAGGAGGAGGAGGCGCGTCCCCTCAGGCATCGCCATGACGCGATCCACCATCTGGGAGACGGTCTGCGCCTCGATCGGCAGGCCGGTGGCCGGGGAATAGGGCACGCCCACGCGCGCCCAGAGCAGGCGCATGTAGTCGTGGATCTCGGTGACGGTACCGACGGTCGAGCGCGGGTTGTGGCTCGTCGTCTTCTGCTCGATCGAGATCGCGGGGGAGAGCCCTTCGATCGAATCGACGTCGGGCTTCTGCATCAGCTGCAGGAACTGCCGCGCATAGGCCGAGAGCGACTCGACATAGCGGCGCTGGCCCTCGGCATAGATCGTGTCGAAGGCGAGGGAGGACTTGCCCGAGCCGGAGAGGCCGGTGATGACGGTCAGCGTGTCCCGCGGGATGTCGAGGTCGACGTCCTTCAGGTTGTGCTGGCGCGCGCCGCGGATACGGATGTGGCCGGTCATGCAAGGAGGCTCCGCCCACGGCGCGGCGGGGCCGGCCCGTGGTGTTCCGGGGATGTTCTCACCATATATGCTGGCGGTCCGGCCCACTGCAACGGGCGCGGGGTGGTCCGCGGCGGCGCGCCGGGCTATGAAAGGCGCCTGAAACGACGGGACTCTGCGGCATGGCGGGTGTGAACAAGGTGATCCTGCTGGGGCGGCTCGGCCGCGACCCGGAGGTGCGCAACTTCCAGAACGGCGGCAAGGTCGTGAACCTGCGCATCGCAACGAGCGAGCGTTACAAGGACCGCGACGGCAACCCGCAGGAGCGGACCGAGTGGCATTCCGTCGCGATCTTCAACGAACGCCTCGGCGAGGTGGCGGAGAAATACCTGCGCAAGGGCAGCGAGGTCTACATCGAGGGTCAGCTCGAGACCCGGAAATGGCAGGGCCAGGACGGGCAGGACCGCTACACGACCGAGATCGTGCTGCGCCAGTACCGGGGCGAGCTGCAGCTCGTCGGCGGGCGGGGCGGCGGCGCGGGCGCGGAGGAGGCGGGCGGGTATCCCGAGCGTGCCGCCGGTGGCGGCGGCGCGCGCGGTGCCCATGAGGGCGGCGGGGCGCGCTCCGGCGGAGGGTCCCGCGGCGGCTGGGACGCGAGGAAGACCGACCTGGACGACGAGATCCCGTTCTGAAGCCCGCCGGCGCGGCGGTTGACGCCGGCTGCCGCGCGGGGCCTATGAGCCCGCAACCCCGCATGCGCGCATGCCGCGCGGCCCCCTGACCGGACCGAGTTTCCCGCGTGAGCGAGCCCACCCCCCCCGGAGACATCCCCTCGGACACGACGCCCGTCGCGCTCGAGGAGGAGATGCGCCGTTCCTACCTCGATTACGCGATGAGCGTGATCGTCGCGCGCGCCCTGCCGGATTCGCGCGACGGCCTCAAGCCGGTGCACCGGCGCATCCTCTTCGCGATGCAGGAGGCCGGCTACACCTCCGACAAGCCCTATCGCAAGTCCGCCCGCGTCGTCGGCGACGTGATGGGCAAGTACCATCCGCATGGCGACGCCTCGATCTACGACGCCATGGTGCGCATGGCGCAGCCCTTCTCGATGCGCGTGCCGCTCATCGACGGGCAGGGCAATTTCGGCTCGGTGGACGGCGACCCGCCGGCGGCGATGCGCTACACCGAGGCGCGGCTCGCCCCCTCGGCCATGGCCCTTCTGGAAGGGATCGACGAGGACACGGTCGACTTCCAGCCCAACTACGACGAGAGCGCGGAGGAGCCGCGGGTCCTGCCGGCGGCCTTCCCGAACCTGCTCGTCAATGGCGCGAACGGCATCGCCGTCGGCATGGCGACGAACATCCCGACCCATAACCCGGGCGAGGTGATCGATGCGACACTCAGGCTGATCGAGGCGCCCGAGACCCCGCTCGAAGACCTCATGCGGATCATCCCCGGCCCGGATTTCCCGACCGGGGGCCTGATCCTCGGGCGGTCGGGGATCCGCGCCGCCTTCGAGACGGGCAGGGGCTCCATCCCGCTGCGCGCGCGCGCCGGGATCGAGGAGATGAAGGGCGGGCGCCAGGCCATCGTGGTCACCGAGATCCCGTACCAGGTCAACAAGTCCGCGCTGCTCGAGAAGATCGCCGAGCTGGTCCGGGCCAAGGCCATCGAGGGCATCTCCGACCTGCGCGACGAGAGCGACCGCTCGGGCATGCGCATCGTCATCGAGCTGAAGCGCGACGCCACCGTCGAGGTGGTGCTGAACCAGCTCTATCGCATGACGCAGCTGCAGACCTCCTTCGCGGTCAACTTCCTCGCGCTGCACCAGGGCCGGCCGCAGCAGATGGGCCTGCGCGACGCGCTGATGGCCTTCATCACCTTCCGCGAGGATGTGATCCTCCGCCGCTCCCGCCACCGTCTCGCCAAGGCGCGGGAGCGGGGGCACCTGCTCATCGGCCTTGCCATCGCGGTCGCCAACATCGACGAGGTGATCCGCGTGATCCGCGCCAGCGCCGACGGCGCGGCGGCGCGCGCGGCGCTGATGGCGCGCGACTGGCCGGCCGGGGATGTCGGCGCGCTGCTGGCGCTGGTGGACGACTACCGCAACGTCATCACGCCGGCGGGCACCGTGCGCCTGACCGAGGAGCAGGCGCGCGGCATCCTCGACCTGCGGCTGCAGAGGCTGACCGGGCTCGAGCGTGAGAAGATCAGCGCCGAACTCGGCGAGGTCGGGGAGAGGATCCGCGATCTGCTCGACATCCTCGGCTCGCGCCTCCGGCGCATGGAAGTGATGGCGGCGGAGCTGCGCGCGGTGCGGGAGAGGATCGCCTCCCCGCGGCTGACGCAGATCGTGGACGGCCATGGGGATGTCGACGACGAGAGCCTGATCGAGCCCGGCACCATGGTGGTGACGCTGACGCGCGACGGCTACGTCAAGCGCACGCCGCTCGACACCTTCCGCGCGCAGGGGCGGGGCGGGAAGGGACGGACCGGCGCGGCGACGCGGGAGGATGACGTCGTCATCCGCTCCTTCGTCGCCCACACGCACCAGTACGTGCTGTTCTTCACGAGCCGCGGCATCGCCTTCCGCGAGAAGGTGTGGCAGCTGCCCGAGGCCGGCCCGACCGGCCGCGGGCGCTCGCTCAGGCAGGTGCTGGCGCTGCAGGAGGGGGAGAGCGTGACGGCGGTGCTTCCCCTGCCGCAGGATGAGAGCCTGTGGGACGGGCTGCACCTCGTCTTCGCCACCGCGCAAGGCAATGTGCGCCGCAACCGCCTGGGCGACTTCCGCAATGTGCGCGCCTCCGGCCTCATCGCGATGAAGCTCGAGGAGGGGGACAGCCTGATCGGCGTCGCCACCTGCCGGGAGGGCGACGACGTGCTGCTCGCCACCCGCGCCGGCAAGTGCATCCGCTTCCGGGCCGACCCCGAGACGCTGCGGCTCTTCGCCGGGCGCGATTCGAGCGGCGTGCGCGGCATCCGGCTGATGGAGGGCGACAGCGTGATCGCCCTTTCCGTGCTGCGCCATGTCGAGGCGACGGCCGATGAGCGGGCCGCGTACCTCAAGGTGGCCGCCGCGCGGCGCCGCGCGGCCGGCGAGGAGACCGAGGCCCCCGTCGCCGCACCGGCCGAGGAGGGCGAGGAACCGGTCGCCGAGATCGCCCTCTCGCCCGAGCGGTTCGCCGAGCTCGCGGAAGCCGAGGAGATGATCCTCGCGGTGACCGATGGCGGCTTCGGCAAGCGGACCTCGGCCTACGAATACCGCGTGACCGGGCGCGGCGGGCAGGGAATCGCGGGCATCTCCCTCTCCCCGCGGACGGGGCGGGAGGTCGTGGCGACCTTCCCCGTGCGCGCGGGAGATCACATCATGCTGGTCACGGATGGCGGGCAGCTGATCCGTCTCGAGGCCGACGAGGTGCGCATCACCGGCCGCCAGGCGATGGGGGTCACGCTGATGCGGCTCTCTGACGGGGACCGGGTGATCTCCTGCTTCCCCGTCTCCGACGAGGGCGAGGACGAGGAGGCGGCCGAGGCCAATGAGTGAACGCGTGGCCCTCTATCCGGGCACATTCGACCCCGTCACGAACGGCCATATCGACATCATCGGCCGGGCGGCGCGCCTCGTGGACCGGCTGGTGGTCGGGGTCGCGATCAACATCGGCAAGGGGCCGCTCTTCGACCTCGAGGAACGGGTCGCGCTGGTCGAGGCCGAGGTCGCGGCCATCGCGGCGCGCAACGGCACCGTCATCGAGGTGCGGCCCTTCGAGGGGCTGCTGGTGCACTACGCGCGCGAGATCGGCGCGAAGATGATCATCCGGGGCCTGCGGGCCGTCGCGGATTTCGACTACGAGTTCCAGATGGTCGGGATGAACCGCCGCCTCGACCCCGACATCGAGACGGTCTTTCTCATGGCGTCCGAGACCAACCAGTTCATCGCCTCCCGCCTCGTGAAGGAGATCGCGCGGCTCGGCGGCGACATCTCGGGCTTCGTGCCCGCCACCACCCTGCAGCGCACGCTCGCCAAGCTGCGCGCAGGCCATGGCTGAAGGACAGAGAGAGAGAGAGAGAGAGAGAGAGAGAGAGAGAGAGAGAGAGAGATGCTTCGCAGGACCCTGATCGCCGCGGCGGGCCTCGCCATGGCAGGTGCGGCTTCGGCCCAGCCGCAGCTCGACCCGGA